>OUNO010020567.1_pt1 | contig 13626 bp, 10 predicted proteins | sample 1779811 | NCBI WGS metagenome assembly OUNO01 (sample SAMEA3914804, study PRJEB12502) | metagenome | biome: forest; material: soil | place: Canada | collected 2010-06-25 | depth 0.3 m | reverse complement strand
GTGGCGCGGGTGGCGCGGGTGACGCGACGAGCGGAGGCAGCGGGGGAGCCGTTGCCAGCGCCGGGACGACCGCTGGCGCCGGGGAGAGCGCGAGCGCAGGGGCTGGCGGCAGCGCGGGCCACGGCGTCACCATGAACCCGATGCCGCCCGCGGCAGGCGGTACAGCCGGCGAGGGCCCGCTCTCTACAGGGGGCGGCGGTAGCGGCCCGGTCATTCCGCCGTTGGTGGGCCCATTGCAGGTCGACGGCGTGTGCAAAGGAAAGGTCGTGCTTGCGCCGGCACCGGTTGACGACTTCGAGCAGGGCATGAACGGCTGGGCGACGTACGTGGACGATCAGTTCGGCGCGCCCACGCTCAGCGCCCCCGGCGCGGCGCTGACGGGTCACGCGGCCACGTTCCGCGGCGGCACCGCCAAGGTGTCCGGTGTCTATCACGATCAGAGATGTAACGACGTGAGCGCCTTCACCGGCATCTCCTTCTGGGCCAAGGGTCGTGGCGGCGACCACGTGCGCTTCCTGGCCGTGATCCCCGCAACACAGCCAGTCGCCGACGGGGGCGACTGCGACAACGCAGCCATGAGCTGTTGGGACCACCCCGGTCACTTGTTCGAGCTGAGCAATCAGTGGCAGCAATACCACGTCGCTTGGAAGGATCTGGCGCAGTACGGCTGGGGCACGCCTGCCACATTTGCCGGCGTGATCAACTCGCTGCTCTGGATCAACGACGGCCCGGTCGATTCGTTCGAGTTTTCGATCGATCAGGTGCACCTGTATCTGGGCGACGCGCCCTGAGCGCGCGGCCCAATGGGACACCCTTCGATGCTGTTGGGCACGTGGTGGACTTTGCGGGCCTGGGTGTCATGCTCGATTCGTCGACCATGGGGCCAGTATCCAGAATCATGCGACGTATCGCGGCGGTGTTCCTTACCGCGCTGGCATTCGGATTTGGCGGTGGTCTCGGAGGTCTCGCTTCGGGCACGCAAAAGGTCGGCAAGCCCGAGCGCGACAACCCCATCGTCTGCATGGCGGAGCGGCTCGACGAACGAACCTAGGCCGAGCACGCCGTCGCGCACGGTGGCCAATCGATACGGGGTCCAATCACTGACTGGGGTGTACACATGAAGACTCGAACGACGCTCGCCGTGATGGCGCTTTTGGCGATGATCGCCGCGCTGGGATCGACGTCCTGTGGCTCCGATGATTGCAGTCCCGTGCCGTGCCCGTATCCGGGCTTCGACACGACGAAGTGCGCCTGTAGTACGCCGGAATTGCCGCCTGGCTCCGAGGCGGGAGCGGCCGGCGAGAGCGGCAACTGAGCCGCTCGTGCGCCTAGGCGAATAGCACCAAGCCGAATTCGCCCACCTTCTCGAAGCCGAGCGATTCGTAACAGCGGATGGCATGCTCGTTCTCTGCGAAGAGCACGGCGCGCTGCACGCCTCTGTCGCGCGCGGCGACGAGCGATGCGGCGATGGCGGCGCGGGCGTAGTGGCGGCCGCGCAATGCGGGCGGCGTGAAGATGCCGCCGAGCTGCACCATGTCGGGCAAGCTCGCGTTGAAGGCCGAGAACGAGAGGAGCACGTTGCCCTTCGTCGCGACACGCGCGCTGCCGTCGGCCAAGAGCCATTCGAACCAGCCGGCGGATGAAGCGCGCGCCTCTGGCGTGTCTTTCCCTCCCAACGTTTCGACGTTGTAGGCGATGCGCCAATCGCTGATCGTCTCGCGATCTTCGGGCTGAAGCGGACGCAGCACGACCGCCTCATCGACCTTGGGTTCGATGAGGTTGGCCAGATCGAGCCCGTACAACGTCTCGTCGCTCTGTGATTGGAGCGGCGCATCGTTCAGCCCCAGCGCGTCACGCGCTGCTGCCACTTGCGTGCGTGGACCGAGCAGGCCCGTCACTTTGCGCCCGCTCAGCGCCACGACGCCGCGCGCGAGCTCCACCACCTGCTCGGGCGTTTGCACGAGCAGCATGCCATTCCACGCATGGCCGATGACCGACACGATCTCCTCGCCCTGGAAGGCGGCCAGGTACTGCGCGTGAAAGGCGGCCTGGCGGTAGACGAGGCCCGAGAGGCGCACGTTGGAGCGCAGGATCATCGAGCTGTCGCGGTGCTGGCCGAGGAATGCCTCGAGCGCCGCGTCGTCATTGGGCCCCAGGAGACGGATCGTCATCAACGCCACAGTAACAGGTTCGAGGGCCGAATTGCGCCGCGAAACAGCCTGAAATGTCACCGGCGGGTCACCAGGGTGCAACAGCCGTCTGTTGAGCTACTTCAATATGAGTTTTGAAGATGAAGCAGTTGAGCCGCTCGCGGTCGAGTCGGCAGAGCATTTCACGAAGTTGCTGCGGCGCGCGGCCCGGCGCGGTGAGCAAGAGGATTTGAACGACGCGATCGAAGTGCGCAGGGAGCGCTTCGAGGCACGTCGGGCGTTGCCCAGGGAGCTGGGGAACTAAGATCCGTCCTCGAGCTTGATCTCCTCGGCGCGGTCGCGCGTGAGCACCGTACGGACGGCGACCTCGGGCAAGGTGAGGGGTGCGCCGGAAGGCGACAGGGCGTGCAACAGGCGCAGCCAGGCATCACGGTAGGCGAGCCAGGCGCTCTGAGCGTTGATGTTCTCGGCGGTGCGACTCGGGAACCCGGGCCATGGCCTGTAGTCACCGAGAGCGAGGTGCGCGCGTAGCGCCTCGGCCAGCGCGCGCTCTGCATGCGCGAGGTCCGTCGCGGTGGCAGGCTGCACTGCGTGCTCGCCCAACCAATGGCGCAGCCGGAGCTGCTGGCGCTCGAGCAAGGCGCTCTCATGGCTGACGCTGAAATAGCCGCGCGCGGTGCCATCGATGTTCTCACGATAGACCCGTGAGCTGTCCTTCTTGCGCGCTGTCGCCGCGTGTGCAGTGAGGTCGTCTAGGGCCTTCTGCGCGGCTGGATTGAGCGCGGCGCGCAGCGTGTCGGTCTCGGCACGCGCAGCCTGCTCGGCGAGCGTCAGGCTGATCTGCCCGCAGTGCTCGACATCGACGGTCATGTACGCCGCCGCACAAAAATCCACTTCGGGAAATTCGATCGCTGGGGCTGCCAAGCGTGCTTCGACGAGCTCAGACCATTCGGAGCGCAGGTTGCCGGTTCGATAGGCGATGCGGCGCGCAAGTTTTCCCGCTGCTTGCAGATTACGAGGCCCGCCTTGCCCGTTGATCAGCATCACGATCAAGAGCCGCTCGTCGTCCTGCGGGTTCCGTTGCTCGTAACACTTGCGCGCAGCGGTGAGATCCAGCGCTACGCCGAGGCCATAGTAGAGATCTTCACACCTGGGCGGATCCGGCCGAGCCGCGAGCTCCAACGCGGCGCGCCGAGCCGTATCCAGAAGGCGAGGCGTCAGGGAAAGGCTCGCGCGCACCCGCTTCGAACGCGACAGGAACTCCGGGTGCACCGCTCGGGCGGCTTCTTCTGCTGCCTTCAGCTGAGCCGCAGTCGTCGCGAGCTGCTTGTCGGGTTGCAGCAGGTCGAGCGCGACCGCTTCGAACACCGCGTCCTGCATCGCGCTGGGGTCGAGCAAGCGCGAATCGCGTGCGGCGTCGAAGTAACGATACGAAAGATCGTAGGCGGCTTGCGTTTGCACTGCACCGGCGAGCTTCGAAACACAGTCGCGCGCGATCACCACGCTTCCTAGCGTCACCTCGCGAAATACAATCAATGCCTCGGGTGGCTCCTTCGCGAACCATCCGCACAGCGATTCGATCGGCGGCTCGAGATCGCTGCAATGCTCGAGTGCGCCTTGGACCAGCTGCAAGTGCTGCACGAGCGGTGGCTGCTGCGAGTCGGCCGTTGGAATGCGCTCATCGAGCACGCTGCGCGCCTCGGCGGCATCCGCCAGCTTGCCGGCCTCGAACCAATTCAAGGCGAGCAACGCCTTCGACAGCGGGTCAGCGGCTTGCTCGAGCTTTGCCGGGTCAGCGGCGGCCGCGAGCGCGGCGCGGCATTGCTCTGCGGGCTCCTTGTCGTCGAGCGAGCGGGCCGGCATCACTCGGCTCCGGATCGTGAACCTCGGCGCCGTCGGTACCGCCTGCGACGCGCTGGGCTTGGGAGCCGGTGGCGCGCTTCGCTTGGCGCTGCAGGCGCTGGCCAAGGCGGCCAGCAATCCCAGCGTGCTCAAATACCGCCCCATGAAGTGTCTCGGTCGCATCGCAGCTCGCTCGTTAAGTTACGCGAAAGCGTGACAGTTGGCCTTCCGGCCCCAGGACCGTCGTGGTAGGCCGGCGGGGGGAGCTTCTTCGCCATGCGCAAGGGCGAGCGGCGCGATGTTTGGGCTGCGTTCCTGACACTCTTCGCGCTGATCGCGAGCCACTCCTTGCTGGAGACCGCCCGTGACGCGCTGTTCTTGGCCAAGATCCCGTCGGCCAACCTGCCGTGGGTATTCCTAGCGATTGCCGCGCTCTCGTTCGGCACCGTGAAGCTGAACGCCAAGGCCACGCGCGGCATGACCCCGCAGCGTGCGCTGGGCTCGGTCACGCTCACCTGCGCGGTGGTCACTTTGGGCTTTTACGTGCTCAGCAGTGAGCTCGGCGCTTGGGGCTTGTACGCGCTGTACGTGTGGTCCGGCCTGCTGGCGACGCTGCTGCTGGCCCACTTTTGGGATCTGATCGGCGCGCGCTTCACGATCACGCAGGCCAAGCGTTTGTACGGCTTCATCGGCGCCGGCAGTGTGCTGGGCGCCATCGCCGGCAGCGGCGCGGCGAGCTTGTTGTCGCGCCATGCGCCGCCGCAGCGCTTGGTGCTGTTCTCGGCCATCGGTTTGGGCTTGGCCGCGTTGCTGCCGATGTTGTTCGAGGGCTCCCGCTCGGCTCCCACCACAGCTGAGCCGGAAGAAGCGGTCGAGCTGCGCGAAACGTTCCAGTACGTGATCAAAGAGCCGTACGCGCGGCGCGTCGTGGGCGCGCTGTTCCTGGCCACGATGTGCCTCACGATCTCGGATTACGTCTTCAAGAGCGAGATCGCCGCGGTCGTGCCCAAGGCCGAGCTGGGCGAGTTTTTGGGCACGGTGTACTTCGCCGTCAACGTGCTGTCGTTGATCTGCCAGCTCGGGCTAGTGGCCTGGGTCCTTCGCCGCATGTCGCTGGGCGCGGCGCTGGGGGTGCTTCCCGCGCTGCTCGTCTTGGGCGGCTTGGGCGTCGCGCTGAGCGCGAGCTTGGTGGCGGTGATCGCGCTCAAAGCGAGCGACGGCGGGCTGCGCTACTCGCTGCACCGCACGGTGGCCGAGCTGATGGTGCTGCCCTTCGGTGACGAAGGCCGCCAGCGCGTAAAGACCTTCGTCGATCTGTTTGGGACACGGGGCGGCCAAGTGCTGGCGTCGCTGGTGCTGCTCGGTCTCACGGCGGCGGGCGCGCCGCCGCGCGCCGTCGCGTTCGGGCTCGCGTTCTTGGCGGCCGTGTGGCTCGCGGGCGCGCTCGCGCTGCGAGAGCCCTATGTGGCCGTGTTCCGCGCGCGGCTCAAAGCCGGCCGCCAGCACCAAATCGAAGAGTTCCCCGAGCTCGACGTGTCGTCGCTCGAGACCCTGCTCTCGGCTTTCGAGAGCCCGAACGATCGCGAGGTCCTGGCTGCGCTGAACGTGCTGGAGCGCGAGCGCAAAACACAGCTCATTCCTGCGCTGCTCCTGCATCACCCGTCCGAGCCCATCGTGCTGCGCGTGCTGGCGATCTTGGCGCGCTCGGGGCGCAAGGCGGCGGTGCCGACGATCGACCGCATCAGCGAGCATCCATCGCCCGAAGTGCGCGCAGCCGCGATCGCCGCTCGCTCGGTGCTCGCGCACGACGGCGAGCAGCTCCGTCAGCGCTTGGCCGACGAAGGCTCGCCGGAAGTGCGCATGGCCATCACCGTGAATCTGCTCGTCTCCGGCGAGTTCGAGGACAGCGCGCGCGAGCAGCACATTCGTGAGCTGCTCGCGTCGGGCTCATCCGCAGCCAAACAGGCCTTTGCCGAAGCCATTGGGCGCCGCGGCGCCGCGGGCTTCGACTCCGAGCTGATCACACTGCTCGGCGCCCCGGAGCTCGAGGTGCGCAGCGCCTGCGTGCAAGCCATGGGCAACGTGGCTTCGCCAGCGCTGCTCCCGCACCTGATCGACTCGCTGCTCGACGAAGCCACGCGCCATGACGCCGAGCTGGCGCTCGCCAACTACGGCGACCAAGCGTTCGAAGCGCTCCGCGAGCGCTTCGAGGACACCCAGACCGAGCAAACGCTGCGCTGGCGCATCCCTGCTGCGATGGCGACCTGCTCGCCCGTACGCGCGCTCGCCGGCCTCACCGAATGGCTGCCCAAGGAGCCGGACGGCGCGGTGCGCTTCGGGATCTTGGTATCGATGGAACGCTTGGTGCGCTTGCACCCGTCGCTATCGGTGGATCGCACGGCGCTGATGCGCTCGGTCGCCGAGACCTTGACCCGTTGCTACCGTTTCCTCGATGCGCGTTTGCAGTTGCTGCGTGGCGCCAACCAAGATCCGAAGCGCAAAACGCCAGTCCACGAGTTGCTTCACGACCTATTGCGCGACAAAGAGACCAATGCCCGAGGGCGCCTGTTTCGGCTGCTCTCGCTGATCCACCCGTCCGAAGATTTCGGCCAGATCTATCGCAGCTTGGGCGTAGGCAAGAGCCAGCGCGCGACCAGCATGGAGCTCATCGAGAGCATCTTGCGCGAGCCGGTGCGCAGCGCCGTGCTCGGCCTGATTGACGACTGCGCCGACGAGCTGCGCCTGGCGCGCGCCGGCAAATACCATCACCCGCGCGTGCTCGACTACGCGACCTTGCTCGACCAACTCTCGCACGGCGAGAGCGACGCCGTGCGCCAAGTCGCGGCCTATCACGCTGCCGAGCTCGGCCTCAGCTTCAACCAAAAGGCAGTGCAAGCCGCATGACCCAAGACATCTGGGTCAACGAAAGTGGCCGCCCGAGCGTGCGCGATCGCGTGCTGCTCATGCGCTCGAAGCCCATGTTCGAGGGCCTGGATGACGACGGCCTGCTCTTACTGGCCGAGCACGGCCACCAAGGCTTCTATCGCGATGGCGAGGTCATCACTCCAGAGGGTGAGCCCGGGCGCCAGGTGTACGTGATCGACGAAGGCGAAATCGAGGTCTCCAGCGGCGGTAAATGGATCATCACGCGCAAAGCGGGCGAAGGCTTCGGCGCGCTGCAAGTCTTGTCACACGAACCCTCGCCGCTGGCCGTGGCGCGCGGCGACGTGCGCACGCTCGAAGTGCCGGGCTCTGCCTTCGAGTCCGCGCTGACCGAGAACTTCTCGCTCTTGCGCACCACGCTGACGCGCCTCGGTGAGTCGGTGTTGCAGATCCGCGGCAACCTGCCGATCAATCCCGACCAACCGCGCACGTTCAAAGAGAGCGTCTGGTACGACCAGCCGAAGACCTTGGTCGAGCGCCTGGTCGAGCTGCGCCAACAACCATTCGGGCGCATGAATCTGGACGCGCTCGTCGACATGGTGCGCGGCATGGGCGAAGTGCGCTACCCGGCGGGTGCGCTGCTCTGGGCCATCGGCGAGCCCTCGACCCACGCGCTGACCATCGACTGCGGCACGGTGATCTGCACCGCCGCCGACGGCCGCCACGTCAAAATCGGCGCCGGCTTCACCCTCGGCGTGCTCGACGTCTGGCGCCGCAGCCGCGTCTACGAAGTGCGCACCGAAACCCCCGTGATCGCCTACCGCGCCGAATTCGAGGGCTTCTTGGCCCTGCTCGAGAAGCACCCCGAAGTCGGCTTAGAGCTGCTGCGCGGCTTCGCGCGAGATCTGTCGGCCGCGCATGGCGGCGCTAGCGTGCCGCCCGCACGCTGAGCGGCCGAGCTTCTCGCGCTCCCACGCCGTCATGACGTCGACACCGTCATGACGCGCATGCCTCTCCGCGGGGCGTTGGAGCAGTACGTAAACGTACCTCATCACCCTCGCGGGTGTCGGGATTCGCCTGTCGGAATTCGTTCTGTTCGTTCAGATACGGGTGAGGCTCGAATGTCATTCTCGTGTGTAGAAGAATGCGCCGCTCGTTGACGAGTGCGGCGCGCGCTCAACGAACGGAACGAGCGAAATGATTTGTTCGCGTTGATCTTCTGCAACCGAACCACTAAGTTCCGCATCGTCACGCGGGTAAGGAGCGTGATGATGACCCAGCGCATCCTGCGCCTGGGGGGAACATAGACGATTGTTTACAATCGGGAGGAAGACATGAAGTACTCGCTACTCACGGGCGCACTTATGTTGTTGGCAACGAATGCGCACGCGGCCGGGCCGTATCCGAAGGGTTCCATTGGCGTATTCAACGCAGGAACTTGGTACCTCGACACCGACCGTAGCTTCAGTTGGTCGGGCACGTCACCGCTGCCGGCTGACGAAATCCACTACTTTGGGCAGGCGGGCGACAAGCCAGTCGTGTACTTCGGTAGGCCTTGTTTTTACAACGAACCGGGGGCGATTGGCATTACGCGCGGCAACAACTGGTACTTCACCACGAACAACCTCGACTACGACCACGCGGATGACTCGAACGCATTCGTCTTCGGCACCACGCCCTTCACGCCCACGATCTGGAATACCGTTCCCGTCACCTTCTACAATGGTAACTGGTTGATCGACTGGAACGACAACCACGTTCAAGACAGTGGAGACGTGGTGCTCGGTTTCGGCAGCGCGGGTCAGCTGCCCGTCATTGGCCTGTGGTCGACCACCAGTGGCGGAACGCGCATCGGCACGTTCGCCCCCAGCACCCACACCTGGTACGTCGACTACGACGGCACGAACACCTGGAGCTCCGGTGATAAGACCTGGACCTTCGGTTTCTCATCCACCGACCAACCGGTGGTGATGCCCTATACCGACGGCATCGATCGCATCGGCATCTTCAACGCCGGCAACTGGTACATCGACAAGAACAACAACCACGTCTGGGACGGCCCCAGCGGTGGTGACGAGCAATGGCAGTTCGGAAACCCCGGTGATACCCCGGTAGTGACGCGCGAAACGACCTGGGAAGGCGAGTGCCCGATCGACTGAGCTAGCGCAGGGCTTTGACACCGGCGTCTCGCGGGTCACGGTACCCGTGAGGCGCCCGGCGTCGGCAGTGCCCGCCTCATCGACACCAATCCGAGCAAACGCGCTCTCGCCAAGGGGTCAATCGCGTTCGCGAACAACACTCCTTGCTCAGCTCAGTCGGTGGTCATGGGTGGAGTGTACGTATCGGTGTGGCAGTTCCATGAGTCGGGTACACTTCGGGGCGAGAATCAAGCGCCCTGGAAATAGCGTGCTTTGGTTTGGCTGATGGCGCCGCGAGTTTCGGTCGCCAGGGCGCTTCGGTGGCACTAGAATACAGCGGCTTGGCAGAAGCGCTTGCTCACACCTACTCGTACGCGTTTCCGTCGAGCGTCGGGGCGGGCGGTGGCTTGGCGCTGGCCGCGAGCGGCACGAATGAGGCGGGGCGTCCGTTCTTCGACGGCTGCGCGAAGCGGCCTCATGAGCTGGCGCTGCTGTTGCGAACGGTGAGCGACGTGGTGCGCTCACGGCATCACGTGCCGGCGGCCATGCTGGAGAAGATCCTCATTTTGGCGGACCCGGTCTTCACGGTGAGCGCGGACGTGCTGCGCGTGGAGGGGTTTTCTTCGTGCTGTGGGATCTACGCGCGTGCAGATTTCGATGCCGGGGCATTCCAGGGGGCATCGCTCGCGCCGGGCTCGACCAATGTCGACTTCAACGACGCGATGCGCGCGGCGCTCGGTCGCGTGCGCGCTGAGGATGGCGCGCGGCTGTGGGTAGCGGAGTCAGGTGTGGACCTGCAGGTGAGCGAGGCAGGCAACGATCGCCAGGTGAGCGAGCGCAAGGTGCGGCTGCCGCTCCGCTGGGTGAAGAGCTTTCTCGAGGTCCAGGTGGTGCAGGCGCGCATGGAGCAGCGGGCGGAGCTTACGGCGGTGGCTGCGCTGCGCTTCTTGCGCACGTTGCCGCGCACGAGCGGCAGCACCGAGAGCGCTTGGTTGGTGCCGAGCGCAGGGTCGCTCCGCTTGACGCGTCAGAAATCGAGCGATGCCGTGCGCCTGGCAGGCTTCGCGCGGCTGCGTGCACTGGAGGGCCTGTTGACGGCTGCCAAGCGCTTGCGGGTGTATGCCGACCCCGTTACTCGCGCGAGCGCGTGGGAGCTGGAGCTCGAGCAGACGCGGTTCACGTTGGTGCTCAGCCCCGATACGTGGCGAGGGTTCTCCGGTGAGGGGCAGGCGCTCAGCACGCTCGCAGCGGGAGCCGATGGCCTGGCGCGCATGCGGGCGCTGCTCCGTTGGCAAAGCGAGCTGCGGGTGGAAGAGCTGGCGGTTGCAGCAGGCCTCGAGCCAAGCGAAGTGCCTCGCGTCTTGGCGAGGCTCGGCAGCTTCGGTGCAGTCGGCTTCGACTTGGCGCGCGCCGCCTGGTTCCATCGCGTCCTACCCGTCGATCTGCCACGCGTCGCGGAGCACCTAGAGCGCCAGCAACCGCGGTTGCGCGCGGCGGAGCGCCTGCTGGCGGATGGCTGCGTCGCCGTCTTGGGCCAGAAAGAGCACGAGATCTTGGCCGAGGTGCGGAGTGAGGACGTGACCCACCGCGTGCAGCTGGTGGGCGGGGAGGGGCGTTGCACGTGCCCCTGGTTTGCCAAACACCAAAACGAACGCGGAGCCTGCAAACACGTGCTGGCGGTCGAGCTGGCCCGGAACGCGATGGTCGGGAAGGGTCAGGCTTGAGCGAGCGCGTCCAACAGCTGCGCGCCTGCCTCGAGCAGGGAAATGTCTCGAGCGCTCTCGACGAGATTGCGGAGCTCGATGCGCAGGAGCGCAAGGCGGCCCTCAGCCTCGCCTTCGAGCGCTGCAACGCCTGGTGCGTCGGAGAGTTTGCCCCGGTCCAGAGCAACGCCAATGCTGGGACGAGCTTTCGCTTCGCCTGGCAGGGGACCGAGGAACAGCGCGCTGCGGCTAGCCTCGCGGCTCTAGCACTCGGCAGCCCCGAAGAGCTGGTGTCCGGCCTTCGCTCGCGCAATGCGGTCCAGTTGCGTTTTGGGCTGGACGCACTGCCGCTATTGGAACGGTTCAAGCCGAGCTGGCTGGCGAGCGGCGGCGCCGAAGTGTTGTTCGACGAGGGCCTGCTCGACCTCCCGCTGATGATGGCGCTGCGGGAGCGCGAGCTGATTCCGCAACCCAAGAGCGAACGCTATGCGACAGGCATCATTGCGGCGCAGCGCCGCTTCTATCCAGGCAGCACGTTTCTCGAGGCGCTCGACGCACATCCGAATTTTCGACGCGCCGACTTGCGGCTCATATTTAGTGTCGAAGGGACGAGCGAGGACAGCCTGGCCGCGCTCGACAAGTACAGCAAAGGCACCGGCGGCTGGGCGCAGATCTTGCTCACGCTCATGGAGCGCGGCGAGCTCTCGCGCGGCGAGCTCCTCGATATCACGCTCGAGGTGCTGAGCCGCGGTTACCCCTCTTTTCGTGCTGGCTGGTACAGCCGCTTTCACGAGCAGCTCACGCCATCGATCGAGGAACGCGCGGCGCGCCAAGCGGAGTACGAGCGGCTGCTCGGCAGTGCAGTGCCGCAGACAGCGAGCTTCGCGCTCAAAGCGCTGGAGCTGCTGCAAAAGAAACGCGTGCTGCAGGCGGCCGGCTTTCTCGCTGCGGTCGAGCCCGTCTTGATTGCCGCTCAAGCCGAGACCGTCAAACGCGCGCTAAAAATGTTGAGCGCGTTCACGCAGACCGAGGTGAGCAGTCGCGAGCGCATCGCTGAGCTGTCGTTACTGGCGTTCGCTCACCCTGAAGCGGCGGTGCAAACGGCAGCGCTGGAGCTGTTTCGCCAGAGCGGCGGCCCGACACACGCGGCACTAGTGGAGCGGCTGCAGATCGTGGCTCCCGGTCTCGCGCCCTCGGTGCGCAGCGCGCTGGGCCCGCTTCCGCAGGCGGAGCAGGCTCCGGTCGCGGTCGAGGCCGTTCCATGGTCAAGGCCGAACCCTTTTGATGCGGAGCGCGCGCTGCTCCCGCCGGAAACACTCGAGGCCGCGCTCGAAGGCATGAGCCGCGCGCTCGAGCAGCCACAAGACGCCGAGCTGTTCGAGCGCGCGCTCGACTGCGCGAGCCGCTTTGGTGCCGCCCCGCACACGGAGCTACAGCACCTCGGCGGCCCGCTGCGCAAGCGCGCGCTGCAGCTATTCAAACGCGGCCCCGAGCACGCGCTGCAGTACGAGTTGGTGCGCGTTGCGCTGGCGTGGGTCGCGCGAGAACGGCACGCTCATCCGCACGCGGAGCTCTCGGCTCGGGGCAAGATGCAGCCCTTTTTGTGGGCCCGCTGCGACGCCCTGATCACGCGCCTCATCGCTGGCAGAAGCGGACCGTTGCTCTCCGCGCCGACGCATCAACACGGTTACCTCGCTGAAGCAGAGCTGGTTCGCCGCCTCGAGACGCATGACGGGCCGGTAGATATCGAGGATGCGGTCCTGGCGCTGCTGCGGCTTCCCGAGGCTGCTGCGTCCCGGCTCTTGCCAGAGCTCAGAGCGCGCTTGGTCGGGGGCCACAGCGCGTTGGAGAGCGCGGCTGCCTCTTTCCCGGGCGAGCGAGCTCGGCCGCGAGTGCTGCGCTGGGGCAAGGAATACATTTGGCACCGCGTGCAGATCGACATCGATCCGCCATCCAAATCCGAAGATCCCGCTGACTTTCCTGCCTTGCTACTTCAGGCGCTGGCCAAGGAGCAGGGCGCTTCGCAATTCGAGGGCTGGCTGCCGCTGGCGTTGCCGCGCGCTGGCGAGTGGGTCGCCGCCGCGGAGTGCCTCGAGCACGGCGGCTATGGTTTCGACGAAGTGGCGAGGACAGGGGAGCTGCGCTGCTGGCGCGATCCGTCGATGGAGCCGGGCCCCAACGCCTACCTGGCGCTGGCAATCGCGCTCGGGACGCGGTCCTCTTCGATCAGCCTCAGCGCGCGCGACACGCTCATCGCGGAAATCGCCAGCGGGCGACTGCGCGCCGAGCAGCTCGGCCAAGCGTTCGTCACGCTGCTCAATTCAGGCCTGATCAAAGTCGGCCGCTGGTATGGCCATTTGGCGGAAGTAGCCGCGATCTCGCCGCTCTATTCGCGAGCGATCTGGCGCAGCGTGCTCAGCGCCCTGCGCGGTGACGCAGCCGCTTTTCCACGCGACTTCAGCAAGCTGCTCGGGCTCGCCAAGGAGTTGCAGATAGCGCTGAGTGAGGCGTGCGACGACGCCGAAGCACGTGCTTGGCTGCAGAGCGTGAAGAGTGGTGGGCTGCTGGCAAAGCATGCCACGGCGCTGCTCGCGTGACGGCTTCCGCAACGCCTGTAACGGCTATCTGACCATTGCGAGCCGTCTCGAAGGTCGCCTCGGTGGCAGCGTGGAGCCGTGGCAGGCGGGCGTGGCTCTGTTCGAGAACAATGACTATTGGGCTCAGCTCAAGCCCAGGAGCGCTTTGAAGTCACCCCAGGTAAACCCGGCTTGGCGCGCGATGCTGTGAAGCGTCCCTAGCCACTACGTCAGAAGTAAGGGTCGGGGTGGCAGGATTTGAACCCGAAGTTCAGCCGGGTTCGACTGAAGCCACTACGTCAGAAGTAAGGGTCGGGGTGGCAGGATTTGAACC
>OUNO010001526.1_pt1 | contig 13635 bp, 9 predicted proteins | sample 1779811 | NCBI WGS metagenome assembly OUNO01 (sample SAMEA3914804, study PRJEB12502) | metagenome | biome: forest; material: soil | place: Canada | collected 2010-06-25 | depth 0.3 m | reverse complement strand
GCCGTGCGCGCGCTGGCACCGCTCTTGGATCTGCGGCAGCGCGTCGAAGCGCTCGCGCTAGGCATCGTCGATCCGGCGGGCAGCAAGCGCAAGGAGCCACCGAACCCCGAGCCCCTGCTCAAGTGGGCGGAAGAGAAGCCGCAGCTCAAGCACTGGCTGCACGTGGTGTGGGCCGCGCGCATCCTGCCCTTCTTCACCATCGGCGGCATGGTCGCCTGGTCGAGCTTCGGGCGCTCGTGGTTGTTCTTCACGCTGCCCGCAGTGCTCTCGTTCTTCACGCTGTCCCTGGCAAACGCGATCACCGCGCGCGTCTTCCACGCGGTATCCGAAACGCAGGGCGCCTTCCTGCGCTATGGCACGCTGCTCGGTGAGCTAGAGGGGCTGGATGTGGACGCGCCGCTGATTCGCGCCGCGCAGCAACGCCTGAACCAGAGCGGCAAGAAGCCGTCCGAAGAGATGCGCCGCTTCGAGCGCGTAGTCGGCTTCTTCGAGCTCAAGCACAACGGGATGATTTACCCCGTCGTGAACCTGTTCTTGCTGTGGGACGTGCACTGCGTGCTGGCGCTCGAAGCCTGGCAAGAGCGTGCCGGCCGCTTCGTTCGCGAATGGCTCGACGTGGTGGGCGAAGCCGAAGCCCTGTCGTCACTGGCAGGCCTGGCGCACGACGAGCCGGCCTTCTGCTTCCCGGAATTCAGCGAGCGCGCCTGCTTCGAGGCCGAAGAGCTGGGTCACGTGCTGATCGACGGCAGCGTCCGCGTGACCAACAGCGTCGCGCTGGCCGAAGCCGGCACTGCGTTGCTCGTCACCGGCTCCAACATGTCGGGCAAGAGCACGATGCTGCGCTCGATGGGCTTGGCCATCGTGCTGGCCGGCGCGGGTGCCCCGGTGTGCGCCCAAAAGCTCACGCTCTCCGAGCTGAAGCTCGTGACCAGCATCCGCATCAGCGATTCGCTGGCCAGCGGCGTGAGCCACTTCTACGCCGAGCTGAACAAGCTCAAGGCAGTGGTCGACGCCACTGCCGGCGACAAGCCGGTCTTCTTCCTGCTCGACGAAATCCTGCATGGGACCAATTCGCTCGAACGCCAAATCGGCGCGCGCTGGGTGATCGGCGAGCTGATCCAACGCGGCGCCCTCGGTGCCGTCTCGACACACGACATGGGCCTCGCCGAGCTCGAGCCGAAGCTGATGGCGCGCGTGCAGCTGATCCACTTCCGCGAGACCGTCCGCGACAACGAAATGAGCTTCGATTACAAAGCGCACCCGGGCCCAGTGCAAGCCGGCAACGCGCTGCGTCTGATGCGCCGCATCGGGCTCGACGTGCCGCTGGCTTGAACGGCACGAGCAGCGGCCTTTCGCTCCGGGATCCGGCACGGGCTCGATGCGATGGGCGAGCTCGGAGTGCTGGCAGCGCACTCCCCGGCGCATGGCGATCGTGATAGCGCTATTGGGATGAGCTGGCAGAGCACCCTCGGCGCGGCGGTCTATCTCTCCGCGTGCGCGGTGTTTGGCTGCACCAGTCAGCAAGCGGGCAACGAAGGAAACGGCGCTGGCTCCAGCGGCATCGGCGCGGGCGGCTCAACGTCGTCTGGCGGAGCGGGTAGCTCTGGCGTTGCGCAGGCGGGGCGTGCGGGTGCAGCGGCAGAAGCGGGTGCCGCAACGGGCGGCGCGAACAACGCCTCGGGCGAGATCACGTGTCGCGCCCAGGGCGACGGCAAGTCGACGATCACGTTGCTCAATCAGTGCACGAGCCCCCTCACCTTCGCCGGCTCGAAGATTACTGGGGGCACACTGGCGCCCGGCGAGCACGCCTGCCGCGACGTGGGCAGCGCGACCGAATCGATCCCGGCAGTCCGCTATTGGGGCTGGCTCGGAGAAGATCCGGGGAACGAGCGCTACACGCTCGCCGAGCTGACGTTGAACACCAACTTCAACGACTTCGACTTCTACAACATCAGCCACGTCGACGCGCACAACTTGCCGATGCAGGTACAGCCCGTGGCCATGCCCAACTGCCGCGTCTTGACCTGTGCCATGAGCCTGCTCGCCAATTGCCCGAGCGTTGGCCAAGAGCGGGACGCGTCGGGCAAAGTCATCTCCTGCTTCAGCCCCGATCGGAACGACCCGAACAGCGTCGTCGCGCAATACTTCGAAGCGGGTTGCAAGGACGCCTACTCCTGGAGCGGCGACAACGATTCGGTCGCAGCTTGCGCGGGCGAAGATTACGACGTCGTGTTTTGCCCCTGAGCCTGGCGCTCCGCGCGCTGATTGCCGGGACTACTGGACAGGTTGGCGAAATTCTCCCCAGCATTGCAAACGCCCGTTCGGTCGTAAGCCGCAAGTGTGTCTTGCGAGCGTGGAGACGGTCGCGAATTTGCCAGCGGGAATGCTTGCCCAAGCAATGCCGGGGTTGCCCCAACAGGCGATGCTGCCGTCGGTCCTCAGCGCGCACGCGTGATCTGCCGCGAGCGAGAGCGCCGAGAAGGTGCCGGCAGGAGGGGTGGTCTTGGCGTGGGCGCCGTCACCCCAGCAGTGGAGGGTGTGATCGGTGCGGATGGCGCAGGCGTAGTCGAGCTGGCGGTTGTTGGTGTCAGTGCTGTCCGGCTCCGGCTCGAAGCCGATGGCGAGCGCGATGAAGTGGCCGATCGGCGATTTGAGGCGATACGTCGTGCTGCCGGCCCAGCAGCGAATGTTGCCGTCGTCTCGAATGCCGCAGTTGTTGTAGAAGCCGGCAGCGACGCTGCGGAACTTGCCGGGCGGCGGCAGCGCGCTCCCCGCGTCGTCGTTGCCCCAACAATGCAAGCTGCCATCGGTCTCGATACCGCACACGTGTTCGATGCCAGGCGCGATCGCGGTGAGCGCTACGTTGTCCGGTGGCGCGAAGGTATCACGGCAATCGCCAATGCCGGTGCTGCGCAGCGCGCAGTAACCCCTGTGCCCCGAGACCACCGAGGCGTACTTGGGCAAAGTCGGCAGCGGAGGATTGTCGACCGATGGATAGGTCAGGTAAGGGCCCACGCAAGCGAGCGTGCCGTCGAGCTTCACGGCGCAGAAGCCCTCGTCCGCCGCTGCCATGCTGATGAACGTACCTGCGGGCGGACTGGCGAAGACCGAATCGTGTTCGTCGTTGCAAACGACGTGTCCGTCGAGCGTGACGCCGCACACGGAGTCTTCCTGGAGCGACAGCCCTTGGAATTTCCCGGGCGGTGCGGGGCCGCGCGAGCACTCAGCGCTGCCGCTCGGCGAGAGCGTGCACACGTTGTCTCGCGCGATGTAGATGGCGGACACGGTATCGGTACCCGACTGCCACGAATCGGCGCTCTGCCCCCAACACTGCCACCCGGCACCGCTCTGGATGGCGCACCCACCCCAAAAACCCTCGGTCACGCTCGAAAATTTGCCGCTTGGAAGTGACGGCGGATCCCACGGGTCGGCGGTGCCCCAGCACACGAGATCGCCGTTGCTGCGCACAGCGCACGAGCGGTTGCCCGAGCTGCCAATGCTCTTGAACGTGCCCGAAGGTGGAGTGAGGTAGCGTTCGATGTCCTGGCCCCAGCAGCTGATCGTGCCGTCGCTCTTCAACCCGCAAGCGTGAGCGTCCGTGGTTTGAACTTGTGAGAACTGCCCCGACGGGAGCTGCGCTTGGTCCGATCCATTCGGTCCCCAGCAGGCGAGCGTGCCGTCGAGCTTCACCCCGCAGTAGCCCGAGATGCTGGCAAACGCGCCCGAGGGGTCGACGAAGCTGCCCGTTTCGTCGAAGCCCCACGAGATCAAGCTGTGATCCGACTTGATGGCGGCGCCTCCGTGCTTGGAGAGCGAGATCGTAGTGAGCGAGCAATTCTGACCCCAGGTGCCGACCGGGCACTCGCACACTGAAACACCGCTCTTCAGCGTGGCGAGCTGCCCTCCGTTTTGACAAGTGCACTGGCGATCCGTCGTCGCGCTGCCCGCGGCGAGCACTGGGCTGCCGGCATCGCAGACTGACCAGGCGCTACATTCGAGGGAATTGGGCTCAGCGCTGAACGTGCCGGTGTCACAGGCAGTACAGGTTCGATCTTCGGTGTCGGAGCCATCGTGCGTGACGTGGGCCCCTGCGGGGCAGGCAGTCCAGGGCACACAAGGGGTTACCGTGCTCGCGTCGTGAACCCACGAACCGTACGGACACAGCGCAGGGTCTGGGCCGTCGAGCTCGCCGGCTTCACCACCGGCTTCACCGCCGGCCGCGACGGCGCCGGTACCGGCTTGGTTGAGTGCGCCCGCTTCGGCACCGCCGGACGCGAGGCCACCCCCTTGCGAGATGGCTGCATCGCCAGCGCTGGCTCGCCCACCCGGACCGCCGTCGACGGCGCTCTGTCCGGCAGACGCGCTGAACGAACCACCCGAACCCGCGCTGTCGTGGCTAGACGAGTCATCCGTCGCTTTGCCGCACGCGCCGAGCTGCAAGCACAGCGCGCCCATGGCAACTGATGTCAGTAGCCGTCGCATCCTGATCTCGCCCCGCATGCCCACGCCCCCATCTCTAGCGCAGTTGGTGTGCGCGCCGGGCTCAATCTGCGAAGCGGCCGTGGCGCACGCCGGGCACGGCGCGCGCGGCGTCGTGCAACGATCGTAGCCCTAGCGGGATTCTTGGGCATTTCCTGCCCTCTCGCGCGCAGCCAGTGTGACGCGCCCCGCGAGCGGGAGCTCGGAGCCCGTTACTCGCTGCCGCGCGCTTTGCTGGCGACGTCTTTGCGGTACGAGCCGGGCGTCTTCTGCGTGACCTTCTTGAAGGAGCGGATCAGGTGGTGTTGCGACTGGAAGCCGCAGGCCTGGGCAATTTGCTCGGCCGATAGAGTGGTGGTGCGCAGCAGCATCTTGGCGTGCTCGACGCGCACCGCGCGCAAGTACGACAGGAACGACGTGCCCGTCGCTTGCTTGAAGATGCGGCTGAATGCCGGCACGGAGAAGCCCGCTTTGCGTGCGACGCCCGAGAGGCGCAGCGGCTCGGCGAAGTTGTCTTTCATGTACTGCAGCGTCGTGTCGAGACGCATGCTCTTCGGGCCTTCCAGCGCGCGCGAAGCAAACACACTCAGGCGTTGCAGCGCCTCTTTGAAGGTCTCGATCACCTGGTAGACGCTGGGCGCCTCTTCCAGCTTTTGACTCAAATCATCAGCCAGGTGCTCGGCCACTTCGGTGCGGAGCAGATGGCGCTTTTGAATGTTCTTGATCAGCTGGAACAGCATGGCCAAGAACTGGCTGCGCAGCACTTCGATGCGCTCGTTGGACCAAACCAGCACCATGCGTACGTAGTGGTCGCTGGCGACTTTGATCTCGTCCATCGCCACGCGATCGAAGGCGTCAGCCAGATCCGCCGCGGTACGGTTCAGCTGCGAGTAGCGCATCTGTTCTTTCGACGTGGTTTTCTCGTCGTAGAACAGGATGTCTTTCTCGATTTGCACGCACAAATGCAGTGCCAGCACGGCGTCGTGGTGGGACTGATACAGCGGCTCGCCGGGCGGCATGGTGCGACCGATGCCGACCACGGTGTGCACGCCGAACTTTTCTTTGACGAACGTCTGCAGCTTCTGCGCGCGCTCACGCAGCTCGAGCTTGGCGCGCGCGGAGCTCTTGCCCGGCGCAGCCGAGGTCAGGAACGTCACGCCGTAGTCTTGTAGTTTGTTCGCGCCCGTCTCCGGCATCTGGCTGGCGAACGCCACGCACTCGCGCTGGATCTGGTAGTTCCTGACCATGACCTGCACTGGGTCGAGCGCCTGGTTGCGCGGGTCGACGGGCATGAGGGCCATCGACGTGGTTGGCAGACGGCAGATGCCCATCTCCTCACTGCGCCACTCGGACAGCTTGCCCTCGTAGAACCAGGGCGTGAGCGCGAACTTCTCGGGCGTGATGCTGCGATCGACCCAATCGTTGTTCGGCCAAGCGCGATCGAAGACGTCTTTCTTCAAGCGCTTCACGCGCTCGGCGATCTTCAGAGTGGCGTGATCTTCCGTCAAAAGCTGGGCCAAAAGGCCCATGAACTCTTCCATCGCCGCCATTACGGGGGCTTCGATGACCGGCAAGCGCAGCACCATGCGCACGAAGCGCACGAAATCCGGATTTGCGCTCGCGGGCAGCTGCCCCGTGAGCTCGCGCCAGCGCCAAGCGATGCCGTCCCAGTCGAGTGGCTCGGTCAGGAACTGGCCGCCGAACAGGAACGTCTTGTTCTTCGGATCGGCGGAGAGCGGAAAGAAGAAGTCGCTGAAGCCGTGCAGCTCCCCCACTTCGAATTTGCCGCTCTCACCGACGCGCTTCAGTGTGTCGAAGTAGTAGGTGTCACGCTTGGATTCTTTGCCGTAGAAGATCTCGAAGTGGAAGGGTTGGATCTGATCGGTGGTCTCGTTGAGATACATCCAATCGATCTGCTTCTTGCCGTCCCACTGAATGATCCAGAGCGGGAGCTCATCGTGGATCTGAACTAGGTTCTGTACCCAGTAGTGGTTGTTCAGGCGCTCGAGCCATCCGGTCTTGGCTACTCGTGGCTTTTGCTGCTGCTGAGACATTGCTCGTACACCCGTCAACTTGCGATCCACCAACGCCTCGTCTGATTCGACAACCGATGCTTCGTGTTTCACGGCAAGCGACCTTCGTTTGAACGGGGGGGGAAGCGCTTCGATGCGCGAGCAAAAGTGCTCCGCGCATGTTTAAAACTTAGCAGGTCGCCCGACGCGCAAGATGTTCAAATATTATCAGACGAAGTGCGCTTTTATCTCACACGCAGCGCGAAACTTCGCGAAATGTAGCGGAAATTTGCGACTACTCAGCCTGCATCTCGGCAGCGACCAACACGTACGTGGCGTTGTAATAAATGTCCGGTTCGGTCACCGCGTACCAGCCGCCATCCCAGGAGTCTCGAGGCACGAAGTGCCCATCCCACAAGTCGGATTGTTCCCAATGCCACAAGCTGTGTGCAGGTAAGCCGGACGCGAGTGGCGCCGGGTTGTCCCAAAGCAAGGCTTTAGCGGGCGCGCCCGGAGCGAGGTACCCCATGTTCGCCGAGTTGGGTCCACCAACGACGAAGCCGGGCGGCGGTGGATCCGAGTGCCCCCATTCCATCGAGTAGATGCGGTCGGGCCCCTTGCCGACGCGTGTGACCATCGAATAGCCGTTCGGATTGCGACCCAAGATCCAATGCCATTGATCGCGCGCGGCTTCTTTCAGCCAGGCCCGGCTCGGGTCGAGGCGCGCGGCATAGGCGAGGTCGTGTGCCTTCTCGAGCAAGTTCGAGTTGTGACCCCAGTAGTAGCCGCTGGGCGCGGTGGCGCACAGGTAGCCGTCACGCTCGATTTGCGGGCGCAGCGTTTCGACTGCGGCGAGCAGGCGTGCTTTGGCTTCGGCGCGCAAGTCGGCTGGCGCTTTTGGATCATCGAACAGGCTCATGAAGGCGAAGCGGCTCAGGTTGGGCCAACCGCCCTCGATGAATTTCGCGGGCTGAGTCTCGGGATCGCCGAGAAAACTGCGGGCGCGTGAGAGCGCCGCGGGCAACCGAAACGAGCGATACACTTCGACGGCCGCCGTGAAGCGCGCGCCAACCTCGTGATACTCGGGGCTGTCATCCCAGAGCGGCTGCTCGCTGCCCTTGCCGTCGACAAAGATGCGCTCGGGGTGTTGCTCCAAGAAGGCGAAGCCCGCGCGCGCCGCTTTTTCGCAGCGCGCGGCAAACGCGGGATCGAACTTGGCATAGACGCGCGCGGCTTGCGCGAGCACTGCGGTCGCCTTGGCCGTGCTCGCGCTGCCCACACCCGCCACCCAGCGTGTCTTGCGTTCCTTCACCGGATCCGGGTCGGACCATTCGTACACGGCTTCGTGCGCTCGGAACGCACCGCTGTCTGGCTCTTGCAGCGACAAGATCCAATCGAGCCCCCAGCGCACTTCGTCCAAGACGTCCGGCACGTGGTTGCGCGACTCGGGGATGTTCGTGTCGTCGCCGAACGCTGCAGGGTGCGACTCATAAGCGATCAGCAGCGCCTGCGCGCTTGGCCCGGTCGAAGGAATGTACATGTCGAAGTTGCCGGCATCGTGCCAGCCATGGACGAGCGTCCACTTCTTCTCCTTCTTCGGATAAGTCGTGTAATCCCAGCCGTCGTCCGCGTGAACGTGGCACGCGGCGCTGCGCGTGTACGCCTTGCCTTCCCACTCGGCGTAGGGCTGGGGTAGCGGCGTGCGGCAGCGTTGCAGGTAGAAGAACTTCATGCCCGCTGCGAGCGCCTTCGCGTAGGTAGCTTTGCCAATCAGGAATGGATCGGACCTCGAGCTGCCGACTTCGATCGTGTACCGACCGGGCTTGTCGAGGGTCGAGAAGTCCGCTTGCCACACGGGGTCTCGAGACGCCGCGTCGAGACCCCGATCTTTCACGTCGGCCGCGCGGAACGTGTACGCGACGCGTCCCTCGGCATCCTTCACTACTGCGCCTTCGGGGGCGACGTTGAACACGGCGAGCTTTCGCCAGCCCGCAGGGTAACCCACGGTGTCGACCTTGATTGCGGGCACGTTCACCCCGGGCGTCGCAGGCGCCCCCTGCCCGACCACGAACTGCGCGCTAGCGGCCGGCGCCGCGCTTGCTCCAAACGCCGTAGCGCGCGCTGGGCTCGGCGCAGGCCCGGGCTTCGGACAACGGCAGGCACAGCCACTCTGAAACGCCAGAATGGCCCCGAGAGCCGAGAGCGAACGCACTAAAAAAGCCACGCCACAACGTACCGCATTTGCGCGCGGGCTGGCCCGGCCTGCGCGGTTACTTTTTCACGAAGGCAATGTCGTCGATCCAGAGGTCCATCGCCGCGCTGGTCCAACTGAACTGCATGGCGAAGACGTGCGCGGCATCGAGCGCATCGACATTGTTCTCACCCCAGCCCAGCTGATTGAGATCGCTGAACTGCACCGTGTACTCCGCCCAATCGTGCGTCAGCGTGAGGTCCCTGGTGAAGTGATCGTAGCAAAGCCCGTTGCTGATGTTGCCGCTGCCGCACGAGCCCTTGGCGGGACAGCACAGGGCACCGCCGGGATCGGTGTGGCGATCCAAGATTGCGAACTTGGCGTCGGTCGGCGAGCTCGCTTCGACCTTGGCCCAGAAGTGCACCGCCTTGTACGCGCTGGCGTCATAGGTCAGCCGTTGGTTAGCGGCTGCGCCCTTGCGATTCAGATCGACACCGACCAAAGCGCCCGAGGTAGCGAAGCCAGTGGCCGTGGTGTGTAGACCGGTCAAGCTGCCATTGCGACCGCCCGGGATGGCGGTCATGATCATGACGGGAGACGGCGTTTGCTTGCCGCCCGACGTGCCGTCGTTGGAGAGCGACCAGTAGCCCTGGCGCATGTCCGTGAGCGGGATGTACGCGTCGGGGTTCTCCATGTCGTCGATCATCGACAGCGTGGGGTTCGACGCGCCGGCCATGCCGCCGACCGCGACCGTGCCGCCAGCACCTGCGACCGCGCTGCCGCCACCCGTGCCAGCGACGGCAGGGCTGCCGCCGGCGGGGCTGGTGCCACCGGTGGTGTCCGCACCGCCGCCGCTCGTGTTGGGCGTTCCCGCGTCGCCGATGGCACCGGAGCCGCCGTCGCTCCCGCCGGAGGAGCTCGTGGCGCCGCCTGCGTGCGTGGCGCCAGTACCACCCGCGAGGATGGAGCCACCTGCGGCTCCTGCGCCCGCGGTCAACGGCTCGGGATCGAGCAGCGACGAATCATAAACGTTGCAGCTCGCGAGCGCGGACAGCAGACACGCTGCGACGACGACGCCTGCGCGCCGCGCTCGAAGCTCGATTGTCTCACGATGGTCCACTGGTTGGTGCTCACTCGAATGCGTCGCGTCGGTTTGCGTCTGCGCGTGAATCGCGCTGTTTTCCTGGCCCACGGTAGCAAGCGAGCCGTGCGCCACTTGTGTGTTTTGGCTCATTCGAATGACCATTTGTTTGAGTGATCATCAAATCACGAGAACAGTGGCAGCTCGATTGCTAAGATGTTTCTCAACACGACAATGGAACCGCGCAATCAATTCGAACGTGAGATCCTGGAGCAGCCCCGCGTACTCCGACACCTGCTGAGTGAGGGTCGGCAAGCAGCGGAAGAAGCAGCCACGGCGATCAAGAAATTTGGCCCGCAGTGGGTGCTGATCGCCGCGCGTGGCAGCTCCGACAACGCTGCGCGCTACGCACAATATCTCCTAGGTGCACACAACCGCCTCGGCGTGGCGCTCGCGGTTCCCTCGCTGTTCACTTTGTACGACGCGCCGCCGCAGCTCTCGCGCGCGCTGACGATCGGCATCAGCCAATCGGGTCAGTCGCCGGATATCGTGAGCGTGCTCAGCGAGACGCGTAAACAAGGCGGAGCAACCTTGGCCGTGACGAACGAGCCGAGCTCGCCGTTGTCGAAGACGTCGGACCACACGCTGCCGCTCTTGGCAGGCCAAGAAAAGGCCGTCGCAGCGACAAAAACGTACACGACCGAGCTGTTCGCGCTGGCCATGTTGAGCGCTGCGCTGGAAGGCAATCCGGAGCGTTGGGCGGCACTCGAGAAGGTGCCCGGTTGGATCGACGAGGTGATCCAGAAGAACTCGGATCTCACGACGCAGTCGGCGTCGTTCCTCGGCGCGCAACGCTTGGTGGTGCTCGGCCGCGGCTTCAACTACTCGACCGCCTTCGAGATCGCGCTCAAGCTGAAGGAGACGAGCTACTTCGTCGCCGAACCGTACTCCGTCGCCGACTTGTTGCACGGGCCCGTGGCGATGATCGACAGTGGCTTCCCGGTGATCTTGGTTGCGCCGAGTGGGCGCACGCTGGCAGACGTGCCCGCGCTACTCACGTTGCTCGAAGAGCGCGGCGCGAAGGTGCTCGCGATCTCGGACGCACCCGAGGTGTTGTCGCGCGTGCAGTCACGCATCGAGTTGCCCGTGGGCGTACCCGAATGGCTGTCGCCCATCGTCGCCGTGGTCCCGGGTCAATTGTTTGCCGGGGCGCTCGCGCTCTCCGCAGGGCACAATCCGGATCGTCCGCGCGGCTTGTCCAAAGTGACGATGACGCGCTGAGCCGAGCGCGGCAAGCAACCGCGACCCGCTCCCTTTTCGAACCGCGCCCGGCTATGCGAGCCAGAGCGCGGTTCGAACGCGTTCGGCTGCCGATCCGGTTTCACTCTCGTCGGAACGACCGTTCCAAGCCCGCGTTCGCGCGGAGCCTTGTCTCAAAACGAGCACGCGGGGGCGGTTGCCCGCACCTAGCGCGACCGGCCGAAGCCGCGGGAAGCATGGTAAGGCGCGAGCCCTCGAGTGGCAGAATCCGCCGGGCAGGCTTGAAGGCTTGGGTGCCGTAAAACCGCGAATTGCCTAGAAAAATAGCTACCCAAGCAGTGCCGCGGATGCAACTATCCAAGGCAGTGCTCCAAAGCTTTGGAAGCCGTGCGGGGTGGCGGGGGTGCGCGGCGGCGCTGTGAAGAGGCGATGCTTTCGAGGCTCAGGTGTGAGCGCGGTCGCGAGCAGCGGCGGTCGTATTCGAGCTCTGGACGAGCTGGACGAGCTGGAGGAGCTGGAGGAGAGAGAGCCGAGGCGCGCTGTGGCCGGCTTGACGGAAACTTCTGGCTCAAGCTAACTTGGAGGGTTCGGGAATTACATGGAAATCACTTCTGATAGCTGCCGTCGCCCAAGCAGGCTACGAAGCTCGGGAACGCCATTCGGCACCGCCCTGACCAGGTTAAGATTCCGATTCTGCTGAAGTTGCGCGCGAGAGGCCGCGTTTCGTGAGCGAAAACGACGAAAAAACCAGAGTCACCCAAGTCGTGCAGGCGCCACCGCCTGACGACGGCCCGAGCAATGACTGCTTGGTGGTGATCTACACGGCCGAGCCCGGCCTGTTGGGGAAACGCTTCGTTCTCGATCGCAGCCCGCTGCGCGTGGGTCGCGGCGCCGACAATCACATCGTGCTCGAAGGCGACTCGGTCTCGCGTCGCCACGCACACTTCGAGCGCCGAACCAGCGCTTGGTACGTCGTCGACGATGGTTCCACGAACGGCACCTACCTGAACGAGGAGCAGATCGCGCGCGAAGCGCTGCTCGGCAACGGGGACCGAATCAAAGTCGGTCCTTCGATCCTGAAGTTCCTATCGGGTGCCGATGCCGAGGCCAAATACCACGAAGAAATCTATCGCATGACGATCGTGGATGGCCTCACGCAGATCCACAACAAGCGCTACTTGTTCGAGGCCCTGGAGAAAGAGCTGATCCGCGCGCGTCGCTACGAACGCGACCTCAGCGTGCTCATGTTCGACATCGATTTCTTCAAGCGCATCAACGATCAGTACGGTCACCTCGCCGGCGATCACGTGCTGCGCGAGCTCGCGCGCATCGTGCAAGACCGAATTCGCCGCGATGAAGTTTTCGCGCGCTACGGCGGGGAAGAGTTCGTGATCGTGCTGCCGGAGACCTCGCTCGCCGGCGCGGTTGCGCTGGCCGAAAACCTACGCGCACGCGTGGGGAGCCATGGCTTCAGCTTTCAAGGCGAGCAGATCCCGGTCACCATCAGCATCGGGTGCGCCTTGCTGCAAGACGACAAGGCCGCAACCGACCTCATTCAGCGCGCGGACGAGAAGCTCTATCAAGCGAAGCGCAGCGGGCGAAACCGCGTTTGCTCTTAGCGCAGCTTCTGCCGATCCTGCTCGGCGCTGCGCTGCGTGTGCAGAGCGACATGAGCTGCCCGGCAGCCGCCGATGTGACGGCGAACGTGCAGGCAATCGTCGATCTGTCGCCCGAATCGGCGGCGAACGTGTACGCGACGCTGCGCCGCGAAGGGGAGTGGCTGGAGCTCGAGCTAGCGGACGGCAAGGGCCGGACGCTCGGCACGCGCCGCGTCAGTGCCAGCGAAGACTGCGCCGTGCTCGCGCGCGCGGCCGCGGTGGTGCTCGCTTCCTGGCTGAGCGAAGAGCATCCCGAGTTCTTGATGGCGCTGCCCCCCCGACCCACTGGCGGGGCGAGCGCACCCGAGAACGCGCCGAGCGAAGCCGCGAGCCCCGCGAGCGCACCGCTACCCGAGCAGCCGAGCTTGCCGCCGCCGCTCCCGGTCGCACCGCCGCCGCGAGCGGTGCCAGCACGCACCGTCGAGCCCGCCAGACGCCCGCCGATGCAACGCTTGGAATTGGGAGCGAGCATCGGAGGCGACGTGAGCGGCTCGGGCGACTCTCAGTTTGCGGCGGCCGCAGGCTTGAGTGCCGCGTGGGCGCCGCGCTCTGCAGGGCTCGGTGTCCGACTCAACGCGAATTGGATCGGGGCGCGTAGCCTGACCATCCAAGACGCGAACCATCACGTGCGTTGGACGCGCTGGCCGCTCTTCGCAGGCCCGTATTGGCGCATCGAGCGCGGTCGCATGAGCTTCGACTTCGAAGCGGGCCCGAGCCTCGGCTGGCTGCGCGCCGAGGGTCAGAGTTTTTCGAGGAATTCGTCCGACGGCCGCCTAACCTTCGGCGGTTATGCGGCACTGCGCTGGGTGCCTCGCAACGAGGGCCTACACGCGTTCGTGAGCGTGACACCGGTGTATTGGTTTGGGAAAGCGACCGCCAGCGCCAAAACCACGCCCAGTGATACCGAGAGCACACGCGACATCCCAGCGTTCGAGCTACTGCTCACGGCGGGCG
>OUNO011297771.1_pt1 | contig 13671 bp, 8 predicted proteins | sample 1779811 | NCBI WGS metagenome assembly OUNO01 (sample SAMEA3914804, study PRJEB12502) | metagenome | biome: forest; material: soil | place: Canada | collected 2010-06-25 | depth 0.3 m | reverse complement strand
AACCGAAACCCGGGCTGAATCAAAAAGCTGGCAGAAGCTTCGCACCGATGCGCGTGAGATAGCGGGCGGCACATCCTTTAGAGCTGTGACTGAGATGTATGAACGCCTGACGGGAGCTGTTTACGATTCGATCGATCGAATTCACAGCTTGGGTTCTCGAGCACTTCCGAGCTCGCAGCTTCGTACAGCACTCGTTGAAGAGCGCGGACTCCCGGAGCCGAGTTGGAAGAAGCTATCCGAGCTTTTGGACTTCGCCGAAACGGTTCGCTTTGCGAGTAATGCCGGTGCGATTTCTGAATCGCAGGCGCGGTCTCAGTTGGAACGTTGGGTAACGGACGGTCAGGCCATCGAAGATGCGCTGATTCGTTCTTCGCGTCGCGCGCGATAGTTAAAAAAATCTATTTCGACTGGTGACGGGCGTCTGAAACCCGATCAACGGTTTTAGAATACAACTCCAGAAAAACGAATACAGAGCGCGTAAAAACGAATAGCGACTTCTGCTGCTCTCCAATCTCAATCATTCTCTCAAAGTTACCAACAATTCATCGGGGGCTCGTTTCGTTCGATATCAGAACAACGAGACAGGGACTTCTCGTTCATTCGCGCGCTCTGATGAAAACGACAAAGGGGTTTGCATCTTGAAAAAAATGAACCGACTCATTGGACGGGTCACGCTGGGGAGCTATTTGCTCACCCTCGCTGCTCCGCTTGCATTAGCTGACAACACATCGACTGACCTTTCCCTTTCCGACCTCCTCGACCTCAAGTCGAGCGTTTCGTCGAAGAAAGAACAGAAAATCAGCGACGCTCCAGGTATGGTCACCGTTTACTCGGCGAAAGACGTTGAGCGATTGGGTTACTACAACCTTACGGACCTTGCTAACATCACGGCTGGTTACAGCTCGAACGTTCAGTACGGAAACCAGTACCTTGAGACTCGTGGTCAAACTGTCACGAACTCATTCAACAACAACCGTCACTTGCTCTTGATCGACGGCATTCCTGTCAATCACACTCGTTCGAACAGCGCGATTGTCGACAGCCAGCTGCCGGTCTACTTCGCAGAGCGCGTCGAATTCCTGAAAGGTCCAGCATCGGCCCTTTACGGAACAGGCGCTTTCCTCGGCGTTGTGAATATGGTTCCGAAAAAACTCGACCAGAACGGTGTTAAAACCGAGTCGAAATTTTCGGCCGGCAACTACGGCGACCAGAAGCGTTTCCTGAACAACACTGTGCTCAAGACTGCAGCTGGCGAAACGCTTGTTTCGGTTGGCTTGTACAATCGCAACAGCTCATACTCGGTTGTCGATTCGGCTAACCCGAACGATGCACACGGACGTTACCTTCTCCGCGACCGCGACGACAGCCAGTTCATTATGGTTCGTCACCAGGTTACTGAAGGCGCACTTTCCGGCATTAGCTTGGGCTTGATCTACATGCGTCGTAACGGTGGCTTGGGTGAAGGCTATCAGGGCGACCAAGGATCGAACGATCTGAACGACATCACTTGGTCGTCAGCGATTCCTTACTTGAAGTACACTCGCCCAATCGGCGATCTGACCTTCAACAGCTATTTGAAAGCTAACTTCAGCCAAGAGAAAGCAGTTTCCACGAACTGGCAATGGCAAGCGCCGTACAACGCGCTTCCTGTGCCAAACAACTCGTATCAGGACGGTATCCTCGGTTCGTATAACGGGAAATCGGTCGGCTGGGAAGCCTTGGCCGAACTTCAGGGTAAAGTCGGCGAGGCCACGAACTGGACCGCCGGTGTTAACCTGGATGCTCGTTACGAACAGGGTCCTAAGGGCAACGCTTATTCGTCACTCGTCGTGACGAATCCGACTCCTTCTTGGGACATCATCCAGAACGCAGGCGAGTTCGCTAACCAGTCGCCGACCCTCCGTACGATTTCGTTCTACGGTCAGGTCACTCACCAGGTTAAATTCCTGCACTCCCTCGATATCACCGCGGGCTTGCGTGAAGACACCGGTGGCTTCCGCGACATCACCTACGGTCAGCTTTCTCCACGTATCGGTCTCGTTCAGAAGTTCAACGAGTCTCTCGGTTTCAAAGTCCTGTACGGAACGGCTCTTCGCGCTCCGTCCTTGAAAGAACGTCAGTTGAACTCGTTGGGCAAGTCGGTTCTCGAGAACCCTCCTTACGCGTTCTCTGAAGACGTGAAACCAGAAACCATCAAGACGTTGGAAGTTGGTCCGGTTTACCAGACAAACACGACCCTGGTTCAGGCTGTCGCATACGTCTCACAGGTGAAAGACTCGCTCGTCTTCGCTAAATCGTTGACCACGACCACTCCGTGGCTCCTCGGTTCGACGGTAGCTAACCAGTCCGGCATCACGAAATCTCGCGGTTTCGAAATCGAAGGTCGTCAGGCCTTCAGCGGTACTGGTGTTCAGGCCTTCGGTAACTTGGCATACGCTGTCTCGGAAGACCCAAGCGGCGCGAAGCGTAACGGTATCCCTATCGGCCGTTACAACCTGGGCGCATCGTACACCTGGAAAGGTCCAATCGAGTTCACCGCTACCGCACTTGTTCGCGGTATCTCGAACTACTGGACCCTTGGATCCCCGGCAGGTCGTGAGACCTCTGGCTGGAAAGTCGGCGATGTTAACTTGATGGCTCAGCTCTCGAAAGACTTCGGTGTTGAGTTCATGGTTCGCAACATCGGCGATTCACTCATCAAGCTGCCTGACGGCAACTTGGCCAGCTTCGAACAGCCAGGACGCAACTACCTCTTCACCCTCTCTTACAAAATGTAAGCATGGTTTAAGAGTAGTCGTCTGAAAAAGACAGAGGCCCGAGAAACTAACGTTTCTCGGGCCTTTTCTTTTGTAGTGGTCACGGTCTGTTATGGATGCTGGAAAATCGGCACCGGCGTGAACGGTCCATAGACCGAAGGGGCTGCGCCACTGAGACCCGGCTTCAGCACGTGATTGATCTCTTGAATGATCCCGTTATCCGCTGTGACGTCGGGGGTGGTAATCCCGGCAGCATTATTGATCAGCAGTGATCCAGGTGCAGGGGGAACAACCGAGGTATTGATGTTGCTGCCTTCGAGCGACTTCATCGTGTTGTGTCCCTGTAGGGTATCAGTCGTGAGCTGGCTACTGGTCTTGCTCGTTTCGACTACGTGATAGCTCAAGGTCTGCTTCAGAAGGTCGTTGTTGGAATTGAGGGCGTTCATTTCGTCCGTCGTCAATTGGCTAAACGCCGAGTTCGTCGGCGCGAAGACGGTATGCTGTCCGCTCTTGAGAGAGTCGGTGAGTCCGGCCTTTTCAATGAGCCCCGAAAGGGTACTGAGGTTCGGATCCGCTTTGATGGTGTCGGCTAGATTCGCTGCATGGGCGCTCAAGCTTGAAAAAGTAAGAATGCCTGCGGTGACGGCGAAACGGCTTAGAAATGAAAAAGTTTTCATGATTGCTCGCTCCTTGCCGCCTGTGATTGCAAGCGATGAGCCTTAGATACTGAGTCCTGGATTTGGGACCTATCTCTGCATGAAGAGACTGTTTCTTCTTGTCGTCGTCGCCTGCTTGGTTCCCCAGTTTTACGCGTCGGCCGCTCCTCTCAACGCGACCGTCGTATTGCCAGATCGCGCAGAGTGCCAAGACCGGCTCGAGCGTCTTTCGGCAACAATCTATGCATGCGCTGGTCGAGGAAAAAATCTCAGCGCGAATTATACGGGTGAGCTCCCCGCCGGAGATCGCATTTTTCGATTTCAAGGATGCCGAGTCGTCCTTGAGGGCAGGCCGGGCGGCTATCAGATCTCGGTCATTCAAGAGCCTGATTATCCGCGGCGATTTCTTACAGAAATGCAGGCACGGGGGTGCCTGGCCGAGGCGTTTGATATCGGTCGTGCCGCTGAAGTCGCGGTGTCTGCGCTGAGCGTAGGGTGAAGACTAGTTCGTGAGAATCCCGAGTGTCGAGTTACAGCGATACGAGGAACGCACTCAACAGAGTCGTCTGAGTTCCCGAACGTCCGTCGTGCGTCAGGTATTGCTGATCGTAGGTCGAATGATCGTAGCGACCCTCAACACGAAGCTCGTAGCCTGGCGCGAGAGTGAACGAGTTCGTGAGCGTGAACGTCGCGAGATTCTGAGTAATGCCCAGAGAGCTCAGCGTGTAGCCGTTGTTGTCGTGATAGAACTCGATGCGCGGGCTCAGCACGTAGCTCGGTGTGATCTGGTGACGAGTTGCCAGTGTCGCTGAAGTCCAGGTGGCGGTTCCGCCATCAGCCAAGACGCCCTGTTCGCTGCCGGTGAGAAAGTCAGCCGCGATCGCGAGCTTCGTGTTTGGCGTGTAGGTGATGTTCGCTTCATTCACCATTTTGTAGTTCTGGCTGTTGGCTGGCTGCTCGGCGCCGGCGATCAAGTTGTAAACAATGACGAGGTTGTCAGAAGGAGCGAAGCGAAGCTGCGTTCCAAACGTCTTGGCGTTGTTGTTGTCGTAGATCGAATTCCAACCATTATAAAGGTAGAGGTTGATCGTCGCAAACGGCGAGGTCGCGTAGCCGACGTGGAGTCCGGTGTGCCAGAAAGGTCCACCGAAACCGAAAGTCGTCGCGCGCGAGTACTGCCAGTTATCTTTGGCCTTCATGAGCTCAAGACCGACGTGTGTCGGAAGCTTACCGAAGTCGAACGTCAGACCTTTGACGCCTTTAGGTGTAAACGTCACATAAGCCTGGCCGATGTGCTTGGAAACTTCGTCGACGATCAGCCCTTGTCCCGAGGCGATGTAAACGTTCTGATCGGCAAATTCACCGAAGTCGAGGTCGAGCAGGAAGCCGACTTCTTTTCCAGTGCGGCTGATCGAAAGCTCAGCCAGGTTCAGGCTGAAAACGTTGTGATAAATGTCGTAGTAGCGAGTCCCGATGTTGCCGGCAGGAAGGGTTGAATTGCCGATCGAATCACCGGGCTGAGTGGAGTTGTTCCGCGGTGGAATCGGGCGTGGCGTATTGAAGTTCCAGGAGTAGTAAGCGTCAAAATTGACGGCAAACTGGAAGCCGGTTTCGCTTGGAGAGGATGGAGCGGCGACGACCGTAGTAGCTGGAGCCGTGCTCATTTCAGCGGCGCGGACTTCGGTTGGCTTCTCGGGGATCGGCTTGTTCATGCGATTGGCCGTTTTGCGTGGATCGCGGCTGACGCGACCGGCTTCCCATTGAACGGCGCCCCAGCTGTCCTTCTTCTGCTTCAGCGTGACGCTGTAATCAGCTTCGCTCGTTTTTACCCGGGCTGTTGCAGTGGCGCCTCGGCATTCGAGGTCTGCTGATCTCAGAGGGCGGCCACCTTCGCATTCCGCGATGTTGATCTGAACGGAGAGCTCGGAACAGGTGCCGTTTCCAGACTGAACATGGGCTTCTCCGCAGCTCTCTTTAGCGTAGGCGGTGTTGACAGGTAGCGGCACGGAAAAGGCCAAAAAGAATATTAAGCAAATAAGAAAATATACCGAATTGATTTGGAGATGCGAAACACTGTTCAAGCCAATAGATTTACTTTTTTTCAGGGACAAGTGCTCATTGGGAAGCAAGGGTGGGCGCATGAACAGGTTCCTTTTCAAGGGGTTAGCGGTATTCCTAGGTTAGGACAGGTCGCCCGGTTTGCAACAGATTTGTGCCTCTTCGTACGTAATTATACGGAGGCGACTATCTGATGGAGTCCTTTGAAAGCGAACTTCGGGAAGGCTTCCTCGTTGAAGCGGGCGAAATTCTCGAAAGCTTTGAGCAAGCCCTTCTGCGTTGGGAATCTGCCCCTGGCGACGAAGCGGTTTGGGAAGAGATTTTCCGCCATGCCCACAATCTGAAGGGCGGGTCCAAGGCCGTTGGTTACGACGGCTTTGGTGCCTTCGTGCACGAGCTCGAAACCTATCTTCAAAACGGAAAGTTTCGCACACGCCCCATTCGGCCTGAAGAACTCGGCCTGCTTCTCGAGAGCCGAGACTTTCTGACTCGCTTCCTGATGGAGCTTCGGATGAATCCATCGGCGGCTCCTTCGTATGCGTCGATCGTAGCGAAAATGCACGCCGTGCCTTCGTCTGCCCTATCGGAAGTGGAATCCCCGCGCGAGCCATTCGCCGAGCTTGCCGACGAAACCTACAAGAGCTTGGGTTCCACTCGAACCGTTCAAATCAAAGAAGCCGTTCGAGTCAGTCTCGAGCGCCTCGATCAGCTGGTCAACTTCGTAGGCGAGATGGTCATTCTCCAGAGCGTCATTCACGAGCAGTCGCTTCAGTCGAATCTTCCCGCATTGAAAAGCGCGATCCACCAGCTTGGAAAAGTAACGAAAGAAGTCCAAGGCCTTTCGATGGGCTTGCGCATGATTCCAATGCGCACCACTTTTCACAAAATGCGTCGCATCGTGCGCGACACGTCCACTTCTCTCGGTAAGAAGGTTGAGCTCATTACGATCGGCGAGGACGCTGAAGTCGATAAAACGATTCTCGAGCTTCTCGCAGACCCGCTCCTCCACTTGGTGAGAAACGCAGTCGATCACGGCATCGAGACCGCTGAGTTCAGATCACGTACGGGTAAACCCGAAATCGGAAAGCTTGAACTTCGGGCCTATCATCAGGGCGATCGAATTTTTATCGAACTTCGCGACGACGGCGCGGGGATCAATGTCGACGCGGTTCGCAAGAAAGCGACTGAAGCAGGGCTCATTGCGCGCGACGCCGTGCTGACTGATGCAGAACTGTTTGAATTCATTTTCCATCCAGGCTTCAGCACGAAGGCCGAAGTGACCGAGATTTCGGGCCGAGGCGTGGGCATGGATATCGTTAAGACTCATATCGCGCGTCTTCGCGGCGAAATCAAAGTGACTTCCGAAAGTGGCAAGGGCACGTGCTTTCAGCTCGTTCTCCCTCTCACTCTGGCGATCATCGACGCCCTGATCGTCAAAAATGGAAATGAACGATTTGCAGTACCGCTCAGTCAGATTCAGGAATCCATTCGCCTCGAGCCGTCCGAACTCAAGCGTTCGAGTCTCACTCAGGATGACTATCTCTGGCTCCGCGATGCGGCCACCCCTGTCTTTAGGCTCACGGCGCTCTTGGGACGCCCAAGCGTCAAGGATGCTGAAGGCGCCGCAGTGCTCCTGGTGAGATCCCAGACCGGAATTTTTGGAGTCGTAGTCGACGAGATTCTTTGCCAGCAACAGATTTTGATCAAAAAGCTCGGCGATGAAATCAACGGACTCAAAGGTGTGAGCGGGACGACTGTCTTGGGTGACGGAAAACCTGCGCTGATTTTGGAATTGGCCGAACTCGCATCGGGTTCAGCCAGTAAATTAAGGAGAGCCTCTTGAAACGCGAAGAAGGAAGCCGGTTTCTTCATTTTTGCCTAGGAAAAGAAGAGTACGCGATCCCGTTGCTGGTCGTGCGAGAGGTGATCGCACTTCCGGACATGACGCCTGTTCCGTTCATGCCTTCCTATTTCGTTGGGATCATGAACCTGCGCGGTCAGGTGATTTCGGTGCTCGATCTGAGAAAAAAGATGGGCATTCAACCTGTCGATCGCGGTGAGACTTCGGTCATCATCTGCACATTACAAAATTTGATTTTCGGCGTGATCGTCGATGCAGTCAGCAGCGTGCTGGATCTGCGTTCCGATGAAATCGCGCCTCCGCCTGATCTTCGTACCGGCGGCAAAGCAGGTTGCATCTCGGGAGTCTACAAAATGGATACCGGTCTCGTTCTTCTACTTGAGATCGGAAACGTATTGGATCTTGAAGATTATCGCGCGGTCGATCGTTCGGCTGCAGGGCAGGTTGCTTAAATGAAAAAGGTGGGAATGGGAATGATCAAAAATCTATCGATCGCTAAGCGTATTGGGGTCAGTAACCTTCTATATGCATTGCCAATCATGGTTCTGATGACACTCATGTATCAGGCAAAGACCAAGGATATCGATTTTGGCCGCTGGGAAATGTTTGGAGACATCTACCAGAAACCGTTGATGGGCCTTTTGGAAGAAATTTCAGACCATAAGATTCTCGCTCAACGAGCGCTTCATGGAGATGCAGCAAGTCGCGCTGGCTTGGCAGACGTTCAAGTGAAGATTAGTCAGTCGTTCGATCGGCTGATGAAGGTTCAGGCCGAGTATGGCGATGAGCTTCAATTTACTGATGAAGGCCTGGGAAAACGTAATCGACTTCCGCTTCGCCCGGATCGCGTTCGCGGTCGTTGGCAGGAACTAGTCGATCGCTTCGGAAAGCTCACCCCGGATGAAAGCAACACGCTTCATACGAAGCTGATTGCCGATGTTCGCGGAATGATCACCCATTCGGGAGATATCTCGAACCTGATTCTCGACCCGGATCTGGACAGCTATTACATGATGGACGTGACCCTCCTGGCACTCCCACAGACTCAGGACCGTGTTCAAGAGATCGTGACCTATACGGAACCTGTGTTGCGTAGACGCCATGTCACCCAGGAAGAAAAGATCCAGCTCAGTGTCTATGCGGCACTCTTGCAAAGCGATCTTGATCGAATCGTCGGCAGCATCCAGACGTCGATCAACGAAGATGCCAACTTCTTCGGAAAGTCTGAAAGTCTTCAGAAGAACATGCCGGGTCAGCTTGCTGCAGTTAAAGCCAAGGTTGACGCCTTCATTGCGAGCCTTCAGAGGGCTGTTCAAATGAAGAATGGTGAGTCACAAGCGGACGGCTTTGTGAAGCTCGGAAAAGACGCGTTGTCGCAGCTCTTCAAATTCTCGGCCGAGACCGACAACGAAATGAACGCGCTGCTTCAGAACCGCATCGACATCATTCGTGGTGGTCGTACTTCGTCCGTTCTTTGGGGCCTGTTTGCACTGATTGTAGCAACGACTCTTTCGAGTCTGCTCGCCTACTCGGTCAAATCGTCCCTCACTTCGGGATTGAGCAAAGCCATGGTTCAGCTACGCGGAGCAGTGGATTCGACTCGAATTCAGAGCACCGACTTGGTGGATACCTCGGCACGCCTTTCGTCGGCATCGACCGAGCAGGCATCCGCGATTCAGGAAACCGTTGCGACTCTCAATGAGATCAGCGCCATGGTGAACAAGAGTCTTGAGAACTCGATCAAATCGACTGAAGTGGCTCATCGCAGCCACGAAGCGGCTTTGACCGGCAAAACTGCGGTTGTTGAAATGAACCAGGCCATTCTCGGAATCAATGTCAGCAATGAAAGCATCATGCGGCAGATTGAAGAGAGTAATCGCCAGATCGAAGCAATCCTTCATGTCATCGCCGAGATCGGCAATAAGACGAAGGTCATCAACGATATCGTATTCCAGACCAAGCTTCTTTCGTTCAACGCTTCCGTAGAAGCGGCACGAGCGGGCGAGCATGGAAAAGGATTCGCGGTTGTCGCCGAAGAAGTCGGAAATCTGGCTCGTATGAGCGGAACGGCTTCGAAGGAGATCTCGGAAATGCTCTCGTCGAGCATGGGCAAAGTTCAGGGCATCGTGGATGACACGAGAACCCGCGTTCAGAAGCTCGTGACTGACGCCAAATCCAAGGTCGAAATCGGTAGCCAGGTCGCGCTTCGTTGCTCGAATGTGCTCGATGAAATTGTCGTGACTGCCGGTGATGTCAGTCAGATGGTTTCCGAGATTTCACGAGCAGCCGAGGAACAGGCCAAGGGTGTAAACGAAATTACCAAGGCTATGAACCAGCTCGATCAAACGATTCACGAGAATTCTCAGATGGCGACCCAAACCGCCAACTACTCTGAGTCGTTCTCGAGTCAGGCTGAGATTCTGGACCAGGTGGTTCTGGGAATTGAACGCGACTTTATCGGTAAGACCACTCAGGTCATTGACGAAGTCGTAGCCCCGGAAGCTGCACCAATGCCACGTCGGGTTGTATCGATCCAATCGATGACCAAGAAGGCGGGCGCACCGGCTCCAGACGATCGTCGATTTGTCGAAACGCCTCATAAAAAAGGGGCCTGATTCCTTGAATACTTCCGCTCGCCTCATTGCGGGCGTATCAGCACGGATTTCGGCGCTCACCGGGGTACAGCTCGGTGAGCGTCAGAAACACATGGTTGAAACGAAGATTCGACTTCGCGTAGCGGAACTAGAGCTACAAAGTCTTGAAGAGTACGAGACTTACCTTTCAGAGAATGAGGAGAGCGAGCTGATTCGCCTGGTCACTCTTCTCACCACTCACCACACCTACTTTTTCAGAGAGAGTTCTCACTTTGAGTACCTACAGAAAAGGGCTCTGGAAGGGCTTGTTGCCCGAGCTCGCGCCCGCGGCGAAAAGCGTTTGAGATTTTGGTCCGCGGCATGCAGCTACGGTCAGGAAGTCTACACGCTTGCCATGGTTCTTGCGGAGCATCTTCCTAAGATCGCGCCCGATTTTGATTTCGAGATTCTCGGGACGGACGTGGATCCTGAGTCGATTCTATTCGCATCTTCTGGAGTATTTCCGTTGCGACAAATGGCCGGAATTCCCGAAGACTATCTGGAAAAATATTGGGTTCGTGGAACCGGAGATATTTCAAATTACTTTCGTCCGCGCAAAGAAATTCGAGAAAAATGCCGCTTTGAAACCGCGAACCTGCTTGCGTTTACAGGCCTCGTTTCAAGTCGGGACCGCTTCGACGCCATTCTTTGCCGAAACGTTTTTATCTATTTCTCGCCAGAACAGGCAGGTGCTTCATGCAAGGCACTGGCGCGCTCGCTGTTTCCTGAAGGGCTTTTGTTTCTCGGTCTATCAGAAAGCCTTGCGGGATTTGAGCTCGATGCCGTTTCGCTTGGGCCTTCCATTTATCAGCCACGGAGTCGGGCCGCTTCGGTAGCAGCAGCGGCGCTTGCGGCCGCCTCGGCGCCTGTCGCGCTTCCGTCTCACGTTCCGGTCGTCACAACGGCGCGAGTTCGCGCGCTGATTGTGGATGATTCGCCGACAATTCGTCGTCTGCTCGAGCGCGTGCTTTCCGAAGATCCTGATATCGAAGTCGTTGGCAGCACTGGTAAGCCTAGCGAAGTCGAGGCGCTGATCCGTCAGCACTCTCCAAACGTGATGACTCTCGATTTGAAGATGCCCGAAATGGATGGGCTGACACTTCTTAAGAAAGTTTACCCGCTGTTTCGCGTGCCCGCAGTCGTCGTGAGTTCTTATTCGGCTCACGATGGCGCGACCGTTCTTGAAGCGCTCGAGGCGGGCGCAGTGGACTATATTCAAAAGCCTTCGCTAAACGACCTGCCCCATTTGGCCGAGGTGATTCGTGAAAAAGTAAAAGTAGCGGCCCAGGTGCAGGCAAGCCCGGAGCCGAGTCATCATCCCGATGTCGGCGCTTTTTATTCGGCCGATCTCGACCTTGATCGCGTGATTGCTATCGGTGCGTCGACTGGCGGGCCGGATGCTTTACGCCGATTGTTGTCCCAGCTTCCGGAAGTCATTCCGCCGATTCTGGTGGTTCAGCATATCCCGCCCGTGTTTTCGCGAGCGCTCGCCGAGAGGCTCGATCAGCTTTGCCGGTGCAAAGTCAAAGAAGCGGAAGAAGGCGACCCGCTTGAACCTGGGCGTGTTTTGATCGCTCCCGGCTCCTCGCATTTACGACTAAAGCGCGCTTCCGGAAAATGGGTGGTCGCTCTGGATGAAGAGGCCCCCGTAGGTGGCCATCGTCCTTCGGTCGATGTGCTTTTTGATTCGGTCGCGCGAGCATTTGGAAATAGAGCTATCGGTGTGCTTCTGACTGGAATGGGCAGAGACGGGGCCAAGGGCCTTGTAGAAATCAAACGCCAGGGCGGAATTACTGTCATTCAGGACGCCGCCACCTCGGTCGTCTATGGGATGCCCCGGGCAGCGCGAGAGTTGGGAGCTGTCGACCACGAGCTTCCACTTCAAAAGATTCCGGGGTTGCTACTGCTGCTCAGTGCCTTTCGAAAGGTCGCCGCCTAAGTCCGCGAGATCCGATCGAAAGCTGCCCCCATGGCCGTTCTTCGGTTGTTTTTCAATCCTGCCTGAAAAAATCCACTATCGGCTAAATCCGAAATCCTATATACAGAACGCAAGCTGCCGGACACACTTTTGGGACTGACATTGAGTTCATCCCGTTTAACCCCCGGCGACCAGACTGCGGCCAGGCCATTTCGCCTATCTTCACGACGGTCCGATGCATTTGCATCTTAGGTTCTTCGCGAATCTAATGGGCTAGCCGCAAGACGAAAGTCTCGCGCATCAAAAGGAGCAAAGCAGTGAGCACTGGAGCTATGGGCATGGGCGCGCGCGCCCGCTTTGAAGTGATCCGTGAGTTGAATAACCGCGTTCCGCGGAAGTTTGATCCCCCACGTGATGAAAAAGGCCGTCGTCTGAAGATTTCAGAATTCTACGGAATGAATACTTTCGACCTTCGCCAGATGAAGGAAAAGCTTCCGAAAGACGTTTATCAAAAACTCCACGCCACCATCCAGAACGGCAAGAAGCTCGACGGACAGATTGCTGCCACCGTCGCTCAGTCGATCAAGGAATGGGCTCTCTCCAAAGGCGCTACTCACTTCTGTCACTGGTTCCAGCCACAGACCGGTTCGACCGCTGAAAAGCACGACGCTTTCCTCTCGTTTGACGACGACAACAGCACCATCGAGAAATTCTCGGGCGGCCAGCTGATTCAGTCCGAGCCAGATGCTTCGAGCTTCCCATCGGGCGGCATGCGCACCACTTTCGAAGCGCGCGGATACACCGCTTGGGATCCTTCCAGCCCAGTTTTCATCATGGAAACTGCTAACTCGAAGACCCTCTGCATTCCATCCGTCTTCATCAGCTACCACGGTGATGCTCTCGACGAAAAAACCGGATTGCTCCGTTCGATCGACATTCTTTCGAGCAAAGCAGTCGAGCTCCTTCAGCTGGTCGGCGTGAAAGACGCAAAACGCGTTATCGCCAACTTGGGTGTTGAGCAGGAATACTTCCTGATCGATCGCGCCTTCTTCAACCTTCGCCCTGACCTCGTCATGTCGGGACGTACCTTGGTTGGCGGTCAGCCTCCTAAAGGCCAGCAGCTCGAAGACCATTACTTCGGCTCGATCCCTTCACGCGTTCAGGCCTTCATGGCTGAATCGGAATATGAACTCTACAAGCTCGGCGTACCGGTCAAAACCCGTCACAACGAAGTGGCTCCAAGCCAGTTCGAAACTGCGCCGATCTTTGAAGAAGCCAACCTCGCGACTGACCACAACCAGATCACGATGGAAGTTCTTCGCAAAGTCGCGCTTCGCCACAACTTCGCTGTTCTTCTGCATGAGAAGCCATTCGCTGGCGTCAACGGCAGCGGTAAGCACAATAACTGGTCCATGAGCATCGCAGCTAGCGGCGTTGATCTCGACGGCGAAAACCTGCTCGACCCAGGTAACACCCCTCGCGACAACCTTCGCTTCTTGCTCTTCTTGGTCGCGACGTTGAAAGGTGTGCACAAACATTCCGGTCTCCTTCGCGCTGCCATCGCTTCCAGCGGTAACGATCACCGCTTGGGTGCGAACGAAGCTCCTCCTGCGATCATCTCGGCCTTCTTGGGCGAACAGCTCACGAAGATCTTGAACGAAATCGAAGCAGGCGCTGGCACGACCGACAACAACGTCGAAGCCGCAGTTATCAAACTCGGAATCGGACAGTTGCCAGAAGTCATGAAAGACCAGACCGACCGTAACCGTACTTCGCCTTTTGCCTTCAC
>OUNO010001203.1_pt1 | contig 13676 bp, 11 predicted proteins | sample 1779811 | NCBI WGS metagenome assembly OUNO01 (sample SAMEA3914804, study PRJEB12502) | metagenome | biome: forest; material: soil | place: Canada | collected 2010-06-25 | depth 0.3 m | reverse complement strand
GAAGAGATCGCCTCCGAGCTGAAGATCGCCTTTTCGCGCGGCGAGCTGCCGTGCATCGGCGCGACCACGCCCGAAGACTTTCAAAAAGCGCTCGCCGCCGACGCGGGCCTCGCGCGCCGTTTCTCGTTGGTGGAAGTCGAGCAACCGAGCCGCGAGGAAGCGTACTTGATCGTCGACGCGCTCAAGCCGCGGCTCGAAGCGCACCACCAAGTGCGTTACCAAACCGAGGCGCTCGCGCTCGGCGTGGGCTGGTCGGTGCGCTACCTGCCGGGACGCGCCCTGCCAGACAAGGCGGTTTCGATCTTGGATTTGGCTGGCGCGCGCACGCGACGTCGCGGCAAACCCGAGGTCACCGCCGAGAGCGTGGCCGAGGTCGTGGCGGAGCTCGCCGACATGCCCGTCGATCGCCTGCTCGAGGCCGATGGCGAGCGCATGTTGCGTCTGGAAGAGATCTTGGCCGAACGAGTCGTCGGTCACAGTGACCAGATCCGCCGCATTGCGCGGATCTTGCGGCGCAACGCAGCTGGGCTCGGCTCGCGCCGTCCGATCGGGACCTTCTTACTCTTGGGGCCGACGGGTGTCGGCAAAACCGAGAGCGCAAAGGCCATCGCCGAAGTTCTGTTTCATTGCGATACCGCGATGACGCGCCTCGATTTGTCCGAGTTTTCCGAGCCGCACTCGATCGCGCGCTTGATCGGCGCGCCGCCCGGGTACGTCGGTCACGAAGCGGGCGGGCAGCTCACCGAAGCCGTGCGTCGCCGCCCGTACCAAGTGATCTTGCTCGACGAGCTGGAAAAAGCGCACCCCGACGTGCTGACCTCGTTCCTGGCGGTGTTCGACGAGGGCCGTTTGACCGACGGCCGGGGGCGCACGGTGGATTTCACCAACACCGTGATCCTGATGACCTCGAACCTCGGTGCGGAAGAGAGCGGTAGCTCACCCCGGCGGCGTGTCGGGTTCGGCAATGACGCTCAAGATCGCGCCGATTTGGAACAGCGCGTGGTCGCGGCTGCTCGCGGCGCGCTCGCGCCCGAGCTGTACAACCGCATCGACGAAGTGCTGGTGTTCGCGCCCCTGGCTCGCGAGGAAGTGCGCGAAATCGCACGTCGCTTGCTGGAGGGCGTGAGCCGGGCGATTGCGGCGCAGCGCGGCCTGCGTCTCGATTTCGGTCCCGAGGTGGTCGAGTTCTTGCTCGATCACGGCGGGTTCGATCCCACCCTCGGTGCGCGCCCGATGAAGCGCACCATCGCGCGCCTCGTGGAGGCCCCGCTGGCCGAGAAGATCCTGCGCGGCGAGCTGAGCCCGAAGAGTGTGCTCCTGCTGTCCGTGGAAGGTGACTCCCTCGAATGTGACGTGCTCGATTCGAGCACCAGTAGCGCCGCCGAATAACCCATGCGGAAGGGATGGGGCTCGGAGCGACCGCGCCCCTGCGCCCCTGCGCCCCACGTTTGAACGGGGTTTACGCGTTCACTCGGCGTAACCCGCCATGTGGCCCATCTGCCGAAGCACGCTCGGTTCGAGTTCACATCTGGCGGGCCGTCGTGCTAACTGTTTGGATCGACGAAGGTATTTTTCGGGGGGCCTTCGACGCACAGCAGACACCTACTCGAACCCAACCAGATGGCGGTCACCGAAACCCCCAGCCCACGGCCTCGCGCCGTGGATCGCGCGATACAAGTCGTTGCTCCGTATTGTGACATCGTGAGCCGTTTGGAGGTCGTGCCTCCGTCCGCGTTGGTTCGTGGCTTGTATCTGAGGTCTTTCGAAACCGTGCTGCAACGCGCGGGGCGTGCCCAGCTCTACCGTGAATACTTCGAAGGCGAGCGGTGGTCGCCCATTCGTATGTATCCGTTGCGTGACTACATGATTCGCCTGGCGGTCGCGGGGGCTTCGCTGCGCTCTCCCGAGCGCGTGCACGAAGGCATGCATGACGTGTGGCGCAGCAACGCGACGACATTCGCCGCGAGCCTGCTCGGCCGCACCATGTTGCGCTTGTTGTCGCACGATCCCGTCCGGCTCACCGAACAAGGCTTGGCTGCGCGCCGCCAAACTTTCCAGTACGGCCATTGGGCGATCGTGCGCCACGGGCCGCGTGCCGTGGAGATGGTTTACCGCGAGGAGTACCTCTGGATCGAATCCGCCATCGCCGGCGGCGCAGTCGGCGCGTTCGAGGCCTGCGGGATCGAAGCCAACCTGCAGACGAAATTGCTGAATCGGTTCGACGGTTCGACCATGATCACGTGGTAAGCAGTACCGAGCAGCAGCAGGTTCCGTGACCAACAGCGACGAGCCAAGCATACCCGAAGCCGAAGGCGGCGTCGGTGTATGGGTGCTCGTTCCGAGCCCCGCCGTGGGCGACCGCATTTCGGCGACGCTCGCCGATCGCTACGCCACACACGACACGCAGATCGTGGTGGTAGACGGCCCCCCCGGAGAGGTCTTGCCGCGCTTGCGTGAGCGCGTCGGTGGCGCACCGCTCGGCTTCGTTGCGATCGACGAAGTGGCGGCGCTCGACGCGCTGTCCCACGGCGCCGACGAAGTGCTGGTCTGGCCCGCACCGGACGACCGCGCGATTCACGGCTTCTTCGATCGCACGCAGCTGCGCGCATCGCTGCGCCGGGGTCAGGAGCAAAACCGCGCAGCCATGGTCCACGCCGAGAAGCTGTCGGCGCTCGGCACGCTGGTCGCGGGGGTGGCGCACGAGATCAACAATCCGCTGATGGCGCTGCAGCTCAGCATCGAAGCCTGCATGGCGCTAATGACCCCACTGGCCAACGTGGTGCACGAGCTGAACGTATGGGCGAACCGCGGTTGGGGTGCCACGCCAGAACAAGTGCAAATGTTGCATGATTTGGCGCTGACGGGCGCGCCACGCGTCGAGGCGCGCCAGCTCTTGGAGGAAATGCTGGCGGCTTCTTCGGCCATCGGTAGCGTGGTCAAAGATCTGCGCGTGTTCGCGCGCGCCGATGGCGACCGTGAAGAGTCGCAGATGCTCGACGCCAACGAGGTCGTCGACCAAGCGCTGCGCCTCGTGGGCCGCGAGATCGGCATGGTGGCCCACATCGAGCGCGATTATGCGCGCGCGTTGCCGCGCGTGGTCGTGCCGCACGGTCGCTTGACGCAAGTGCTGGTGAACATCCTGATCAACGCCGCGCACGCCATCAACGACGTGCAGCGCGAGGTGCACCGCGTGCGCGTGACCACGCGTGCGGACACGGAATACGTTGCGATCTCCATCTCCGACACTGGGCCGGGCATCGCCTCCGAAGCGCTGTCGCACATCTTCGACCCGTTTTTCACGACCAAGCGCTCGGGCTTGGGGACGGGCCTCGGCCTGAGCATCTCGCGCTCGATCATGCGCGACCTGGGGGGCGATCTGATCGTCGAGAGCGTGCACGGCTCGGGCGCGACGTTCATCGCGCTCTTACCGTTGCCCGATCACGCGACGATGCGTAAAGCGTATTTGCAGAATCGCGATGCCGCGGTGCGCCGTCCGCTGAGCAAGCGTCACACGGTGCTGGTGATCGACGACGACGAGCGCATTTTGAAGGCCTACGCGCGGATGCTGGCCAGCTCGTGCGACGTGATCATGGCCAACGACGGCCAAGAAGCGATTGATCTGCTGAGCTCCGGCTCCACGCCGGATGCCATCGTGACCGAGCTCAGCTTGCCGGACGTCGACGGCCGCGCGCTGTTCGAGTGGCTGCGCCGCGAGCGGCCGGCGCTCGCAGCGCGCACCGTGTTCGTGACCTCGGAGGCCACGCGCGAGCGCTACCGCTCGTTCCTGGGCGAGATGCTGAACGGCACGTTGACCAAGCCGGTGAGCGCGAACGAGCTGTGGGCCGCGCTCGCCAACTTGGTCAGCAAGCGCTCTACCAGCTCAAGGCCACCGCCGCGCGGGTGAAGCCCGCGCCCTGCGCGTACATCACCACGCGCGCTCCGGGCACGAGCTTGCCCGCGTCGCGCGCGGCGAGCAGATTGACGACAGGGCCCACGCCCCCCAAATGGGCATAGCGCTGAAACGTCTCCTGCGCGACGCTCGCCGACAGCCCGAGCGCTTCGGCGATCGCGAGCGGCACCCAACGGCGTGGCTGCACGCTGAGCAGCACGTCGATCGAATCGACCGCGAAGCCTTCGCGCTGTGCGAGCTCGGCCACGGTGCGTGCTGCCGTGGGTACCGTGTCTTGCATCAACGCGCGGGTGGCAGCTGGGTTACGGCTGCCCATGGAGAACGCGCCGCCCGGCTCCCACCACGACGGATCGGTCTCGTCGGTCTTGCCGCGGCACCAGACCACGGCGTCGTAGTGCTCGCCGTGGGTCATGCTGTGCGTTTGCAGGACACCGCGCAGATTGCTCTCGCTCACGAGCATGGCCGAGGCACCGTCGCCCACCGTCGGCGCGGCGGGATGGTTCATCGCGAACGTGCGCGTGGCCAAGTGTGATTGCGTGAGCAGCACGTGACGCGCGCGCCCGGATTCGATCAGCGCAGCTGCCAGGCCCAGCTGAGTCACCGGGCTGGCACATGCCGTGTCGACGCTGGCTGCCCAGGCACGCCGCGCGCCGATGCGATCGGCCACGCGGCAAGCATTGGACGGCATCAGCCGATCCGGGACGAGGGCCCAGGAGAAGACCGCGTCGATCTCGCTGGCAGCGATTCCGGCATCGCCGAGCGCGGCTTCAGCGGCGTTGGCTTCGGCTTGTGCCGAGGTCATCGCCGCATCCGCCACGCGTCGTTCACGCGAGCCGAGGAAGGGATCCCCTTCTTCCTCGGCCAAGTAGCGCTTCACGATGCGCAGGGTGGGATCGGCTTCGTCGGCCTGCACGTCGACCAACGTGCGGTCGCCTTGCTTGCTTCGGCTTTGGGTGCTGAATGCCTCCGGCCAAGCAGAGTTGTGCCTGACGAGCTCGGGGAACCATTGCCCCAACCCGCTGATGCGCGCGTGCATCAGCGCGCTCCCTTGTTCAGCATCGACATGTGCTGGAGCGCCTCGTTGCGACCACCACCGGTGAGCTTCACGTCCCGGTCGATACGAATGTCGAGCACCACCGGCACGCGCGCGCTGCGCAGCCGGGCGAGCTGGTCGCTCGTGATCTCACCCGGGTGATTCACGCGCAAGCCGGCCATGCCCATCGAGCGAGCCCAAGCTGCGAAATCGGTCCAGGGTGACTCCCACTCCGCCTCGCGCCCGAATACTTGTCGATAGCCATGAAACACCATGTTGTAGCGCGCGTCGTTGAACACCGCGAACACGATTGGCAGCCGATATTTCAGCGCCACCAGCACTTCCATACCGACCATTTGCATGCCGCCGTCGCCGCACACGCAGACCACGGGACGGTCCGGTTTGGCGAGCGCCAAGCCGATGGCTCCACTGATGCCGGAGCCCATGCTGCCCAAGCCCAAGTGAATGGTGAAACTGTCCGGAGAGCGCGCGGTCAAGTAGTGCAGCGCGAACAGCATGTGCTCGCCGATGTCGGTGATGAACGCGGTGTTCTCGGGCGCAGCCGCCTGTAGATCGGCGATCGCGCGTTGCGGAGTGATGCGCACGCTCGCGTCTTCGGCGAACCCGGCATGCTCGCAGGGCGACTTTTGGCGTACCTCGCGGAGCATCGCTTGCGTCTTGCCGTGGCGCAGGGCCTCGCGCACCACGTGCCCCTGCAGATCTTCGATGAACGCGCCGATGTCGGCGATCACACCGAGCTCGGTCGGCAAATTGCGGCCGATCACGCTCGCGTTCAGATCGACGTGCACCAAGCGCCCGCCTTCGGCAATGTAGCGCGTGGGGCCGATCGCGCAGTCGTCCAGATCCGTACCCAGCACCAGAGCCGCGTCCACGCCGCGGCCGATGTAGTCGCGGGCCCAGATCGAGGCCGCGAGGCCGCCATGACGCAACGAACGCGGGTGCAGCTCGCTGACCAGGCCCTTGGCCTGCGGCGTGGTCACGAAGGGGATGTCGAAGGCATCGACCAACTGGCGCAGCATCGCGGCGTAAGGACGACACCCCGCGCCGATCACGAGCAGCGGGCGCTCTGCCGTCGTCAACCATTGAGCCGTTTGGCGGATCACGTGCTGCGGCGCGCGGGCGATGAAGTCGCGCGGCGGCACGGCGACGAGCGAGCGCGCTGCATTGGCGCGCCCGAACTGAATCGGTAGCACGAGCAGCGCTGGGCCCGGGTTCGCCGGATTCTTCGCGGCGCCCAGGGCCGCCAGGCCCTGCGCCGTCGCCGTCTTGGCTTGCGTCACGCGAATCGCGGCGCGTGTCACGTGGCCCAGCATCGATTCGACGGCGATGCCTTCGGGCCCGCTGTCTTGCAAGAGCCGGCCGCCCTCGGCGGCCCAGGCCACGTCGCCGCAGATCAGTAGCATTGGCACGCGCTCGAGGTGCGCGGAGACCACGCCGGTGACCACGTTGGTCGCGCCCGGACCCGCGGTCACGACCACCGCCGGCACTCGACCCGATGCACGGTAGAAGTCGGCTGCCGCGAAGGCCGCCGAGGTTTCGTGACGCGATTCGATCAGGCGCGCACCCGGAGTATTGAGGATGGCGTCGAAGACGGGGGAGACGGGACCACCGGGGATGCCGAAGAACGTGTCGACGCCGGCGTCGACCAAGGCCCGGACCAAACGGTGCGCGGCGGAGACTTCGGCTTCCGGCTCGCTCGTTGGCAACGGTTCCGGCGCGAGCGCGCGCGCTTCACGGCTTCGATTCGGATTGAGCTCCGCTATGTAAGATTCGGGAGCGCTCTCCTCTTCGCTGAGGTCAAGAATATCTTCGGCTGCATACTGATGTGACATGTCATCTCCAAAGGCCATCCCCATCGTTTGCGGCCGTAACACACTTGGGTTGTCGAGTGGGTGACGAGTGTTGCGTTTTTGTAGAAACGAACTCGTGCACTGCAGTTGCACCAAAAATTCCCGACTCGGTATCGCTCGTGCTGAACGGCGGCGGATCCCTCAGCGCAGCGCGGGATTCATGGGCGATCGATCGCAAAGCAACACTATCGAGTGCTTTATTCTGAGACGACTGGAATCGATGTTACGGACTTGCGTCGAGCGCGCGTCGGTAGCGGTCACGGCGCAGGTCGTCTTCGAGGATCTCGAATGCTTCTGCGAGCACTTCCAAGATCAGCTCGACGTCGTCGCGCAAATCGACGGTTTCTCGCGTCAAAATGCGGCCCAGATCGTATTCCTCGCGCAGCGATGCGTAAGCGCGCCGAATATCGTAGCTGGTCGCGCTGCGCGCCACACCGAGCAGCGCGAAATAGTCGCCCTCTTCGCTCAATGCCTTGCGCGCCAGGACGCGCGCTCGCAGCGCTGCTTGGTCGAGATGATCGGGCTTGGTGGGCCGCTTTTCGCGGTTCTCGCGCGCGGCGCGCGCCTCGCCGCTGGCTCGCGCGAGCACGCCGAGCTCGACCAACACGTAAAGCACGGCCGCGAAATCTTTGTGACCGACTCGACGCAATACCTCGGAGACAGGCTCGTCGCTGACGGCCCGCACGACTTCGGCTTCCGAGTCCGCGATCGCGCACTCGCCGAGGAGCGCAGTGCTCTCGCCCTTCTGCAGCAAAGTATTGGCACCGCCGAGTCGCCGCACGGCTTGATCGGCGGACACGGCGCGGCGCACGATCTCGACCAGCACCTCGGCCCCGGTTGCGCCGCCGAACACTGCCGGTTCCGCCTGCAAACGGAGCGGCACGTCGGCCTCGACGCTCACCGCGCCACTGCCCAGCACCACGATACGACCCACGAGCCACTCGGCGTGCGCACGCAGCACCGGCCACAGGTCGTCTTGGCGCAGGTGCCCCTGTGCGATCAGCGCCGCGCCTGCGTGGCGCCCAAACTGTGGCAGCTTGCGCCCGATGCGAGCGGCAGTATCACTCGGTAAATCACCCCGTTGGGTGAGGAATGCGACGAGGGACTCGCCATCCGCACCGGAGGCGGCGGTCACGAAGTCACCATCACGAAACACGACGCGCCGGATGCCAGTCGTGTCCTCGAAGGCGAGTGCTCCGCTGTAGCGGGCGCGCACGACACGCGCGAACGCGCGCACGGCATCGCCCTCCGCGAGCGATGCGGGGATATCCAGCTGTGCCGACGGCACGCGCGGCGGGGGCGGCGCGACTGGCTCGTCGGGGAACGAGCGAGCCGCCGGCGGCGCGGTCGACATGCTGGCCGAAGGATCCGAAACCGGCGGCACGACGCTGGGCGGATAATCGGTAATCGGGCCGTGTGCGGTGGTGTTGCTCAGCGAATTGGCGGGGCGACTCTGAGCTGGCTCCTCCAGCTTGGTGCGCGGCGGCAGCTCGCTTTGCATGCGCGAAGTGAGCCTCGGCGGGGTGACGGGCGGCTCCGTCGCTCGCGACGACTGCGATTCGGGGCTACTTCCAGGCGGCGCATCGCTACCTGGCGCAGGGAGCATCTCGCGCGTGCCGCGCAGCGAGGGCTCGGCGCCCTCGTGGGCATGGCCCGACCCGCCGCTGGCCGTGCCGGCGCCCGTCGTTTTCGTTCCCGAACGCGAGCCAGGCTCACCATCCGGATTGTTGTTGGTGCCGATCGAGCTGTCCGCGTCCTCGTCGTCGTCGTCGAAGTCGAGCGGCTCGTCCAGTGCATCGAGCACGTCTGCCGGCAAGATGGCTTCCAGCTCGGCTTCCGGCGAGAGTCGGTCGGAAGGCGGCACCGATGAATTGCGAGCCGAGCGCACGCGTCGTTCGGCCGTTGCCAACAAGGACTCGAGCGCGGGGCTGAGCTGTGCTTGCGGCAGCTCGCGCGAACGCGGCGGAACCGAATGCAGCGAAGGCTGGGACGGACGGCTGGAGTGCGGTTGGCTCTCGGGCACCAGCTCCGCGCTCTTTCCGCTGAGCGGGCCCGGCTCCGTGCCGGGGTTCGTGGTTGGCGAAGGGCCCATTGCCGCCGCTGACGCCGCCGGCGACGACGACGCGAGGGGCGACGAGGACGCGTTCGGCGATGAAGCCGCGTTCGGCGACGAGGGTGACTCGCGCTGCGCATCCCCTTTGCCGGCTTCGTAGCGGTACGGGCGGCGAGTCGCCGCGACCAGCACCGGAGCGCGATTGGCAGCCGGCACGCGCGTGTTGAAGTCACGCCGACCGCTGGGCGCGCCGATCAGCGCCTCGACTTTGCGCAGCAAGATGAAGTCATCGACGGGGCGCACGAAAACGCCGCTCGCCTCTTGCTGAAGCGCGCCAGCGTGCTCGTCCACCGTGCGCCCGGGCTCGCCCAAGAACAAGACATCGATGCGATTGCCGCCGGGCGTTTCACGGACGCGTTGAATGGTCTCGAGCGCGGAGGTCGCGTCCGCGTCACACAAGATCAGCGACGGGCGCTGCACCGAGACACGGCTTACGAGTAGACCGAGCGGAACGTCGATCACCGGGTAGCCGCGACCGCGCAGTGCGGTCGTCAAACGCTCCGCCTCAGCGGAGGCATCGCTCACGAAAATGAGCGAGCCTCCTTCCTCGTTGTTGCCGGTGTCGCCTCCGGCCTCAAGGTGAGCCACTACGGTGACAGTGTAGCGGACTCGCGCGGCGGCCCGCTACTCGCGAGGTGGCGAGCTCGGCGTCGCCGCGCTGCCACCGCTGAGCCGCACCACGATGCGCTCGGCCAAGGCCGGCCAATACCGTGCCGAGACCACCATCACCGTGACGAATGCCACGATGAACCATTCGCCGCCGTTCAAGCCGAACAATCCGAACACTCGTTTCGCCTACGGCACCTACCCGTCGCCGGCAAGCGCTAGTGCTACCTGGTCGCATCGTCTTGGCCGTGAAAGGCCGCTCCCGCTGAAGAACTGACAAAATCACACTCGCGGCTGCTAGATCTGCGCACCGTGGCGATCAGCGAGCTGGACTGCGTGTTGGGCCTCGGTTCCAATTTGGGGCATCGCTTGGGCCATTTGCGCGGTGCGGTAGAACAATTGCAGCGTCACGCGCAAATCACCGCCGTTTCCGCGTTGTACGAGACCGATGCGATCGGCCCTGCACAGCCCGACTATTTGAATGCCGCGCTGCGCCTCAGCATCGCGCTGAGCGCCGAGCGCTTGCTCGAGCTCGCGCTCGAAATCGAGCGCGCCGCAGGTCGTGTGCGGCTCGAGCGTTGGGGGCCCCGCACCCTCGACTTGGACCTGTTGTTCATCGCAGGCCAAACGGTCGATCAGCCGGGCCTGGTCGTGCCACACCGCGAGCTGACGCGCCGCGCGTTCGCACTGCTGCCGCTGCTCGACGTGATGCCGGAGGCCCGTGATCCGATGAATGGCGCGCGCTATTCCGAGCTCGCGTTGCTGCTCGACCGAACCGGCGTCCGGGAGGTCATCGACAGCCGTGCAGGTTGGCTGGAATGAAGCCGCGAGCTAGTTCGGCGCTGGTCTAGACACACACGCGGCAAGGTGGTACGAGCCGCCCGCGTCTCACGAGTTCGGAATGAGATTTCGCCCGTATTTCGGAGGCTTTTTCATGCCGCCCACGGGTGCGAGGTTAGACGAAGCATGCTTTTAGAATTGGCTTCCGCGAGTGCCGCCGGCGGAGTTCCCCTCGACTTCGACCGCACGGTCTTGCTTCAGATCGTGGTGTTCGCGGTCTTGATCGTCGTCTTGAAGCCGCTCCTGTTCGATCCGGTGCTCAAGGTCTTCGCGCTGCGCGAGGAGCGCACCGAGGGCGCCAAGGCAACGGCGCGCGAGCTGCAAGAAAAAGCCGGCGAGCTGCTGCAACGCTACGAGAAAGAGCTCGAGCGCGTGCAGCAAGTAGCCGCCGAGGAGCGCGACCTACTGCGCTCCGAGACCGCCAAGCTCGAGGCGGAAATCATGCGCGAAGCGCGCGACGCCACCACGCGCATCGTGGAAGACGGCCGCCGCAAGATCGAGACCGAAGTGAATCAGATTCGCATCGCCGTCGGCATCGAGTCCGAGAAAGTGGCTCAGATGATCGTGGAACGCGTCGTCGGCCAGGGAGTCAACTGATGTCTGCCCGCGCGCTACGCCGATTGTTTTTGGGGGTAGCTCTCGTGGCCACCAGCGCCATCGCGCTGCCGGCTTTCGCCGACGAGCCAGCGCCGGAGCACGCTGAAGTCGCGGCTTCCGGCACCGGCGAAGAGCACGAAGGTGCCGAGGATCACGAGCACCACGTCCCCAAGTTCGAAGAATACAACTTCTTCTACGGCTTCCTGGGCGAGCGTGACGACGTAGAACCAAGCATCTTGTGGCGTCCGAAAGGCACGCCCGTGCCGTTCGGCGCGATGGTGCTGAACAGCGCCATCCTCTATTACCTGCTGGTTCGCTTCGCCAAGAAGCCGATCGCCAACGCGCTCAAGAATCGCAAAGCCACCATCTTGCGCGGCATGGAAGAGGCCGGCCAGATGAAGAAGGACGCCGAAGCGCAGCTCGCCTCCTACGAGGAGAAGCTCGCTACGATCGATCAGGAGATCGAGCGCGTCCGCAAAGACATGCGTGCCTCCGGCCAGGCCGAGCGCACCCGCATCTTGGCCGAGGCCAAAGAAAAGCGCACCCGCATGGAGCGCGACGCGCAAACCCTGATCGGCCAAGAGCTGAAGGCGGCCCGTGAAGGCCTGACCGCTGAGATGACGCGCGCGGCCCTGCGCTCCGCCGAAGCCACGCTTCGCTCGAAGGTGACCGCGGCCGACCAGAGCCGGCTCGCCGAAGAGTACTTGTCCGGCATCAAGAGCGCCGCTTCGGCGCTGCGAGGTAAAGTATGAGCGGCGGTGGTGACGTTGCAGAGCGCTACGCGCGCGCGATCTTCGATCTCGGCGTCGAGGCCGGTCAGGTCGTGGCCCTCTCCGAGCAGATCCGCTCCTTCGCCGATACGTACGCGTCGAGCCGTGAGCTGCAAGCCGTGCTCGACAACCCCATGGTCGACGCCGAAAAGCGCCAAGCCATGTTGGTCGACGTCGCTGGTAAGGCCGGCCTGTCCGGCGTCGGGCTGAACGCAGTGCGCTTGCTCGCGAAGCGCAATCGCCTCGGCTCTCTGCCCGAGATCGCGCGCCGCTTGGCCTCGTTGGCCGACGAGAAAGCGGGCGTGCTGCGCGCGGTCGTCACCTCCGCCGGTCCGCTGCCCGAGTCGTTCTACGAGCGCCTGAGCAAGGAGCTCGAAGCCGCGACGTCCCGCAAGGTCGCCATCGACCGCCAGCAAGATCCATCGCTGATCGCCGGTGTCGTCACGCGCATCGGTGACAACACGATCGACGGCTCCGTCAAAGGCCGCCTCGCCGAAATCGAGCGTCTTCTCTCCGGGGGCTCAGCCCCCGCGCCCGCTTGAGTGAATCAAGCGGGGCCTCTGTCTTCCTTCGGGGGATTCTCCCCCGACCCACTGAAGTGAATTCAGTGGGCCCCGCCCCCGAGTTTTGGGGCCCCGCCCCCAAAACACCCCGAGCTCACTAGTCAGTCACACCGAACGCCCGCGAGAAAATAGACCATGCAGCTCAGCGCCGACGAGATCTCCTCGATCATCAAGAAGCAAATCCAGAACTTCGACCGTGCCGCCCTCGTCAGTGAGACGGGCACGGTATTGACCAGCGGCGACGGCATCGCGCGCGTGTACGGTCTCGAAGGCGCGCTGGCCGGTGAGCTCGTCGAGTTCGCGGGCGGCGTGATCGGCTTGGTTCTGAATCTCGAGTCCGACAACGTCGGTGTCGCAGTTTTGGGTGACGCAACGGGCGTGAAAGAGGGCGACGTCGTGAAGCGCACGGGCCGCATCGCCGACATTGCGGTCGGTGAGCAATTGCTCGGTCGCATCGTGAATGCCCTGGGCGTGCCGGTCGACGGCAAGGGCCCGATCGAGTCGAAGTTCCGCCGTCGTATCGAGGTGAAGGCGCCTGGCATCATGCAGCGTCAACCGGTGAAGGAGCCGATGCAGACCGGCATCAAGGCGATCGACGCCATGATCCCGATCGGCCGCGGTCAGCGCGAGCTCATCATCGGCGACCGTCAGACGGGCAAGACCGCGATCGCCATCGATGCGATCATCAACCAGAAGGGCAAAGGCGTCTTCTGCGTGTACGTCGCGATCGGCCAGAAGGCGTCGACCGTGGCTCAGGTGGTCGACAAGCTGACCCAGCACGGCGCCATGGAGTACACCACCGTCGTGCTCTCCGGCGCTTCCGAGACTGCGCCGCTCCAGTACCTCTCGCCGTACACCGGCGTCACCATCGCAGAGTACTTCCGCGACACGGGTCGCCACGCGCTCGTCGTGTACGACGATCTGTCGAAGCAAGCCGTCGCCTACCGTCAGATGTCGCTCTTGCTGCGCCGCCCGCCAGGCCGCGAGGCGTACCCGGGTGACGTGTTCTACGTTCACTCGCGCTTGCTCGAACGCGCCTGCAAGCTGGCTGAGCGCTACTACGTCGTGAAGAAGGGCCAGACGGTCCCGCCGGGTGACGCGAACTTCAAGGGCGTCGACGGCGAAGCGTACCTCGGTGAAGAAGCCAAGCATGCCGCGACCAAGGCGCTCGAGGCCCGCGCCGACAAGGCCGAGCTCGAAGTGCAGAAGGATCCGCACTCGGGCGGTTCCTTGACGGCTTTGCCGATCATCGAGACCCAGGCCGGCGACGTGTCGGCGTACATCCCGACCAACGTGATTTCGATCACCGACGGTCAGATGTTCCTCGAGTCCGACTTGTTCTACTCGGGCGTTCGCCCCGCGATCAACGTCGG
>OUNO010001833.1_pt2 | contig 13682 bp, 11 predicted proteins | sample 1779811 | NCBI WGS metagenome assembly OUNO01 (sample SAMEA3914804, study PRJEB12502) | metagenome | biome: forest; material: soil | place: Canada | collected 2010-06-25 | depth 0.3 m | reverse complement strand
GCGGCGGCTACAACCTCGAGAACCCCACCGAGCCGTCGCACGCCGATTTTCTAGCGATCGACGGCCCGCCCGAGAACGTGCACCCGTATTTGGTGCCGATCGGCGGGCAGCGCTTCATCGCGGTGAAGATTCGCGAGCTGCCGTTGTTTCCACTGCACGCCGGCACCCTGCGCGCCGGCGCGACCAAGGCCGGCTTCGTCGGCCGCGCCTATGCCGCGAACGGCACGGGCCAAGGTCTGCAACGCGAGAGCAACTGGGCCGAGCTCAGCGTGGTCGAGCCGCCACTGCGCGGTCGGCCTGCGGGCTACAAAATCGGCGATGTGGGCGACTATCAGCTGAGCGCCAACGTCGAGCCGCGGCAGATCTTGGCAGGTGAGTCGGTCGCAGTGGTGGCCACGCTGTCGGGCACCGGCAACGTCCCCTTCAAGATCCAAACGCCCGAATCCAAGAGCGTGGAATGGATGGAGCCCTCGCTGGCCGAGAAGGTGGAGACCACGGGCGGTATCGTGGGCGGCTCGCGAACGTTCAGTTACGTCGTACGCCTGAACGACTCGGGCAACGTCGATCTCGGCGAGGTCACGCTGCCCTACTACGATCCCAAACGTCACCAATACTCGGTCGCTCGGGCCAAGCTCGGCAACGTCGAGGTCAAACCGAACCCCAACGCCAAGCCCGCTCATGCCGAGCCCAAACCAGACGATCGCTTGGCCGGCGTGCTGCGCCCGCGCGATAGGCTGGGCTCGGCGCCGCAGCTGCGCGCACCGTTCGCCGATCGCGGCGGCTTCTGGGCGGCGTTGCTGCTGGGACCGCTCGGCGTGGTCTTCGCGGGCGGCGCGCTGAGCGCACTAGCGCGTGCCAAGGAAAAGCTGCGCGAGCGCGGCACCTCGCTCGCAGCGCAGCTCGATGGCGCGCTGCGCGACGCGCGCTCTTTGGCCGCGAAAGACACGGCCGCCTCGGTGGCCGCCGTCGAACGCGCCGTGTTCTTGGCCATCGAGCTCAAGCTCGGCCTGAAGGCGCGCGCCATCTTGAAGAGCGAGCTCGGAAAGGCGCTCACCGAGCGCGGCCTGCCCAGCACGCGCGCGCAGGCCGTGGCCCAGTTGCTCGACGATTGCGATTCGCTGCGCTTCGTGGGCGCTGCGAGCGGCATCGAGCCAGAAGCCCTGGCCGAGCGCGCGGCGAAGCTGACGCTCGAATTGCGCAGCGACAAGCTGTCACAGGTCGACTGAGGTCCCGTGTCGCGCCACCTCGCAGCCCTGCTCTTGCTCGTGATCGCGCTGTGCGCGCCGCGCGCTCGTGCAGACACTGATTCTGCTCACGATTTCGCGGCCGCGAGCGCGGCGCTGAAACGCGGCGCGTACACCGAGGCCATCGACACCTTGGAGCTGCTCGCGGACCGCGGCTTCGTGCATCCGGACGCCAGCTTCGATCGCGCGGTCGCGTACGTCGAACGCGCACGCTCCAGCTCGGCCGAACCGGGAGATCTGGGTCGCGCCGCAGCCGCACTCAGTGAAGTGCTCGAGCTGCGCCCCGGGGACGACGAAGCGGAAGCGGGGCTCGCCCGCATCCGTGCCGAGATTTCGCGGCGGCACGCGCGCGAAGGCACCGCCCCAGTGATGGCGCGCGATTCGTTCGGCCGTGCTGCGACCTCACTGTTCGACGAGAACACTTGGGCGAGCATTGCGCTGTGCGGCTCGCTCTTGCTCGCTCTGGGGCTCGCATTGCGACGCTTCGTGCACACCACGAGCGCGGCATTGGCGGGCGCGATCGGTGTCGGGCTGGGCGCAGTGCTGCTCGTGGTCGGCGCAGGCTTCACCGCGGGCGCGCGTCACTTGCGGCTCAGCTCGTCGCCCGCGGTGGTCGTGGCAGAAGAAGCGCGCTTGCTCGACGAGTCCGGCAAGCCGCTGCCCCAGAAGCGTGGCGCTGCAGACTCTGTCATCGTCCCGGAGGGCGCCACCGTGTACGTGCGGGAGCGCCGCCCGACCCTGTACCGCGTCGAATGGGGCTCCGGCGAAGGCTGGGTCAGCCCCGGTCAAGTTCGTATCCTCGCCACGCGCTGAGCTTTCGCGCGTCGAGCGGGGAACTTTTGCGCGCCCGCGTGTACGATCCCAGGATGACGGTCGCACGCCACCGGATCGCACTCGGCTCGGCCCTACTCGCCACCTGCCTCACGGCCTGCGCAGCTCCTGCTTCGTCCCCCACGCAGCCGCCTCCGCAACCGGTCGCAAGCGGGCCGAGCGCTGGCAGTGCGGCGCCGCCCGTCGCGCCAGCGCCCGCGGGCGCATTCCCCGCGGCAGCGCCTGCTCCTCGTCCCTGTGGCGCCCTCGGCTGTTTGGCCTTCGCGACGCCGCAAGCTGCGTTCGAGTACGTGCTGCAGAGCAAGCCGCGTGTCTTGGCCGTCGGTGAAGCACACGCCCAACAAGGCACGACCGGGATCCGGTCGAGCACGCGCCGCTTCGCCGAGCAGCTCCTGCCGATGTTGGCTGGAAAGTCCAAGCACATCGTGATCGAGCTGCTCGTGGCCAACTGCAAACAGCAAACCGTCAGCGCCGTGAAAAAAACGCAGGAGCCGGTGACCGAGCACCAAGCGCAGTCGAATCAGAACGAGTTCGTGACGCTCGGCAAGGTGGCGCAGCAATTCGGCATCGAACCACGAGCGCTCGCGCCTTCCTGCCCCGAATACGAAGCCGTCGTCGCCGCGGGAGCCGATGGCGTGTCGGGGCTGCTCGGCCTGGTCGCGTCGGAAACGCGCAAATCGGTGGCCGCGTTGCTGGCCAAGCCCGAATCCGCCTCCGAGATCGTGCTGACCTACGGCGGCGCACTGCACAACGACCTGGTCCCGCGCCCCGGACAAGAAGCCTGGTCCTTCGGCCCGCAACTGGCGGCGGCAAGTGAAGGGCACTACGTCGAGCTCGACCTGATCGTCCCGGAGTTCGTGAAGGACAGCGAAGCCTGGCGCAATCTGCCCTGGTTTTCCGCGTTCGACCGCGAGCACCTGCTAGACGAGACGCTTTTGTATCAGCCCAACGCTGGCTCGTTCGCGCTGATCTTTCCGAAGACCAACGCCAATCCAGCGCAGTCATTGTAAGCTGGCAGCGTCGTGGTGTTGCGGCTCGAAAATCCGATTCAGAATTACGCCTGGGGCTCGCACTCCGCGATATCGTCGCTACTCGGTCGCCCCTCGCCTTCGAGTCAGCCCGAAGCCGAGCTGTGGATGGGTGCCCACCCGAACGCGCCTTCGCTCGTGCTACCAGGTCGTGAGTCGCTGGTAACGCTCCTCGAACGCGAGCCCGCCCGCTTGCTGGGCACTCGAAACCAGGCGCGCTTCGGTACGCGGCTGCCTTTCTTGCTCAAGGTGCTCGCCGCCGAAACACCGCTGTCGTTGCAAGCGCACCCAACGATGGCCCAGGCGCAGGCCGGTTTCGACGCGGAAGAGGCCCTCGGTGTGCCGCTCTCCTCGCCTCAGCGTAATTACAAGGACCGCAGCCACAAGCCCGAGTTGCTTTGCGCGTTGACGCCATTCGCCGCCCTATGCGGCTTCCGTCGCATCGCCGACACCCTCGAGCTGTTTCGCCGGCTCGACGCGCCGCACGTGAGCTCCGTGCTCGACATCTTGCGTCAGCGACCGAACGAAGCGGGGCTATCGCAGCTGTTTTCCACGCTCCTCGGGCTGTCGCTCGAACGCCGCGCCGAGCTCGCACGAGAAACGCTCGCTCGCTGCAGCGCGCTTGCCGCCGTCGAGGGTCCCTTTCAGCACGAGCTCACCTGGGGCGTGCGCATCGGCGTGCTCTATCCGGGTGACATCGGCATCGTGAGCGCATTACTGCTCAATTTGGTCCAGCTCCAGCCAGGCGAGGCCATTTACCTGCCCGCCGGCAACCTGCACGCCTACCTGCACGGCGTGGGCGTCGAAATCCTGGCCAACTCGGACAACGTGCTGCGCGGTGGCCTGACCCCCAAACACGTCGATCCAGCCGAGCTCCTACGGGTGCTGCAATTCAGCGCCGGGCCGATCGACGTCTTGCCTGGCGAGTCGCAAGGCAACGCTCGTGTCTATCGCACGCCCAGCCCGGAATTCGAGCTCGTGAGCTACGAGCTCACTTTAGGCGAGCCCGCGAGCGTGAGCGAACGGCGCGGGCCCGAAATCCTGTTTTGCCAGGCCGGGCGCGTGTCCGTCACTTGCGACGGTCAGGACTCGTCGCTCACGCCCGGCGAGGCAGTGTTCGTCGCAGCCGCTGAGCCAGGCTACACGCTCAGTGGTGAGGGCAGGCTATTTCGCGCCGGGGTCGGGCGCGGCTGAGCCCTCGCCGTCGTCCTTGGGTGGCTCGGGGCAACGCTCGCCGGTATGCCCCGGTTCGCCCGCGGGGATGCGGCACGGGTGCACCTCGACGCGACGCGCGCGCGGCTTGTACGTGACCTTGCGACGCTCTTCTTTCGTCTTGCCATCGGGGAAGGTCAAAATGCGCTTCACCGTGACGGACCAGCCGATCATGCCGCCCTCACGCGCCTTCTCTTCGTCGGCATCGAGGCTGCGATTGGGGATCAGCTCGACCGGAGGATTGACGATGTTCTGGCGCTCGGACACCTCGGCGCGCACGCGACGTCCGCCGTTGTTGCCGTAGATCTTCACCGTGATCGTGGTGTCGGTATACTGCGTCTTGATCAGCGCGCCGGCGTCGGTATCGTTCTTGAAGACGATGTCGGGGTGCGGGTAGCTGAGCGTGGCGTCGTAGCCCATCGGGTAGCGGGTGAACCAATAGCTGTGCGGTTGCCGCTCCAAGATGTCGTAGCCGCCATAGAAGAGCGCGTTGAAGAGCGTGGTCGCAAATTGACTGACGCCGCCGCCGACCGTGTCCACCATGTCGCCATCTTCGATACTGGGCGCGGGTCGAAAGCCATTCTTGACCGTGCGCGGCCCGACCAATTGGTTCACCGAGAACGTCTCGCCCGGCTGCACCAAGGTGTTGTCCAGCAAGTCCGCAATGTGGTGGATGTTGTCGACGCGCGGCTGGCAGCAAGCGTGGCGCGTGGTGTACGTCCCCATCAAACCGGTCACGCCCGCGCGCTCCGCCGCCTCGGTCGAAAGCGCGGGCACGGCCCCGGCCCCGAGCGGCAAATCCGCTTTCTTGTCCGGGTTTTCCGCGGCTTTGCACAGGGCCTCGGCCACGGCCTTTTCATCCAAAATGAACCCCGAATGGCCGGGCTCGACGCGCACGTGATCTTGAGCATCGATCACGAAACGAGCATTTTGTGGCGCTTGCTCGAGCGCCGCGCGTTGCGGCTCGAGCAGGGCATGCGTCGCTTCGGGCGAGCACCCGATCTCGAGCGAGCCAGGGCTCGCGCCCGGCACGGCACCGAGCACGCTACCCAGCTGGGCTGCACTGATCTGCAAACGGTGCGCGCCATCGGCAGTGGCGAGCTCGACGTCACGGCTCAGCATGGCGTTTGCGCGCGTCGCGAGTGCTTCCACCGTTGCTCGTGACACGAGCGGCGTCTCGGAGCGCGTAGCAAGCGGCTCCGCGCTTTGACCCGCGCGCACGGCGACTTGCAACTGCGACGCAACGCGCGCGCGATCGAGGCCTGTGCCAGCGCGCGGGTAGAGCGGCGTCACGTGCGTGCCGTCCACCGCCAAGCCGCCGTCGAACGGCGGGTCCTTGATCGCGCTCTGCCAGCGCTCGAACAGCTCGCCGAGGCGCTTCGCGTCGAACGTCAGCGGAAGCTGCACGGTGCGCGGTCGAAACCAACGGCTCACTACCTGACCCACACGCCCCGCGAAGCCGACGTCTCTTCCGACGGCCAACGCGCGGCTGGCCGCGGCGTCGGCGTCGACTCCGAAACCTGCCGTTTCTGGCTCGAAGACCAGCGTCGAACCGCTCAGCGTGACCGAAATTTTTCGAGCGGCGTGAGCAGCCCCCCAGCCGTGTACCCGCTCGATGATCTCCGCGCGCGTGAGGCGCGAGACGTCCATGTCTTCGAGGTGAACGCCAGCGACGACGCGCTCGGTACCGCTCGTGCTGAGCGCGCTCCACGCAGTGAGCAAAAGCGCACATGCCCCCACGCCAGCCAAGGCAACGAACAGCGCTCGGCGTGGCGCGCGGGCGCCACGATTAGCGGCGGGCGATGCTGACATCGCTACCTCGGACTTTGCTCATTCGTCGCTCTATTTGGCATTTATTGGACCTGGCGCGTGACCTTTTCACATGCCGCGCTCGACATGCTAGACCTGTCGTTACCGTGTGGGTTCGTCGTTCGGCCATCCGTCCCGTTCCTTCGTATGCGACGCTGCCGGCGCACGCACTCGAGTCAGTGCGAGACAATCTCGCCGAAGACGACGAGGAGGCACGCTCGCAGCTCGATGAGGCGTTCGAGCGTTTCGAACGCGCACAGCCGGCCCTCGCCGCACACGTTGCCGATGCGCTGGGCAAGCCGCTCGACGAAACCGCGCTGGCTTTGGGCTATTTTTTGGCGCTCACGGTGTGGCTCGCGTTCGAGCGCACCCACGGCACGTACATCGACGAAGTGAAGGAAGAAGAGCTGCAAGCCACCGATGAGCTACTGACGCTCGACGAAGAGCTGCGCCGCGCCGATCCCGCCGAGGCCCTCGATAGCGACGACGTGATCGCCATGGAGCAGCCCCACGTGCTCGCGTACATCCACGAGCACATCGACGCGACGCTCGACGCCCACGCCGAAGAGATCGATGTCGACGACGTCCACACCGTTTATCGAGTAGTGCTCGTCGAGATCCTCGCGCTCTCGTACTCCGTGCGTCGTCCCGAGGGTTATCCGGTCGCAAAAACCGAGCTCCTCGCGTAGTTGGGGGAAGGGGGTTTGGGCGACCTGAAGCGACGCCCGGCGATTTCGGGTTTGGGCTTCGTTTCGGCTGCGGTCCGGTGCTCACGTGCAGGCAGGAAGAGCGGAGCTTAGCTCTCCGCAGTCACTACGCGATTACGACCGCCATGTTTCGCCGCATACAAAGCGGTGTCGGCGCGACCGATGAGATCCTTGATCTTGCCTGCACAGCCTGGGCCGCAGACGGATGCTACCCCGAAGCTGGAAGTTACCGAGAACGGACCCTTGGGACCGGCAATCACCAGCTCTTCGATCGCTTTGCGTAAGCGTTCGGCTGCGATTTTTCCGCCGACTGTGTTGCTGCCGGGCAAGATGAGCAGGAACTCTTCGCCGCCGTAGCGCGCCGCCAGATCACCACCGCGCAGCTTCTGGCCGAATGCACGTCCCACTTGGCGCAGCACTTCGTCACCCGTGAGGTGGCCGTGCGTGTCGTTGACCTTCTTGAAATGGTCGATGTCGCTGATCACGATCGTGAGCCAAGTTTGATCGCGTTCCGCGCGCGACAGGTCGCGCGTCAGCGCTTCTTCCAAAGCGCGCTTGTTGGCGAGCCCCGTCAACGCGTCGGTCGAGGCCAGGCGCGTGAGCTGAGAATTCGCTTCGAGTAGCTGCTTGCCCAGCGCTTCCTTCTCGGCCAGGAGCGATTCCAGGCGTCGCACGGCGGCGTCGTAGTTCTGGGTCATCTCGAGCAGACTGCGGTTGACGTCGACCAGGAGCCCTTCGACGCTCTGCTGCGGACCCACGTCTCGATCGAACGCGGTGGCCGCGGCCACCACCAATTCCGGCAGGTTTTTCAGCGAAATTTGCGCGTCTTGCTCGGTGAGGCCCAGGGCCAGCACGGCGTCGATGGCCACGTTGCGGTTGTGCACCGCGTCGCCACCTTCCCACAGGGCGGCCAGGCGCTCGGCGGCCCAAGCCACGCGCGACGAGAGCGCTTCCGGCAATGACTCGGCGTGGTGTTGCAAAACGGCGGCCTCCACGTGCGGAGGCAACATGAAGGTGGCCGCGAGCGCGGCGCCCGCAGTCGGATGATCGAGCAAACCCGCAGCGCGCTCGTGCATGACGCGATGGAGCGCTGGCAAGCGAGCCACCTCGGCCGCGCCTTCCAGATCTTCGCGCGCGCGCGACAGCAGGCCCACTTCCAAAAACAGGCCGGTCGTGAAGAACTCGTCGACGTCCTTCTGGCCCAGTTGCTGCGCGAGCAGCTGCGAGGCGACGGCCCGGCGCAGCGAATTGCCCAGTAAAATACGGCCTGCATCGCCCACCGGCACCATGTCCGAGAGCGCCAAGCTCATGCCGATGCTGCGCAGCCCTCGAATACCGACCATGGACACCGCCTGGCGCACATCGGAAACCTGACGCTGCGTGCCGAAGGCGGGGCTATTGACGACCGCGATGATGCGCAGCGCAAACCCTGGATCGCTCGCAGCCAATTTGGCGAGCTCGGGCAGCGAAGCTTCCGGTGCTAGAGACTCGCGCACGATCTGCAGCGCGATCAGCGACAGCGGAGCCTTGCTCTGCGACTTGGCGTGGGTAGAGGCGTGCGCGGCCATCAACTTAGACACCGGTGCGCCCGGGACCCTTCAAGATACGACAGTTCGAAGGACCGCTAAAGGGGGCAGCCCGCAAGTGCCTCGAAAGTGGCGCGCAGTTCCCACAGTTCGCATGACGCGCTGCAGGAGAGCCCAATCGACGGATGGCAACCGCTCAGTTGCCAAACAGCCGCGGCGCGCTGTTTCAGGCTGCTTCAGGCCACTTTGGCTGCCGCTGCCCGACGCGCTCTCGCGGCTGATGCTAGCCCGCGTCTTTTTTTGCCGCCGCCGTGGCGAGCCGCTCGCTGATGATTCGGCGCAGCGCGAGCAAGTCGTAGCGGTCCGGACGATCATCGGAAGTGTTGGCGACGTCTTGGGCAATGCCGTCCACGATCAGGCGTGGCTTCTCGGGCACCTTCAACGCGTCGCCGAGCTTTTGCAGTGCGGCTTGTTCGGAGTCGGTCACCACGCCATCCAAGCGCGTGATCCAAGAGGCGACGCCGTAGACGAACAGCCGATCTTCCTTGGACAGGTTTTTGCGATCGATGACGCCGATGTCCACCGGATTCTTCGTCGCCTCTTCGATCTCGGCAATCTCGTCGATGTCCAGGCCCTCTTCGAGCGCAGTGCGGACGATCGCGTCGGCTTCCTCTTGGTCGAGTTGGCCGTCGGCCCAGCCCACCGCTGCTAGCGCAATATAGACATCCCTACCGAGCCCGGTCTTCTGCTCTGTCATTGCCAAACCTCCGAGAACTAAAACCAATAACACAATTTTCCCGCCCCGGGCCCCACCGCAACTAGGCTTTCTGCCCGATGCCCCCGCTGGTTTCGATGCCCCCGCTACACGTTCAGGTGCTGTACTTCGCGGCGCTCCGCGATTTGACCGGGCTCGACGGCGAGCAGCTCGAGCTCCCCGCTGACGTTCGAACGGTCGCCGACTTTCTGCGCTTCATCGAGGCGGCGCGACCCGCCCTGGCTGGCAAATTGGCCTCGGTGCGCGTCGCACTCGACGAAGCTTTCGCTATGGATTCGGATGCTTTGAACGGCGCGCAGGTGATCGCGCTGATCCCGCCCGTTGCAGGCGGCTGAGCGGCAGCGCCGAGCGCTGCGCTGATACATTGCGAGGGCTCGCACGCAAGGTTAGGCTGCGCTCGCATTGCCCCAGCCCTTTGCCTTTCGTGTTGGAGCGGACGAAAACGGCCTCGGGGCTCGCCTCGGCCCGCTCGTGGTGACGGCGGTCTTGGCGCGCGTATCCGAGCGCGGTCGGCGTACGCTGAGCCGTAAGCTCCCCGCCGCGATTCGCGCCGATCTGGACGACTCGAAGCGGCTCTTGACGCACACGAACGTGGCGCTCGGCGAAGCCTGGGCTCGCGCACTCGCCCCCGAACCGGCCCGCTCACCCGCGCAGCTGTTCGAGCGGCTCTCGCTCGAAGGTTCGAGCAAACTCAAGAAGCCGTGTGAGTCACATGTCACGGGTCAATGTTGGAACGAGCAGGGCGAGGCATTCCTGGCCGACGCAGCCGACGTGCAGCGCGTGATGAAACACCGCGCAGCGCTCGCCGAACGCGGCGTGGAGCTGCTCTCCGTCCGCAGCAGCGTGATCTGCACCAAGGCTTTGAACGACGCCAAACAGCGGGGCACCAATCGCTTCGTCTCCGATCTCCACGCCATGGAACACCTGCTGCTCCAGGCGCGCAGCGAAGCCGGCGCGGACATCGAAGCAGTCTGCGGCAAGGTCGGCGGCATCGCCGAATACTCGAAATTCTTCGGTCCACTCTCGGGGCGTCTGCACGCCATCTTGGGCGAAGGGCGCGCGCGCAGCGGCTATTCTTTCCCTGGTTTGGGCGAGGTGCATTTCGTGCGCGACGCCGACGCCGCGGATCCACTCGTCAGCTTGTCGTCGTTGGTCGGAAAGTACGTGCGCGAGCTGTTCATGTCGCGCATCGGCCAGCACTACGCGGACCAGCAGTCCGAAGAGAAGCGCCCGAGCGGCTACCACGACCCGATCACGGCCGATTTCGTGCTCCGTTCCGCGCTCTTGCGCCGCAAGCGTAAAATCCCCGATCACTGCTTCGAGCGCGAACGCGTGAGCGAGCTCGCGGACGGAGCCTGACGTGGCCGAGCAGCGGTCGCAACGCATCCTGTCCGGGCCGCTCGGGCTCGAGGTCGTGCGCTTCGGCGCGCCCTTGGCGCTCGGTATGGGGCTACAAACGGCGTTCAATCTCATCGATGCGTTCGTGATCTCACGGCTCGGCGACGAGACCGCAGGTCCCGCGCTGGGCGCGATCGGCATCTGCGACCAGCTGGCCGCATTGGGCACCATCGTCAGCTATGGGCTCAGCACCGCCACGGCCACGATGATCAGCCGCAAGGTCGGTGAGGGAGACCAGGACGCGGTGAAGGAGATCGCGTGGCAATCGCTGATCTTAATCTCGGGGCTATCACTCTTTTTCGGAGTCTTCGGCGGCTTCGGTGCAGACTTCGTGCTCCGCCAACTGGTCGGGGCCAAGGGCGAGGTCGCCGACCTCGGCGTGCCCTACCTGCGCGTGATGCTGGGCGGCTCGTTCACGATCTTCTTGCTCATGCATTTGACGAGCGTGCAGCGCGCGCTCGGCAGCAGCAAAACGCCCGTCAGCCTGCTCGTCGCATCCAACGCGCTGAACCTGATTTTGGCCGTGATTCTGGTGTACGGCCCAGGCAATTCACCAGCAGTATTTGCCTGGGCCCGACCGATTGCGCGCCTGTTCGGCGTGCCACGCATGGGCCTGATGGGCGCGGCCTGGGCCACGCTGATCGCCCGCTTCATCGTGCTGATCCCGCTGCTGGCGATCTTGATGAAGCGCTTCGGCTTGTTCCTGACGCGCGTCGCGCCGCATCGCGAAACCATTTTGGCAATCGTGAAGCTCGGTTGGCCTTCGAGTGCCCAGCTCGTGGTGCGCATCCTGGCCATGCTGGTCACGCACTCGCTCGTCGCACGCGCGTTCACCACGCCCACCGATCAGAGCGCGACCACCGCGCTCGGCATCGTCTTCCGCCTCGAAACGATGGCGCTGTTCGTGGGGCTCGGCTGGGGCAGCGCGGCGCAAACCTTCGTCGGCCAAAACCTGGGCGCGCGAAACCCGGAGCGCGCCAAGCTCAGCGGCTGGTACGCGGCGCTGTACAACTCGGTCATGATGGGCGCCCTGGCCCTCTGCTACACGCTGTACGGGCGCAGCATCGTCGGCTTCTTCGACTCCGACCCCGAGGTGCTTCGCCCCGCGCTGAGCTACTTCCAGTGGGTCGGGGCGAGCTACGTCGGGCTCGGCATCGGCATCGTGCTCGGCTCGGCCATTCAGGGCGCGGGAGCCACGCTCCGTGCGCTCTTGCTCGATACGCTCGTGATCGCCGGTTTTCAATTGCCGACCAGTGTGCTCTTCGTGCTCTCCAAGAGCGCCACTTACGTGGGCGTTTGGCAGATCGTGGCGTTGACGTATTTCCTGTTCGCGCTGGTATACGTGATCAGCTATCGCCGTGGGCGCTTCTTGAGCGCGACGCCCGTCGCTGCATCCTAGCGCTCAACCGAGACGCGCCGAGCCCGTCGCCTTGCCGCCGGAGAGCAGGCGCAGACTGTCGGCCACCGGCTGGTCGAAGTGAATGTCGACCTGAGGGAAGGCGATGTTGATCTGTTGCTCTTTGAAGGCCACCCAGATCGCCTCGCGCAGCTTGGACGCGGCGATGCGGTGATTCCACGGGTCGCGCATCCAGACCGAGCACTCGAACTCGAGCGCCGAAGCCCCGAAATTGAGCAGCAGCACCCGTGGATCGAACCCTTGTTCGCGATAGTCCATGCTGCGCGCGCACGCTTCCAGCACGCTCTTCACCTTGGGCACGTCGGAAGCGTAGGAAACGCCGACCGCGACTCGCACGCGGTAGATGTTGTCCTCCAGCGTGAAGTTCTTGACGTTCGATTGCACGAGCGAAGAATTCGGCACGATCACGTCTTCTTCGTCCAGCGTGCGCACGATCGTGGCGCGGATGCTCATCTGATGCACCTTGACGATCTGCCCGCCCACTTCGATCACGTCGCCCGGCTTGATCGTGCGCTCGAACAGCAAGATCACACCGGACACGAAGTTCTGAGTGATGTTCTGCATCGCGAAGCCGAAGCCGACGGCGAACACGGCGCCCGCGGCGAACAGCGCGTCCAGCCGAATGCCGATCGTGCGGAAGGCGACGATGATGCCGGTCATCAAGATGCCGTAGTGCAGCAAGCGCTCGACGGCGCCCGCCTCACCCGTCGGAGTCACGCCGGTGCGCGCAAAGAACCGGCGCACTGCCAGCCGCAAGACACGCGAGAAGAGATAGCTCGCGAGCACGATCACGGCCGCCGTGATCAGCGTGGCGACGGTGATCGCCGTGGGTCCGATCTTGAACAGCTCGATGCTGATGATCGGTTCGAGCTGAGAGTGTTCCTGTGGCTTCATGGCGCCTCCGGTCACTACTCTACACCGAAGGAAATCAGGCCCTTTTATCGACACCTACACGGGCCGACTGGAGCGGCGGATGTACTTCCGGATATGCTGACTCCGTGCCTGAGCTCGAGCATTTCGATCTAGTCGTCATTGGTGCGGGTCCCGCGGGCGAAAAAGCCGCGGCGCAAGCGGCGTACTTCAAGAAGCGCGTCGCGATCGTGGAATGCGAGCCGGAGCCGGGTGGCGCGGCGGTCCACACCGGAACCTTGCCCAGCAAGACGCTGCGTGAAACCGCCCTCTACCTGAGCGGCTACCACGCCCGCGAGCTGTACGGCGTCGCGCTGGAGGTCGACAAGCACGCGACCCTGCCGCGGCTGATGTCGCGCAAGAATGCGATCGCGGCCGCCGAGTCACGCGCCTTCCGCAAGAACTTTGCCCACCACGACATTCGCTACTTGAACGGTCGCGGCAAACTGGTCGACGCGCACACGGTATCCATCACCTCCGCTGCCGGTGAGCAGCGCCTCGGCGCAGATTTCGTGCTGATCAGCACGGGCTCCAAGCCGCACCGCCCCGCGGACATCGACTTCGCGGACGACTGGATCCACGACAGCGACGAGATCCTGACCATTCACGACATCCCGACCTCGCTCACGATCTTGGGTGGCGGCGTGATCGGTTGCGAATATGCCTGCATGTTCGCGGCGCTCGGCGTGCCCGTGACCTTGGTCGACGCGCGCAGCGAGATCTTGCCCTTCTTGGACAACGAGCTGGTAGCGCGGCTGAAAGCGGCGATGATCAAGCTCGGCATCCGCTTGGTGCAGGGGCAACGCTGGACCACCGTGCTGCGCTC
>OUNO010003355.1_pt3 | contig 13687 bp, 8 predicted proteins | sample 1779811 | NCBI WGS metagenome assembly OUNO01 (sample SAMEA3914804, study PRJEB12502) | metagenome | biome: forest; material: soil | place: Canada | collected 2010-06-25 | depth 0.3 m | reverse complement strand
GCGTTGCGCAACGCGGCCGCCGAGATGATGGCAGTGCCGTGCTGGTCGTCGTGGAAGACCGGGATCTTCATCTGCTTGCGCAGTGCGCGTTCGATCACGAAGCAGTCCGGCGCGCGTATGTCTTCGAGATTGATGGCGCCGAACGTCGGCTCCAGAGCGCGCACGATGGTGATGAACTTCTCGGGGTCGATCTCGTCGACCTCGATGTCGAACACGTCGATGTCGGCAAAGCGCTTGAACAGCACTGCCTTGCCTTCCATCACCGGCTTCGCGGCACGCGGGCCGATGTTACCGAGGCCCAGCACTGCAGTGCCGTTGGTGACGACGGCCACCAAGTTGCGGCGCGCGGTGTACAAGTCGACCGCGTCCGGATCCTTCGCAATTTCCAAGCAAGGTGCGGCAACACCCGGCGAATAGGCCAGCGACAGGTCGAGCTGCGAGGCGACGGGTTTGGTCCAGACGACCTCGATTTTTCCGGGACGCCCCTCTCGGTGATAGCGCAGGGCGTCTTCGTATCGGCTCATTGGCGCAACCCTAGCAAAAACCCCTTGCCGTGACACACTCGGGGCCGATCATGGTGATGCGCAGCGAACGCCTCGGCAGCGAGCACGAACGAGCGGCGCTTCACGCCATTGTTCGCACCTGGGAAGATTTGAATGGCGCGCTGTTCCGATTTCAGCTCACGCGCCCGGCCATCGAGCTCGTCGATTCCAGCTCACGCCTCGGCCGTTGGCACGGTGGCTTGAGGGTCATCGAGCTCGCTCGCTCACTCTTGGTCGAGCACGGCTGGGGCGTGCTGGTCGAGGTGCTGAAGCACGAAATGGCGCATCAATTCGTGGACGAGATCTTGGGTCAGCCGGACGACGCCATGCATGGCGCGGTCTTTCGGCGCGTGTGCGAGGAGCGCGGCATCGATCCGAGCGCCGCGGGAGTGCCAGCGGTCGACGCGCCAAAGAGCGTCGACCAGCACCTGCTCGAGCGCATCGCCAAGTTGCTGGCATTGGCCGAGAGCTCGAACGAGCACGAAGCCCAGGCCGCGATGAGCGCTGCGCAGCGTTTGATGCTGAAGTACAACATCGATCTCGCGATCAGCGGGCGGCAAGCGGCGTACGGCTTTCGACACCTCGGCCAGCCGAGCGGACGCGTCAACGAGGCGCAACGCATCTTGGCGGGCATCCTGAGCGACCACTTCTTCGTGCAAACGATTTGGGTGCCTGTCTGGCGACCCCTCGAGGGGCGTCGGGGCAGCGTGCTCGAGATTTGCGGCTCGGACGCGAACCTGGAGCTCGCGGACTACGTGCATGCGTTTCTAAATGTGACCGCCGAACGCCTGTTCCGCGAGTACCGCAGGTCTCCCGCCGGGCGCGGTGCAAAGCGCCTCACGTTCATCGCTGGTGTGATGGCGGGCTTTCGCGAACGGCTCGAACGCGAACGCAAGAAGTCCAAGGCCGAGGGGCTGGTGTGGGTAGGCGACGCAGCTCTCGACGGATTCTTTCGCAAGCGCCACCCGCGCATCCGCTGGACGCGCTACGCCGTCGGCCACGGTTCCGAGGCCTACGCGCGCGGTCGTGAGGCCGGTGAAAAGATTGTCCTACATCGGGGAATTCGCTCAAATTCCAGTGACGCGGCGCCGCGCCTCTTAGCAGGCCGAAATCCTGACCGTACGTCCTAGACTCAGGGTGCAAAGCTTTCCAGAATACGTTCCCGTGAGCACGAGCGACGACGAGAAGAGCGATCAGCACGACGCGCTCATTGGCACCCTGCTCGCCGGTCGATATCGCATCGAGGAGCTCATCGGCAGTGGCGGAATGGGCGCCGTGTATCGCGCCGAGCACGTGCACATGCGCAAGGCCGTCGCGGTCAAGGTGCTGCACAAAGAGATGACGGCCTTCCCCGAGGTCGTGGCTCGCTTCGAACGAGAAGCGGTTGCAGCCGGGCGCATCGAGCACGCGCACGTGGTTTCAGCGAGCGACTTCGGCCAGCTCGAAGACGGCTCGTTCTACCTGGTGCTCGAGTTCGTCGAAGGCCAGAGCCTGGCCAAGCTGGTGGATACGACCGGCGCGCTCCCCGCGCTGCGCGCGCTGGGCATCACACGCCAAATCGTGGAAGCGCTGCACGCCGCCCATGGCGTCGGCATCGTGCATCGCGATTTGAAGCCCGACAACGTGATGCTCGTGGTCAGAGACGACCAGACGGATTTCGTCAAAGTCTTGGACTTCGGCATCGCCAAGATCAAAGTCGAGGAAACGGCGGAGCAGCCGGCACTCACGCAGATCGGTACCGTCTTCGGCACGCCCGAGTACATGTCGCCCGAGCAAGCCCGCGGCGAGCAAGTGGATGCGCGCGCGGATCTGTATACGGTGGGCGTGATCTTGTTCGAGATGCTGAGCGGCGTTTCGCCGTTCAAGGACGACGATTTGGTGGTGGTGTTGACTCGCCACCTCACGGCCGATCCCCCCCCGCTGCCCGACGATCTCGACCCGATGATTCGAGATCTGGTGCTCTTGCTGCTCCGCAAGAACCGCGACGAACGCGTGCAGAGCGCCCAAGAGCTGATCGAGCGCATCGACGTGATCCTGGGCTCGCCTGCGTCTGCCGCAGCGTTTGCCGGCATTCCATCGTCGGGCGCGAGTCGCGCGCGCCTGGGCACGCTGTCCAGCTCGGACATGGGAGTGGTCAGCGCGCGAGAGCCAGCCTCCGGTTTTGCTCCGACGATCTTGGGCGAGACGACGCCGCACGCGCTTTCGCTCGGTGGTGATTCGTTCCTCAAACGCCCGGTTTTTCTGGGCAACACGCGCGTCCCCTTGTGGCTCTTGGGGGTTGGGGCCTTGGGCTCTGTCTTCGGTGTAGCGGCGCTGATCGTGATCGGCTCGCTCTTGTTCGGCGGCAAGAGCCAGGCCTCGACCGTCAAAGACGATGCCTCGCACAGCGCCGTTGCCAAAGACTCCGAGCTCGCCCAGCTGATTCAGCGAGCCACGAGCGGCGATCAAACGGCGCTCGCGGAGCTCAGCGCTCGTCCCGAGCAGAAGCGCTCGCTGGACGAATGGCGTGCGCTCGGTCACGGCTACGCCAAGCTCGGACATTTTGCGGCCAGCCTGAGTGCCTATCAGGGCGGTATTGCTGCGAAGCCGGAGCTCGGTACCGATCCCAAACTACTTGCTGACGTGCGGCTCGCTGCGCTCGACCCTGCGACCTCGGAAGCGGCGCTCAGGCTTGCCGCCGGCGGTTTGAATAGTGCCGGAGTCGACGTCGTGTACGACGTTTGGGAATCCGCGAAGTCCGTCGCCAGCCGCGCCGCTCTGGCGAAGCTGGCCCGCGCGTACCTCGACGACGACGCCGTGCGCAGCAAGGCATCGCCCGCGCTCAAGGTGCTGCTCGAAGTCGGTAAGGCACAAAAAGAAGGCTGCGCGAGCGTGAAGCGCTGGTTGGCCCGTGCCGCGAGCGTGGGTGACGCGCGCGTAGTGCCGGCGCTCAAACGCTTCGAGGATCGACGCGGCTGCGGTTTTCTCGGCTTGTCCGATTGCTACTTCTGCCTGCGTGCCGGCAAGGATCTCGGAAGCACCGCCGAGAGCGCCTCGGCACGCCCGGCGCCCAGCTTCGACGCCGCGCCCTGAGGTGGCGAGCGCGAGCCGCCCGCGTGAGGACCTGCTAGCGTTCGCGAGCCATGAAGCTCCTGCGTGTCGCTGCTGCGACCTTGAATCAGACTCCGCTCGATTGGGATGGCAATCGCGCGCACGTGCTGTCCGCAATCGAAGCGGCGCGGGCCGAGGGCGTCAGCGTGCTGTGCTTACCCGAGCTGTGCTTGACCGGGTACGGTTGCGAAGATGCGTTTTCGTCACCCGGCACGCAGGCCATGGCGCTCACGTTACTCGAGGAGATCCTGCCGTTCACGCGAGGAATCGTGGTGAGTGTGGGCTTGCCGCTGTTTCACAACAAGGCCCTCTACAACACGTGCGCGCTGATCGCGGACGGCCAGCTGTGCGGGTTCGTGGCCAAGCGCTCGTTGTCGGGCGACGGCATTCATTACGAGCCGCGTTGGTTCAAGCCATGGCCGGTCGGCATGCGCACCACCGTCCTTGTGCTCGGCCAGACGGTGCCGCTCGGCGATCTCTTCTTCGATTGTTCGGGTGTGCGCATCGGCTTCGAGATCTGCGAGGACGCCTGGGTTGCGCAGCGTCGCGGTGCGGAGCTCGCGCTGACGGGTGTGGACTTGATCTTGAATCCGAGCGCGAGCCACTTCGCGTTCGGTAAGCAGGCCGTGCGACGCCGGCTCGTCCTGGAAGGCTCGCGTGCCTTCGGCGTGAGCTACGTGTACGCAAACCTGCTCGGCAACGAGGCCGGGCGCGCCATCTACGACGGAGATGCGCTGATCGCGACCGCAGGCAACGTGATCGCGCAAGCTCAGCGCTTCAGCTTCGCCGATTACGTATTGATCAGCGCAGTGGTCGACATCGACCTGACGCGCGTGCAGCACTCCGTGCTCAGCAGCTCGCAGCCGCGCGTGACGAGTGCGCCGGGCGAATGCGTCTCGGTCGAGTTCGCCTTTCCCGAGCTCGGGCCCGAGCTGCCGATTTCGAGAGTCGACGAGTGGGAGCGTTCTCCTGCGATCAAGGAAGAGGAATTCGCGCGTGCGATCGCGCTCGGCTTGTTCGACTATTGCCGCAAGAGTCAGGCGCGTGGCTTCGTGGTCTCGCTGAGCGGCGGGGCGGATTCGGCAGCGGTCGCGTGCCTGGTCGGCTTGATGGTGCGGCTCGCCCTGCGCGAGCTGGGCATGGACGGCTTTGCTGGCAAGCTCCAGTATTTGGAGGGCTTGGCTCGTCTAGTGTCGGAGCGCGAGCTGGTCGCCGCACTGCTGACGACCGCGTATCAGTCGACTCGAAACAGCTCACAAGTGACGCGCGACGCGGCGGCCCAGGTGGCGCGGGCGCTCGGAGCGACGCACCACGAGCTGGACGTCGACGCGTTGGTCGCGGGCTACACGGCGCTCGCGCAGAGCGCGCTCGGGCGCGAGCTGGACTGGCAAAGGGACGATCTGGCGTTGCAGAACATTCAAGCGCGTGTGCGCGCGCCTTCGGTTTGGATGCTCGCGAACCTGAGCTCGGCCTTGCTCTTGTCGACGAGCAATCGCTCCGAGGCAGCCGTGGGCTACGCCACGATGGATGGCGATACCGCGGGCGGCCTCAGCCCGATCGCTGGTATCGACAAAGCGTTCCTAAGACGCTTCCTGGTATGGCTCGAACGCGAAGGCCCGCACGGGCTGGGCGCGATCCCCGAGCTTGCCGCGGTGAACGTGCAAGCACCCACCGCCGAGCTGCGTCCGTCTGCGGCGACGCAAACGGACGAGGCGGATCTGATGCCTTACGAGGTACTCGACGCCATCGAGCGTGCCGCGATTCGAGACAAGCGCAGCCCGCGAGAAGTGTTGATCGTGATCCGCGCGCAGTTCCCGCAATACTCGGGGCAAGAGCTGTGGCTGTGGTTGGATCGCTTCTTTCGACTGTGGAGCCGTAACCAGTGGAAGCGAGAACGTTACGCACCGAGCTTTCACGTCGACGATGAAAGTCTCGATCCGAAAACGTGGTGCAGATTCCCAATCCTGTCCGGCGGCTTTGCACGTGAGCTGCGTGAGCTGCGTCAGGAAATCTCCGAAAAAGGCGGCTGAATCGCGGGTTCGGCGGAAGCACGCGGCGTCGGTCTTGTTCGATTCGTATCAATTTCAGGGACGATAGTCGACTCTCCTCGCCAGTCGATTGTGCTTGGGTATCTTCGAAATGGGTACCCACCATGAAACCTCGAAGCCTTTTCTTGCTGCCGGTTCTGAGTTTCGCTTGTTCTGCCACTCCAGGCGCTTCTTCGCGACCGGACGGCGCGGGCGGGAACGTGGGCGGTGGCGGGGCTCCGAGTGGCACTGGTGGGATCAACGTGTCGACGGGCGGTGGCACGGTCGTCGTTCCCTCGTGCACCAGCAACTGTACGGATTTTCCCGAGACGCCCAGCTTCGAGAACGGAGCCACGCCGGACGCGCAGACCAAATTCGGTGACGCCAGCACGGGAGGTCCCGCAGCTGCATGCATCACCGAACCTGCGAATGGTTCGCTCGTGCCTCGCAACTGGTGGCGACCGCGGATCCACTTCACACCGCAGGCCGGCGAGGGACTGTTCGAGATCCGCGTCCACGCGGATGCCGAGAAGAACGACCTGGTCGTGTACACGACCAAGAACAGCTACTTGATGCCACAGGCCGCCTGGCAGGGCGTGGCCGCGCATGCAGCTTCGATCAAAGTCACCGTTCGCGGCATGCCCGCGGGTGGAGGCGCGATTTCCAAAGCGGATTCCGTGCTGAATATCGCGCCAGTCGATGCCGGCGGCGCGATGGTGTACTGGGCGACGACCTCGGTCGAAGAGTCGACGACCACCTCCAAGTTGGTCGGCTTCCAGGTGGGCGAGGAAGGTTCGGTCGACGCCTTGCACGTCGACGACGTGAAGGAAGCGGGCTTGTTCGACGAGGCCGGCAGCGTCAAGCCGAGCCCGCCCGTGACGAGCGCGGGCGCGGTCGCGGCTGCAGCGGGTCACGTGAGCTGCATCGGTTGTCACACGTCGACACCCGACGGTACGGCCGTGGCCTTCAAGGATGGCTGGCCGTGGGCTGGCGTATTGGCGTCGGTCGAGAAGGGCACCGTGGGCGCACGCCCGGCCTACGTGACGGACGTCGGCGCGCGCGAAATCCAACAACCCTTCGTGGGCACGTTCACGTTCTCGCCCGCTTATTGGAGCGATACGTCGCACTTGGCGGTGAGTGTGTACGGTGCGCCCGAGCTCGGAAAGGGCTGGTCGGGTGTAGGTCGCAACATCGTGACCGCGAGCGAGCTCACCTGGTTCGAGCTCTCTGCGCCAGGTGCCATGCCGAGCGACGGCCAGAGCGTGAACACCGCGATCTTGGCCGACCAGAACAGTACCTGGGGGTTCATCAGCCGTACGGGTGATACGCGCGCTGCCGTTATGCCCGACTGGAGCCATGACGGTAAGACCATCGCCTATACCTCGGCGACCCAGATCGCGGGCGGCCACGTGGGCGGCCTGCTCGCGACGGACGGCGTAACGGTGCTTTCCACGCCGACCGAGAGCGACATCTACACGGTGCCGTTCAACGCCAAGATGGGCGGCGCCGCGAGTCCAGTTGCGGGCGCGTCGGACCCCGGCGTAGCCGAGTACTATCCCGACTTCTCCGCAGACGATCATTTCATCGCGTACACGCGCGTGAACAACACCACGGGCTACTTCTATTATCGCGCCGACGGCGAGGTGGCCGTGATTCCCGCCGCGGGCGGCAGCCCGATTCGTCTGCAAGCCAATACGCCGCCCACGTGCAGCGGCGAAACGAGCCCCGGCGTGCTCAATAGCTGGCCCAAATGGTCACCGACGGTGGAAACCGATTCTGCCGGCAACAAATACTATTTCTTGGTCTTCTCGAGCGCCCGCAAATACGACGAGCAGTTCAAGCTCGCGCCCAACAAATACACACCGGTTGGCACCGACGCGCGCTCTTCACAAATGTATCTCGCCGCCATCGTCGTCCCCGCCAACGGCGGTCCCCCCGTCGATTATCCCGCCGTGTACATTTGGAACCAATCTCCCACTACCTCGAATCTGACCCCCGCCTGGGACGAATTCAAAATCCCCGAAGTCGTCGTCAAATAGCCCCCGCCTCCCCCTCCTGCCGGCTCACCCTGGGTTTGTCGCGAAGGGCGTGGTGGGCGGGACACGCGAAACTCGGGAGAGGTGGCGACCGATAGGAGTGAGTGACACTCCCTCGACAAGTCCTCCCAGGCCAAACCTATCTGATTACGCGCAGCTGCACGCAGCAGCAATTCCTGCTTCGCCCGTCGCTCGAGACGAACCAGAACGTGTCCTACTGCCTCGCTCTCGCCGCGTCGCGCACGGGCATCCTGCTCCACGCGGTCTGTTTCATGTCCAATCATTGGCACGGGGTGGTCACTGATCCTGAAGCTCGGTTGCCGGAGTTCTTGGAGAGATTCCACCAATTGCTCGCCAAGGTTCAGAACGTCTCGCTGGGACGTCGAGAAAATTTCTGGTCGTCGGACAAGACGAGCGCTGTCCTGCTCGTATCCGAGTCAGACGTTCTTCGGAAAATCGCCTACACGCTCGCGAACCCAACTGCGTCTGGATTGGTGCGAAGTCCCGAGGAATGGCCTGGCCTCATCTCACTCCGCTTCAGCGGCATCGATGTTGAAATGCCGGACGTCTTTTTCGACGAATACAGCGAGCTCGACGATGAGGTGCGCCTTGAGTTCGTCCGGCCGAGCATTTTCCAGCAGCTAAGTGACGACGAGCTGAGTCTTGCCATTCGATCCCAGGTCAATTCCTTGGTTCAATGCACTCGTCGTGAAATGGAGCAGCGTGGCCGCTCATTTCTGGGCCGGAAGGCCGTGCTTCGAGAGTCGCCGTCGACGATACCGAAACAGCCGCGGCATGCGAGTGAGCTCAGTCCCAACATTGCGGCGAAATCGAAAACCTTGAGGGCCCGCGCGTTGCAGCGCCTCGTCGCCTTTCGCGACTCGTATCGGACCGCCTGGTTGCGAAGGCGAGACGGAGAGCGCGAGGTGGTTTTCCCAGCGGGCACCTACGCGCTGAGGATCTACGGCGGCGTTGCGTGTGCCACACCGCCCTGACGGTGGCGCTCACGATCGACGTACCGAGCTTGTGACGCCGGCGGACCTGCGTGCGCCGTCTTGCGTGGCGTCCGCGTCGTGCCTCTTTGCGTTCATGAGTTGCCTCCGACGCCCAAGACGGCACGCGCACTCACCACTCCATCTCAAATTCGGATCTGCGCGCGATCCGAAGTCAACTCCGCGAACCTCACCGCACTCACGCTCCTCGCGACGCACACCTCACCCCGCACACCTCACCCAGGGAGGGCGTTAGCGTTAGCGGCGTTAGCGCTAGAGCGTTAGCGTTGGGGCGTTGCAGGGACAGCGTTAGCGTTGGGCGTTGGCGGGTCGGGCGCCCCTAGCGGTGGATGACGATTTGGGTGGAAGGGCCTAGCCAGGGGAGCCAACGGACGCCATGCCAGCCGGGAGGAAGCGGGGGATCGGTGAAATCGAAGAGAGAGCGGCCGTCGATCGGCGAGACGTTCACGCAGCCACCGCTCTTGAATTCGCCCCAACTGTCGTGCCAGTAGGCGGTGTGCAGCGCGTGCGGGCCGCTAAAGTTCTGCGTCCAGGGCACATCGGAATGAATGAGCTCACCTGGGGCCTCCATGGTCGCGGTGGCAAACTTGCCGGACACCGGGAACGTCCCGGTCGGAGTCAGAGCGTGCTCGATCGGATCTTCGCCGGGCTTGGCAGATCCGCCTCGACCCGGTGAGATCAGCGTGACGAACACGGGGTTCGTGCCTTCGTAGGCGATCAAGTAGCCGGCGCTCACGGCGACCTCGATCCAGGAAGCCCGCCCCTTTGGGGCACTGTTTGTCGAATCAGGCGCGCCAACGTCGGCGCCCCAGGGTGTCCTGGGTTGCGGCACCGGCAACACCGCGTCGCTTTCTTTGACCCAGAGCTCGCCACGCTTCGTTCGCAGGAAATGGTCCTTGCCCGCTGCTTCTCGTTCGCCGGTCAGCTCGACGAAGCTCAGGCGCAGAAAGGTCTCGCTGGCGACGACGAGCTCGCCGCTCGCGGAGCGCGTGTACGCCGGCCGATCCTTGCCCTTGAAGAAGGCTAAAGGCAGCTGCGCATCACGACCCAGGGTCAGACCGTGAAACTTTATGGGGGGGTATGGTGTGACATTTGCTTTGGGTAACCATTGGAAGTCGGCGCTCAGGAGAAAGTCGTGGCCGTTGGCGGTCACCTCGTGGCTGAATGCAACAGTCGAGCGCCGATGCAGTTGGTTGCGTGGCTCGTGAATGGCGAGCGGCAACGGCGGGAACGTCAAGGGCGAGCCGGCGGGCGCAGGATCGCTGGTAAGACCGAGGGATTCGCCATACTGATGCGGCCAGGGCGAGCTCAGGTCGGGCGCATACGGCAACACGGCGCGATATACGGCATCGTTTGCGTCCAACGTGGCGCGGTTTCCGTCGACGCACACGTAACCACGCGGCTCAATCGCATACCACTCCATGCACCCCGGGCCATACACTGGCTTCGCGCTTTTCAACGCCACTGAGCCGCCGGTCCACAAATACCCGATCCACTCTTTACTCGCATCGGGCTCGGGGCGAATCCAAACGTAGCGCGTCCGCGCGTACACCCGCGGCCCAGGCGCTGCTGCTGCGACGGTCGCCCTCGTGTCGTTCGTCGCGCTCGAAACGCCGACAGAAGGCGCTGCATCGGGCGATGCAGCGTCCGCGCTCGGTGGCGTCAGCGGACTCGGCACCTCGGCACTCGGCACCGCTCTCTCCTTGGTTTGCCCCTCGGACGTCGCTTCCGCTCGCGCGCAGCTCAACGCTCCCAGTGCGACCAGCGAGAGCCAAGCGAGGTTCGAACGCCGCCGAGCACGTGTGGGCGGCGAAAGGGAGCAAGCGGGGAAACGCACCTCTAGAACCTAGCGCGCATCCTGGGGAAAAAACATTGCCCCGGCCTCGAACCGTTCAACTTCGCCACACTCACGGTTCGGCGCTGCGCAATGGAATCGCCGCTCGGGATCTGGTACCGGTGGTCCGGCGCGCGCCGAGTGGGTGTGGCGCGCGCTCGAAGGGTAATCGAGGAAATGTCGAAGCAGCTGACGAGTCTTATATTTTTGGGTTTGAGCGCGGCAGTAGCCAACACTGCGCATGCCGAAGAGGCGAACACTTCGGGTTCCGTGTCGCTATCGAGCACCGACGGCGCGCAGGCAACCACGACGACGCAGGCCCCCGCTGCCCCCGCGAAAGCCGCCACCCCAGAGGAGGCCCCATTCGAACCCTACGAGCCGGGCTACCCGCCCGAGGGCAACGTGCTCGAGCTGGGCATCTTTGGCGGCGCAATTTTCCCGAGCTCCGACCACAACTTGCGTTACGAGCGGTACCCGCAGCAACGCTACGACGCCGGTCCCGAAGTGGGCGCGCGCCTCGGTTATTATCCGCTGTCCTTCCTGGGCATCGAAGCCGAGGCCATGGCCGCTGGTAGCAAGGTCAAGAACACCGAAACCAGCGCCCTGCTCTACGCAGGACGCGCGCAACTCGTGGTGCAAGCCCCGCTGCCGTACGTCTCGCCGTTCTTGCTCGCTGGTGTCGGGCGGCTCGGCGCGATCAGCCGCGCGATGGGTAACGATAGCGACCCTGCGGTGCACTTCGGTGTCGGCGCCAAGATCCCTTTCACACATGCGCTGTCCGCACGGCTCGACCTGCGTGACACGCTCACCAAGAACGTTCAGCAAGACGGCCAAGCGCAAACTTTCGAAATCCTGCTCGGATTGAGCACGACGGTCGAACGCACGCGCAAAGAGCCGCCGCCACCGCCCGTGGACACCGATCACGATGGGTTCCTGGATCGCGACGACCAATGTCCGTCCGATCCCGGTGTGGCTCCGAACGGTTGTCCCGCCGACACGGACAGTGACGGCGTGCTGGACAAGGACGACTTCTGCCCCCGCGAGGCTGGACCTGCGCCCAAGGGTTGCCCGATCATCGATCCCGATCCGGACAAGGACGGCATTCCCGTGCCCTGCGACGCTTGCCCGACCGAGCCCGGTGTGAAGCCCGACGGCTGCCCCATCCGGGACACCGATGGTGACGGCATCCCGGACGACAAGGACAAGTGCCCGAAGGAGCCCGAGACGAAGAACGGCTTCGAAGATCAAGACGGCTGCCCCGACAAGCTGCCGGATGCGATCAAGAAGTTCTCTGGCGTGATCGAGGGCATCTATTTCGATGTGGGCAAGGCGACGATTCGCCCGCAGTCGAAGAACGTCCTCAGCAACGCGGTGAAGGTGCTCACCACGTACCCCAGTGTCAGCTTGGAAGTCTCCGGTCACACCTCGAGCGAGGGTGATGAGGCGTTCAATCAGAAGCTGTCTCAGGACCGGGCTGACTCGGTGAAGCAGTGGCTGGTCGACAATGGCGTTCCACCCGAACGCATCAAGACCCGCGGCGCTGGTCCGTCGGAGCCCATCGCCGACAACAAGACTGCGGCCGGTCGCGTCAAGAATCGCCGTATCGAGTTCAAAGTCTTGCAGTGACTTTGCGGCAATCTCGCTGATTTGGGCGAGCGGGCGGAACTTGCTAGGCTAGTTCCGTCCCGCTCGAGCGGGCCACCCGCGCCGTGCCCAAGACTTCACGCTCCCGCCCTGCCGTCGGTCTGATGCTCGACGCGCTGTACAACGAGTACGCGAGCATGGTGGTCGGTGCGTTCGATGCCGAGTGCGCGCGTCGCGGCTACGACTTGCTGTGCTTTGCGGGCGGCTCGTTGCACTCGCTCGCGGGCTACGAGGTCCAGCGCAATCGCTGCTTCGAGCTGGCCACGAACGAGGCGCTCGACGGTTTGGTGGTGCTCAGCCTCAGCACCACCGCCTCCGTGATGAAGGATTTTCTCGATTCCTTCACGGACTTGCCGATTTGCTCGGTGGGCATCGAGGTCCCGGGCTACTCGCTCGTGCAAGCCGACAACGCCGCGGGCATGCGCGACGCGGTACTGCACCTGATCACCATTCACAATCGGCGTCGCATCGCCTTTTTGCGCGGTCCCACCGACAACCCGGAAGCCGAGATCCGCTTTCGCGCGTACCGCGACGCGCTCGCGCAATTCGGCATCCCGTTCAACGCTCAGCGCGTGATCATCGCCAATTTCCACGACGAGCAGGGCCGGCTGGCGATGGCCGAGCTGCTCGACCAAGGCGTCGAATTCGACGCGGTAGTCGGTGCCAACGATCGCTCGGTGCTCGGTGCACTGCGAACCCTGAGGGAGCGAGGCATCCGGGTCCCCGACGACGTCGCCGTGGTCGGCTTCGACGATAGCGAAGATGCGCGTGGCGCATCGCCGAGCCTGGCAACGGTGCGCCAACCGTACTGGGACATGGCCGAGCGTGCGCTCGATTTCGTGGCCGAAGCGATCGCCGGCAGGCCCGCGACGCACCGTGCCCTCTTGCCGTCGCACTTCGTGAAACGGCGCTCTTGCGGCTGTCTTTCGGAGGGTGCGCCGTCCGACAGTCAGCAGGCGCTCGACCCCGACCCCTTGCCATTCGAAGAGGCGTACGCCCGCCGGCAGCAAGAACTCTCCGCAGAGCTCGCGCGCGCGGAGCGCGTGTCGCGCATCGTCGGTCCCGAGGGCTGGATCGAGCGCACGTTGGCCGGCGCACGCGCCGCGATCCTCGGCGGCTCCGATCATGAGCTTCTATCGTTGCTCGATGACATGTTGGCGCGGACCGCTGCAGCCGAAGGAGACGTTGGCGCGTGGCAGCACGCCGTGTCGATGATGCGGCGACGCATTTTGCCTTGCGTGATGAACGACGCGAAGCGATGGATGCGCTTCGAAGACGTTTGGCAGCGCGTCCGCGTATTGATCGCAGACGCGGTCGAACGCGAACAGCGTGCGCTGCGCGGCCAAGCCGAGCGCTCAGCAGGCATTCTGACCGACACCAGCGAGTCACTGATCACGTCCTTCGACGTCGAATCGCTGCCGCGCGCACTCGCCGATCGCTTGCCTGCCCTGGACATCGCCTCGGCTTACGTAGCGCTGTACGTCGGCCAAGGTCGTCCGCC
>OUNO010028236.1_pt1 | contig 13708 bp, 7 predicted proteins | sample 1779811 | NCBI WGS metagenome assembly OUNO01 (sample SAMEA3914804, study PRJEB12502) | metagenome | biome: forest; material: soil | place: Canada | collected 2010-06-25 | depth 0.3 m | reverse complement strand
CAGTCCGAGACGTACTCCTCGAGGCCTTGGCGTGTGAGCGTGCCGTCGCCGCCTTCCGCCGTGACTACCGCGGTGACTCCGCGTTCCTTGAGGAAACGGAACAGGCGGTGCGTCTCGGCGCGCACCACCGCGTCGTCCTTCAGCGTGCTGAACAGCACCTCCAACGTGTCGATCGCGATGCGTTTGGCACCGATGGAGTCGATGGCGTGCTCGAGTCGCACGAACAAGCCGTCCAGAGAGTAGCCACCCGCTTCCTCGATCTCGGCTGGGTCGAGGTGCACGTAGTCGAGCACCAGCAGCTTCTGTTGCTCGAGCCGCGCGAGATCGAAGCCGAGCGAGGCCAGGTTGAGCTTGAGGTCTGCGATCGATTCTTCGAACGTGATGAAGACGCCCGGCTCACCGAGCTCGGCACCCCGCACCAAGAACTCGGCCGCGAAGATCGTCTTGCCCGAGCCTGGTCCACCACAGACGAGGGAGGGTCGCCCCTTGGGCAAGCCCCCTCGTGTTATTTGATCGAAGCCAGCGATGCCCGTCGGCGTCTTCTCGACCGCCGGCGCGGCGCTGACTTGTTGAGTCAAAGCCATGGTGGCGTGCGGTAGCAGGACTCGTGCCGAGCAACGGCGCGGCAGAGGGGCTCATTTTAGCCGCACGTCCAAGATTCAGCTCGGGCTCGCTGCTGTGCCATTTCGCCACGAGAAACGCGTGCGCGAGCGCTTCTGACAAACTGCGCCAGTGAGCACAGGCATCTCGGCGTTTCGACGGACGACCTGGCTGGGCCCTGGACCGGCCCGCGCCTGCAACCAATTGTTACAATCTGAATTGAAGACTAGATCCAGGCGGTTATCCGAAGGACCCGAGCAGCGGAAGTGTTCTCACTTGCCAAGTAGGTGTGGCGGATCAACCCTGGCCTACCATGACCACGCGACGCGGCTCAGGGACGCGGAACCTCTCCGAAGTTCGTCGCGTGCTGATCGTGGATGACAACCACGATTCCGCAGAGCTCCTCGCGCTCGTGCTGGGGCGCGAAGGTCACGAGACGCGCGTCGCTCATGACCCAACCGAGGCCATTCCGCTCGCGGTTTCCTTCTGCCCGCACGTCGCGTTGCTCGACATCGGCCTGCCGGGCATGGACGGCTTTCAGTTGCTCGAGGTGTTGCGAAATATCCCGGAGCTCGGTGCCTGCCGCTTCGTGGCCGTCACCGGTTACGAAGAGGTCGCGGGCACGGCGGGCGCGCGCGGTTTCGACGCCCACTTGTTGAAGCCGGTCGACCTGAACGCGGTCGTCAGCGTCGTCACTTCGCTCGGCCGGCCGCTGCTGTCCGAAGTGAAACCGGCTAGCGCCTAGTCTTTGGGCTCGGCTTCGGCCAGCGCTCGCAGCGAGTCGCACGCGTAGTAGCGAGCGTCACCGAGCGGTGCGAGCACGAGCCCAATGCTCAGGCGAAGCTGACAGCTCGCCGACTCGCCTGGTTTATCGTTGGACGCCGCTGCTGCGCGACTGCGCACGAGCTCGAAATCGTGCTGCGTGAGCCAGGAGTGGACCTGCCGTAGGCGCGCGCGATCGAGGCGTGTACGGCTCGGCTCGGCACCCGCTCGCATGTACACGAAGCGCCCCGACTCGTAGAGCTGCCAGGCCTCCCAGTCGACCTTGCTCGTGCTCGCGTCGCTGCTCGCTCGACGCTGCTCGAAGATCAGGGTCGCATCCGGCGAGACGCGGCGCGGACCCAGCGCGGGTTGTCCGGCGCAGCCGAGCGACCAGCAACCGGCCAGCAGAGCGAGAGTGACGCGCACACGCCGAGCATAGCCCGCGCGACCGGCGGACGCTCAAGCGGCGATGCTGGGGGCCGGGCTGTCGAAGATCTCGTCGACGGTGAGCTCGAGCGACTCCGCCGAGCCGACCTCGGCCAGCGCGGTGTCCAGCTCTTGAGTGAGCGCGAAGCCGGGATCGGCCAAGCGCGCCATCAGCTGCGACAAGATCTTTTCCAACATTTCGAGGCGAGTCTCGATGTCCCGCTCGACGCTGGCCAGGCCGCTCTGTTGGCTGAGCCGTTTTTGCACCGAGCCCAGCGTTTGTCGGATGGTCATGCGCGCGGTGAGCTCGCGCTCGGCGCTATACGACTCCTGCAATTGCAGGGCTTCTTTCTCGAGCTCCGTCGTGGGCGTCGGATCTCGTAATGTGTCGAGGCGCACGCTCAGGAACGAATAGTCGAGGAACGTGCGTCGCAGCTCGAGCACGCCATGCTGGCTCAGGGACAGCTCACGCGCAGAAAGCCGCGCGCGCGCCAGGCCCACGAGCTCCTCCGCTTTGCCACTGAGCGTGACGAAGCGTGCTGCGCTGCTCTCGGAAAGCTCTCGCAGCGCGCCCTGGATCGCGATCTCGGCTTTCGCCAGGTATTGCGTACTGAGCTGGGCATCGACCCAACCGCGGAATGCCGGCAAGCGCGGTCCGATCACGAGCCACAGCAGCTCGCCGCCGGCGCCGGCCAACAGGGGTAGCGGCGTGGCGAAGGCGAGCGAGAACGCTGCGGCACCCAGCAAGAGCACCAGGTTGTGCTGATCTTTGAAGGCGTATTTCAGATAACTCGGCGGGGATAGTTGGATGTCTGCCATGGGCTAACTCGCCCCCCGGATGAACAACACGTCGGTGCGGCGATTGAGCGCCCGGCCCTCGACGGTCCCGTTCGACGCGACCGGCTTTCCCGAGCCGTTACCGCGCGCAACGAGCCGCGTCGGCGGCACGCCACGCGAAATCAAATATTCGACGATGGCGGCGGCGCGCTTCTCACTCAGGGCTTGGTTTGCCGTGCGCTCGCCGACGCCGTCGGTGTTGCCTTCGACGCGCACCGACATGCGGCCGGCGATCTCGAGCTGCGGCAAGATCTGTTGGTTGATCACCGCGAGGGCTTCTGGCGAAAGCTCGGTGCCGTTACTCGGGAAGCTGATCGACACGGGTTTGGTGAAGAGTGCCGCGCCGCTATTGGCGATGGCCGGGTTGAAGGCGTCGGCGGCGCGCGCGGCGGGCTTGCCCGCGGCTTCCCAGACGCTACGCACCGCGCGATCGCTGCGCAGCATGGCCGGCGCGAAACGATCCTTGATCTCGGCTTCGGGGTAACTGATCCAGATCGAATCAGCCTGGTTGTAGACGCGGTCGAAGGCGGGCGTGCTGCCGTCGAGCCCAAAGAAGCGCACATTGTCGGGCAAATCGGTCCATTTTGCCCAATCCAGCGCTTTCAGTGTCTTTTCGTAGCCGAGCTCGTCCCGAAAACGGGATGCGACGGTCGCGATCAGATTCGCGGCAGCTGGCCGATCTTGTTTGGCACGCGCCACCGACGTGAACCAGACCCGCGCCAGCTTGGCCGCAACCTCGGGCTGCGCATCCAGGAAATCTTGGCGCGCGACCAACACGTCGGCGACGAGCTCCGTCGCGTCGGCAGTCGAGAACAGGCGATGCGAGCCCGGGCGACCATCGAGCGCCAGCGTGACGTCGGGCTCCCACAGGCAGGCCACGTCGACCTTGCCTTGCGTAAACAAATTGCGCGCGAACGTGAAGTCGTCGGGTGAAAAGCGAGTGGCGCGGCGTACCTCGGCCACCTGTTGCGGGGTGAGTCGAGAGTTGTTGATCATGAACTCGAACACCGTGTGGTCCGGGGAGAACATGAGCATCGCTGATTTGCGCCCATACACGCTTTCGACGGTCTGCACCTCCTTCGAGGCGACGCAGGCGTCGCCGCCACGCGACCAATCGAGCTGCATGAAGGCGCGCACGTCAACCCCGGCGGCGCGGTACGCGCCGAGGCTGATCGGCAGCTCGTCGACCGTTTGCCACACGAAGTCGACCTCGCCCTTGCGCAGGGCTTCGTTCTTGCTGGGCGCGTCCTCGATGAACTGGATGTCGAGGTTCAGCCCTTCTTCGGCGGCGATCGAGCCGGGTTGGGTCTTCAGGCCGCCCGCGCCCACCAGCAACGCCATGTGGCCAGGCCACTGCGATAGGCCGACGCGGATGGGTCGACTGCCGAGCGGCGGCAACGGCGGCGCGACCTGCCGCGCGCTACCCGAAGGCGGCGCCGCACTGGCAGAAGCGCTCGAGAGCGCAGTCGAGCTCGCAGGCTGAGGATGAGCCGGCGCCTGGCCCAGAACAGGACCGTTCTTGCCGTACGTGCGCACGGCGCCGAAGGTCGAGCCGACCGCAATCACGGCCAGCATCAACTTGCTCAGTGTCGTCAGCTTTTGCATTCGTCGAGAGCGCTCGCAGTAGCTGCGGGCAGCACAGAATCATTTTTGCTTGGCAGTCGGTGTCGTCAAGCGCGAAGCGATCGCTCCTAGCTTGTTTCTTGTGCCGTAAAGAATGTTGCCGTGACATTTCATGCGCAGTTCATCTCGCGGCTACCTGGCTGAAATGCGCGGCTCCGTGACTCGCAATTGACAGCGCCGATGCTCGAGAGTCATCGGGGTTCACTCGAGCTCTCGGTCACCTCGCTGTCACGGTCGGGTGCTCGCGCGCCGGGGGCGGCGCGGCTCGAGCCCGCGGCCCGGAACAGCGGGGCGAGGGCTTGGCGGGGCTTCGGCGCGGCTCGTGCATTTGGAAGGTCCTGTGACGCCCAAGAGCCCGAGAATGCCTCGAATTTCCACAAAACCGCACGACCTCGCCATCGGCAGCAGCGCCCCAACGGGGCAACATGACACCTGCGCGATAGCAGGGACTGCACGCGCTAGGGCTTGGTCGTGAACGCAGCGCCGCGTCTCACGCTGGGAGTGGAAGAGGAGTTTCACCTCGTCGATCTGCGTACTCGTCAGCCCACTCCGCGCGCCAGCGAAGTCTTGAGCGGCCTCTCGGAATCGACTCGTACGTATGCCGCAGAGCTCCAGCAAACCGTGGTCGAGACGAACAGCGAGGTGTTCGACACGCTCGCCGGTCTGCGAAAGAACGTGCTCGAGTTGCGCTCGGAGCTGATCCGAGTCGCGAACGGGCTGGGCATCGGTGTGGCCGCTGCGGGCACCATGCCCGCCGCCACGTCCGAAGTCATCCTCACCGAGAATCCGCGCTTTCGACGCATGCTCGCCGACTACCAACTCTTGGTGCGCGAGCAGCTGATCTGCGGCATGCAGGTGCACGTGGGCGTCGCGAATCCGGATCTGGCAGCCCAGCTGATCGATCGCGTGTCTCGCTGGCTTCCGCCGCTGCTCGCGCTCTCGGTGAGCTCGCCCTTCTCGAACGCGGGTGAAGACACGGGCTACGCCAGTAGCCGTTCGCTGATTTGGTCACGCTGGCCGACGACCGGCGGGCCCGGCCCGCTCAACTCTGCTGCCGAGTACGAAGCCGTGGTCCAGAACTTGGTGGCATCCGGAGCGATCAGCGATCCGGGCATGATCTACTTCGACGTGCGCCCCTCGTCGCATCTGCCGACGATCGAGCTGCGCGTGTGTGATGCGTGCCATTCGGTCGATACGGTGGTGTTGATCGCCGGGCTGTTCCGGGCCGTAGTGATGCGGGAATCGGCCTTGGCGTTGGCCGGCGAGCCCTCATCGGCCGTGCACCCTACGTTGCAACGCGCGGCGCTCTGGCGAGCGGCCCGCTCGGGGCTGGAGGGCGAGCTGATCGATCTCAGCGGACCGAAGGCCGTGCCCGCCAGCGTCGTGCTGCGAGCCATGGTCGACGACTTAGCGCCAGAGCTCGCGGCCTGTGGCGACGAAGTCGAGATTCGCGCGCTGTGCGAGGCCGCCCTCGAACGCCGCAGCGCGGCCGCACACCAACGCGAAGCGTTGCGCCGTCGTCAGCGCTTCAGCGACGTGGTCGATTTGATCCTGACCGAGACGCGCGGTGAGCGGCATGGACCGACGGAGCGCGCTGGGGTCTCGTCGATTGCACGCGGCTACGAGGCTCCCGCGTTCGACGAAGCCCTGCTCGAGGGCGGGCAAGCGCGACCGAGCCATTCTCGCTTGTTGCAAATCTTGTCCGAGCTCGGGCCCGACGAGCTATGCGTGCGCGCAGCCGAGCTCGCGCGCCGCACGCGCGAGGCAGGCGTCTCGTTTCGACCGACCGACGCCAAGCAGGCGCGGCCCTTTCCAATCGACATCGTACCACGCGTGCTGAGCGGCGAGGAGTGGAGTCGCCTGCAAGGTGGCACGGCGCAACGGGCCCGTGCGCTCGACGCATTCCTGCGCGACATCTACGGCGAGCGCGCGATCGTGAAAGACGGCCTCGTGCCGAGCTGGCTGGTCGATACGGCGCCGGGGCGGCGCGATGCGGGCCTGGTGCCGCCCGCCAGCGCCCGCCGTACCCAGGTTTCGGGCTTCGATATCGTGCGCGACCGCGACGGACGCTGGCTGGTCCTGGAGGACAACGTGCGGGTCCCCTCGGGCGTTGCCTACGCCATGCAGAGTCGCCGGCTGCTGCGCTCCGTGTTCCCCGAGCTGGAATCGGCCGAGACCCTGCTCGATGTCGAAGAGGCGCCGTCGTTGCTACGCCGCGCGCTCGAAGAGTCGGTACCGCCGCGCGCGGGCGACGGCCCGCCGTCGATGCTGCTGCTCAGCGAAGGGTCGGACGATTCGGCTTCGTTCGAGCACCGCATGCTGGCCGCGGCGATGGACATGCCCTGCGCAGTCCCCGCGGAGTTGCAGGTCGTGGGGGACGTGCTCTACCACGTGACCGAACGCGAACGGCGCCGCATCGACGTCGTCTACCTGCGCATGGACGACTCCTTGTCCCGTCACAAGGGCAGGGATGGTCGTATCATCGGCCCGGAGCTGCTGCGCGCGGTGCGGGGTGGAAACCTCGCGTTGGCCAACGCGCTCGGCAACGGCATTGCCGACGACAAGGCGATCTACGACTACGTACCCAAATTCATCGAATATTACTTGGGCGAGCACCCATTGCTCGAGCAGGTTCCGACCTTTCACTGTGCGGACCCCGAGCAGAAGCAGCTCGTGCTCTCGCGCTTGGAAGAGCTCGTGGTCAAACCCGTCGATGGCTACGGCGGCCTGGGCGTCGTCGTGGGCCCACACGCTTCCGACCAAGAGCTGGCCTCGGCGCGTGAGTTGATCGAACAGCAACCGAGTCGCTGGATCGCTCAAGAGACGATTTCGCTGTCGACCCACCCGACCTGGCACGACGGACAGCTCGAGCCGCGCCACGTTGACTTGCGCGTGTTCGTCTACTACGGAACGGCGCCCGTCGTGGTGCCGGCGGCGCTCACGCGCGTTGCGGCGGCGGGTAGCTTGGTCGTCAATTCTTCGCGCGGCGGAGGGGCCAAGGATACTTGGCTGCTCCGCTGAATACGCCTGAACAGTCTCGAAAAAGGAAAAGAGCGATGTGCGGATTTGCGGGTGAGCTGAGGCTAGATGGGCGAGATTCGGATCCCGCGGCGCTGGCTCGAATGAACGAGCAGATGACCGCGCGCGGGCCCGATGGCGGCGGCATGGTGCAGCGCGGCACACTGGGCCTTGCGCACCGACGGTTGACCATCATCGATCTGAGTCGGGCGGGCGAGCAGCCCATGATCGATACCGAACTCGGGCTGTCGCTCGTGTTCAACGGCTGTATCTACAATTACCGCGAGCTGCGCGCCGAGCTGGAGGCGCTCGGCTACCGCTTCTTTTCCAGCTCGGACACCGAGGTCATCCTCAAGGCCTACCATCGCTGGGGCAAGAACTGCGTCACGCGTTTCCTCGGTATGTTCGCGTTCGTGATCGCCGAGCGCGCCACGGGCCGCCTAACGATGGCGCGCGATCGACTGGGCATCAAGCCGCTGTACGTCGCACGTACGCCAGCGTTCGTGCGCTTTGCCTCGACGCTGCCCGCGCTCCTCGCGGCGGGCGACGTGGATACGGCCATCGACCAGCAGGCCCTTCACCACTTCATGTCATTCCACTCGGTCGTGCCCGCGCCGCTCACGATCTTGAAGGGTGTGCGCAAGCTCCCGCCGGCAACGGTGCGCGTGATCGAGCCAGATGGCAGCGAGCAGGATCACGTGTATTGGCGGGCGAGCTTCAGCCGGCCGCGTGAACAGCGCTCGGTCGCCGATTGGCAGAGCAGTCTGCTCGACAAGCTGAAGCTGGCCGTCAAACGGCGCATGGTGGCGGACGTGCCGATCGGCGTCTTGCTCTCCGGCGGGCTCGATTCGAGCTTGATCGTCGGGCTATTGGCGGAGTCCGGCCAAAGCGGGCTGAACACGTTCAGCATCGGCTTCGAGTCGGCCGGCGGCATGGCGGGGGACGAGTTCGAGTATTCCGACTTGATCGCAGAGACGTTCGGCACCCGCCATCACCAGCTGCGCATCGACAACGCACGCTTGGTCCCCGCGGTGCTGCCGGCGGTGCGTGCCATGAGCGAGCCGATGATCAGCCACGACGCGGTGGCCTTCTACCTGCTTTCACAGGAGGTCGTGAAGCACGTGAAGGTGGTGCAGTCGGGACAAGGCGCCGACGAGATCTTCGCCGGCTACGAGTGGTACCCGCCGCTCGCGCAAGTGGCGCGCGGCGATGCGTTGAATGCGTACTCGTCGGTATTCTTCGATTGGACGCACGAGAAGCTGAAGGGCATGGTCGCGCCGGAATACCTGACCCAGAACGACGCAAGCCGCGTCTTTGCGGCCGAGCACCTGGGCGCGCCCGGTGCGGAGACCACGCTCGACGCTGCGCTGCGCTTGGACTCGAACGTGATGTTGGTCGATGACCCCGTGAAGCGCGTGGACAACATGACCATGGCCTGGGGGCTCGAAGGGCGCGTGCCATTTTTGGACCACGAGCTGGTCGAGCTGGCTGCGGCCTGCCCGCCCGAGCTCAAGCTCGCCGAAGGCGGCAAGGGTGTGCTCAAGGCGGCCGCTCGAAAGCTGCTGCCAGCGAAGGTCATCGATCGTCCGAAGGGCTATTTCCCGGTGCCGGGCATCCGCCACATCGAGGGCGATCTGCTCACGCTGGTGCGCGACGCGCTGACTAGTCGCGCGGCCACCGAGCGCGGCCTGTTCCAACCGGCTTACCTAGAGCGGATTCTAAAAGAGCCGAACGCGCTGCGCTCGAACTTGGGCTCGAACGCGCTCTGGCAGGTCGGTCTGCTCGAGCTGTGGCTGCAGGAGCGAGGGATCGCGTGAGTGCTGCGCGCTTCGTCGCAGCGACCAGCTCTTGGTCGCCTTCGCTCTCGCCCGACGGACGACGCATCGCCTACGTCTCCGATGCGATGGGCTGCCCGCGCTTGTTCGTGAGCGAGCTCGATGGTCAGAACGAGCGTCCCGTGGATGCAGGGGTCGAGCCCATCCAAGAAGTGCATTGGTCCGTCGATGGCGAGTGGCTGGCGCTGTTGATCGCTCCCGGCGGTTCGCCGCGCACCGAGGTCTGGGCAGTGCGACCCAGCGGCGCCGATCTACGAAAGGTGCCCCTCGAACCGGGCGGCGCGTGCACGCTGGGGCCTTGGACCCACCGCCCGAACCTGCTCTCGCTCGCCAGAACGACTCAACCGACGGCTGGCATGGCGCTGCTCCATGACGTGGTAACGGGCGTCGAAACGCCGATCTGCGGCGGCGGCCAGCCCGTGGTGCTGGACGTGGACCGCGAGGGGCGAGTGGCGCTGGTGCGGCGCGGGCCGCGCGGTATGCGCAGCGTGTGGCTGATCGATCTTCAGGGCGGCTCCGAGCGTGAGCTGCGCTTGCACGAGGAGACGGGCTCGACCGATTTGGGGCGCCTCTCGCCCGACGGCAGCACCGCCTACCTGCGCAGCAATGCCGGTCGTGATCTGTTCGCGCTGTTCGCGGTCGACTTGAGGTCGAACGCCCTCCCGGGGCGACCGATCGCCGAGCGCCTCGATGCCGAGCTCGAAGACGTGATTTTGACAGCCGAGGGCGACATGGCCGCGTTGCTCTGGAACCGCGCGGGACGCAGTGAGTGCGAGCTCTTGGATCTCGCGAAGCGTCATTCGCGAGAGCTGCTCTTGCCCGAGCCCTTGGCGCACGGCGGCAGCTTCTCACACGACGGACGCCTCCTGACGATGACACTCGAAGGCCCGACCCATCCGCGCGCCGTGCACGTGCTCGATATCCAACTGGGAACCTGGCGCCGGGTCACCGGTCAGCCGAGCAGCTGGAAGGCGCCGCAAGCAACGCCCACATTGGAGCGGCTCGAGACCAGCGGCGGGCTCGAGCTGAGCGGCTGGCTCTATCCTGCTGCAAGCAGGCAGGGTCCGCCGGCCGCGGTGTTGCACTTGCACGGTGGGCCCGAGTCCCAGGAACGCCCGGGCTATAACCCCCTCTTCCAGGCGCTCGCAGAACGTGGAATCAGCGTTTTTGCGCCGAATGTGCGGGGCTCTTCCGGCTTTGGGCGAGCCTTCGTCGATGCCGACAATCGCGAGCTGCGCTGGGGTGCCATCGCCGATGTCGCGGCATGTGCGCATTTCTTGTTCAGCCGCGAGCTGGCAACGCCGCGCACGTTGGCCTGTGCGGGGCGCTCGTACGGCGGCTACCTGACGCTCGCGTCCTTGGTCTTTCACCCCGACCTATTCGCGGCCGGTGTCGACATCTGCGGCATCTCGGATTTTGCGACCTTCTACCGCGACACCGAGCCTTGGATCGCCGCTTCTGCCTACACCAAGTACGGGCACCCGGAGCGCGACGCGGCATTGCTGCGTGAGCTCTCTCCGATCCATCACTTCGAGGCGCTACGCGCGCCGCTGCTCGTCGTGCACGGGGAAAATGACTCGAACGTGCCGCTTGGCGAAGCCAAGCAGGTGATCGAAGCCGCTCACGCGCGCGGGCTCGCGGCCGAGTTGCTGCTCTTTCCGGGCGAAGGACACGAGCTCGTGCAACGAAAGAACCGCGAGCAGTTCGTCGAGCGCACGGTCGAGTGGTTGTTCGCTCGACTATGCGCTGGCGCCGCCGCGTGATGACGCGGCGGACGTCACTTGAAGTGAGTAGCGCACACCCTGCCACTTGATTTGTACGGGGGCCTGTCGCGACCCGCGCATCATCCGTTACACTCAAAAGTTATGCGGTCGTGTCCATCTTGGTTCGGGTTTGGTTTGGGTAGCTTTTTGTCTGCCGTTGTCTTGGCTTGCACGGTGGTTGCCTGCGGCGGCTCACCAGAAGTCGTGAACGACAACGGTAACAACATGGCCGGCACTGGGGCGGGTGGCGGATCTGGGCACGCGGGCAACGGCAGTGCCGGAACGAGCATCGTGGTGCCCGACGGCGGCGATCCGATGGGTGACGGCGGCAGCATGGATGTGCCCGAAGCGGGGCCGGGCTGCGGTGACGGGATCGTCAATCAAGCCAGCGAAGAGTGCGACGACGGCAACACGTTGCCGGGCGACGGCTGCTCTGGCGCGTGCACCAAAGAAGATTACTCGACGTGCCCGCCTACCGGTGGACCTTGCATGTCGACCATCGTCTGCGGCGACGGCGTGCTCGAGGCGTCGGAGGCATGTGACGACGGCAACACCAAAGACGGCGACGGCTGCTCTTCCGACTGCTTGGTCAGCGACCCGAACTACGACTGTTCGGTGCTGGCCCAGATGTGCATCAACCTGAACGTCTGCGGTGACAGCAAGGTCACCGGCGAAGAGTCGTGTGACGACGGCAACGCCAAGGACGGCGACGGATGCAGCGCGGACTGCAGCACGGTGGAGGACGGCTTCATCTGCGGCAAGCCAGGTGTTGCCTGTAAGAAGGTCACGATTCCGGTGTGTGGTGACGGCTCGCTCGACTCGGGCGAAGAATGCGACGATGGCAACACGGCTGCCACCGTCGACGGCTGTGATGCCACCTGCAAGCTCGTAACGGGCTGGGTGTGCGTGACGCCTGGCGCGGCCTGCGCGCAGAAAGTCTGCGGCGACGGCATCCGCACGCCGGACGAGCAATGCGACGACAAGAACCTCACGCCGAACGACGGCTGCAGCGCCAGTTGCACGGTCGAAGATGGCTTCGTCTGCCCGCAGCAAGGCACCGCCTGCATTCCGAAGTGCGGCGACGGCAAGAAAAAGGGCTACGAACAGTGCGAGGACGGCAACTCGAAGTCCGGCGACGGCTGTAGCGCGACCTGCTTGATCGAGCCCGGCTACGTATGCTCCGGCGCGATCGGCACTCCTTGCACCAAGGCCGTCTGCGGCGCGAACGGCAAAGAAGCCGACGAAGGCTGTGACGACGGCAACACCGTGTACGGTGATGGCTGCAGCGGCCAATGCCAGAACGAGCCCACGTTCAACACCGACGGCTCCGCCGTCACCAAGTGCGGCGACGGCATTCACACCGCGGGTGAGGCCTGCGATGACGGCAATACCAACGACGGCGACGGCTGCCACAGCGATTGCACGGTCGAGTCGGGCTTCAAGTGCAGCGACGCGGTGTCGACGCCCGACTTCATCGACATCAAGGTCCGCTATCACGACTTCCTGTCCAAGGGAGACTCGAACCCGCCGTGCTTTCAGACCGGCGCCCCCACCCCCTGCGGTCACCCCGACTTCGAGGACAAGAATGGCGGCTACCTCGGGCTCGTGGGCGCGCCGTGTACGAACACGAACCAAGGGTCGTGCGGCGTGCTCGACGCCAACGGCAAGCCGCAGCTCGTGATCACGAACTCGGACAAGGTGTACTCCGTTGCCTCGTTCGCGACATGGTATCGGGACACCGCCGGCATGAACAAGGGCGTCGACGGCAGCATCCGCATGGCGCGTCAGGGCCTGACCGGCGCTTCATACGCCTTCGATTCGACGGCGTTCTTCCCGCTCGACGGCGACCCGAACGGTTGGGGGACTACCCACAACCTATCCGGCCACGATTTCGGCTTCACCACCGAGCTCGACTACTTCTTCCAATACAACGGCGGCGAAGAGCTGACGTTCCGCGGTGACGACGACGTGTGGGTGTTCATCAACCACAAGCTGGCCGTCGACATCGGCGGTATCCACGGCGCCGAGTGGGGTCGTGTGACGCTCGGTGACGAAGCCAGCGTCTGCTCGGTGCACGAGAAGGACAGCCTGCCGACCTGTGCGCCCACCATCAACACGGCCGCTGACTCCCGCTTCGGGCTCGTGAAGGGCGGCATCTACCAGATCTCGTTCTTCCAAGCCGAGCGCCACACCAACGCTTCCAACTTCCGGCTCACGCTGCAAAACTTCCTGCCCACGCACTCGCAGTGCATCCCGAACTGCGGCGATGGCCAAGTCGTGATTGGCGAGGTGTGCGACGACGGCACCGCCCAGAACACGGGCGAATATGGGCACTGCAACTCGACCTGCACCGCGCGCTTGTTCTGCGGTGACGGCCTCAAGAACGGCCCCGAAAAGTGTGACGACGGTCTGAACCAAACCGCCTACGGCAGCACCACGGGTTGCGCTGCCGGCTGCGTGCTTCCGCCCAAGTGTGGCGACGGTAGCGTCGACTTCGCCTTCAAAGAGGAGTGCGATCTCGGCGCCGCCAAGAACACGGGCGCTTACGAGGGCTGCACCGCGAGCTGCAAGCTCGGCCCCTATTGCGGCGACAAGGTCATCACGATGCCGCAGGAAACCTGCGACAATGGTTCGGCGAACGGCGGCTACGGCAAGGCCTGCGGTTACGACTGCCAGCCCGGCGCGCGCTGCGGTGACGGCATCAAGAACGGCACCGAGCAGTGCGATCTCGGCGATGGCAAGAACATCGGCGGCTACGGCGGTTGCCAGACCAATTGCACCTTCGACGCGCGCTGTGGTGACAGCAAGGTCCAAAAGGACCAAGGCGAACAGTGCGACGACGGC
>OUNO011323070.1_pt1 | contig 13745 bp, 9 predicted proteins | sample 1779811 | NCBI WGS metagenome assembly OUNO01 (sample SAMEA3914804, study PRJEB12502) | metagenome | biome: forest; material: soil | place: Canada | collected 2010-06-25 | depth 0.3 m | reverse complement strand
ACGCTCGAAGCGGGCGGCGAGACGCACCGCTTGGCCCGCGGTGACGTCGCCGCGATTTTGCGTGAAGTCGGGCACCGCTACGTGAACTCTGGCCGCGCGCACGCGGTGATCTACAGCGTCACCGAAGGCTCGGCCGCGGGCTGAGCCGGCGCTCATTGGTCGCCCGCGCAGAGCTCACGGGACACGACGAGCACTGGCGCGCATTCCCCGTTGCGGCACACGTTCGTGCCCGTGCATTGCGAATCACCCTGACAGGCGCCGGTCGTGTGCCGAGCGACGCATACTTTGTCCAGACAAGGGATGCTGTTTTCGCACTCGAACGCGCCATGGCACTCCTGACCCGGCATCTGTGCGGGCTGACAGCCGCGGTCTTGTGTGCGGCTCGGTCTCGACCGAGCCGCCGCAACCCCCGACGAACGCGGTCAGCGCGAGCGCTTCTGAAGCGGCTGCCTGCCACCTCTGCCTTGTCAGACCCATCCCCGCGCCCTTCCAGGCCCTGAGTATGCCGCAGGACGGCCCACATTCCCGATATAGCGGATTTTGAGGGAGAAAACGGCAATGTAGGTTGCGCGGCCAGTGGTTCCGGGCTACCGGTGCGCCGCCAATGTCCGCAGAGAAGCTCCGAAACATCGCCATCATCGCTCACGTCGATCATGGCAAGACCACTTTAGTCGACGCCATGCTGCGTCAAAACGGCGTGTTCCGCGCGAACGAGGCCGTGACCGACCGCGTGATGGACTCGAACGATCTCGAGCGCGAGCGTGGCATCACGATTTTGGCGAAGCACTGCAGCGTCAAATACAAAGACTACACGATCAACATCATCGACACCCCCGGCCACGCCGACTTCGGCGGCGAGGTCGAACGTACGTTGAAGATGGCCGACGGCGTGCTGCTCTTGGTCGACGCGGCGGAAGGCCCGCTGCCGCAGACGCGCTTCGTGCTCTCGAAGGCGCTCGAGCTCGGCATGACGGTGATCGTGGTGATCAACAAGATCGATCGCCAAGACGCCCGCCCGGACGACGTGTTGAACGAGGTGTTCGACCTATTCTGTGAGCTGGAAGCCAGCGACGAGCAGTCCGAGTTCGCGACGCTTTACGCGATCGGCAAAGAGGGAATGGCCAAGCGCGAGCTGACCGACACCTCGACCAGCCTCGAGCCGCTGATGGAGACCATCGTGCAGCGCGTGCGCGCACCGAAGGTCGACGAGAACGGCCCGCTGCAGGCCCTGGTGCACAACACCGAGCACGACGAGTACGTCGGGCGCTTGGCCATCATCCGCCTCAACCGCGGCAAGATCGCGGTCAACCAGACGGTGGCCCTGATCGGCGAGAAGAGCACGAGCACCGTGCGCGTCAGCGCCATCTTCAGCTTCGAAGGCACCAAGCGCGTCAAGGTAGAGTCGGCCTCGGCCGGCGACATCGTCGCGCTCTCGGGCATGGAAGACGTGCAAATCGGCGACACCATCAGCTCGATGGATAAGCAGGAAGCGCTGCCCCGCATCACCGTCGAAGAGCCGACCATCAAGGTCAGCTTCATGGTGAACACCTCGCCGCTGGCCGGCAAATCCGGCAAATGGGTCACCTCCCGCCACGTGCGCGAGCGCCTGTACAAAGAGGCCATGAAGAACCTGGCGCTCCGTGTCGAGGACACGGCCGAGCCGGACACCTTCCTGGTTTACGGCCGCGGCGAGCTGATGCTCGCCATCTTGGCCGAGACCATGCGCCGTGAAGGCTACGAATTCGGCATGGGCATGCCGGAAGTCGTCGTCAAAGACATCGACGGCGTGAAGAGCGAGCCGGTCGAGCTCGTGATCATCGACGTGCCGGACCAATACGTGGGCGCGGTCACCACGCGCCTCGGCGAGCGCCGCGGCCAAATGATGAAGATGGCGAACCTCGGCTTCGGCCGCGCTCGCATGGAGTTCAAGGTCCCGTCCCGCGGCCTGATCGGCTTCCGCTCCGCCTTCCTCACGGAAACGCGCGGCACCGGGCTGCTCAACTCGCTGTTCGGCGGTTGGCAGCCGTACGGTGGCCCGATGCTGCGTCGTTCCAACGGCGCGATCGTCTCCGACCGGTTGGGCGTCACCACTCCGTATGCGCTGTTTCACATCCAGCCGCGCGGCACGTTGCTGATCGCCGCCGGCGCCCCCGTGTACGAGGGCATGATCATCGGCGAGCACAACCGCGACAACGACTTGGACGTGAACTGCGTGCGCGAGAAGAAGCTCACGAACATCCGCGCCGCCGGCAAGGACGAGAACGTGGTGCTCATCCCGCCGCGCATCCTCACCATCGACGCCGCGCTCGAGTTCATCGACCGCGACGAGCTGGTCGAAGTGACGCCCGACCAAATCCGCCTGCGCAAGCGCGTGCTCGACACGAACAAGCGCCCGCGCCGCGACGGCGACAAGAAGGCCGAGAAGGAATAGGTCTGAGGCTGTAGCCGCTCCGGCACGCACTCCTCGGGGATCTCTCGCTGAGCCCCGAGAAGCGCGCGCCGTTTCAGCTGCGCTCAGTGCGAGCCGGCCGCGCCGCCGTCGTCGGCTCCGCCCATGCCGCCGTCGCTGGCTCCGCCCATGCCGCCGTCCTCGGCTCCGCCCATGCCCGCTTCGGGCCTGCCCGCCGAGCCACCACCGCCGGAGCCTGCGCCCGCGCCACCGGTTCCACCCGCGCCCGCATGGGCCCCGCCGGAGCCTGCGTTGCCGCCGCCGGCCCCCGCATGAGCCCCGCCGGCCCCCGCGTGAGCTCCGCCGGCGCCGCTCGTTCCGCCAGCCCCGGCCCCGCCGCCGTTGTCGTCGTCCGAGCCACACGCGGCGAATAGGAGCGCCGACGCTCCCAAGACGACCGCCAATACCAGTCTAGATTTCGTGTTCATTTCGTCCTCCCGGATGCGCCGATCCGCCTCGGACGCATCTGTTGTTGAGCTGGTGTCCGAATCGCGAAGTAAGTGTGAAAAAGTCACCAGCTGCGCATAGCCTCGCGCATTGCGCGTATCAGCAACGCTCGTGCCAAGCAGCGATTGCCAGAAACGCGCTGAATTCTGGCTGCTTTGAGCCAGGCTGAGCCAACGCCGTTGCTCCAACCCTGACGGGTGTGCCCGGCGGAAATCGTTACGAGGCGACGCTCAGAGGCTGAGCTCGTTCTCCGCGAACTCGGCGTACTGAGCCGCCTCGCGCTCTTGGCGCTCGCGTTCGACACGGGCCTTGGCCAGCTCGTCGCTGACGCGCTCGAGCAGGGCCTGCGTCGTGTTGCGTTCGAGCGCCGAAATGCAGACCGAACCGGGCTGCGCCTCGAAACCAGCGACCTCTTCGGCGGGCACCCGGTCAATCTTGTTGTACACGCGCAGGCGCGGGGCCCGATCGAGGTCCAAACCGCTCAAGATTTCGTTGGTGGTCTCGAGGTGCTCTTCTTGCTCGGGGTCCGACGCATCCACCACCTCCAAGATCAAATCGGCCTCGGTGGCTTCCTCGAAGGTGGCACGGAAGGCGGCGAACAGATCCTTGGGCATCTGGCGGATGAAGCCGACGGTATCCGTCAGCACCACGTGCTTGCCGTCGGGTAGCGTCAATTGCCGTGCGCGAGTGTCGAGCGTGGCGAATAGCTTGTCCTCGGCGAGCACGCCGGCGTCGGTGAGCGTGTTGAGCAGGGTGCTCTTGCCGGCGTTGGTGTAGCCGACGATGGCCACGACCGGCACGTCGCTCTGTGCGCGGCGCCGGCGCCGCTCCGCGCGCTGCTTGCCCAGGTTTTTTAGCTCTTTTTCCAGGCGATTGATGCGATCGCGCGCGCGCCGGCGACCGATTTCGAGGGTAGTTTCACCGGGGCCCCGGCCGCCGATGCCGCCCGTCAGCCGGCTCAAGGAGTCATCCTTCGCGCCGAGGCGAGGCAGGGTGTACTTCAGCTGTGCCAACTCGACCTGCAACTTGCCGTCTCGGGTCTCCGCACGTTGCGCGAAGATGTCCAAGATCAGCTGCGAGCGGTCCAGCACCTTGAGATCGGTCTGGCCGGCGATGCCGTGCGCCTGCGCCGGGCTCAGATCACAATCGAAAATCAGCGTCTCGGCTTGCAGATCGATGGCGCGCATCACGACGTCTTCCAGCTTGCCCGCGCCGATCACGAACTTCGGGTCCGGCTGATCGCGCAGCTGGATGATGGTGTCGGCCACGTCGACCCCGGCGGTACGCGCCAGGCTGTCCAGCTCTCCCAGGCGTGATTTGGCGCGTCGCATGGCGCCGGCGCGCCGCTTCTCGCCGACGTGAATCAAGATCGCGCGGCCGTCTTTGGCGACCACGGTGCGCGTGCGGTCGCGTTGCGCAAACTCCGCTTCGAGCGAGCTGATCAGATCCGCGAAGTTCGGCTCCTGCTGGCCGTACGGCACGGGCCCGACGACTTCGTACGGCGTGCCTTTGCCCTCGAACGTGGGCGTGTTGTAGGCGTAGCTGAAGCGCTGCGGCTCGCTCGCGGGGTTGAGCAACACGGCGGCCACCAGATCGAGGCGCAGGCGCGTGAGATCGACCAGGTCGTCCTTCGTGAGCGGCTCGTTGAACAGGTGTGTGTGGACCAAACGCAAGGCGCGGAAGCGGCCCTCGGCAGCGCGCAGGCGCCCGATGTCGGGCAGCATCAGGCCGGTGGCGTGCCCGACCACCACGTAGTCGACCTCACCGGAGCGATGCACCAAGGCGCCAACCTGACGGCGCGACTCACGTGAAGCATCGGCCAACGAGCGCACCAGCTCGGGCGTGGCGATGCGGTCCATCGGTACGCGCCGCCGATAGATGCGCTCCAGGGTTTTGATGGCGCTCGGCGAAAGGCCGGTGGTGTTTCCGTACAGCTCGGGCATGCGGGGGGGCGCGGCGCGCCGCACAAGGCTAACACGAACGAAGGGCGGCGCACCCCGCGCTGGCCTCTGTAAGCCCGGAAAAGTGGCCCCGAAATAAGCCGCGAAGCGCGGCCGAGCGTGAGGCATAGTACGCGCCGCATGGCGCTTTTGACCGAGCTTTCACTGGCTTCTGCGACGCCGCTCGGGCGCGCGTTCGGCCTCTCGCTACAGAATGTCGAGCCGCTCACGGCCGGCTCGGTGAACTCGAATTTTCGGCTCACGGACAGCGCAGGCAAGCGGTACTTCGCGCGGCTGTACGAAGAGCAGGACCACGCAGGCGCTGAGCGCGAGCACGCGCTAGTGGCCGCGCTCGATGACGCAGGTGTGCCCGTGGTGCGCGGCTTGACTACGGCGAGCGGCGCAGCGCTGGCGGACTTCAACGGCAAGGCGTTCGCGGTATTCCCGTGGGTCGAGGGTGAGATCTTGTGCCAGGCGCGCGTTAGCGAGCCGGCGTGTTTCGCGCTCGGCGCGGCATTGGCGGGCGTTCACTTGTGCTCGCCGCGCGCTCCAGCGTTGCCGGGTGGGCGCTTTCGCATCCCCGATCTACGCGAGCGGCTGAAGCGGGTGGAAGCGTCGGGTCGCGCGTCTCTCTTGCCGGCCGTGAGCACGATTCGCGCGCGCCTCGATCACTATGAAGTCACGCGTGCCCAAAACCTCGAGCAAGGCATTTGCCACGGGGATTTGTTCCGCGACAACGTGCTCTGGGAAGGGCCGAAGCTGCGCGCGTTGATCGACTTCGAGAGTGTGTGCTCGAACAACTACGCCTATGACTTGATGGTGACGGTGCTGGCCTGGTGTTACGGCGCCGAGTTCCAGCTCGACTTGGTGCGCGCGCTGTTCGCCGGCTATCGCAGTGTGCGTCCGATGCCCGCGCCGGAAGTGGCGGCGCTGCGCAGTGAAGGGGCCATTGCCTGCCTGCGCTTTGCTACCACGCGCTTGACTGATTTTTCTCTACGCGTGCCCGACGGTGAGAAGCCCGTGCGGGACTATCGTCGTTTTCTCGCACGCATGAGCGCGATCGAAGCGGGCGCGCTCGACGGCTGCTTCGCAGCACTCGGAGCCTGAGGTGCCGACCATTCCGGGCCCAGCGGGCGCCATCTCTTTCGAGCGCGACGCGTGGGGCTACCCGACGGTCAAGGCGCGCGATCTGCGCGAGGGCACGTTCGCACTCGGCTACCTGCATGCACGCGATCGGCTGGTGCAGATCACGATGACTGGGCTCGCCGCTCGGGGAGAGCTGATGAGCGTGCTGGGGGACGTGCCGATCGCGCGCCTGATCGATCACAGTTCGCGTGCGCTTGGCTTGGGTCGCGATTTGAAAGAGCAAGTCGCGCAGTGCGCTCCCGAGAGTCGCGATCTGCTGGCGGCCTACGCCGAGGGCTTCAATGCTGGCGTCGCTGAGCGCGGCTACCCGCTCTTGCTCCGCTTGCTGGGCGTGCCGCGCACGCCGTTCAGCGCCGAGCGGGTGCTGGAGATCTACCGTTTCGTGACTTATTTCGGGCTGACCAGCATGACGGTATCGACCGAGCTGGTGATTGCCGAGCTGGCCGCGCGCGGCGCGCCACGGCGCGTGTTCGAGCGCTTGCTCGGCCCGCTCGCGAACGGCATCGATCTGGATGCATTGAAGACGATGCGTATTCCGAAAGCGCTCTCGTTCTTCGAGTCGGGCGCGGGCGGTTCCACGCAATCGGGCTCGAATGCATTCGCGGTCTCGGCTGCGCGCTCGACCACGGGCGGCGCGCTGTTGATGGGCGAGTTTCACATGGAGGTCGGCAAATTCCCGCCCTTGCTCTATGCCGCTGATCTGAGCTTCGCCGATGGCTCGTACCTGTGTGGCATCACGATCCCCGGCTGCCCATGGTTTGCGGCGGGCCGCACCGAGCACGTCGGTTGGTCGTACACCTTCGCCCACGCCGACAACGTGGACTTCTTCTCCGAGCACGTGAAAGCTGGGCAATACTTGCGCGATGGGCGCTATCAGCCGTTGACTCGGCGTGAAGAGACGGTCGCGATCAAGGGCAAGCCCAGCGAGATCTGGGCCTTCCACGAAAACGAGCTCGGTACCGTGCTGGGCGACGTATCGGAAGAGAGCGATCTGCCGTGCGTGCGCGTGACGGGTCTCGAGCAGGCGTACCGCGCGTTTTCTGCGGCTACGCGCATCCCCAGCTGCCGCACGGTCGATGATTTGCTGGAGGTGCAGCGCGAGATCAAGAGCGTGTCCCTCGAGGCGATCTTGGTCGACGCCCGCGGGGACATCGCGAGCGTGGTCACCGGGAGCATCGATCGCAAGCCGGAAGCGTACAGCGGCGCCTATCCGCGGGTCGCGGCTACGTTGCCCGCAGGCGTGCCGGAGCTCGTGTCGGAGGGTGAACGGCCGATCGCGCTGCGCCCGGCGGAGGGCGCGTTGGTGTCTGCGAATCAAGGCGGGCAGGGGCCGCACCGTGCGCGTTGGTGCACGTTCCCCGAGGCACCGTATCGCTTTCAACGCATCGCTGAGCTGCTCGCGGAGCGACCGCAGCATGATCCTGCGTCGCTGTTGCGTATATCGTACGACGTGCTCGACGGCAGTGCGCGCCGCTTGCTGCCAGTCTGGGCTCCGCTGTTGCCGGAGCACCCGCAGGCCGGAGCGCTCGTGGCTTGGGCCGCCGAGCAAGCCGACCGCTCGCTGCTCAGCCTATTCGGGAAACTGTACGAAGAGGCGTGTTATCTGCTGCTCGAGCAAGATCTGGAGCGCCCCGTGGCACGCCGGATGCGCGAATGGTCGGCGCTGGCGTTTTATCAAGATCAGCTCGACCGCGTGCTCGCCCTGGAGCGCCCCGAGCTACTCGGCTCGGCGGAGCTGAGCGCGCTGCTCGGGCAAGCGTTCGCGACGGCGCTCGCCGAGCACGCCACGCATGACGTGCCCGTGCGCACCCGCTTTTCGCATTTGATCACGCGTGGAAAATCGCCGGCGTTCCTGGGTTTCGATTCGCCCGAGGTCGAGCTGCCCGGCACACCGCTGTCGCCCTTTCAATGCCGCGTCTCGCCGATCTCCGGCGAGCGGTTGGTGTATGCGCCCGCGTTTCATTTGCTCATAGACATGAGCCAGCGCGGCGCTTGGTACAATCTGCCGGGCGGCGCGTCCGAGTCGCGCTTCGGGCCGGGCTACGGTCGTGGCCTATCCGAGTGGCTCGCGGGGACATTGGCGCCGCTCGGGGCTTCTCCGTTGCCCGCGCTGTCATTGCAGCGAGCGCCGGTTAAGCCCTAATTCGCCTGCAAATCGAGCATTCCGTTCACGTTGCCGCTGACCTGCGCGCGCTTGGCAAACGCACGCCCAGGGCGTTGAATGCGCATCAGCACGCGAGGCGTGGGCGAGAGCGTGATGCCGAAGTAGCGGTCGATGCGCTGATTGGGCACCAGCTCGAGCCGGAAGCGTTGCAGCAAGATGGCCAGCACCACCTTGATCTCGAACGCAGCGAAGGCGGCGCCGATGCACATGCGCGGCCCGGCGCTGAATGGGTTGTACGCATACGGGCCCGGGTCGAGCCCGAGCCAGCGATCGGGCTCGAAGCGCTGCGGGCTCGGATAAATGTCGGGCATGCGGTGCGTGTGATAGATGCTGCTCAGCACCTCGGTGCCGCGCGGGATTTCGTACTCGCCGAGCGCCGAGTCACGCGCGGTGATGCGGTGGTTGAGCGGCGCGGGCGGGAACAAGCGCAGGCTCTCTTTGAGCACGCGATCGAGCAGCGGGAGCTGCGCGAGATCCTCGAAGCGCGGCGCGCCCCCGCGCAATTGGCCGTGCAGCTCGTCGCTCAGATCGGCGAGCACTTGCGGGTGTTGGGTGAGCAGAAAGAGCGTCCAGCTGAGCGCGTTGGAGCTGGTTTCGTGGCCGGCCGCGAAGATCACGCCCGCGTGACCGATCAGCTCGTCTTCGCTCAGGCGGCCACCCTGCTCGTCGCGCGCTTCGAGCAACATCGAGAGCATGTCGCGACCCGAGCCCGGCTGCTCGCGCTTGGCGCGAATGACCTCGGCGATATTGCGGTCGATGGCGCTCGAGAGGTCGAGCCAGCGTCGATAGGGCATGAACGGCAGATCGAAGGGCACGATGTTTGCGGCGCGCAAGGTTGCGTTCCAGCTCTCCAAATCGTGTCCGATGCGCAAGCCGAGCTCGCCCAGATCCGCGCCGAACAGCGTGGCCGTGGCGATGCGCAGCGTGGCGCGCATCATGTCCGGGCGAATGTCGCGGATCTGACCAACGCGGTATTCGTCGAGCAGTGCTTCCGTCACGGCCACGACTTCCTCGTGGTAGCTCTCGATGCGGCTGCGATGAAAGGCCGGCATCAGTAGTCGGCGCTGCTCCCGGTGCGCGTGCTCGTTGGCGTGGAATAGACCGGTCAGCATGCGCGTGAGCGGCCGTGTGCGTTCCGTCAGCGGCGCTTCCGGGTACAGCGGGCCGCTCAGCGCGCATTTGTGGAAATCCGCGTGATTCGTGAGCAGCGCGCGGTTCAGCTCGGGCCCGTACACGAACACTGTCCCGGGCACGCCGCGCTCGGTCGATACGATGCGCGTCGGGCTGCCCACGACCAGCTGCACAATGGGGCCGTAGCTCTCGAACAGCTCGCCCACGCGGTCCAGTGGGTCGCGCACGAAACGCAGCAGCTCCTTGGTCGCGCCCAGCACGGGCAGCGCGCGAGGCCCGGGAACGGAGCGGAGGGCAGGCATTGCCCGGCGAGTGTGGCCGGGCCCGCAAGCGAGTCAAGCGTCACGAAAAACGCCCCGAACCACCGCAACCCGGAGAGGCGAGCGGTGGCGCGGGGCGTTTGAAACGCTCGAGGAGACGCGCTTACGGGGCTGCGGTGACCGCAGCGAGGTTACTGATGCAGAACGTGTAAGCGGCGGACGCGGTGGTGGTCGTCGGCACGTGGAACTGGATAGAGACCAGACGGGTCGGATCGAGCTTCGCGGCACCCGTGATGTAGTCCGGCTGAATCACGTCCGCGAATAGGATCGTGTTGTGGCCCGCCATGACCGGGCTCGTGTAATTCTTGGCCTTCGCAGGCTTCCAGATTGCGGCTGTGTCAGCGGTCTTGTCGGTCGGAAATTCGACACGCAGACCGGTGAGCGGCACGGCGTCGATGTCGAATGAGATGCCGATCACGCCGGCTGCGGTCATATCTAGCGGCATCTTTACCGCGCCCGCGTCGCCGCCAGCGTTGTTCACGTCCAGGCCGATGCCGGCGCCGAAGATGTTGCTGTAGTCACAGCTGGCGGACGTGGCCGGGCAGCCCGTCTTGCCCGTGAGGTTGATGACCTTGGCCACGGTGCCGGAGGTGCACATCTTCGAGTCGGTGTTCTCGAACGAGCCGAACAGCGGCGTGGTGATGGTCGAGCATTCGGCAGCCGCGTGCATGCCTACTGCTTGGCAGTTACCCGTCGCGGCCGTGCCGTCGGCGCCGATGCCGTCGCCGTAGGCGTACCAAGCGCCTTGTACCCCGACCGACTCTTCCTTCACGTAGCCAGTAGGGTCGGAGAGGAGAGGCACATCCGTACCCGACGCCGGAGCACCGCCGCCGCCCGTGGGAGCGCCGCCACCTGCAGTGGGAGCGCCGCCGCCAGCGACCGGAGCACCTGCGCCGCCCGGAGCGCCCGCGCCAGCAACCGGGGCGCCAGCGCCACCCGGAGCACCCGCGCCGCCTGACGAGTCGTCACCGCCATTGTCGCAGGCGACCGCGACGGCCGCTGCTGCCAAACACACACACACGACGAGAGTACCTGCGTACTGTTTCATGACTTGGCCTCGTAGGATTCCAATTGAGAAGAGTGGGGGGCGCGGGGGGGACGTGGACCGCCGCGTTGTTTGCAAAGTGAGTGTTACACGTCGCGACTGGGACCGGTACCACATTTTGATCGAATTCTGCTCTGACGTCAGCCGATCGGTCGCAACCGTCTGAAAAATACTCGGCATTCATGCGGAGTATGGAGCATAACTTTTTGTGGTACCAGTTCCTGCCGGGCGCGGATTTTATGCGTCGGGTGGAGCGGACGCTGGGTGTGAGCCTCGGTATGACGTCCGAGTCGCACCCGGCCTGACGTCTGCGACGGGAGCCATGACGTCCGAGTCACACCTCGCGAAGACGTCTGGGCTGACGTCCGAGTCGCGATCTGGTGATTGCGCGCTCGCGCGAGCCGCGCGGGATGTTACAGTGTAGGGCGGCGCGCTGTCTCCAGCGCGCGAACGCGAACGCTCGTTCACCGAGGAGTTAGTCGAGATGCGATACGGCCTGTTCACCGGCGGTCTGGGTTTGATTTTGGCGGTTGCTGCGGTCGCTTGCGACGCGGGCAACAGCTCCGAGCCCGACGGCACGGGTGGGGCTCCTCCTGCTGGTGCGGGTGCGCCTGCAGGTGCAGGTGCGGCGCCGGTCGGTGGCGCGGGCGCGCCGGTCGCGGGCGGCGGAGCCCCTACCGGAACAGCCGGCGCGGAGCCGAGCTCCGGCGGCGCGGGCATCGTGATGAACGACCCTTCCAAGTATCCGCAGAACAGCGCCGGCGCGAAGTACCCTTTTCCGCAAGGCCACGCCTCGGCGCACTGCTCGTTCCCCAACTACAACACGGACAAAGTGGCCACGGCGTACACGAACTGGAAGACCAAGTTCGTGCAGGGCGGACGCGTGATTCGGCCGGAAAACAACAACGATACGGTATCCGAGGGCATCGCCTACGGCATGTTGATCGGCGTCTACTTCAACGACAAGCCGCTGTTCGATTCGCTCTGGAGCTACGCGCAAACCAAGAAGAGCGGCAACGGCTTCATGAACTGGCACATCGACTCGAACGGCGGCACCTTGGACGGCGGTGGCGGCGCGACGGATGCAGATGAAGACATGGCCTTCGCCTTGCTCCAAGCCGACGCGCAATGGGGGGGCGAGTACAAGGCAGCCGCAGTCACCTTGATCAATGCCATCTGGGACAAAGAGGTGGAGCAGGGCAGCAGCGTGCTCAAGCCGGGCGATAACTTCGGCGGCTCGAGCCAAACCAACCCGTCGTACTTTGCGCCCTCGTACTACCGTGCCTTCGCCAAGGCCACGCCGGCGCATGATTGGAATGCAGTCGTCGAATCCAGCTACAAGATCCTGACTGCCGCGACCGGCGCCGACGGCCTCGTGCCGAATTGGGTCAACTCCTCCGGCTCGGGCGTGAATGGCCCGGGCAACGACCCGAACGGCCAGTATTACGGCTACGACGCGTGCCGCACGCCGTTCCGCATCGCGCTCGACTACTGCGAAAATGGCGAGCCGCGCGCCAAAGCGTACTTGGACAAGCTGGTCACGTTCATGGACAAGACCGGCGGCGCGCGCCTGTCCGGGCTCAAAGATGGGTACACCACCGCCGGCGCAAATCCGCCCGGCACGCTCGGCGACTACGGCGCGGGCATGTCGTTCTGGGGTCCGGCCGGCGTCGCCGCGTCGATTGGTGGCTACGACACGGTGATGTCCGGTGTTTACACGGCGCTGGTCGTGAACACGACGAACGCCGCCTCCGCCTCGTTCACGTACTATCACGGCTCATGGGGCGTGCTCTCGCTGATGGCGCTCAGCGGCAACTACTGGGACATGACGAAGTAGCCGCGCAAGGCGGCTCGCGACGCGCACCGTGCTTGGAAATTTCGAAGGCCGACGCACTTTCAGTGTGATTTCGCGTTCGACGTAGGCTGAACAGCGCAAAATCGACTGGCATGTCCGGGCGCTTATCGTCACTATCTGGAATCGGTTCCACATGACCCAGCATTCCTTGTCCTTCCTCCGCCAATCCTTGCCGTTGCTCGTAATTGCTGCATCCGCCGTTGCGTTCGGCGCTTGTGATTCCGGCCAAAGCTCTTCGGACGACAGCTCCGGCGCAGGCGCTCCGGTGAGCGCCGCGGGGGCGGGGAGCGCGGGCGCGCCGGCTCATGCCGGCAGCGGTGGCAGCCCGAGTGCCGCTGGCGCCCACACGGGCGGCGCACCGTCGGGCGGCAGTGCTGGCGCCTCTACTGGCACGGCAGGCGGCGCGAGCACGGCCGGCTCGTCCGGCATCTTGCTCGGCTCGGGGGGGCCCTTCCCGTTCCCTCAGAACAAGAAGCCGGGCGCGTGCACGCTGACTACCGCGGCCGGTGCTTCGGCCTCCGTGCAATCGGCCTACAACAGCTGGAAGACCGCGTTCGTGACTTCGAGCGGCGCAGGCAACGGCCTGCGCGTGCGGCGCAACACGGACGGCGACGACACCGTGTCCGAAGGCATCGGCTACGGCATGATCGCCGCCGCGTACATGGCCGACCGCACCACGTTCGACGGCCTGTGGACCTACGCCAAGGCCCATTTCGACGAAAACGGCCTGATGAACTGGCACATCGACGCCGGTGGCGGCCCCGCAGGTAGCGACAAGGGCTCGGCCGCTGACGCGGATGAAGACATGGGCTGGGCGCTCGTGATGGCCGCCAATCAATGGTCGTCGAGTGCGTACTTGGACGACGCGAAGAAGGTCATTCAAGCCATCTTCGACACGTCGATCGCGGGTGACGGCATGCTCAAGCCCGGCGATCAATGGGGCGGGACGACCACCACGTACCCCGACTATTTTTCGCCCGCTTACTACCGCGTGTTCGCGAAAGTCATCAACAACCCGAACTGGTCGGGCGCGATCATCGATCGCAACTACGAGATCTTGGACAAGGTGGCCGGCGCTCATGGCCTCGTGCCGGACAAGACCACGTCGACGTACGACATCATGGGCAACTACAGCTACGATGCGTGCCGCACGCCCTGGCGCATCGCCATGGACTACTGCTTCAACGGCGAACCGCGCGCCAAAGCCTACTTGGACAAGGTGGGTCCGTTCTTCGATCAGATCGGCGC
>OUNO010189406.1_pt1 | contig 13752 bp, 10 predicted proteins | sample 1779811 | NCBI WGS metagenome assembly OUNO01 (sample SAMEA3914804, study PRJEB12502) | metagenome | biome: forest; material: soil | place: Canada | collected 2010-06-25 | depth 0.3 m | reverse complement strand
CGGGGTCTTTTCCGACGGCTTCCACACCACCGGATCGCCGCACACCAGGGCGAGGGCCGCGTTCCACGACCAGACGGCGACCGGGAAGTTGAAGGCGCTGATCACGCCCACGACACCCAGCGGCAGCCAAGCCTCGGTCATGCGGTGGTCGGGGCGCTCGGTAGCCAGGGTGAGCCCAAAAAGTTGTCGCGACAGGCCCACGGCGTAATCGCAGATGTCGATCATCTCCTGGACCTCGCCCAGGCCCTCGGACACGGTCTTTCCCGCCTCCAGGGTGACCAGCAGGCCAAGGTCGGTCTTGGCCGCGCGCAGCGCCTCGCCCAGCACACGGACCAGCTCACCACGCCGCGGCGCCGGAACAGAGCGCCACACACCGAACGCCTCGTGCGCAGCGTTGATGATCCGGGCGCAATCGGCGGCCGAGGCGTCATGGACGTGGGCCACGACCGAGCCGTCGATCGGCGAGGTCACCGCGCGCGCGCCGCCGGTATAGCTCGCGGTCTCGACTCCCAGGCGGGCGAGGAGGACGTGGGTCTCTTCCATCAAAGACGCGTTCACTGAGGGCGCGTTCATTGGGGCCACGTTCATTTTAGGCGGCGTCCAGGGCGCGGGGTGAGGTCTCCTCGTTGGCGTAGGCGCGCCCGAACCGGTTGGCGAGGAAGTCGGCCAGGCCGATCTCTTCCTGGCGCACGAAACCGGACGCGCGCAGCGCGCCGGTGGCCAGCATGTCGAGAACCGCGCAAATGGCCGAGGCGGTGGTGATCTGGATGGCGCTGACCATCCTGCCCGCCATTTCGCGGGCATAGACCTTGTTGGCGTAGGTCTCCTGGACCAGATGGCTGTCCTTCAGGCCGGAGACCGTGACGAAGACGATCACCACGTCCTGCAGGGTTGTCGGGACCGAGTGTTCCAGGATGTCCTTCAACAGCTCGCGCCGATCGCGCAGGCGCAGATCGTTGAGCAAGGCCTTCATGATCGCGGCATGGCCGGGATAGCGGATGGTGCGATAATTGAGGTTGCGCACCTTGCCGTCCAGGGTCTCGCACAGGGTGCCCAGGCCCCCCGAGGTGTTGAAGGCCTCATAGGCGACGCCGTCGAGGGCGAAGGCCTCGCATTCCTCCAAGGCGCGGGTCTGGCGCGGCAGCCCGTCGACGATGGCGTCGCACGGCTCGCAATATTCGTTGATCACCCCGTCGGTCGACCAGGTGAGATTGTAGTTCAGGGCGTTGGACGGATATTTCGGCAGGGCTCCGACGCGCAGGCGCACGTCATGCAGGGTGTCGAAATGGCGCGCCAGGTCGGCGGCCACGATGGAGATGAAGCCGGGGGCCAGGCCGCACTGGGGGATGAACGCGGTCTTGGCGTCGGCCGCCAGGGCCTTGACCTTGCGGGTGCAGGCGACGTCCTCGGTGAGGTCGAGATAGTGGGCGCCGGCCGCCTTGGCCGCCTCGGCCACGTGGAACGTCAGGTGATAGGGCGCGGCTGAGAGCACCGCGAACTTGTCCCCCAGCAGCGCGCCCAGGGTCGGACCATTGGTAACGTCGATTACCTTGTGCTCGACCCGGGCCTGGACCCCGAGGGCCGCCAGGGCCTCGGCCGACTGGTCGGCCACGGTCACACGATAGTCGCCGGTGGCGGACAGGAAGGTGGCGATAGTCGAGCCGATGTGGCCCGCGCCGATAACAACGACGTCTTTCATGATCCTGCCTCCCTCACTGAACCGCAACGCCAAGAATGGTGGCGCGGGCCGTGGATTCCTATTGCAATTTTGACGAAGCGCCGACCATTTTCCGTCATTTCGCCAAGAGGGTTCGGCATATGGACCAGCTCGACCGACGCCTGATCGATCTCCTGCGCGAAAACGCCCGCGCGCCGGCGGCCGGGCTCGCCCGCGCGCTCGGGGTGTCGCGCACCACTCTGCAGAGCCGGCTGGAGCGGCTGGAGCGTTCGGGCGTCATCGCCGGCTACACCGTGCGGCTCTCCGAGGCTCATGAACGCGGCCAGATCCATGCCTATGTGCTGATGACCGTCTCGCACAAGCAGTCGGCGGCGGTGTCGGCCGCGGTGCGCAAGATGGGCGCCGTGCGGCTGCTGCAATCGGTGAGCGGCCCGTTCGACCTGATCGCCAAGGCGGTGGCCCCCAACGTCGCCGATATGGACACCCTCATCGACGCCCTGGGAGCGCTGCCGGGGGTGGAGCGAACAACGTCCTCTATTGTGCTATCGACCAAGATCGACCGGTAGATTGACGCGGGGCCCCGTGACGGGAACTGTCAGGGCCTCGAACGGAGAAGCGCAAATGGCGGTGCACGGTCTCGACCACGTGAACATCAATTGCGCTGATCTGGCGCGGTCGCGGGCCTTCTACACCGAGGTGCTGGGCATGACCGACGGGGAACGGCCGCCGTTTCCGGTCCCGGGCGCATGGCTCTATCTGGGTGGCCGCCCGGTGGTGCATCTGGTGGGCGGCATGGCGAGCGCCGGGGAGAGCACGGGCCGATTCGACCACTTTGCCTTCGAAGCTGACGACTTCGACGCCATGCGTTCCCGACTGCAGGCGCAGGGCGTTGCGTTTCAAGAAAACATCTTCGCGGCGGTGGGCCTGAAGCAACTGTTCTTCCCGGATCCGGACGGGGTGAAGATCGAACTCAACTTCCGCGACTGAGCTTTCCCGCCCTCTGAAGGTCACGCAGCGGGCGGTAGCTGATGGGGTTCACGCCGGCGTCGGCAAAGAGAGCTTTCATCTGCGGATCGGTGAAACACAGGCCGTCGGCGACGCGCACGTCCGGGTGGTCGGGGTCGTAGCCGCGCAGCTCCGGTCCGTCGTCCACCGGATGAGCGAAAGTCTCGGTGACGCCGGAAGCCAGGACCGGAAGACGTTCGGCGAGGAGAGTCCGAGAATCGCGGCCCCAAGGGTCGAGGATGTGGTCGGCGAACAGCACGCCGCGCGCGTTCGCCCGATCCTTGCCGCTGAACCCCAGAAAAGTATCCGTGCGCGCCCCGAACATACGCAGCGGCAGGGCGAACTCGACAGCGAGATCGAGATAGATCTCAAACAGGGCCGCGTCGATTTGGACCACCCCCATGTGCGAATCCAGGTGGGTGGCGTCAACGCCCCAGGCCAGCGCCTGCTCGATCTGGGCGCGGCCTTCAGCGCGGATATCCTCAGGCCGGGCCTTGGCTATGGCCGCCGCGGCGGTCGCCGGCAGGAAGCCGTCATCATCGTGCAGCGAGGCCGCGCCGGTCAGCGATCGCCAGCGGTAACCGGGATATTCGGCGGTGAAGGTGAGGTGGACGCCGATGTCGGCTTGCGGGAGCAGGTAAGCCGCTTCCCGGGCCCAGGGACAGGGAACCATCAGGGTGGCGCTGGTCGCCACGCCCTGCGTCAACGCCCGGTGGATGGCGGTATTGGCCGCGTGGCTCGAGCCGAGATCGTCGCAATTGACGATCAGCAGCCGGGCGTCCGGTCCGTGACCCAGGCGTTCGGCCAGAGTGGTCATGTCAGCCCTGGCGCGGCGTATCGAGCCCTCCTCCGAGGGCGCCATAGAGTGTGACCAGATTGGCCGACCTGGCGAGACGCGTGGTCACCAGGGTCTGCTGCGCGGCGTAGTAGGTGCGCTGGGCGATGAGGACGTTGAGATAGGTATCGGCGCCGCGCTGGTAGCGGGCCGTGGAGATGGCGAGGGCCTGGCGGGAGGCCTCCGTGAGGGCGGCCTGGGCGGCGACCTGTTCGTCGATCGTGCCGCGCTGGGCCAACGCGTCGGCGACCTCGCGGAAGGCGGTCTGGATGGCCTTCTCATACTGCGCCACGTCGAGGTCGCGCTGGGCCTTGGCCAGCGCCAGATTGCCGCGATTGGCCCCGGCGTCGAAGATCGTCTGGCTGACGGTTGGTATGAAGGTCCAGGTCTCCGAAGACGCTCTGAACAGGGTCGAGAGGGCCAGGCTGGTCAGGCCGCCAGAGCCGGTGAGCGAGATCTGGGGAAAGAAATTGGCCCGGGCCGCGCCGATGTTAGCGTTGGCCCCGCGCAGGACGTCCTCGGCCTGGAGCACGTCGGGGCGGGTGAGCAACACGCTGGAGCTGATCGCCGCCGGCAGGCGGTCGAGCACCACCACCTCACCCGACGTGTCCGCGGGAAGGTCCGCGTCGGCCACCGGCGCGCCCACCACCAGCTCGAGCGCGTTGCGGTCCTGGGCGACCTGGGTGGTGAGCCGGGCGACGTCGAACCGGGCCTGCTGGACCGTGGTTTGGGCCTGGGTGACATCCAGCGCGGAGGCCACGCCAGCGTCCAGGCGATGCTGGGTCAGGTCCAGGCTGGCCTCGCCGCTGGTCAGAGTATCCCGGGCGATGGCCAACAGCGCCCGGTCGGAGCGCAGGTCGAGGTAGTCGGTGGCGACCTCGCCCACCAGGGTGATCTGGGCGGCGTCGCGGGCCTGGCGGGTGGCGAAATACTGCTCCTGGGTGGCGCGGGTCAGGTTGCGCACCTTGCCGAACAGGTCGAGCTGCCAGGCCGTGAAGCCGGCGGTCAGACTGTACTCCCGAATGTTGAACTCAGCTGATTGGCCCGGCGCGACCGCGCCTTCGCTGATGACGCTCACCGGCTCCTGGCCGTAGGTGGCGCTGGCGTTGGCGGCGATGGTCGGGAACAGGGCGGCGCGCTGGACGTGATACTGGGCCCGCGCAGCGGCGATGTTGGCCACCGCGATGCGCAGGTCGCGATTGTTGGCCAGGGCCTGCTCGATCACGCTCTTAAGCTTTGGATCGGAGAAGAACTCGCGCCAGCCCGCCGCCGCCACGGGCGAGGCCGGCGGCGGCGCATAGGCGGGACCGGCGGGAAAGCCCTGCGGCACAGGCGCGGCCGGGCGACGATAGGTCGGCGCCAGATCGATGCAGCCGGCCAAGGTCAGCCCCAGGGAAAGGGCCACGACCGCCTTTAGGCCGCTCATTCCGCCGGCCTCACGGTCGGCGCCGGCCGGGCGCGGGTGCGGAAGATCGAGCGCACGCCGACGAAGAACATCGGCACGAAGAAGATCGCCAGCACCGTGGCCGCGAGCATGCCGCCGATGACCCCAGTGCCGATATCGTTCTGGCTGCCCGCCCCGGCCCCGGTGGAGATAGCCAGCGGGAACACCCCAGCGATGAAGGCCAGAGAGGTCATCAGGATCGGGCGCAGGCGCAGGCGGGCCGCCTGCAGAGCCGCATCCAGGGGCGCGGCGCCGCGGTTCTCCGCCTCGTCGGCGAACTGGACGATGAGGATGGCGTTCTTGGCCGACAGGCCGATGGTGGTGAGCAGGCCGACCTGGAAATAGACGTCGTTGTTGAAACCTCGCAGGGTCGCGGCCAGCAAGGCGCCGACAATTCCCAGAGGGATCACCAGCATCACCGAGAGCGGAATCGTCCAGCTTTCGTAGAGGGCGGCCAGGCACAGGAACACCACCAGAATGGAGATGCCGTAGAGCGCCGGGGCCTGAGCGCCGGAGAGCTTCTCCTGGTAGGAGATGCCGGTCCATTCGAAGCCGATGCCGAGCGGCAGCTTGCCGACCAGCTTCTGGACTTCGGCCATGGCCACGCCGGTGCTCTTGCCGGGCGCCGGCTGGCCCTGGATCTCCATGGCCGCCGAGCCATTGTAACGCTGCAACTGCGACGGTCCGGTGATCCACTTCCAGCTGGTGAAGGCCGAAAACGGGGCCATGGCGCCGCTCGAACCGCGCACGAACCACAAGCCGATATCGTCGGGGCTGGCGCGGAAGGGCGCGTCGGCCTGCATGTAGACCTGCTTCACCCGCCCTCGATCGATGAAGTTGTTGACGAACTCGCCGCCCCAGGCCGAGGTCAGGGTGTCATCGACGTCATTCAGATCGAGCCCCAGAGACGTGGCCTTGGCTTGATCGATGTCCACATGCAGCTGGGCGGTGTCGTCGAGGCCGTTGAACCGGACATTGGTGAGCAGCGGATCCTTGGACGCCATGTCGACCAGCTGTTTGCGCGCCTCGGTGAGCTTCTCATGGCCGAGGCCGGCCTGGTCTTCGAGCTCGAGGTCGAAACCCGACGAATTGCCCAGCGATTGCACGGCCGGCGGCACCAGCACGAAAATCTGGGCGTCGCGGATCTTGGCGAAGGCCTGGTTGGCTCTTTGGGCTATGGCCTGGGCGCGATTGATCGCGCCGGGGCGGTCCTTCCAGTCCTTGAGGTGGATGAAGGCCATGCCCTGGTTTTGGCCGTTGCCGGCGAAGCTGAAGCCGGTAACGATGAACACATTGTCGATATTGGCCTTTTCCTGGGCGAGGTAGTAGCGCTCGACCTGCTTAGCCACGGCCAGGGTGCGCGACTGTTCGGCGCCGGTGGGCAGGGCGATGCTCGTCAACAGCGCGCCCTGGTCTTCTTCGGGCAGGAAGGCGCTGGGTAAGGTGAAGAACAGGGTCGCCATCAGGGCGATCACGCCGGCGTAGAAAATGAGCGCCGGCAGAGGCCGTCGGATGATCCTGCCCGCGCTCGCCTCGTAGCGCCGGACCGTGGCGGCGAAGTTGCGGTTGAACCAGCCGAAGAAGCCGCGGCGGGCGGCGAATTCTCCCTTGGCCACCGGCCTGAGCACACTGGCGCACAAGGCCGGGGTCAGGATCAGGGCGACCAGCACCGACAGGACCATGGCCGAGACGATGGTCACGGAGAACTGGCGGTAGATGGCGCCGGTCGAGCCGCCGAAGAACGACATCGGCAGGAACACCGCCGTCAGCACCAGGGCGATACCGACCAGGGCCCCGGTGATCTCGCCCATGGACTTGATGGTGGCCTCTTTCGGCGAGAGGCCCTCCTCGCTCATGATCCGCTCGACGTTCTCGACCACCACTATGGCGTCGTCGACCAGCAGGCCGATGGCCAGGACCATGGCGAACAGGGTCAGGGTGTTGATCGAGAACCCGGCCACCGCCAGGACCCCGAAGGTGCCCAGCAGCACCACCGGCACGGCTACGGCCGGGATCAGGGTCACGCGCCAGTTCTGCAGGAACAAGAACATGACTCCGATCACCAGGATGATCGCTTCGATGAGGGTGATCACCACCTGCTGGATCGACAGCTTGATGAAGGTGGTGGTGTCCACCGGGAAGGCCAGCTTGACGCCCGGAGGGAAGGTGGCCGCCAGCTGCAGGGCGCGCGCCTTCACCGCCTCGGTGGTCTTCAGGGCGTTGGCGCCGGGCGCCAGGCGGATCGCCAGGCCGCTGGCCGGATGACCGTTCACCCGGCTTACGAAGCCATAGCCGTCGGCGCCCAGCTCGACCTTGGCCACGTCGCCCAGCCGCACCTGCGAGCCGTCCGGCTGGGTCTTGAGGATCACATTGCGGAACTGCTCGGGGGTTCGCAGCCGCGCCTGGGCGGTAATGGTCGCGTCGAGTTCCTGAGTGGCCACCGAGGGCTGGCCGCCGATCTCGCCGGCCGGCACCTGGATGTTCTGAGCCATCAGGGCGTTGTGCACGTCCGATGGCATCAGCTTGAAGTTATTCAATTTGTAGGGATCGAGCCAGATGCGCATGGCATATTGGCCGCCGAACACATTGACATTGCCCACGCCGTTCACGCGCGATAGGGGGTCGCGCAGGCGGCTGTTGAGATAGTCGGAAATGTCGATGTCGGTGTAGCGCCCGGTGGTGTCGTAGAGGGCGACGAGAATCAGGAAGCTCGCGCCGGATTTGAACACCCCGACGCCCTCCTGCTGGACCTCGGTGGGCAGCAGCGGCGTGGCTTCTGAGAGCTTGTTCTGGACCTGGACCTGGGCGATGTCGGGATTGGTTCCCGGCTCGAACACGGCCTCGATGCCGATGTTGCCGTTCGCTTCGCTGTCAGAGGTGAAATACAGCAGGTGGTCGAGCCCTTGCAGCTGCTGCTCGATGACCTGGGTCACCGATTCCTGAGCCGTCTGGGCGTCCGCGCCCGGATAGTTGGCCCCGATGGCCACTTCCGGCGGGGCGATGGTCGGATATTGCGCGACCGGCAGGGTGCGGATCGCCAGCGCCCCGGCCAGGGAGATGACGATGGCGATGACCATCGCGAAGATGGGCCGCTCGATGAAGAATCTGGACACGGTTGGCCTACTCGGCCACGGGCGCGAGCGACAGGTTGGCTGGCGCCGCGTGCACGGCCTGGCCGGGCTTGGCGCGCAGCAGGCCTTCGACGATCAGGCGGTCGCCGGACGCCAGCCCCGAGGTGACCAGCCATTTATCACCCACCGCCTGGCCGAGCTGCAGGGTGCGGAGCTGGGCCTTGCCGTCGCGGCCCACCACCAGGGCGGTCGGCCGGCCGCGTTCGTCGCGCGTGACGCCCTGCTGCGGGGCCAGCAGCGCGTTGACGTCGACGCCTTCGGCCACCTCGGCGCGCACGAACATTCCCGGCAGCAGCACGCCGGCGGGATTGGGGAATAGGGCGCGCAGGATCACCGCACCGGTGGTCTGGTCGACCGTCACGTCGGTGAACTGCATGTGGCCTTCCTGCGGATAGTCCGAGCCGTCGCCGAGCTTCAGTCGCACGGGCACGCTCTTGGGTCCGCCGGTCAGCTGGCCGGAAGCCAGGGCGCGTCGCAGTCGCAACAGGTCGTCGGCCGACTCGGTCACGTCGACATAGATCGGGTCGAGCCGCTGGATGGTGGTCAGCGCCGCGGTCTGGCTCGGCGCGACCAGGGCCCCCTTGGTCACGGTCGAGGGGCCGACACGGCCGGAGATCGGCGCGGTGATGGTGGCATAGTTGAGGTTGATCCTGGCGGCCTGGACGGCGGCGCGCAACTGCTGAACCGACGCCTGGGCCTGTTTGGAGGCGGCCTCGGCGTCGTCATAATCCTGCTTGGCGACCCCGTTGATCTTGACCAGTTCACCGTAGCGCTGGGCCTTGAGTCTGGTGGTGGTGAGATTGGCCTCGGCGCTGGCCAGCTGAGCCTGGGCCTGGTCATAGGCCGCGCGATAAGGGGCCGGGTCGATGCGGTAGAGGACCTGGCCGGCCCTGACATTGGCCCCTTCGGTGAACGGACGGGCGATGATGATGCCGCCGACCTGGGGTCGGACGTCCGAGGTTTCGTACGGGCTGGTGCGCCCGGCCAGGTTGGTGGTCAGAGTGACGGGCGCCACTTGCAGGGTCACCACGCCGACTTCGGGCGGTCCCTGGCCCGGGCCTCCCGGGCCGCCTTGGCCGCCGCCGTGCTTGGCGCAGGCGCCCAAGAGGCTGGCCGTCAGGCCGACGATCAACACCAGAGCGGCGGGCGCCAGGCGCTTGCGTGTTGAGTTCACGTCTCCCCCGTCCGGAAGTCGCGCCTTTCAGCGCGGCAGGAGGGAAGTCCTTTGGCCCGGGGGCCAAGTCAAGCGCCCAGGGACGTTCTTACAAAAGCTTAACCCCCCACCAGCTCCAGACGTGCCTTCTCCAGCTCCTCGGCGTAGCGTCTTGTGGCATAGGCCTCGGAAACCACGCCCAACACGTCGCGGTCGTCGTTCAGCACCGCCAGCTCGTCGCTTTCGGTGCGGTCGAACAAGCCCATGATCTCCTTGATGGCCATGTGGGGGGTCAACCACTGGTCCCGGTTGATCATCACCGCGCCGACCTTGGTCTCCTGATCCTCCTCCGCGTGGACCGCGGAAACCGGGATCACGCCGGCGTAGTGGCCAAGCGCATCCAGGCCGACGACCCGCCGGGTCGAGCCGAGCGGAAAGCGCTCGCGGAATTCCCGCGCGGTGGTGTCGGCGGCGATCACCGGCGCGTCGGCGCGCATGATCCGGCTCGCGGTCAGGGTGCGCAGCCAGCTGACGTCGTGGGCGCTGCGGATAGTCTCGCCGCGCAGGTGCAGGCGCCAGGTGGAGAACGAATAACCGAATGTCTCGCGAACCAGCAGGCTGGCGACGATCGAGGCTGTGAGGGTGGCGGCGGTGAGGCCGAAATCGCCAGTGGTCTCCAGCACCAGGAAGGTCATGGTGAACGGGCCGCCGATGATGGCCACCGCCAGCGCGCCCATGCCCACCAGAGCCCCGGCCATCGGATCGATGCCAGCGTGCAGGCCCGCCGCCTCCAGGCCGGCGACGAACAGCCGCCCGACCAGGGCCCCCAGATACAGCGAGGCGAAGAACAGGCCGCCGCGAAAACCGAAACCGAGGGCGACGACCGAGGCGAGGGCTTTGGCCAGGATCAGAAAAGTCAGGGCGCCCAGGCCAAGCTCGGCGACGATCTCCACGCCCATGGCCCCGTGCCCCGCCGACAGGGTGTGCGGGTCGGCGATCGCCAGAAGGGCCAGGACGACGCCGCCGAGCGCCGGCCCCATCCAGCTGGGCCCCGGCAGGCGTTTGACGCGGCCCTCGATCACCGCCACCGCCCGCATGATGGCCACGCCGAAGGCGGCGCACACCACGCCCAGAAGTCCGAATATCAGATAGTGGCTGATCACCAGGGAATCGGAGACCTGGGCGTGCAGCACGATCGGCTGGGTCTGCAGCACCTTGCTGACCAGGGTGGCGGCGATGGCGGCGGCCACCACCGGCGCGATGTTGCCCACGGCGTAGGAGCCGATGATGATCTCGAAGGCGTAGAAAGCGCCGGTCAGAGGCGCGCCGAAGGCGGCCGCTATGCCCGCCCCGGCTCCGGCTCCGACGAAGGCGCGCAGGTCGCTGCGCCGCAGATTGAGGGCGCGGCCGACCACTGAGGCGAAACCACCACCGAGCTGGGCATAGGCCGCCTCGAGCCCCACCGAGGCGCCCGATCCATTGGAAATGACGCTCTGAAGGCCCACGAACAGGCTGTCGCGCATAGACATGCGTCCGCCATGCAGGGCGTTGGCCTCGACCGGGTCGACGGCGATCCCCGGCCGGCGGCGGACCCAGGCCCAGGTGGCGAGGCCCAGAACCAGCCCCCCCGCCGGCAGGGCCAGGGCGCGCACCGGATCGAGGCTCTCCAGCGCCGAAAGTCGCACGCCCGGTCCGACGCCATAGAGCACGCCCTGCAGCGCGTGGGCGCAGAAGCTCACCGCCGCCGTCAGCCCGCCGGCCGCGGCGCCGATGAACACCGCCACCACCACCAGCCACAGCTCGCTGGCGCGGATGCGGCTGCGAATGAGGGCGGCCATGCCGAGCGGGGCGCGGGTGAAGCGACGGCGCCGCCACCTGGACTTCATCCTCGGATCGAGGCTGTCGCCCGAAGCGGTCATGGCCGATCGCCGGCCAGCGCCGCCAGCTTGGTGACCGTGTTCCAGTTGCGCCCCGTGCCGCGCACGCCCAGCGCCTTGTCGAGGGCGGCGCCGATCAGGCGGGAGCCGGCGATGCCGTCGGGATAGACGATGAAGGCTTCGCGGCCGACCACCCTGGCGCGTTCCCGTCCGGGTATGGCGGCCATGGCCGCCTCGGCGCTGGGTCCCGGAGCGGACTTCAGGACCATCACCACCAGATGAGCGGGGTCGGCTAGCGCTTCGGCCGGGAACGGATTGGCCGCCATCATCGCCCGCCACTCAGCGCCGCTGCGCACCACCACTTCGGTGGTGAGGCCAAGCCTGGCCAACAGGACCCGCTCGACGTCGGCTTCGAGCACGGCGTCCGGCGCGCTTTTGGCCTCAAACAGCAGATTGCCGCTCTGGCTGACGGACCGGACCTCCGCCCAGCCGAGGGACTCGAACGCCGCGCGGACGTCAGCCATAGCCACACGCCTAGCCTTGGCGAGGTTGACGCCTCTCAGCAGGGCGATCCTCGCGGCCATTGATGCTCCTAGTAAACGACTACCGAGCGGATGCTCTCGCCGGCGTGCATCAGGTCGAACCCCTTGTTGATGTCGTCGAGCTTCAGGGTGTGGGTGATCAGGCTGTCGATGTCGAGCTTGCCCTCCATGTACCAGTCGACGATCCGTGGCACGTCGGTGCGCCCGCGGGCGCCGCCGAAGGCCGTGCCCCGCCACACCCGGCCGGTGACCAGCTGGAACGGGCGGGTGGCGATCTCCTGGCCGGCCCCGGCGACGCCGATGATCACGCTCTCGCCCCAGCCGCGGTGGCAGCACTCCAGCGCCTGGCGCATGGTCCCGACGTTGCCGATGCATTCGAACGAAAAGTCGGCTCCGCCGCCGGTGAGGTCGACGATCGCCTGCACCACCTTGTCCCGCCCGACCGCGTCGGGATTGATGAAATCGGTCATGCCGAACTGGCGGCCCATGACCTCGCGCCCGCCATTGAGGTCGACGCCGATGATCTTGTCGGCGCCGGCCATGCGCGCGCCCTGCAGCACATTGAGGCCGATGCCGCCCAGGCCGAACACGGCAACATTGGCCCCCGGCCACACCTTGGCGGTCCAGATCGCCGCCCCCACCCCGGTGGTGACGCCACAGCCGATATAGCAGATCTTGTCGAACGGGGCGTCCTCGCGCACCTTGGCCAGGGCGATCTCGGGCAGCACGGTGTGGTTGGCGAAGGTCGAACAGCCCATGTAATGAAAGAGCCGCTCGCCGCCGATGGAAAACCGGCTCGAACCATCGGGCATCAGGCCCTGGCCCTGGGTGGCGCGAATGGCCGTACACAGATTGGTTCGCCGCGACAGGCACGACTTACACTGACGGCATTCCGGAGTGTACAGCGGGATGACGTGATCGCCAGGCTTGACTGTGATGACACCGGCGCCGACCTCGAGCACCACACCGGCGCCCTCATGGCCAAGGATGGCCGGAAACAGGCCCTCCGGATCGCCCCCGGACCGGGTGAACTCGTCGGTGTGGCAGATGCCGGTGGCCTTGATCTCCACCAGCACCTCGCCGGCGCGGGGGCCTTCCAGGTCCACGGTCTCGATGACGAGGGGCTCGCCCGCCTTCCAGGCGACGGCGGCGCGAGTCTGCATGGCCGGTTCCTTCCAAGGTTGGCGCCTGGCGCCGATTAGTCCGCCCCGCCCAGAGAGGCAATCCTGGCCGAAGCTATGCCAACATGGCGCGAGGGCCCGGGCGTGCGCTAAAGCGCACCCCATGAAGCTCGAGCGGCTCACCTCCGGCATGGCCATCCCCTGGGGCGGCGACAAGGTCGCCATCGTCGGCCCGGCGCTCGCCGCCGCCTTCCAGGCCGGCGACAGCCTGATCGTGGTCCATGAGAGCGGCGACCTGCTGCATGCGCCGGCCGCGGTGACGGCGATCGCGCGGGCGGCCATTGACCGGGCGCAAGGGGCGTTCTTCGCCCTGGCCGAGTCCACCGACGCTCAGATCCGCGATTTTTTCGAGCGCTTCGCCGCGCGCCTCAGCTCAGAGGCGGTGTGGGCCAGGATCGCCTCGGCCAACCTCGCCGATCTGCAGCGGGCGCGCGCCGCCGGCCGGTCCACCGCCCGGCTGGAAGCGACGGGCGACATGCGCGCCCAGATGAGCGCCGGCCTGCGCGCCTGGCGTGACGCCCCGCCCGTGCGCGGGCGTACGCTCGAAACTGTCCCGCACGACGGTTGGCGCCTGGAGCTGGAGGCCGCGCCGCTGGGCGTCATCGGCTTCGTGTTCGAGGGCCGCCCCAACGTGTTCGCCGACGCCGCCGGGGTGATCCGGGGCGGCAACACGGCGGTGTTCCGCATCGGCTCCGACGCCCTGGGAACGGCGCGGGCCATCGCCGCCGAGGCCCTGTACCCGGCGCTGGCCGAAGCCGGCCTTCCCGAAGGCACGGCGGTGCTGGTGGAAAGCGCCGAGCGCGCCGCCGGCTGGGCCATGTTCGCCGACCCGCGCTTGGCCCTGGCCGTGGCGCGCGGCTCTGGGCCGGCCGTCGCCCAACTGGGCGCGGTGGCGCGCCAGGCCGG
>OUNO010000091.1_pt2 | contig 13753 bp, 10 predicted proteins | sample 1779811 | NCBI WGS metagenome assembly OUNO01 (sample SAMEA3914804, study PRJEB12502) | metagenome | biome: forest; material: soil | place: Canada | collected 2010-06-25 | depth 0.3 m | reverse complement strand
TGGATGATGGACACGTTCTCGCAGGAAAAAGGCTTTGCCGTTCCTGGCGTCGTTACCGGTAAGCCGATTGAAATCGGCGGATCGCTCGGACGCGCTGAAAGCACCTCGCGTGGCGTCGTGTACACGATTGAACACGCGATGGCTTTGATGAAGAAGCAGGGTAAAAAAGGCCCACAGATGGACTCGAACTGCACCGTCGCCGTTCACGGCTTCGGTAAGGTCGGATCGATCGCTGCTCTTGAAATGCACATCCGTAAGACCAAGGTCGTCGCAGTCAGCGACATGGCTGGCGGCTTGTACAATAAGAACGGTCTCAACATTCCGGAAGTGATCTCTTACTTCCAGGCGAACCGCACTCTGGTTGGCTACAAAGAAGCAGACGCGATTTCGAACGAAGACCTTCTCGCACTCGATGTCGACATTCTGATCCCAGCCGCAATCGACGGCGTGATCACCGAAAAGAACGTCGCAAAAGTGAAAGCAAGGATCATCGCTGAAGGCGCCAACGGCCCGATCACTGCGAACGCGCTGACGGAACTCGAAAACCGTGGCGTGGTCGTCATCCCTGACGTTCTCTGTAACGCCGGCGGCGTGGTCGTGTCGTACTTCGAGTGGGTACAAGGCATTCAGAACTTCTTCTGGAGCGAAGCTGAAGTGAACGAAAAATTGGCCGAAGTTATGTCCAATGCGTTCCACAAAGTGGCCGACATTCAGCAGAAGTACCGCTGCGGCATGAAAACCGCCGCCCTGATTTCGGGCATCGACCGCCTGAACAAAGCCATGCTCATGCGCGGCTTGTTCCCATGATGGCGAAGTAAGCTACGAAGCTTACGAACCTTACAAAGGCCGGGGCCTCAAAGCCCCGGCCTTTTTTTATTCTGAGATCACGCAACCCTGTTCTGAAATCACACAACCCGTCGTTTGACAGGTTCAACCCTCGCACCCGCCCAGGGGTATCCCGCTAGAACCTGTCCAAACGCTGGATTGAACCGGGACCAAAGAATCTCGGGTCTGACTGGATCACTCGAAGCGAACGCAAAAGCTCTTCATCCTCTGTTTTCCAAGGACGTCTGCCGATTTCCGAGACGGAACGACGATCAACACCAAATACAGCGGCTATTTTTGGCGCCACAACTCCAGATCCGCGCGCGAGTACACGAACGAGTCGGGCTCGAAGCCTTCCTTTTCTCAGAAGCTCAGACTCAGTACATCTAAGCGCGAGCACACCAGTCAGTTTGACTCGACTGATATCGATCCATCCAACATCTGAAAGTCCCATGGGCGCGGCAGTACCCATCGGATGCACACTGGGATCGCCGGAGATATAGAGATGCATGCGCCGACGCAGTTCATCTGCGGGCCATCCGGTCCACGGTCGACCCAGCTTCTGAATCACTTTCGGAGGATCTATCCAAGGACGAGCCACCGCATTGAGATATTCACGATGTGTACTCCATTCCCATTCGATCGGGTCGACACAAAGCTGCTTTCGACATGGATTCAAATGCACGTAACGAATTTCTCGAAGCAGATGAAAACGATCGGGGAGCGGTTTGGGGTCGGAGATCGTTTCCCAAACAATACCGGGATAGAGTCTTCTCAAATCGCGTCGGATCATCCCCATTCGAAATCGGACCTGATCGAGGTCAAGTGGCCAGACCAACAAATGAAAGTGATTGGGCATCAATACAGCGGCAATCGTCTGCGGAAAGTAGCGCTGCAAGAGACGCCATACTTGGACACAGTCTCGTCGATGCACGAATGGCCGCGATGGAAACTCTGATCGAAGAACACAGTGATAGGCTATGGGCGACGTTTTCATATTGAGGGAGCAAAAGCACGATTCGAGCCACGGACGCGAGTTGCACCGTACGCGAGTCCCACCGTACGCGAGTTGCATCGCGCCCTCCCCTCCCCCTTCTCACAAACCTGTCGTTTGACAGGTTCCCTCTCCGCACCCCCAAGAGGGTCACCCCAAAGAACCTGTCAAACGACAGCTTCCATACACTCTTGTTTTTTCGTACCCTCAAGAAGTGCTTTCACACCTCACGCCTCTTCTCCTCATCCTAACAAGCCTCTCCACCTCTGCTCATGCGTGGGAGCGACATGCGACGCTTTCACCTTGGATTTTGAAATCGCTGCCTCCCGAGGTCTCGGCTGTCCTGAGCGCAAGCAGTCCAGCACCCTGCCCGACCGATGATCAAGCCCACTACGAAAAACTTGCGCGGGAACTCTCACTCAAACCGGGGCTGGTGATTTCTCCGACTCATCCTGCGTCTGCATCTGGATGCGGTCCATTCGGCGCCCTCAACGGATCACGCCCTCAGGTTTCAGCACTTCAGATTCTCGCCGGTCCATCGGTTGACGACCCCGACAATGGCATGGATCGCGATCTTCCCGAGTCAGCCGACCCACACGGCGATCGCGCTACGATGGGTGGCACGACCGGCCCAACGAGCCAGGGCTTTCGTCACATGTATTTCGGCGGCTGGAAGTGGGAGCATCCGGTAGCGACGTTTCAGGTTCCCTTTCATTCCATTGGTCAGGCACCCGAGCGTGCACAAGTCATGGCTGAAGCAGCTCGCGCACTCATTCAATCAGGCGATGTCGTTTGGGGTGCGCGCGTTCTCACTTGGGCAATGCACTATGTTCAAGATCTCGCGCAGCCATTTCACAGCACGCAGATCCCGGATCTCTCGATGGTACCGTGGTTTGCCTTGCTTGATTGGCCACCCGGTAAAGCTTTTGGAGCGCTAGTTAAGGAAACCACTCGCACGATCAGCAATTTTCACTGGGCCTTTGAAGGCTATACCGAACTGAGAATTCAGGAAGACACGACCAATCCCTACCTGGAGTGCCTCGACAAACCGCAAGACTTCGCACGACTTCAAATTGATCGCTCGACCGCGCCCGAACCTAAAACACTCGCCCTTGCGGTCGCCGACAGTTCAGTTGCGCTCGGGGCGGAAGTCGGCGAGTCAGTCGTCGACTTTTTCGGATCGCACATCAAGAGCCGCGAATACGATCTCGCCAACGAGAAGGGCAAGATCAACTACGCCGACATGGCTGTGAGGCCCGACAAAGTTCGCGAACGCCACCGAATGCATGAAGTCACGTGCCGTGCGCTCGCCAACGGAATCCTCGCCTCACAAAAGCTGATTGAGTGGGCGTTTAGGAAGTAGCCGCCCGCAGCGCGCGGCAACCTTCAGCGCGTACGACGGCGAACAGTATGATCGAAGTCAAACGGGGTGTCCGTTGGAAGCGTCGGCCGTACATCGGAAGGGCTTGGCATAGTCATCATATTGCCATGATGGGCGAAGTCCTTGTCCCAAGTCGACCCGGCGGTGTCCGGTGCTGAACGATGGTAGTTGGTGTACTTTGACCAAACCGGGTCCAAGACATGCTTCGCCGAAAGCTCGACGAAGTCTTCGTTCTCTTTTTCCAGGCCCTTCCCGGTAATCCCAGTGCCGGTGTAATTGCCCTGAACTCCCGGAACGTAGTTTTTGAACTGTTCTTCGAAGCTTTTGATATCGAGTCCGGCTTTCTCGACAATAATCTTCAATTCTTTTCGAGACGACTTGGCGATCCAAAGGAGCGCATCTTCAAGCCCCATCTGCATCGTTTCCGAGAAATACCGGGCGAGGCTGCTTTCGTGTGCATACTGAAACGTATCCACGCCCTCGTACATCCCGCCCATCAGAATAAAGCGACGATGGTTTCGGCTTCGAGCCGATTTGAAAACCAACGAGACGCCCTTGGCGTGTCCCGAAGCAAAATGCACATGGTACATGTCGTGTGGAGCCAACCAGAGCGGCCACATATTATGTGCAACAATGTCGCGATACGCCGGCAGACTCAGAATACCGCCTGACTCTATAAATGTCGTCCTGTCCGCGGCAATTCGGAACGTCTGACCATTCACGATCTGCTCAGCGACTTCGGGAAGCGCGGCAAGCTGGACTTCATAGGTTCGAATCGCAGCTTCTGAACGCTCAATTTGGCCCGTAATCCATTCACGCTGTTGAGTGTCGGTCTCAGTTTCTAAACGCGTTCTCGAGTCGGTAAGCGAGGTCGTTTCCCAATCGAGTTGCATCTGGAGGTCGGCGCGCTCATTACTATAGCGTTTCCGGTCGATGTGCTGCGTGTAAGGAGCTTGTTTTTCGATGTAGGCCTTCGAATATTCCGGGTACTCGTGAAAGTGCAAAAGACCGGTCGGATTGTTCTGCGGCTTGAATTTCTTCTGAAGATCAAAATACTTGGCGACCCGATGCGTATCGCCGGTGACCGTTCGAAACTCTGAAACTTTAAACTCTTCCAGCGACGCAACGGCATTACCAACCGCGAACCAAACGGCCTGGCGTACCGGCTTCGTTTCGCCGATGACCAAAACATCGAGCTCTTCACCAAAGATGGCCATCTTATCGGCCGCATTCAAGCCCTGGCCCTTGGTTTCCAAAATCTTCTGATAGACCTCATTCACGAGGTTAAAAAAGTTCGGATAAGAGAGTGTGACTCCATACTTCGTCGCGAGAAGCTTGGCTTGTGCCCGTTTCATCTCTGGAATCATCAGATTCTTGTGAAATGAATACTTGTGAAGCCCTTCATTCAGATGAACATCACAGGTCGGATTATCCGTCTGCGCTGGACCGCGATAACCCACCCCGGCTGTACTGCAGGCCGAAGCCGCTACAACCAAGAGAGTGACTACGTATCTCGTCCATCCGGTCAGTTTAAGCATGTCTTTGTAGTTCATTGCCTTTGACGTTTCGGCACAATCTCAGATCGAGTTGAGCGCGGATTAGAGCTCAGAAAAGCAGTGCCTAAGATTTTGACAGGTGACGAGCCCGAGCGTCCCGGCTGAAAACCTAACTATATGTAATTACTGTGTAAAAATGTGGCCCCAGGCTTGCTTTTACCCATGCATAATCATGGAAAAACAGCCTACTCAAACCCAGTTCTGCGTCCTTCTATTCGCCACTCTGGCGACTGCAGCGCTTTCGGGCTGTAACCCTGAAACGGCTGACGTCATGCCTATCAGGCATCGCAACGGCACCCCATCGACCTCCCCTTCGCCCGAGCCACGCCTCAGCCCAACGGCCGAGCGCACCCCTGATGACACCCGTTTTGCATCCCAAGTCGCCCTTCACTCCGCCAAGGCGCCTCAGGCGTGGGGCCTTCAGACAGACTGCCGCCAAGTTCGCGTCGCGATTTTAGATACCGGTGCAGACCTTTCTCACCCTGATCTCGTTGACAATCTTTGGTCCAACCCGCTCGAGACAGCTGGAAACGGACAAGACGGCGACGGCAATGGTCACGCGGCCGACATTCATGGCTGGAACTTCGTTTCTTCGAACGCAAACACTCAAGACGACAACATGCATGGTACCCACGTAGCAGGCATCGTCGGCGCGAGCGGCAATAACACTAAAGGCGTTTCTGGCGTCTGCTGGACCGCTTCTATTGTCCCAGTCAAAGTATTCGACGCCGACGGCGACGGCTTCAACTCTGACATTATTGACGGTCTCGACTACGCCGCTCAAATGAACTTCCGCGTGATCAATGCTTCGTTCGGAACACCAAGCTACAGCAAGACGATGGAAATTCTTCTCAACGAACTCGCCGACGAAGGCTTCCTCGTGGTTGCCGCTGCAGGCAACGAGTCCAGCAACAACGACACGACCGCATCCTATCCAGCGAGCTACAATTCACCGAACATCATTACGGTTGGAGCTTTGAGCTACGGCAGCGTCCGTCTCGCAAGCTACTCGAACTACGGAAAATCGGTCGACATCGCAGCCCCAGGTTCGAGCGTTTTCAGCACCCTTCCAAGCCAGGCGACTGCCCAGATGACGAAGAACGGTCGCACCGCAAGCTACGATTATCTCTCCGGAACGTCGATGGCATCACCGCATGTCGCCGCAACGGCCGCTCTGCTCTGGAGCTACGACCCTTCGCTCAGCATGCGTGAAGTTCGCTCGCGCATTCTCGACAAAGCCGACGTGGCGGCTGCGCTGAATGACCAGATCGATGGCAACCGCGTTCTCAACATTCGGAAGGTGCTCGAGTGAAACTACGAATCATCCTTCCTACTCTTCTAGCAGGTGCCGTCCTTACCCTGTGGACGACTTCGCGCGCTTCTGATCAGGAAACGCCAATCAGCCCAGAAAAACGCCTCGAAAACAGTCTGGTTGCTGCAATGAAGTCGAGCGCCGTTCAGCAGGGCGCGAATGCGATGCTGGCCGCTCTCCCAAAAGCTCAGAACACTCCCCAGAAATCCAACCAGCTCTCGTCGCTTCCAGCCACGACCCATACTCCAAAAGACGTGCTGCCATCCGCGGGTCTTGACCGTTTCGCGACGGCTCCAGTGGTCTCGCAAAACGACAGCCTGACCGATGCAAACGGCGATTTCACCCGTACGAAGGTCGTCCTGACTTCCAAAAAATACCCGTTGATCCGCCTCGAAGAGAAACACCACCGCGACTTCTCAACTGGAACGGATCAGCTCACTCAACAAGTCGCCATGGTCGCCGACCATGCCCTGGTCCGTGCGGAAAACGGAATTAGCCCAGAAGAAGTTCAGACCCTTGCGCAATCGCTGGGCTATCAAGTTCGCCGCATGGGCGCTCGCGGTAAGACGTTTCTCATCTCGTTTGACGGACGCGATTCAAAGGCCCTTGAATCCGCAATCGGCAACCTTCGCGGCGCACGTGGCGTCGCCGTCGCCGAACCTGACTTTCTGTCACGCGTTCTCTAACGACGAACGCCCAGCTCTTTCATTTTCAGCTGAAGTCCCTTGCGCGAAAGGCCCAGTTTCTCAGCAGCGCGTGTCACGTTGCCGCCGGTCTCTTCCAAGGCTTTCTCAATCAGCTCGCGCTCAACATTCTGAGTCTTACGACGAACAATTTCTTTAAATGTCGTCGAACCCGCCGCTCCGGAGTCGGATGCCGGAGCCGTCAACGCAGGAACCAAATGCCGAACCTGGTTCAGAATTTCTTCCGGCAAATCGACCACGCCAAGAATATTCGACTCGGTCATCAGTAGCATTCGTTCGAGCGCATTCTCAAGCTGTCGGATGTTTCCTGGCCAGCTGTAGACTCGAAGCGCATCCAAACAGGCGGGCTCGATCGAATGAACGGCCTTGCCGAGTTTCTTATTGAACTGCTGAATGAAAAACTTCACGAGTTGATCAATATCGTCGCGACGATCGCGCAGCGCCGGCAATCGAATTGGCACCACGTTAAGACGGTAGTAAAGATCCTCGCGGAATCTTCCGGCACGGACTTCGGATTCAAGATCCTTGTTGGTTGCAGTAATAATTCGAACGTCGACGTGAATGGTATTCACGCCGCCTACCCGCTCAAACTCCTGCTCCTGCAAAGCGCGCAAGAGCTTCACCTGCATCTCGAGTGGCATCTCAGCGACTTCATCGAGAAACAAAGTTCCTTCATGAGCCAGTTCAAATCGCCCAGGCTTTGAAGTCGTCGCCCCTGTGAACGCGCCCCGCTCGTAACCAAAGAGTTCGCTTTCGATCAGGGTTGCCGGAATGGCCGCGCAGTTGATCTTCACAAACGGTTTTTTATCCCGTGGCGAACGACGGTGAATTTCGTAAGCGACGAGTTCTTTTCCGGTGCCGCTTTCTCCCCAAATCAAAACTGTTGAAGGCGACCCAGAAATCTTGGAGATGACCTTGAACACATCCTGCATCTGCGGGCTGGATCCGATGAGGGAAAACTCGGGCTCTACCGACGCGGCTCCACTAAATGTAGCGCTCTCAAGTAGGGCGATGGGCTCTTTGGCTCTCTGTTGCTGAGTCTTAACGGCTTTCTGAACGACGTTCAAAAGCTCCGTCTGATCAAAGGGCTTGGTAATGAAGTCAAATGCACCCTGCTTCAGCGCTGAAACCGCAGCCTCAACAGTTCCGAATGCCGTAATGATCACCACCGGTAGGCCCGGATAGAGTCGGCTGCACGTTTCGAGAACTTCCATGCCCCCAGCGCCGGGCATGTAAAGGTCCGTCACTACTGCGTCGAATTCCTCTTCTTCAAGCGCCTGAAGCGCAGCGGCGCTGTCGTTGAATGCAAGCACCTCGAAGCCGGCGCGCTCAAGCATCGCTTCAATCACCAGCGAGATGTTTTTTTCATCGTCAACGACGAGAACGCGTCCAAGACTCATAGCCATGTTTTAATTCATCTTTCTTCTATGGGCAATGTCACAACAAATCGCGTAAAGCGCCCCTCTTCACTTGCAACCTCGATGCGACCCCGATGCGCTTCGATGATCTTCTGCGAAATCGAGAGCCCGAGGCCCGTGCCGCTCGGCGAAGTCGTGAAAAACGGTATGAATACCTTATCCAAATTCTCTCGTTTGATCCCTTTACCGTTGTCTTCGACAACGAGAATGGCTTCCGCCCGTGGTCCACTCGCCTCTTGCTCGACTGAAACGCGAACACGTCCTTGCGGAACCTTCTCAAGTGCTTTGACACTGTTCTGAATCAGATTGATCAAGACCTGCTTCAATTGCTCGGGCGATGCGGTGATTCGCGCACCCGTTCGAGTTTCCAGTGGTCCATTGAATGCGAGCTCGATTGAACCAGGCACACTCGGTTTCAAAAACTCGACTGTTCGGCGGGTCAGCTCTGCCAGATCAACAGACTTGAGATCAGTCGTCGCAGGTTTCGAATAGTCGAGAAACTGCGTGACGACGTGATTGAGACGATCCACTTCTTCAATGATGACCTTAAGAAACCGACTCTCAGGTCTGTCGGTGGAAGGATCAAGAAACTGAGCAGCGCCTTTGATTGCACCCAGCGGATTACGGATTTCATGCGCCAGACCCGCGGCCATCTCACCGATTGCAGCCAGACGTTCCTTCTCACGACTGCGAACGAACACTTCCATGTTCCTAAGCGTTTGAGCGGCCTGTTCAAAGTACGGATACAAAACTGAGAGAAGTCCCCAGTTACTGCCCCAGGGCTCTGGCGGATTAGGGGCATCGCAGATGACGAAGCCCAACGCGGAACCGTCATCAAACAACGGAATCAGGAGATTGCCACCCAACGCTCGCAACCCTTCGCGCAATCCGAGAAAGTATTCGCGTTGCGGCCGGCTCGCTGAACGATCGATTTCACTCTCGAGAACCGGATCCAACAGTACGGGAAGCTCGCCGCGGCGGTTCTGCCTAAGGCAATACTGAAGCAAAGTATGATCGGCGAGAAGCTCACGAAGTGGCTGCGAAGCCACCTGAAACACCCCACCCGCGCCACTCGCCGTCAATTCGCGAGTACCCACGACATTGGCGCGACGAAACTTCGTTCCATCACTCTTCAATACGAAGAGCGCGGCCCATTGTGGGTTGAGAGTTTCTTCGACCGTACGCAGAATGTCGTGAAAAAGTGCGCCCGGATCGACTACGCCGGTGAGTCGCTGCTGGGCCTCACGCAGCTCCTGTTGGAGACGACGGTGCTTCTGAGTCAGAAGCCGCTCAGTGAACCCCGTTACGAGTGATCGCAAAGGATTGAGCAGACTCAAAATCATGAACGAGGCGATGAATGAGTTCAGAAAGAACAGCCCGGGGCTGTTTTCAATCCAAGCCACGAGAAGCGAGTAAAGGACCGTCAGTAGAAATGCGACTGTCAGGAGAACGAGAAATCGCGAGATCAACGCGCCCAGATTCAAAAAGCGTTGCTGCGAAATCGCCTGACTGACAAAGAACAAATAAGCCGTCAGCGCCAAGTTTCCAATGGAAGGAAGGACGGTGCCCATCCATCCGACATGGTCCATGACGGAAAGAAGAAGGACAGCAAGGCAGCCCAGGTAAATCAGGTTGCGACGTGCGAGACCGACTGTGGGCACCTTGGGCGCACGCTTGGCGCCGCCGCGAAGTCGGTGGTCGATCCACATCAGATCGAGAATCTGAACCAACATGAAGGTCGGGCAGAAGAGAATTGCGAGAGTGAGCCATTCCGAGAGATTCGGGACATGGTCGAGTCCAAACGCCAACGCGATGGAGAGCGCGATCGCGGTCACAATGCTGGCTTCGAAAAGGCGGCGACTCAAACCGTCGTTCACCCTGACCAGGATGCGCGTCAGCAACAAGCCGGCCGGTGCAAGCCACACGTTAAAAAGGAGATGGAACCGATAAAAGATTCCCTCGGGCCAGATCTTCTCCAAATAGAACGCCGTCGCCCAAAGTGAGACGACCCCGCAGACGAGTGCGAAGGCGATAAAGAGCTTATTCCTGAAATTTCGGGAAAGTACCGAAAAGCCCAGGGTGAAGCTGGTCACGCCCACAAGGAGGGCGGATTGGCCGAGGATATCCATCCCGGCCTAGGTATCACACTCTGGGCGGATTTTGCCCACTTCCCCCTCAAGGGTACCCCGCAGGCAGCCGATACCCTATTGAGTATGGGCACCTCAAAGCTAAATTTACGTCGATTCAGAATCAACCCGGTCGAGCTGGCCATTTTTACGGGGGTCACCTTGATCTTCGTAAACTCGGTCTACAACCTTCTCTACGAACGTCCGGCTGGGGGCTTTGCCCCGATGCTGACGCGTGGAAAGGCTCCGGGCGAAACTGGCCTATCTGGCCGCTTCCCTGCGTCGATCGAGCGTCGCAAGACAGAGGCTAAGCCTGTCTCGCTTCTCGCCCGTGCAGAGATCAGTTGCCAGGATGGGCAGAGTCACAAGACTTCAGCCGCCAAGCTTCAACTGGGGGGCGCGCTTTGCGGCAGCCAAACCAGCGAAGATACACAGAAATTATTGAAAACAGAAATCGTGAACACCGCGAACCACTACGCGGCGACCGTGTTTCCCGACAATAAGGGAGTGCGATTCACGACCGACTACATTCCCCTCGTGGACGGCGTTAACTCCATCAAATTAGACTTCGTCTATAAAGGTGGCCGCACCGTCTCGCAGACATTGGCTATCGCTCGCGATCCAGCCGCAAGCTCTGACTCCTTTAAAGTCGTACCGGCAGTTGAAACTCCAGCAGTTAAACCAGCCGCCTCTGACGACGAGTAAGACCTAGTCTCGGACGTGCTCAAAATCAAAGGCCTGCAGCTTCACAGCTGCGGGCCTTTTGCTATTTTGGGCGCGGGCACCACTGCTTCCGCTTCCTCGATCCGGATGGTCGGCTTCGCAAACCCGAACCAGTCAAAAGGCTGGTTCCGGGTCAATACCCCTCCCCGGGTCCCGGGGCGGAACCCGTCAAAGCGCAGGTTCATCAGTATCTTCGTTTCCGAGGAGGGGCCTCGGGCCCCTCTTTCGCCCTGCACTTAATGCCCAGGTTGAAAGGCGAAATGTCTTTTTTTGCCGACCACATTCTCATTGGAATCATAAAACAAAGACGATCCGAACCGCAGAAATCAACTATTCAATACGTAAAAACATAATTATTCCAACGACTCAACCGCACTCCAAGAACTGTGTCAGAACAAAGCCCATGAATTACCTGACTAACTCAATACAGTATAAGTAGCCGTTTCTGCTGCAGATTTCTTAAAGTCCGATCGCAGTGCACCGATGAGAAGAATGTCAGCAGGCAGGGATTGCCTAGGACATTACGTCACTGAACCAAGGAGGAGGATCCGAATGACACTCACAGGAGGATAGTCTCATGTCTTTGCGTATCGCTACCAACATCCAGTCTCTCGCAGCTCAACGTGCTTTAGGTATTAACAACGAAAGCCAGAATCGGAACTTGGAAAAGCTCTCTTCTGGTTCCCGCATTAACCGCGCAGGTGATGATGCTGCCGGTCTCGCGATCAGCGAGAAAATGAAAGCCCACATCCGTTCCATGAAACAAGCCATCCGCAACTCGAACGACGGCGTCTCGCTCGTTCAGGTCGCTGAAGGCGCAATGAACGAAGTCTCGAACATCATGATCCGTATGCGCGAACTCTCAATCCAGGGAGCCAGCGATACGATCGGCGACACCGAGCGCGGCTTCATCGACAAAGAAGTTCAGGGTCTGAAATCGGAGATCGACCGTATTGCCAAGTCGACCGAGTTCAACGGTCACAAACTTCTCGACGGTACTACTCCTGCTTTGGATATTCAGATCGGCATTCATAACGACCCGACTCAGGATCGCTTCACCTTCGACACTCAGAGCTTGGTCACTAGCCTGGAAAAATTCCAGCTCACTGATGTGACGACGATGACGAAGGAAGGTTCCCAGCTGAACCTCGAGAAGCTCGACACTGCAATCACTAAACTGAACGAGAACCGTTCAGAAATCGGTGCTCTTCAGAACCGCCTCTACTCGACCATCAATAACAGCAATATCTACCGCGAGAACTTGGAAGCAGCTAACAGCCGTATCCGTGACACGGACATGGCTGAGACTACCGCCGAGCTGACCAAAGATAATATTCTTACGACGGCAACGATCTCGGTTTTGGGACAAGCCAACCAGAACCCACAGCAGGCTCTCAAGCTGCTGAGCTAAGACTCTGCAAGGTATCTTTCTGTGATGCGATCGGGGGGTTCCTCAGGATAGAGGGACTCCCCCCTCGTGACAGAAACCGAAGTTCCCGCAAGAGCCTCGCCCATTCGCTTGCCCTCGGGCCCGAGCCCATCGAAATGAACCCCGTCACCACCCGTGTCGGGATAATGAGCGAAGGGTCTGCTATCGATGAAAGCGCATTTCGTAGAAAGCGCCCTTGAATAAGCCTCGTAAAACGCCTCGAACTTGCGGTCCCACCCAGATGCAGCGCGCCCCGCGCGCCGTCGCATCGTCTGCCATCTTCAACGAAGTCCGAACCCCATTTTTAACCGACAAATTTACCAGATTCGCACCGAGCGCGATGACCACGATACTTGGCTTCGTCAACCCGCGAACCGTCGTAAAGATCGGAGTCGGCGCCTGGGTCACCCGCACGACCTCCACATGTAGTGGGCGATCCATCCACCCAATCAATGGGAGCCGAACCACAGCTCGCATAGGTCCAGGTCCGCCCTTCCGAGTCGAGCCTGAGCTGCTCATCCGACAAAAAGGTAGCTGACCGTCTCGGCGGCGACCGCTGAACGCGAGCTCAAAGCCAAAGTACCCAGCACCATCAGAGCGAATCCATGCATTCGACCGGTCTATCCCCTGAATCTCGGGATGACAAGCCTACCCCGCTTCGGGTACGAGATGCCCCACCCCGCATGCAACGCCTTCCAATTCAGCACCCCGAGTACCGGTACCCTGTTTCGCGTAACCCTTATTGGGCCAAAGTTCGCGACTTCCCAGGGCGCATCTTTAGCGACAACGACACCGAGGCGCATCCCGGCAAATGGCGAGAGCAGTTTCCGGTTTTAAAAAATCCGGCTGACCGCACCACGCTGGCTTCCAGCGACGCGAGCGCTTCCGCCAAGAAACCGATTCATGTCGAGATTGGCTGCAACGGCGGCCACGTTATTTTGGAATGGGCCACACGCGACCCGCTGGGCTGCTATCTGGGCCTCGACTGGAAGTTCAAACAGATTCACCGTGGCGCGGAAAAAGCCAACAAGCGCGGCCTCACCAATCTGATCTTTCTTCGCTCCCATGCTGAGCGCATCGATTACGTTTTTGCCCCGGGCGAAATCGATTATCTCTACCTGTACTTTCCTGACCCATGGGCCAAGAAATCACAGCTCAAGAACCGCTACATCACCGCCAATCGCCTCGAAGGCCTAGCCAAGCTCGTTCGCAAAGGCGGAACCTTCCACATCAAGACCGACCATGCCGGCTACTTTGAATGGATGGAAGACGCGTTGGCCGAACT
>OUNO011322942.1_pt1 | contig 13775 bp, 11 predicted proteins | sample 1779811 | NCBI WGS metagenome assembly OUNO01 (sample SAMEA3914804, study PRJEB12502) | metagenome | biome: forest; material: soil | place: Canada | collected 2010-06-25 | depth 0.3 m | reverse complement strand
TCGGCATCGCCTTCATGGCGGGGGCGCTCACCGGCTTCAATCAGGGCGTCGCCGACTTCATGAATGCGCACAATCCGTTTTACGCCGGACCATGGTCAGATCTCCTGGCCCTCGCTCCCTTCGCGCTGCTCGTGGCCGGTCTCTATCTGAGCGGGCGCGTCGCCCGGACGGCGGGGTCCAGTCCGGGGTGAGCGGCGCCGACGTCCTGGCCCAGATGATCGAGGCCGCGGCCAGGGTGGTCGTGTTTACCGGCGCGGGCATATCGACCGAGTCCGGAGTGCCTGACTTCCGCAGTCCAGGTGGCGTGTGGAGCCGGATGAAACCGATCTATTTCCAGGATTTCGTGGCCAGCGAAGCGGCGCGCCGCGAAGCCTGGACACGCGCCTTCACCGGCGTCGCCGGCTGGGTGGGCGCCAAGCCGAACAACGGCCACTACGCAGTCGCGCGGCTGGTCGCGACCGGCAAGGTGACGACAGTGGTTACCCAGAACGTCGACAATCTGCATCAGGACTCCGGGACTCCCGACAACAAGATCATCGAACTTCACGGCAACGCCAGCTACGCCACCTGCCTGGAGTGCGGCCTCAGGCACGAACTTGCCGATCTGAAGGCGCCGTTTCTCGAGACCGGAGCCATCCCAGCCTGCCGCGCCTGCCGCGGCATCGTCAAGACGGCCACCATCTCCTTCGGCCAGCCCATGCCTGAAGCCGCCATGGCCAGGGCCGAGGCCGCCAGCCTTGCTTGCGACCTGTTCCTGGTGCTGGGATCGTCCCTGGTCGTTTACCCGGCGGCGGGCTTTCCCCTGCTCGCCAAGCGCAACGGCGCGGGCCTGGCCATCGTCAACCGCGAACCCACGGACCAGGATCGCTATGCGGACCTCGTGCTCCACGAGGGGATCGGCGAGGTCATGGGGCGGGCCACGCCCCGGCCATCCTAGTCTAGTTTCCGTCCATAAACGCTTGTTTTTGTTTGGATACTAGTGCGTGAAGCCGGCGATTCCGCAAATAACTTCAATGACTTGACGTTTGTGGACGGGAACTAATCTAGTCGCAACTGTCGGCGGCGGCGGCCAGCAGACGCTCGCGATGATCGCGCAGATCACGCCCGTCTCGCGCATTGGGATAAGCCACCTGGCCTTTCAGCCCCCGCCACAGCGCGAGATTGAACGCTGCGGTGTCCAACCGGTCCTCGCCCGAGAAGTCCTGCCCCTGCATGGCCGCGGCCCAATAGGACGCTGAGCGCGAGGGTCGCGCGCAGGTCGCTTCGGCCCTGGTCGCCGCGGGCAGTGGCAGGGCCGTCGAGCGCAGCACGGCCGGGACGATGGCCTCGAACGTCCAGTCCTCGCGGCTGGTGTCGAACACCTCGGCCATGGGCTCGGCCTGGGCATCGGTCAGTCCCATCGGCGGCAGACCCAGCACAACCTCCATCGTCCTGACCAGGTTGACGGTCTGGTAGCGATGCGAAACCACCGCGCCCTGTTTCACGTACGGGCCGGCGATGAAGGCGATGGATCGATGCGCGTCCACGTGATCGGGCCCATCCTGGGCGTCGTCCTCGATCACGAAGATCAGGGTGTCTTTGCTGAACGGACTGTGGGCCACCTTCTGGACTAGAAGTCCCACAGCATAGTCGTTGTCGGCCAGTTCGGCCTCCACCGTGTTCACGCCATCGATCCCTTCGGCGAAGTCCCCGGTGTGGTCGTGGGCCAGGCGCACCAGCATCAGATCGGGCGCGGCTCCGGCGGCGACGAAGCCATCGAACTCCCGCTCCCATTCCTTGAAGCGCCAGCAGTCCGGGAACCCCTGGTCGAACCCGCGGAAATAAGGATCGCTGATGGCCATCAAAGACTTTTTGGCCGGAACGAATACCTTCAGTCCGGTCTTCCACGGCTCACGTTCGCGCGGGGTGCGCTTGGCGCCGGCCTTGGCGTCGTAGAGCACCAGATCGCCGTAGAAGCCCCAGTTGCGCACCTTGAGGCCGGCTTTGAGCGCCTGATCCCAGATATAGCCCTGTTCACGGCCCCCTGGAGCGTCGGTCGCAGCGACGTCATGATCGCCCGGCAGCATGTCGGGGTCCTTGGGCCCGAGCGGATTGACCTTCAGTCGCTCGGCGCTGGAGGCGAGGCCGACGTTGAGGTTGCGGTTGTCGCCCTCCTGATCGTACTGCAGGCCGCGGTCTGCGTAGTTCACCGGCGCCTCGCGCTCTGTGAAGTCATTGGTGCGCGCCCCCACAGTCCAGTTCCAGCCGGTGTTGCTGCTTTCGCCGCTGTCGAAGAAAGCGTCCAGGTCCACGAACTGGCGCGCCAGCGCGTGCTGATTTGGGGTCATGGCGCGGGGAAACACGGTGAGACGTGGATCGCCGTCACCGACCTCGAGATCGCCCAGCACCTGATCGTAGGTCCGGTTCTCCTTGACCACATAGATCACGTGCCGGATGTGGCTTTTGACGAAGGCCAGCTTGGCCGCGTCGTTCGCCGGCGTCTGGGCGTGGACGCGATTGTTCACGGCGACCTGGCGGGTCAGGCTGTCCAGCTGAGCGGGCGTGGGAAACGGGACCGTCAGAAAGCCGGCCTTCTCGGCCTGCCAGACATATTGATTGGCGGCCCGGCAAGCATTGTCGTGGGCAGCGTCGATACCGAGGTTTACCCGGCAGTTGCGCGGGACCGGTCCGGTGTTGCTCTTGCCATTGACGACGAAAATCTGACGTCCGCGCACGGCCACCGCCGTGGGATACCAGCCCGTCGGAATCATGCCCGACACGTGCGATGCGCGGGCCGTCGCCGGGCCGGGGCGGCCCATGGCGCGCGCATCCAGGCGAACCACCGCCACAGCGTTCTCGCCGCCATTGGCCACCAGCAGGTCCCGACCATCTGGCGAGAAGGCGAGGGCATTGGTCCCGGCGCCGCCCAGGCCATTGCGCGCCCATTCGATCGGACCATTGGTGGGGATAGTCTCCAGCACCCGATCGGCCGTGGTGTCGATCACCAGCGCCGCGTCGGTGTTGTCGAGGGCGGCGAACAGCCGTCCTGGTCGGCCCATGGCGAGCGCTGTGGGCTGACCGACGGTGGCGATGCGCGATTGCACCCTAACGCCATGAGGGGACACACTCAGTACGATGATTTCGCGGTCGCGCTGGCTGGCGACATAGGCTTTCGTCCCCCCGGCCCAGATCACCGCGCGCGGGAACGTGCCGCCGGGCTGGCCGACCCTGGCCCGGTCGATGACGCCCGGTCGGAGGTCCTGCTCCGTTATGGAGCCGGTCACGAGATCGATGAGGCTGACGGAATCGTTCTGGAAGTTAGCCACCAGCAGACGGCGCCCATCGGGACTGACCGCCAACCCCGCCGCCTCTGGCTTCACGGCCAGGCCCAGCCCGGCCTTGTGACCAAGCCGAAACAGCCGGCCGGCGCGCACCGCGCCTGGCGCGCCGACGAACTCCAGCACGTCGTCATCCACACCGCCGGACACGAAGAAGCGATCGCCCGCCGGGGCCCAGGCGAGGCCGAGAAAGGTGTTGGGCGCTGTCAAAACCTGCCGCTTCACCGGCCTCCCGCCGGAGACATCGTAGACGAACACATACTCGGCCGAACGATCGGCGATGAACTTTCCGTTCAGGCCGAAGTTGCGGTTGAAGCCGCTGGTGAGGATCAGCAAGGTCCGGCCATCGGGGGACAGGGTCATCGCCGACGCCTGGCCGGCGGTGAAGGCCGGGTCGCCGGGAAGGTCAGGGTTGAGGGGCTGGAAAAGCGCGCCCGGCGCCGCTGTGGGCGTGATCGCTTGGCCTGTGGGCGTAATCTCGGGGCTCGCAGCACGAACGGCGCAGGCGGCGAGGACCGCGGCTGAGAAGACAGCGCCAGCGGCCGCCCCGAGACCCCATTTGCCGCCCATTGTGCGCCTCCAGACCAGCCTGCAGGCTGACGAAACTATTCTCGCCGCATCGCGCGACAAATACGTGTTGTCGCCTACGGAGACGAGTAGAGGCGCATCAGCCCTTCCTGAGCGGCGGAGGCGACCAGCCGGCCGTCGGCATGGAATATCCGGCCGATATTGAAACCACGCGAGCCGGAGGCCGAAGGACTGTGCTGGGAGTAAAGGTGCCAGTCGTTGAAGTTCGAGCGTCGGTGGAACCAGATGGCGTGGTCCAGGCTGGCGGACTGGAACCCGGGCGTGCGCCAGTTGATCGCGTGTGGACGCATGGCCGTGGACAGCAGCGACATGTCCGAGGCGTAGGCCAGGGCCGCCTGCTGCATAGCCACATCGTCCGGCAGGTCCGACGTCGCGCGCATCCACGCGTTCTGTTCGGGTGGAGCGGACGTGGGCTGCTCGCTCCAGCGCTCGCCGCCGACCCAGCGCATCTCGATCAATCGTCGCCAGCCGTCGTCGTCGCCGGGATCGCGCAGGGCGCTCGGTGCGGGCACATCCGGCATCGGGTCCTGGTGTTCGAACCCCTCGACTTCGACCTCGAACGAGGCGGCCAGGTTGAAGATCTGCGCCCCGTGCTGGATGGCCGTAACCCTACGGGTGGTGAAGGACTTGCCGTCCCGGGCGCGATCGACCTCATAGAGGATAGGTACGGCCGGGTCGCCCGGACGGATGAAATAGCAATGCAGCGAGTGGCAGATGCGCTCCTCCACCGTGCGATAAGCCGCCAGTAGGGCCTGTCCAATGACCAGGCCGCCAAAGATGCGCGGTCCTTGCTCGCTCGGAGCCAGGCCGCGGAACAGGTTCACCTCGATCCGCTCGAGCGCCAGAGTTTCGATAAGGTCTTCGGCTTCGGCCATGCAGCCCCTCCTAGCGGCGAGGGCCTTACCCCGCGCGCCCAGGCCGAACAAGGCGGGTCAGGCCGGTCCTTCCCACCCGAGCGTGCGCGCTACGGCCTTCTTCCACTGACCGAACTCGCGCTCGCGGGTTTCGGCGGTCATGGCGGGCCGCCAGGCGCCGTGCTCGCGCCACTGGCCGCGCAGTGTCTCCAGGTCCGGCCAGAAACCGACCGCCAGCCCGGCCGCATAGGCCGCGCCCAGGCAGGTGGTCTCGGCCACCGCCGGCCGCACCACCGGAACGTCCAGTACGTCGCACTGGTGCTGCATCAGCAGGTCGTTGGCGGTCATGCCGCCGTCGACCTTGAGCGTCGTCAGCAACTGACCAGAATCAGCGGCCATGGCGTCGGCGACCTCACGCGTCTGCCAGGCGACGGCCTCCAGGGCGGCGCGGGCGATGTGGCCCCGGCTCACGAAGGCGGTCAGGCCGACGATCACGCCGCGGGCGTCGCTGCGCCAGTGCGGAGCGAACAGGCCTGAAAATGCCGGCACGAAATAACACCCGCCATTGTCCGGGACCGTGCGCGCCAGCGCTTCGATCTCAGAGGCCGCCTGAATGAGCCCGAGATTGTCGCGCAGCCACTGCACCAACGCCCCGGTCACCGCGATCGAGCCTTCCAGGGCGTAAACGGCCGGAGCCTCCCCGATCCTGTAGCCCACGGTCGTCAGCAAGCCGTTCTTGGACGGAACGGCGCGCTCGCCGGTGTTCACCAGCAGGAAGTTGCCGGTGCCGTAGGTGCATTTGCCCTCGCCGACCGAGAAACAGGTCTGGCCAAACAGGGCCGCCTGCTGGTCGCCGAGCGCCGAAGCCACTGGCACACCCTCCAGGACGCCCTGGCCAGTCCCAAATACGTCCGAGGAGCTGACGATCCAGGGCAGCATGGCGCGAGGAATGTCCATCGCCGCCAACAACGCCTCGTCCCAGTCCAGGGTGGCCAGGTTCATGAGCATGGTGCGGCTGGCGTTCGTGACGTCGGTGAGGTGCGCGCCGGTGAGCTTCCAGATCAGCCAGCTGTCCATCGTCCCAAAGAGCAACTCGCCTCGGCACGCCGCCGCCTGGGCGCCATCGATGTTGTCCAACAGCCAGCGCAATTTCGGTCCCGAGAAATAGGTAGCGAGCGGCAAGCCGCAGGCCGCGCGGAATCGGTCCTGGCCATCCTCGCCGCCGAGTGTCTGGACCAGGGCAGCTGTGCGCGTGTCCTGCCAGACGATGGCGTTGGCGATCGGCCGCCCGGTCGCCTTCTCCCAGACCAGGGTCGTCTCCCGCTGATTGGTGATGCCGACGGCGGCGAGATCGGCGGGGCCGATGCCAAGCTTGGCCATAGCGGCCGAAGTGACTCCGCTGACATTGGCCCAGATCTCCTGGGCGTCGTGCTCGACCCACCCGGGTCTGGGAAAGATCTGACGATGTTCGACCTGGGCGCTGGCCGCCACGGCGCCGGCGGCGTCGAAGATCATGCACCGCGACGAGGTGGTGCCCTGATCGATGGCGGCGACAAAAGCCTTTGTCATGGATGCTCCTGCGCCAGATGATGAAGAACGATGCCGCTGGTGGTGGCCACATTGAGGGAATCGAACCCGTCGGCCATGGGGATGACGACCCTAGTTCCGCCCGCCAGCAGAGCCTCCGGCAGGCCGTGACCCTCGGCCCCCAGCAGGATCGCGGTCCGCGACATCGCCAGCACGCGCGAAAGGGGCGTCGTTCCCGCTGGAGTCAGCGCCAGAGTCGAGAAGCCATGCCGGGCAAGCAGAGCTGGGACGTCCTCATCGGCCCCGACCCGCGCGAAGGGGACCGTGAGCGTCGCCCCGACCGACACCCGGATCGCCTTGCGGTACAGCGGACCGCAGCAAGCGGCGTCCAGCAGCACCGCGCAAGCCCCGAGGGCCGCGGCATTGCGGAAGACGCCGCCGACATTGTCGTGATTGGAAACCCCGAACAAGCAAATGATTGTGGCCGGCCCGGCGATGGCCCCGAGCAGTTCGTCGGCCGACGGAGCTTGCGGGCGTTCTCCGAATGCCAGCAGCCCGCGGTGGATCGGGAATCCGACCACCGCATCCATCACGCTCTGGGCGGCGGCATAGATCGCCACATCTTCGCCGAACGCAGCGAGCAGTGGAGTCATCCGTTGAACGCGCTTGGACGCGATCAGCACCGAGCGCGTACGGCACTGTCGGCTTCGGGCCAGGACCCGCAGCACGACTTCACCTTCAGCGATAAAACCGCCGCAACGGCGCCCGACATCGCGCTCGCGCACCTTGCGAAACGCGGCGATGCGGGGATCGTCCGGGTCGTCGATCTCGACGACTCGGCCGGCGCGGGCGGGATCGGACACAACACTCGCGGGTAGGCTTAGGCCTGGGCCGGGCAGTCGAGACGCCCGGCAAGCCAGGCCCGGCCCTCATCGGTGACGACGACACTTGGACGGCCGTCGGCGCCGCGCCGGCGAGCCACCAGGCGACGATCAAGCGCCTCCTCCCACACGGTCAGCCGCGGACAGGACGTGCGCCAGGCGTCCATCACTTCGTCATAGGGCCGTGGACCCGGCGCGAGCCAGGTCACGAAGTCGACGATCAGGGCTTCCACCGGCTCGGTCATGACCACATCCCGCAGCTGCAGACCTGCCCTAGTCGCGCTTTGCGCGGCGCCTGGCAAGCCGGCGCGCACGCCATCGCCCCCAATTGAGTCCGAAAACCGCCAGACATAGAGCGAGGCGAAGACTATGGAGACGGCATGCTCCTGGATCCGGTCCTCTGCCGACAAGCCATCCTCGCCAGAGACGCCCGCTTTGACGGGCGGTTCTTCACCGCGGTCACCAGCACCGGCATCTATTGCCGTCCAGTGTGTCCGGCCCGACCGCCAAAGGCCGGGAACTGCCGTTATTATCCGACAGCAGCGGCGGCCCAGGCGGCCGGCTATCGGCCGTGTCTGCGATGCCGGCCAGAGACTGCGCCCGGACAGGGCGCCTGGCGCGGGGCATCGAACACCGTCTCGCGCGGAATGACCTTGATCGACGCCGGCGCGCTCGACGAAGCCGGGGTCGATGCCCTGGCCGCGCGGCTGGGGGTGGGTGAGCGCCAGCTTCGCCGACTGTTTCTGAAGCACCTGGGAGCGTCGCCGATCGCCGTCGCCCAGACCCGCCGGGTCCTGATCGCCAAGCAACTGATCCACGAGACCGACCTGGCCATGGCCGAGATCGCGCTGGCCGCCGGATTTGGCAGCGTGCGCCGTTTCAATGAGACCTTGCGCGCCGTCTTCGGCCGGGCGCCAACCGAACTGCGCCGAACCCCTGGCCGTGGCGCGCCGTCCGAGGCCGGTATTACCCTGTCGCTTGGCTATCGCCCGCCGTTCGACTGGCAGGCGTTGCTGGGGTTCCTCGCCCTTCGCGCCATCCCGGGGGTCGAGCGGATAGAGGACGGTGTCTATCGCCGCACGATCGAGATGGACGGAGCGGCGGGCGCACTCGCCGTCGCCGACCAGCCCGAGCGCAATCGCCTCAGGGTGACGATCCGGTTCCCGCGTCTGGCCGCCCTGCCCCGCATTATCGCCCGCGTCCGCCAGATGTTCGATCTCGACGCCGACCCGGAAGCGATCGGCATAGCCCTGGCGCAAGACCGGCGCCTCGCGCCGCTCCTCGCCGAACGGCCCGGACTGCGGGTGCCGGGCGCCTGGGATGGCTTCGAACTGGCAGTGCGTGCCATCCTCGGCCAGCAGATCACGGTGACGGCGGCGACAAAGCTGGCCGGCGCTATCGCCGAGCGCTGGGGCGAACCGGTGGAGCTGGACGGCCTCATGCGACTGTTCCCCCGCGCCGAGGTCCTGGCGACCGCGGCGATCGGCGGCATGCCAGGCGCCCGGGCGACTTCGATATCGAGACTGGGCGAGCGCGCGGCAGCCAATCCGGGTCTGTTCGAGCGCGGCGGCGATCTTGCCGCTTCCATCGCCGGCCTGCGCGCCCTGCCCGGCGTCGGCGAGTGGACCGCACACTACATCGCCATGCGCGCCCTGCGCGAACCGGACGCCTTCCCCGCCGCAGACATCGGCCTGATGCGCGCGATGGACGACGGGCGCGGTCGGCCGGGTCCCGCGGCTCTGCTCGCGCGGAGCCAGGCATGGCGGCCGTGGCGGGCCTATGCAGCGCTCCACCTGTGGACCGCGCCCAATCTCAAGGAGACTTCCCATGCGATTGCAGCTTGACCATATCCCCTCCCCGATCGGCGTTATACGCCTGGTCAGCGACGAGGAGGGCCGCCTCCGCGCCCTGGACTTCGAGGACCATGAGGCGCGCAACCTCGCCCTGCTGCGCCGCCACTACGGCCCGGCGGAGATGACTTCAGGCAAGGCGCCCCGCACGGTCACCAGCGCCCTGGAGGCCTATTTCGGTGGGGACCTCGCGGCCCTGGAGACGATCGACGTCGCCACTGCTGGCACCGCGTTCCAGGAAGCGGCTTGGGCGGCTCTGCGCGCCATTCCAGCCGGCGTCACCCGCTCCTACGCCCAACAGGCCGCGGCGATCGGCCGCCCCAAGGCGGTGCGGGCCGTCGGCTTGGCCAACGGCGCCAATCCGGTCGGCATCGTCAATCCCTGTCACCGGGTGATCGGAGCCAGTGGCGACCTCACCGGTTATGGCGGCGGCATCGAGCGCAAGCGCTGGCTGTTGGAGCACGAAGGGGCCATGTGACGGTGCAGCGCTTGGCCTCTCACGGCGTTTCTCCTGGGCATACGGGACGCCGCGGAGGCGCGACATGAGCTTGGATTCGGACGATCCTCTCCGGCAGCCCGGGACGCCGTCGGAGGATGACGTCCCGCCTACCGGCGCAGAGGCTCAGTCAGAGCGCCGCCAGACGGTGACGCCGTTGATCTGGCTGGCTCTGGGGTTTGTGGCCATCGCCCTGTTCATCGTGGCTCTGGTTCTCCTGCACGGCGTGGCGCCGCTCCCAGGTCCGGGGAAGTGATCTTGGCCATTGCGCGGCGCGATTGAACACGCCGGGCGCAGGCTCTAGATACCGACCGGCGGCGCGGGACCGCCTCTTCCCAAAGGACCTCGCAATGACCCTGAAGATCAACGATGTCGCCCCTGATTTCACCCAGGATTCGACCGAGGGTCCCATCCACTTCCACGAATGGGCGGACGGTCATTGGGTGGTGCTGTTCTCCCATCCCAAGGACTTCACCCCGGTGTGCACCACCGAACTCGGCGCCGTCGCCAAGCTGAAGCCCGAATTCGATAAGCGCGGCGTCAAGGTGATCGGCCTTTCAGTCGATCCGGCCGACAACCACGCGCGCTGGAGTCAGGATATCGCCGACACCCAGGGTCTGGCCCCAAACTTCCCGATGATCGCCGACGCCGACCTCAAGGTCTCCAAACTCTACGGTATGCTGCCAGCCGACACGCCCGGCACCAGCGAGGGCCGCACGCCGGCCAATAACGCCACCGTGCGCAACGTGTTCATCATCGGCCCGGATAAGCTGATCAAGCTGATCCTGGTCTATCCCATGGCTGTCGGCCGCAACTTCGCCGAGATATTGCGCGTGATCGACGCCTTGCAGCTCACCGGCGCGCACAAGGTGGCGACGCCGGCGGACTGGAAGCAGGGCGAGGACGTGATCATCGTCACCGCGGTGTCGGACGACGAGGCCAAGGGTCTGTTCCCGGGCTTCAAGACCCACAAGCCCTACCTGCGAACCACCACCCAGCCGCGTTGAGAGCTGGACGGCGTTAACGTCCAAACGAAGCTGCCGATGGCGGCGCGGCGGTGGAACGTACGCGGGCGCGCGGGGTTTTCGGCTCATTGGGGTGCTGGGGCGGCCCTGAGGAGCTTGTCATGAATGTTGGTAATTGCATGACCCGCGATGTCCGCATGGCTGACCCGGACGAAACCATTCGGGAGGCGGCTTTGGCCATGGCCGAATGTGACGCCGGCGTGCTGCCTGTGGGCAAGGATGACCGCCTTGTCGGCATGATCACCGACCGCGACATCGCCGTGCGCGCGATCGCCAGCGGCAAAGAGCCAGACGCCAAGGTGCGCGACGTCATGAGCACGGAGATCAAATATTGCTACGAGGATGAGCCGATCGAGGACGTCCTTGAGAGCATGGCCGAATTGCAGGTGCGCCGGATGCCCGTGGTCGACCGCAGCAAGCGGCTGGTTGGCATCGTTTCGCTCAGCGACGCGGCCGCCAACGGCGAGACCGAGCGCATCGGCGAAGCTTTGGGCGGCATCGCCCGGCCCGGAGGTCAGCACTCGCAGACGCTGCATTAGGCATGTGGTCTGAGACGGAGTCGCCTCAGAGCTAACTGCTGCCCTGAGGCCTGAAAGAAAGCCTGTCCGCACTGCCAGCCGTCTCGCCTCTTGACCGGGGAGGGTTCGCCCGCCAGGGCCATGGTCATGACGGTCTGGGGGAACACATCGGCGGCCGCCATGCGCCGGACCATTCTGGCCATCGCCCTGCCGGCCATGCTGACCAACGTGGCGACCGCGCTTTTCGGCATGGCGGACACCTGGGTGATCGGACGCCTCGGGGATCCTGTGGCCCAGGGGGCCGTGGAGGTCGGGGCCAAATTCCTGATGGCCCTGCTGATCGCCTTCAATTTTCTCCGCTCGAGCACGGTGGGTTTGACCGCCCAGGCGGCGGGCCGCGGCGACCAGGACGCCCAGGCCGCCACTCTCACCCGTGGGCTGGCGGTGGCGTTGCTTGTCGGGATGCTGATCCTGGTCTTCCGCCCGTTCGTCGTGCCTGTGGGGCTGCAGGTGTTCGGCGCCACCGGGCCCCTGGCGGGCAGGGCGCGGACCTATGTCGATATCCGTTACTGGGGCGGCGCGGCCTGGCTCGTCAATGCCGTCCAGGTCGGCTGGCTGATCGGTCTGCGGCGCATGCGCGCGGTACTGGCTGTCGAGGTGGGGGCGAACATCGTCCACGTCCTGCTAGACGTCACTCTGGTCCTGGGGTTCGGGCTGGGCGTCGCCGGGGTGGCCGCCGCCACCCTGACCTCCGAGACCGCCAAGCTCGTGGCGCTGGCGCTCATCGTGGCGCGACAGGCGTCGGCGCGTCGCGCTCTTGCCCTGGTTCTCGAAGGTGCAACCTGGCGGGCCGCGGAGCTAGGACGGCTCTTCGCCCTCAACCGTGACCTCTTCATCCGCACCTTACTGTTGATGAGCGTGACTGTGCTGGTGACCCGGGCCGGCGTGCGCCAAGGCGCGACCGTGCTGGCGGCCAACGCCATCCTGTTCCAGCTGTTCACGCTCGGCACCCTGATCCTGGACGGCTTCGAGAGCGCCGCCCAGGTGCTTTCCGGCGAGGCTGTGGGGTCCCGCGACCGGGCCGGGTTCGATCGCCAGGCGCGCCACATTCTGGCCTTGGCTGGCGGGTGTGCGGCGCTGATCGCGCTCGTCTATTTCGTGGGCGGGGCGCGCCTGGCCGCGAGCTTCAGCACCGATCCCTCGGTGATCGCCGCCACCGGCGCCTACATAGGCTGGGCGGTGGCCCTGCCGCTGGTCGGGGTTGCTTCGTTCGTGTTCGACGGGGTGTTCATCGGCGCGGGTTGGACGCGGGCCATGCTGCTCAGCATGGCCATAGCCCTCGGCGTGTTCGCCGCCGGGCTGGTCGCCGCCAGGCCGCTCGGCAACCATGGCCTGTGGCTGGCCTTCGCGCTGTTTTTCGTCGCCCGAAGCGCCGGCCAGGCCTGGCTGGCGCCCGGCCTCGCGAGGCGCAGCTTCGCGCAGCGGTCTTTGAGCGGCGCGGCCCCACACCTTGTCTGAGACGTTGGAGACTGGCCCTAGGACGCGAAAAGCCCGCTAAGTCATGGACCTGGCGGGCGTTTGTCTTGGGCGCGGGGACGGGCAGCCAATCGGGCCGGAGCGCCGGACGTGGTCGTCACCCCGCCGCAAGACCGCCCGCGGGCCAGCCATAACGGCGGTTTCCCCCTACTTTAGCGACAGTGCCTGATCAGCTGGCTTTGCAGGCGCGCCGGATCGTCGAGGACGGCGAAAAACCCGTCCATGAAGCGGTCGGTCTTGTCGCGGAACCTCGCGGTGAGCTGCGGCTGGTTGTCGATCAACGCCTTCATGTCGGCGCGGCGAGCGAGATACTCCTGGGCGACCGGAGGGATCTCGGCGCTCATCGCACAATATCCGCGGAAGTAGCGTTCGGTCACCCTTTCGATCGGAATGCCGGGCGCGGGTCCGGCGTAGGGCGCATCGACGAAGCCCGAGAAGTCGAAGTCGTAGGGGACCGGCGTGACGGCGCGCGCGGTCGCCGGCGTCGCGCTGGGTGCGGCCACAAGGCGAATGTTGTGACAGCACTTCTCTCCGGGTGCGCTGGCCAGGAACTCCCAGTCCAGGTTGGCGATCATAAATTGGAGCACGGCCGCGCGGGTAGTCGCGCGAGCGTCAAGTTGCGCCAGCGAGACCTGGTGCGAGGCCGCCGCCAGCGGCTCGCGCTGGTTCCGGTCCGCCACGGCCCGAATGTCCTCGATCAGATAGCCGAACCGGGTGACGCCCGGATCGGTCGCACTGTTGCGATAAGTGACCTCCGCCGCGCGCACCCGAAGGCTCATCGGCGTGATCAGGTTGTAGAGTTTGTAGATCAGGTATTCGAGCACGATCCGCTGTTCGTAGTCGGGCGGCTGTTGGCAATAGGTGACAAGCTTCAGCTTCTTCTGGCCATGAAACAGGGTTCCGTGCACCACCTGCTTGTCGAACGTCAGCAGGATCGGCGGGAAGGCGCAATAAACCTTACGTCGGCTGATGCCACGGGCGCGCACCTGGATCGGGAAGGCCTGGGCGGCGCCAGCCTGATCGGTCAGCGTCAGGGTCGCCGGAAACGGATTGATGGCGTATTTCGCCCGCGCGACCAGAGTCGGGAACGGCGCGGTGATCGTGATCCGCAAGGGGGCGTCGTTGGCAAACAGATCATTGGCCGCCATGGCGGGCGAGGTGAACATCCACGCCAGCGCCACAA
>OUNO010007486.1_pt1 | contig 13783 bp, 12 predicted proteins | sample 1779811 | NCBI WGS metagenome assembly OUNO01 (sample SAMEA3914804, study PRJEB12502) | metagenome | biome: forest; material: soil | place: Canada | collected 2010-06-25 | depth 0.3 m | reverse complement strand
CGACGACCTCGACGCCGGCGCCTGAGCTGCCCGACGGGGCCAGACCGAGCAGAAGGGTCCCGCTCATGACGATGACGATGCCGTCGGCGTGAGCGAGGTAGCTTAGTTCGGAGATGCCCTCGACGTTTTCGACATAGGTGCCCGGCGCGTCCAGTACGTGGACGACCGTCGTCGGGCGCGAGCCAGTCAGCGCGAACGCGATCGGCGTGGGCAGACCGCCGCCGGGCTTCGCCGACTCCTCGGCGTACCCGCGGGCGCTGTCATTTGCCAGGTCGTAAGGAAAGCGCACTTTGTCGAAAGCGGCGAACATCCCGCGGAGACCCTTCGACGTCAGGGAGGTTTTACCTGAGGACGGGTCTCCGATGACCGCGACGAGAAGGCCCCGATTGACTCCGGCGCCCGGCTCCAGCGGATGCTCGCAGCGGGAGCAGAGTGCGCGGTAGCGGCTATCGCGACCGGCCGCACCCGGCGTGACGACGAGCGACGTGCCGCACCCGCACCTCCGTGCGAACACCCCGAGGCGGGGGTCACCGAGGTCCCGGTGAATCGCGTTGCACGTACGGTTCGGGCACATGAAGGTCATGCTGGTCGACGCATAGTAACAGCCTGGCTCCATGCACTGGGCGAGGGCACCTGTCGAGCGAATGCGGTATGTCTCCCGCACCCCAGAGACTACGATCGCGATGCGGCGGGCCAGCTGCGCGATCAGATAGGCCGGGAGGCCGCAGAAGACAAAGAGGAACATCACGATCCAGATCACGACCGAGAACACGGTCGCGACCACGAAACAAGGCAGAAGTAGCCAGCGCCAGATATCGCCCCAGGTCGACCAGCGCCTCTTGAAGATCTCGTAAGAGAGCGCCGAGACCCGGGTGACACTTTCCACGATCGTCGAGACGTCCGCTCCGAACTGCACGAAGAAGTAGCTCGGCCAGGCCCAGTCGTTCGGTCGAGCCGGGTCAACGAAGCGGGATTCGAAGCCGTCGCCGTCGCGCACCTCGTTGGGGGTGAGCTTCGGCGTCTTGCCCCAGTAACCCGGAGGGATCTCTGACTGCATGATCGAGCGCGCCGCCACGACAGCCCCCATGATGAACCCCACGACGACCGCGACCGCCGAAGCCGCGACTGTCACGGGGAAGACCACGTAGACGACGAAAGCCACGAGCAGGGCGATGCCGATGACGACGGCGATGATGACCAGGACAGGCATCGGTCAGCGCCCCTCTCGCGAGCCGGGCAGCAGGTCGCCGATCTTTCCTCGCAAGCCGCCCGACCTCGCGGCGGCGTCCTTGAGCGTCTTCCACTCGGCGTCTTCGCGGCTGCCCGAGAACCACTCGTCGGCGATCTTCAATCGTTCGGCATGCTCCCTGGTGAGCCAGCCGCGCAGCGATGTGAGCAGGATCTTCTCCCGAGCGCGATCGAGGTCACTGGTGCGCGCGATCTCGAGCACCTCGCGGGCCGCCTCCACCGGGTTGTTCAGGAACACCCCGGAGAGCGCGTCGAGTTCCTGTTCGAGCAACCGCGGGTGCGTCATGGTGCGCAGGAATCCCGACGTGAATCCGGCGGTCGCGACGTTGTGGATGCCCTGTGCCAGTTCGGGCGTGCAGGTCTCGAAGAGCCGCGGGTCGATCTCGCGGCCCATCCTGTAGCCGAGCGCGTGAGCCTGCGCCGACTCGACGCGGAGTCCGGGGAGGTCGCGCAGCACCTTCGCAAGGCGCACCATGGCGCTCATCAGGCCGAACCAGGGGTCCGGGAGGTCGGCGGAACCGGCGTGGAGTGCGAGCAGCAACTCTCCGTCCTTCGGGGTCAGCTCGCTGCCGCGAGTAGTCTCGAGGGCTGCCGCCGTCCACTGCATCGTGGATCGATCAGCGATGATGTCCGGGCGGGTCGAGACCCAGTCGAGCGCGTCGACGGTTCGCGGCGTGACGCCACCCCAGAGCACGGCGCGGGCGGTGGCGCCAGCGATCGCAGAGACGAGAACCTCACGCGAGGCGCGAGTGCGATCGTCGGGGGTCTGAGTCGGCAACCGATGGCGGGCGACCACGAGGTTCAGCCATGGATAGCCCGTGCGGTTGGCCGTGGCGCGCGGGATCGCGAACTGCCACGCCCCGGCGTCCAGTCCGGCCAATGCCGCCACGTCGCCCGATCCGACCCTCTGCTCTAGCATGGCAGTCGTCGCGCGCTCGATCGCTTCCCGAACCAGCCAGTTCGAAGTCGCGGGGTACCGACGCGCGTCGTCGAGCAGGACTGCAGCGAGACGCGGCACGAGGGCGGCGAGCGCGGGATCGACATCGAGGTCGAGAAGGGGCCCGGCGATCAGGAGGTCGAAGGCCCGATCGTCCGGCGCCGCATCGACGATGCGCGCGAACCGGGCGGAGGCGTCCGCGCGCAACTCGGCGGACGCCCAGCGCCCGATGCGCGGCGAGAGGAGCCCGACGAGGCTCTGGGTGTCGGAGTGGGTTCCAAGCGCGTCGACGACAGCGCCGCGCAGTGTGTCCGCTTCGCTCGTGGAGCCGAGTCGCACGAGCGACTCGAGCTGGCGGATCACGGCATCTGTAGAGACGAATCCAAGGCGGCTGGCGGCCTGGAGGCGTCCGATCAGCTCCGACCCGATTTCGTCGAAGCCGTCCGCGTCGACTACTGCGAGGATCTCCATGGCGGAGTCGGCGCCGGGTTGGTCGACGAGTGGCTCGCCGAACGTGATCGCGTACGCGGTCGAGCGGGCCGCGGCACGTTCGATGCCGCCGATGCGATGCGCGAGTTCGATCGCCTCCTGCACATCGAGGGGATCCTCGGCGATGAACGCCGGAACCCAAAACCGTGCATACGCAGACAGCGGCGGCGCGTTGCTCTCGCCGGAGATCAGGTCGAAACCCGCGAAGGACTGCTGGGAGCATACGGAGCCGGCTGGCACTCCCGACAGGGGGCTGAACGCCATGATCGTCGACCCGCCGATCGTGTCGGCGAAGACCTGGAATGTCACGTCGAGGGCTCGCTCGCTGGGAAGCAGGCTCGTCACCGCGGCGATCCAGCGGGAGGCCCGGCCCGCATCGTCGACGCCCAGGAGGATGCGCTTGGGCGAGGTCCCCTCGTCGGGCACGAGTGCCGAGAGCATCCCGGTGAGCACCTCAGGGCCCCGCGGCTCCGCCACGATGAAGTCCTTGAGCTCGTCGAGACCGAATCCCTCGTCGAAGACGAGTGGGGGCACGACCTCGTCGAGGTCACGTGTCGCCGCCAGCTCGGTGCGCCAGATCGAAGAGCCAAACAGCTGGGCGGGACGCAGCGAACCGAAGTCGTCGGCATCCGACGTCACGAGGGCATGAGTCACGTTGTCGCCGCGGCGGCCGTCATAGGTGTTGTTGCCCGTAGCCGTTCCCGTGGCGAGACCGCGGGCACCGTGGCCGTCGGTGCCGTACCTGAATGACGACGCCGGCGAGTCCGACGGCTGCTGGGCGAGAGGTTCGAACAGCAGCTCCTTGGCAAGGTCGCGGTAGGCCTGGTTGGCGCCACCCGACATCGCCTGGAAGGTCAGCCCGTACGAGTCGGGATCGTATCCCGCGCCGCGCGCGACGTTGCCGTACAGAAGGCTCTTAAAGGTCACGCGGTCTCCCGCATGGTGTACAGGAAGCCCTGATGAGCGAGTAGCCAGAGAATCGGATCGGCGACCCGGAATGGCCGAACGCCCTGCGGATTGACCGCGTTGGTCGCGTAGTCTGGCTCTGCACCGAGCGCCGACACCCCGAAGAGCCGGAACGACTCGTAGTTCAACTCGAGGTAGCGGGTGATCTCGGAGCCGCCCCACTGCTCGAGCAGCGCCTTGACGTGCTCATGCATCGACAGGCCGTCGTCCTCATAGTAATACGGTCCGTCCGGAGGCGTCTGTCGCAATGGGTGGCTCGCCGGCAGCGTGTTGTAGAAGGCGTCGAACTTGGTGAAGGCTACCGCGAGCGGCACCTTGACCCGTTCAGTCGACTTGGTGTCATGCGCAGCCCGCAGGTAGTCCGTGATCACACTGAGTGTGCGGATCGCGTCATGCTCTACAACGGCATCCACGTCATCGAGGTATCCGAATTTCGTTCGGGCCGTATCACGGTTTCCGGGGAGCTGGAACGGGTCAATGAGCACCACGAGGCCCTCGGCGGCACCGAGGTAGGCCTGGTCGGACGCCGACTTCGCGTTCCGCAGATCCTCGCCTGCCGAGTCGTAAAAGGACAGCATGACGCTGACTAACTTCTTGCCGGCCCCGGCTCGCACCCAGCGCATGACATACGGCTGACGCCCGTCCCGGCGCCCGGCTTGCTCGCTCGTGGGAAGCGGAAGCTCGCCGCCTTTGCGGTACATGCCGTTGGAGTTGCCCTCGACCTGCCGGCTGCCCGATGACTCGGCACCAAATACGATGCTCGATCGGAACCGGGGCGCGACCACCTCGCGCAGGTAGCGGTGCAGCACGCCCACGTACACCGACTTGCCCGAGTACTTCGCTCCAACCAGGCCGATGAGCGGGCTGCGGCCGCTGAAGAAGTCGCTGTCGAGCGGAGTGTCGCAGTGGGTGCAAACCCGGATCTGCGGATTGGATCCGCAGTTCGGGCATCCGCTCAGTTTGCGGGTGAAGGTCGCGCGGTGGCTCACATAACATGGCCGCTCCGGCGTCATGTATCCGGTCAGCTTCGAGCGCGGCGTTCCGTTGACCTTCGGGTCCTGCGGGTCGATCTCCTTGCACGAGTTACGACCGGGCTTCGACGGGCCGCTGCACATGAATTTGTAGTCGCCGAGGTCGACCGACTGGTAGCAGTACGGGCATGGGGAGGTTGCCATCGGGTCTTGGCTAGCCTTTCTTCAGGGTGATCGCGGGGGGACTGAGCAGTGCGTGCTCGGCGTCCTCGCCTGGAAAACAGACCAGCCAGAATGGCTGCTGCAGAGCTGTCGTGTCGATGGCCAGGGTGGCGGGCACGCCCGCCGTGAGATCAACACGAGTCGCGAGCAGATGCTGGGTACCCTCAGGCGAGAACGGGATCGTCGCGCCCGACTTGCCAATGACGACGACCGGGTAGTCGCGCACGTCACTATCCGAGACGATCGAGACGGTGGCCAAGTGGCGGGTCGCACGACTGAGCAGAGCCGCAGCTTTTGGCCATGCGATGCTATAGCGGATGACGGCACTCTCGCCGGGCACCGTTAACTTGACCGGTGCCGAAAGGGTGCGATCGTGCCCGACGACGGACTGCGCGGTCACCTCGACCTCGCCCTGACCGGTTTCCAGGGTGGCACCGGTCCCGCTCCGGATCACCACTTCCCGCAGGAACGACGTCTTGCCGTTGCCCGCGCGCGTGCGCCAGCTGAGCTGCACCTCGTCGACACCGTCCGGCCAGTCCCACGCCACCGCTATGCGTTCGCCGAAGCGCGTCGCCGTGAGGTCGCTCGGGGGAACCGTCGTAGCGATGTGCCCGAGCTGGCCGACCAGCACCGTTCCGATTCCGGTCACGGTAAGCGGGATGACGTAGATTTCGCCGAGGGGAACCTCGCCAGTGGTGCTGCTCTGCTTGCCCGCGTCGGTGTGCCCGGCGCCGCTCAGCGCCTGCCCGTAGGAGTCGGCTTCCGCACGCGGGACTTCCTGGCCGAACGACCAGGGCGGTTCAGTCGACGCGAAGCGCAGGATGATGTTGTGATGCTCCTGCCGTGACCACGACGCCGTCACGAGGTTGCGACCGCCCGGGACCTGCTTGAGCTGGATCGAGGTGACGGCCTTGGCCGGCGGGCTCGGGACGACGCGGATCGTCGCCGCGTCCGATTTCACGCTGCCCCCCTTGTACAGCGCGACGACGCTCACGTCGTAGCCGATGCCGAGCTCGAGGCCGCTGAGAGCCACCCCGCGCATAGTTCCAGCTACCGGCACGACCTTGCCGTCGGGATACCCCACGGTGACGGCGACTCCGGTCGCGAGGTCGGGGAGGTTCCAGCTGACGTCGACCTTCTGGCCGTCGGTGACCGATGCAAGGTTCGCCGGTGCTGGGGTGAGCATGAGGGCCTGGTGCGTCGGCTGCGACGGGGTTCCGGCCCGGATCGCGAAGGCCGTGTAGAAGACCCGCTCCGCGATCGGTGGCGCCGTGTCCCGCGCGCCGGTGCCCTCGACCTTGATGGCCACCCCATCGTTCGGGGTGAGCGCGCGGTCGCCGGTCGTACGCCGGATGATGTAGGTGGTGTCTGCCGCCTGCCCGAGCGGCGCGCCCCAGGTCAGCTCAACGATCGGAACAGAACGACCGGGCTGCGCCAGCACGGCGGGCACCCGCAGGATCGGCGGCAGTGGCGGAAGAGACGCCAGGGCGTCGGTGATCTGTTGGTCGACTCTGTCGATCGATGCGGCGTCCTGCAGCGCTTTGAGCGCGTGTTCGACATCGCCATCTCGGATCGCTGCTCGTGCGGTGGCCTTGAGAGTCTCGCGTCGCTGAGTGAGCTCCGAGACCTTCTTCCTCACCTCGTCGAGGCGCGGCTCCGTCGCGGGAAGAGCGGCGACGATCAGTGCAGCCGTCCCCAGGTCACCTTCCGCGATACTGGTGTCGACATCCGCCGCCGTGCGGGTCGAGGCGGGGCTGCTTCCCTGGCTCGCGGCCGCGGCGATGCGTTCGGCATCTAGCGTGATGAGTCCGAACTGGGTGAGACGGCCGACGGCCTGGGAGTAGACCCCCGATTGCTGCGCAATCGTGTCGATGAGCTGGACGAGGGCGATATCGTCGATCGACCTGCCCGAGTTGATCTGGGTTTGTAGCACACCGAGCGCCGTTGCGCGCGCGTCGCTTTCGATCCCGCGGGTCTTCGTGGTCTCATCCATCGCCGCCCGGATTAGCTCGGGTGTGATGCGGAACTCCGTCGTGCTCTCCGGCACCAGACCCGACTTCTTTTTCGGGTCGCGGCCGACCATCCCGCCGAGCACGGTGATCGAGGTGAACTCGGTACCGAAGACGAGCTCGAGGAGGGTCTCGGCTCCGGCGACGTTCATCTCCGAGACGAGCTTCTCGAGATTCGTGAAGTCCTTGCGGTTCGGGATGACCAACTCGGGCACGATCGATAGGGCGCTCTTGGAGAGTTGAGCCTGCACGTCGGCGTCGGTCAATTGCCCGAACTGGCCGCTCTTCAGGATCCGTTCGAGTGCCGCCTGAGTGAGCACCGTGCGGCCCGGGTACTCGGCGGCGAGCACCGCGGCGAGTCGCGCCGTCTCTCCGCCCATCGATCCGAGTCGCAGGCCCTCGAGCTCGCGCCAGCCGGCCTCGCTTAGCAGCACGTTTCCCGGGAAGCGCTTGGTCAGTTCCACATCGAGGAGGGCAAGGGTCTTGGCGTTCTCCTTCGCGGTTGGCGAGTTTATCTTGGTGCTGTTCCAGGTCTCGCGAACCTGACGCACCGCATCCGCCACCTGTGCATCGGACATGCCGAGCACGACACCGTAGGCGGCGAAGAGGTCCAGGCTGGGCGGATAGGACTTGCCCGTCTGGCTGCGCACGGAGTCGAGAGCACGGGTGATCGCCTGACCCCTGCCGATCTTGCTGAGGACGTTCGACTTGTATGCCGCCAGGTCGAAATCAGGAACCGCCATGCTCTCCTCCTCTCTCGCCTTCCGAACCTTCGCCGCGCTCCCGGACTACCGTCAGCTGGTCGAGATCCCGCCGACCAGATCGCGGAGGTCGTCGATCGTCTTCTGCTCAAGGCCGGCGATTAGCACCGGGATCTCCAACTTCTGCCCCGTCGTCGGCTCGAATGCCGACACGTGAGCCAGGCCGTCGGCCGAGATATCGATCTCGACGTCGATCGGCGAGCCCTTGGGCAGCCCCGGCAGTCCGGTGATCTCCGCTCCGGAGGGGGGCGTGACCTCCTTGTTGTCCTCGGGCCGGAAGCTCGGCACTGGGGTGCCCTGCTCGAACAGCTGGATGGGGATGCTGCGCGTGTCATCGCTGACGGTGGAGAACCGCTCGGAAATCGTAACGACCGGCAGGCTGCTCTGCGCGGGCACGAGCCAGTGCACCTCGGGCCGGTACGGAGTGACGTCGGTGTTGATGGTCAGAATCCCGAACGCGCGCGGCAGCACATTCACCACCCGGCCCGAGCTTCCGGGGAGTTTCCTCGGGCCGGTGCCGCTGCTGCCGCCCTCGTCCGAAGTACCGTCGCCGGTCGTCGTGTCGTCGTCGTCGAACCCAATCGGTTTTGGGTTGTCGCCCTCGAGCTTCGCGTAAATCGCGGCGCCCTTAGCAACAGAAAGGTCGGGTTCGTTCGAGACCGGCGCGACGCCGATGAGTTCCTCGAGCTTCTGCTTGATGATCGGCATCTTGGAGGATCCGCCGACCAGCAGAACCTCATCGATAACCAACCCGGGCACCTTCTCGCGCCCAGCGGCCAGGGTGCGCTCGACGATGTCCATCGTCTGCTGGATGTAGCCTGCCGTGAGCTCCTCGAGCTTCTCGCGGGTGAGCTCCAACTTGAGTGCTGATCCCGCGAAGCTCAGGGCCATGGTCATCGTCTGCCGCGACGACAGAGTCTTCTTGGCCTCCTCGACGTCGAGCGCGAGTCCGGAGAGGAAGACCTCGTCGTCTTCGGGATCGGAGTCGGGGCTGGCCTGCGCCTTGAACTCGCCGAGCACATAGTCGATGAGCGCCTGGTCCAGGTCTGCGCCGCCGAGGCGGTGATGCCCGTCCACGATGAGCACCTCGAGCTGGTCGGGCTGCACCCGCAGGATCGTGGTGTCGAACGTTCCGCCGCCGAGGTCGTAGACGAAGATCGTCTTCGGATCGGATCCGTGTCGCGCACCGTAGGCGAGGGCAGCCGCGACCGGTTCCGGAATCAGGTCGATGACCTCAAGCCCCGCGATCTCCGCCGCAACGCGGGTGGCCTGCTTCTCCTGCATGCCGAAGTAGGCGGGCACCGTGATGACCACCCGGATCGGGGCAGTCGGCGTCTCCTGCAGGTTCTCAAAAGCCCCTCGCACGAGCTCCTTCAGGATCAGCGACGAGATCGACTCTGCGGTGTGCGGCGTCCCAAAATGGGTGAAGGTGTGGGTCTCGCCCATCGCGCGTTTGATCAGTTCCTCGGTGTCGTCCGGCTGGATGCGCGACATGTTCTTCGCCTGCTTGCCGACGATGATCGCGTCGGCGCTCTCGAAGAAGACCACGGACGGTGTCGTCGGGTCTCCGTCGGCGTTGGGGAGCACCTTGGGCTGGTCGAACTCGTCGATGATGGCGACGGCCGAGTTGGTGGTGCCGAGGTCGATGCCGAGGATGGGCTGGGTCACTCTGTCATTCCTTCAGTCGGAGCGGAGGGTGCTTCTACTACGTCGAGGGGAGCCGTGGGGGTGGCCTGGTCGGGTGCGAGGGTCGGTTCCACGGTGAGATCGGGCTGGCCTGTTGGACTGGGCTCCGTGTCGAGCTCAAGCTCTGGCTCGGCTTCCGGCACGATGAACTCGTACACGGCGACCTGCGCCGGAAAGGCGACCTTCGGCTCGCTGGGATCGCCGAATCCCGGACGCACAACGCTTGCGACCTTGCCAGCCGCTGCGGCATCCGGACCAGTCGTCGTCGTGACGGCCTGGTGCCTGCGCGGGTCGATGTCGTCACCGGGCTTCGGCGCGAATGACTCGAGACCGAGGTTGCCGAGAGTGTTCTCGATGCGCAGCGCGAAAACCTCGAACAGGTCGGAGGCCTCGGTCGGCGTGAGATCGCGCGTGATCGACTGCGACTGCTTGAGCAGGTCTCCGAGAAGCGCGACGAGCCCGGCGATTACCGGTTTCAGCAACTGCTTCGTCTCCCCCGCCTGCAGCTCCTGCAGGCGTTCATGCATGCGCAGCGCGAGCTGTTCCTGCCCCGCGGAGCGTTCGCTGAACGTCGCGACCGCAGCAGCCAGTCGGCCGACTTCTGCGGCGAGCTCTGCGACGGGGTCGGACGGCTGGGACTTGTCCAGCGCCTCAGGCTCGGCCGCGCGGTCGGGCTCGGCGAGGTCGGGGGCGGGGGCGGGCTCAGCCTCGCCTTGGGTCGAAGGGTTGGCCGCTTCCGCCTGCTCCGTTGGCGCATCGGCGAGTAGGTGCTCTGCCTTTTCCCGTGTGCCCAGCTCAGTTGGCGCCCGGTCCTCAGTGGGGTCGTCAGGGTACAGGTCTGCTGCGGTCATTGCGCCTCAATGGTCGGGTCGGACTGCAACGATTTCGCCAGAGGCGAGGCTCGTCGGGCGGTTCGGGTAAGAGCGTGGCTTGCCTGGTCATTCGGACGGGGAGCGCCCGCGAGATGCCGACCTCAAGAGGACTTCGTAAGTTCTTTGACGGCAGTTCACACGATAGGGCCCAAATGGCTCAATTGTGTCAAATTCGCATGAACGCGATACCGGCCGTGCTGTCCGGGCTCATCAGCAGTTGCTCGACGCCGATGGCGCCCCCGCTCCGACCACGAAACCGGCTGCCTCGATGGATGCGCTTGCCGGCCCACGCCGCGATCACCTTCTCCGGATCGCGATGCGTGTAGACCGTCGTGCGGTCGACCAGCTTGCTCGCGTAGTGCAGCCGCCCCGCATCGGGGGCGCCCACCTCGATCCAAGCGGTCAGCCGACCGGTGGGCTCGCGGACGAGCATGGCCGACTCGTCGGGCCCGCCCGTCGATAGGTTCCGGCATGCATTGGGGTGAGCAGTAAATCAGCCCTTTGCGCGCACCATTTCGTCAAACTTGATCTTGACGATCGCCAGGAACTGAAGGGTGTTCATGATGGCGAACGGCACCGAGTCTGCCCTCAGAACCGCCGCACGGAAACAGAACTCACCACCATGGTCGATTGCGATCGTCACACCCGCGACCTGTTCGCATGCTCGCAGGGCCTCCCGGAGGTTTGCGGACACCGGTTCAGTCGTGAATACCACGCAGGTCTTGCTCGTGCGTCCGGTGATCATGATCCGGCCCGAACCGGTCATGCCGCCGACCGAAACGTCGACGGTATATTCGAACTCGCCTGGCCGATCAATGATGGAGACGTCCGGGTCGTTGTCCAGAACCCAGTCAACCGTCTGAGCATCAATCATGACCCGGCCTCCCCGGCCGCGTCGCTGTCGTCAGACATCAAAGACACCTGGTACCCCAGCGAAGCGGCGGCGATGGCCTGCAGGGAGGTGTGAATGGCGGATGGCCGTGAGTTGTGCTTCAGAATCGATGCTCGGAACTGATAGCCGCCGTCGCCGTCGCCCGCAATCCCCACCTGAGCGAGTGTTTTGCAGGCCATGAACGCTTCGGAGACGGTGTCGGTATCCACGCCCGCCATGAAGAGGATGAACTCTTCGCTGATGTCGCCCGAGATCGCGATGGTCGCGGGCATAGGCATCTGACCATCGATCGTGACGTTGACGCCCCATCCGAATTCGCTCACATCTCTCAGGATGGTGACGCTGGGATCTTTCTCCAGCTCTGCCTTGACCGTTGCCGCGTCAAGATTGGTCTTTTCGAACATGTCGGCAAAGACAGTGTCGAAGAAGTTGAGTACTTCAACACCGTTCACAAAATCGAAGACCGGTGCATCGTCATCGTCGTCTGCGGACTTGCCGAACTTGATGCCGCCGGTGTGCGCGCGAACCGGATTGCCGCTGTACTCGCCCCGACTGAGCTCGTCCATCATTTTCTGCCACTCGTCTTGAATGGCACGATTGAGGGGGACCGCCCCAGCGTCTCCAATGCCCCACACGCTCACGGCGCAGCCTTTGTCGTTCTTCACCGCAGTGAACCGGACCAGGCCGTCGTCGGTGCGAGCAAACCCGAAGTCATCGAAGGTCATCCCCTCGAGGTCGGTCGGCAGCTGAAACAGGCCGAGGACATATTTGATCAAATCCTGTGGACTTGCAGCGGCCGAATGCCAGGTCATCGCCTGGCCATTGACGAGATTGTGGTAGTAAGCCCCGAGCGGTACATCCGCGGGCAGCCCCGGGTCGACGAGAGGAGTCACGCGTGGAGCTTACCGGGCGACCCATTCGTTGAGGAACGGGCCGTCCGGCAGGCATCAACGCTGGCTGGCCGCGATCGCGGCTCCGCCGATCTTGCTGATGTCTGGGGTCGGGCGCTTCGGCGGCTCTACCGGGTTCTTCGGGCCGAACTCTGGGCTCTTCTCTGTCATCTGCATGTCACCCCCCGTCACGTCTATCGGTCTTGCATCCCATGTCTCGCGCCGTCAGTCTTCTATCCAGTAGTAGACGATGTGCGGGATGTGCAACTGCTTTCCTTGATCGGTCCCCACGGTGAGCAATTCCTTCATCATCAGCCGCGCTTGAACTCCGGCGCTCTGGTGGTCCATCGCAGCACCCTTGGGTTCTGCGTAGAACGTCTCGCTGATCGTGAATTCCTCCCCGGTCGACACTTTGATGTGGATCGTTGACATGAGGTCCCGTTCTGTTCGTCAAGTGGTCGATTCCCGGAGGTCTTTCGGGTGAGTGTCGCTCACTGTAGCGGCAGATCGAACTTTCCGAGCAACGTGTGCGAGCCGGAGATCCAAGACGTACCCCGGATATTCAAATGCGTCACCCGAAGTGGCCTATCGCCGGTGGCGCAGCTGTTAGTACCTTGAGCCATCTGAGTTGAAGGGACAGGCCATGCCACTTACATACGTCGCGAGCCCGAGCTCGTCGGGCAACAACAACATCCGCCGTGTCTGTTCCAACTCGAAGTGCGGGGGCGTGTTCTTCGTTTCCTACGGGGCGGACAACTACCGCTGCCCGCACTGCAACTTCGCTCAGTGACCTGAATCCAACCCGAATGGAGCCCTAGTGGCGTACAAAGTCGTCCCCTTCACCGCAGGCCTCAAGGCGGGACAGGGCGCAGAACACGCTGCCGCTCAGCTGGAGGTGATGGTCAATGACCTCGATTCCGCCGGCTGGAAGTTCCGGAGCCTGGAGAGCCTCGAAACGGTGATCACCACCCCTGCTGTCGTGGGCTCCAACGGATGCCTGGGCCTCGGCGCGACGCCGAGTTTCCCGGAGAAACGGGATCACGTGCAGGTGTACGCAGCCGTCTTCGAGAAGTAGCCGACATTCGCTGGCTGGTGGTCGTCGGCATTCACGGGTACCGGGTTCTCGCCCGAGTCACGGGATTCCGGCGCAACTGTCTTTTCGACGTCAGCTGCTCGCGTCACGTCGAGGCGGTTGCACGCAAGAGCGGTGCCCTGGCGGCCATGCGTGCGATGCGGCTGCGCTTCGCCAACTGCCGCCCTGGCTACACATTTGAGTTCGATGAGCACTCGTGGCGCGTCGAGTGCGTCGCCGGGATGCTTGTCGACGAAGGGTACGCATCGGTGCATCTTCATCGCGAGGCTGCCGTGCTGCGCGGTGTATTGACCCCAAGAATGGAGAGTTGAATGTCGGAGCCGCTTGAACTTCGTTGCCCGAGTTGCAGCTACAGCTATGACAGGTACGACCCACCCGAGGAACAGCCGGCTCGTGGCCAATACATCGCACACCAGCTGGGGATTCTAGAAACGGAGCATCCTTACCACCCGACTGACGATTAGGTGAAGTCGCTCGCGACGCGAGCAGAGCATGCGGGCTAACTCACCCCAACTGATGCACATGGATCTCGCTGCTCAACGTCACCCCGTTGAACTCGAGATACAGCTGCCCCTCGACGACGGACACGCTCAACGTGTTGCGCCGCTCGAGCACCTCGACCGCGGCATCTATGAATCCTGGATCGAAGCTCTGCAGGGTGATCTGCTCGAGCTGATGGATGCGCTTGCCTTCCCACGCCGCGATCACCTTCTCCGGATCGCGATGCGTGTAGACCGTCGTGCGGTC
>OUNO010000757.1_pt2 | contig 13794 bp, 15 predicted proteins | sample 1779811 | NCBI WGS metagenome assembly OUNO01 (sample SAMEA3914804, study PRJEB12502) | metagenome | biome: forest; material: soil | place: Canada | collected 2010-06-25 | depth 0.3 m | reverse complement strand
TTCGTCGACGAGATTCATCGTTTCAATAAGTCTCAGCAAGATGCGCTCTTGCCGCACGTCGAAGACGGCACGATTACGTTAATCGGCGCGACCACTGAGAACCCTTCGTTTGAATTGAATCGCGCACTGCTTTCCCGTGCACGAGTAATTCGCCTCGAGCTTCTCGACGCTGCGGCGCTTGAAAAAATCATTCGTAAGGCACTGACGGAAGTCGAAAAGGGCCTGGGCGGGTTTTTGAGTCTCAGTGATGAGGCCATTCGTTGGCTCGCCGAGACCAGCGAGGGTGACGCTCGTCGCGCGCTGACTACGGTCGAGAACGTTTCGCTTTCGGCAAGTGGATCTGACCACCCGCTTTCGCTCGAAGAGGTTCAGAAAGCGCTCGAAAGTGCGCTCGAACGCCAACCCATCCCATACGACAAGTCGGGCGAAGAGCATTACAACGTCGTCTCGGCGTTCATTAAGAGCATTCGCGATAGCGATCCGCATGCGGGCCTCTACTACTTGGCCAGGATGTTAGAAGGCGGCGAAGATCCGCTTTTCATCATGCGACGCCTGGTCATTCTCGCGAGCGAAGACATCGGCAATGCCGATCCCCGCGCGCTTCAAGTCGCGATCGACGTTAAGTCCGCGGTCGAATTCATCGGCCTTCCGGAAGGAAGAATTAATCTGGCCCAAGCGGTAACTTACCTGGCGCTCGCGCCCAAGAGTAACGCTTCTTACGCGGGCATCAATGCCGCGCAGGCCGAAGTCAGACAGAGCGGAGCGCTCCCGGTACCGATGCATCTCAGAAACGCAGTGACCGGCCTGATGAAGCAAGAAGGGTACGGGCAGGGTTACCGCTACGCGCATGATCAGAATGAAAACCGTGCGAGACAAACCCACCTACCCGATGCAATTGTAGGTCGACGGTTTTACGAGCCGACAGAAAATGGGCTCGAGAAGCAGATCAAAGAAAAGCTCGATCGGCTGAACCCCGATTTCGAAAGATAGGCGAGGCGCTCGAATATGATTATCACTACAGTTCTTGGGCTCTGCACCGTATTCACCGGTCCACTTGAGTGGAATTACGAAGGGTATCCGATTCACTATGAACAGGCCGTGACCCAGGTTCTGGAGTCGAAGGGCTATCAGATCGTTTTTTCCGAGAGCGAAGCCGCTTTTCAACTATCGATTGATCCAGCCGCGGAACAGCGCGGAAGATTTGAGTTCGCGGTGGCGCGAGCCACTTGGAGTGTTTCTGACTCGAGTCGTGAGCCTAAGACCTTGGAGACCTCGAAACGTTGCCTGACGCAGTTGTGCGCGGTGACGGATTTTGTAGCTCCTCTCAAGAAAGTCATCGCTCAGCTGCAGACCGAGATTCCGGCATGCTCCGCTCGCTGATCGCGTCGTTGCACTATCTGTCGCTCGGAATCGGAATGGGCGCCGTGTTCGCGCGCGGGCTTGCGATCCGAAGGCTTCAGCGCGATGGCGTCACGCGCCCCGGGCTCTCGAGCCTTTTCTTCGCTGATAACTTCTGGGGCATCGCCGCGCTTCTTTGGGTGGGCACCGGGCTCGCACGGGCATTCGGCGGACTAGAAAAGGGCACCAGCTTCTACATTCACAACCCGATGTTTCATCTCAAGATGGGGTTGTTTCTGATCGTGGGCGCTGTTGAGGTCGCACCGATGATTCGGTTCATTCGGTGGCGTACCGATCTCAAAGGTGCGCGTGAGATTTCCGTGCCCGCAAACGTATTGAGTCGGTATCGGTTCACGAACGATCTTCAACTTACCTTGATTGTGGTGATGATTTTCGTCGCGTCGTTGATGGCGCGCGGAATCGCCTAGTCGGCGTTAAGCTTTGATCGTTCGCGCGGCCGCGAGAACTTTGCGGAAGTTTCCGAGCGGATACTTCGGTGAGTGAGTGCGAATGAATTCGTCGATGGCGTTTGCGTTGAGCGTGCCGACGATTTCTTTTTCCAGAATAAACCGGACGAAGTCGTGCGCCACGATGAACACCGCCGAAAGCGGCGAGATACGGCTGTGAGTGAGGCCACGAGGGAAACCTGTTCCGTCTGGGCGCTCGTGGTGCTGAAAAATAATGATGTCCACGTCGGGCGGAACTTCGGTGAATTTGCGCGCCACTTCGGCAGCGAGAATCGGATGCTCTTTGTAGATGCGAAGCTCATCGGTAGAGAAGAGCTGGTTTTTCGCTTCGAGTTCTTTGATGCCCTGAACCTGGGCAAGCTCTTGATTGTGGATATGACTGTCGTGAAGGAACGCCGCCAGCGTGAGCTTCTGGTAGGTCATGTCGTTCGTCCAGTCCATCTGCGTGGCGAGTGCGCAGGCGACGTGGGCGAGCATCATGCTGTGAGTGGAAATGTATTTTCCCTTTTCACGACGAACGTTATCGAGAATTTCCGAAAGGCGGGGTGCGCGCTTGACCAAGGCAATTGTCTGCAAGACGTTGGCCTTGGTGATCTCTTGCACTTCGGACGTAAAGCCGACCTTCGAGCTCATCTCGATGGCTTTTTCTAAGCTCTGCGTCAGGTCCGATGCGACCTCTCTTGAAAGGGCCTCGAGTTTTGCTTTCCGATCTTTGTCCGCACGGCGCGCGAGAAGTTCTTCTTTTGCTTTCAAGAGCAGGGCCTTCTTCTCTTCGAGGGCCTTTTTCTTGGCTGCGGCTTCTTCGGCCGATTCGACGACCCTGCTGACTTCCGGGTTGATCTGCTCTTCTGGAGGCTTGATCAGAGTCTGCTCGTAGAAACGGAAACGTTCTTCGGAGTGTACCGCAGGTGGTTTGACGACCTGGGTTTTACCGTAGATGATGTTGTTCAGTTTGATCGTGAATCCAACCGCGTCATCGGTACGGATATACAGATGGGACATCTTCTTCTTGTTCTGGAAGTAATCGAGATCCAGATTGTCGAAGAAGTCGTCCTTCCTGATCATGCGCAGGTACTTCGTTTCGGAAAGGCGAACATAGAGATCGCCGGGAAGCGGGTTGACCAGCAGCAGGAGCTGCGTGCGAATGCGCGCGAATTGCAGATTCGCCGGGCGTGAGTCTTTGATCGACTGATTGAACAGCCGCTTTACCGTGCTGTTGATGTCCACCACGAGCTGCGCTGGGCTCAGCCAGTGGAACCATGATTTGTGCTTCGTGAAGAAATTACCTTCAGGAGGTTTCTCTACCGTGCAGAGAAAATGAAGCTGAAGTCCCTGCGTAAAGATGTGCTGAATGAGTTGCGGGCCGCCCTGCGCATAGTTGCACACGATCAAGTCGAAGGCGTTGTCTTCCCTCTTCAAGATCTCGATGGCTTGCGTATAGTTCTCCGCCTCTACGACATCCATTAGATGTCGTCCTTCTAAGAAGAAGGCGAGGAGTTCTCGCAAGATGCGTTTTTCAGAGACGACGAGAACTCGCATGGTTCCTTAGCGAGTAAGCGAAACGTAATCGCACCGGTTTGAACCGGCTCAGCTGTCCCGCGAACGAATGAGCGACGGGATTCCGCTGATTACCCAGTTATTAAGATTACCGGGCAGAAGGTCGCGAAGCAACTCGACTCGCTGCTCCAACGTGTTTGAAGCCTCTGACCTCATGGATATTTCCAGCTGCGTCAGTAATCCGACGAGTTCCCGGTGGAGGGATTCGGTGACCGGATGGGACTCGACGTTCAGAATAATTCTAGCCGTCTGGACCGCATCCACCAAAATCTCGATTCCATCCATCAGACGAGTGAAGTCTTGAGCGACATCTTCGCCAGACCAAAGCCGCTCGCCCACGCTCAGACAGAGTTCGTGAACGCCTGCGACGAAGGGAACGAGCGTCTGGAGTGCTTCTTCAGCCAATTCACGTGCAGGAGCTGATTCAGTTTCCGGGAGGGCTTCCATCGATAGTTTGCTTTCTGAATTCTTACGAAGTTCTTCGGTAATCATAGTGATTTCGCCTCCGAGACGATCGCTACAGGCCTGACAAGGCCTAGGGTTTTCTTGATCCATTCGCCCAGAATCGCCGAGCCCTGGCCCAGCTGTTGGTAACATTCGGCAGTTTCACGGCTGAGCTCCGCAATCGCTTCACCCCTCAGGTTGTGCATCAGCACCTTGGCCATCTGAGCGAACGGCGCCAGAGACTCCTGTGCAATGCCCAGGCGGGTGATCAGTTCATCGAGATCCTGGAGTTTCTTTGCGAGCTCCTGGATTTCAGTTCGTTCCTGAATGCCCATGAGCTTGTCCGAGCGCAGCTTGCTGCTCTTCTGGTGCATGGTTCCGGCAGTCCGCTTGGCTTCTTCACAGATCTTGGACAAGACTTCGGCTGATTCGCTCAGCTCGCGAAGTGACTTCACCAGGCTTGGGCTGATGTTTGAACGTTCGAGCTCTTGTCCGATCGGAGGAGTCCATCCGCAGTACCAGGCGCGAGCAATGTGGCCGAGAACTTGGGAGTTCCAATCCGAGATGCGAAGAGGCCGGTTGATCATCGGTTCGTAAACAACGCCTCCGCCTTCGGAAGTCGCACGAATCTTCGTACGGGTGACGCGAATCGCAGCGAGCTCTTTGCTCCAGCCCATCTGGGTGAAGTGGCTTTCGAGCGTGATCTGGCGGCGATGGGCCCATTCGGTCGATGCGTACGACCACGAGGCATAAATCGCTTCTGGGGTGATGTCCGAGTAGCAGCTGTGCTTGGAGCGGTTCGAATCACGGCTCGTGCAGCCGGTACAGGCGGTCGCCGGCGCGACCACGTAGTGACCGTTTCCGTAAGGGCCAGTCTCCGAAGAACGAACGGGACCCACAGCGACGTTCAGAACACGGGTGCCCAGAACGCCAGCGAGCTGAACGACTGCGGTGTCGCAGGCCAAGATCCACTGACAGCGGCCGACAGCCGAAGCCCAGAGGTCAAAGCTCGTTTTGCCCACCATCGAAGTAATCGAGCGGCGGTCCGAGCCTTTTTCTTCAATCGCGCGCATAAAGTCTTCCGCGCGACCTTTGTCCATCTCGCTTCCCAGAAGCATGATGCGGCACTCAGGGTGACGACCCAGAATGTAAGCCGCGACACTTGCCCATTGCTCGCCGCTCCAAGCTTTCGAAACCTGTCCGGTGCCCAGCTGGATACCAACCCATTTACGGGTTGGGTCTTTCCACTGTGAACCGAGTTCGGAATCACGAAGCTCGAGCGAGAAGAAGGCTTTGGAAGTGACGGGAGCCTCGGTTGCGTCGCCCGGGTCGCCGATATGAATTTGAAGTGCGGTCAGAAGCTGAGTGGTCAGTACATCCGTCAGATGGATGTTCTGATCAAAGCCGCCTTGAACAACCGCCTGAATGAAATGACTCCAACCGTCCGCGCAAGAAAGTGCGCCGTCGCGACGGCGTGTGTAGCCGAGCTTCACTTTCGAAGGGATGATTCCGGTCAGCCAGCTGCTGGCCTCGGAATACGTCCAGTTCATCAAGAGATCCCAAGGTTCCTGCACGAAGGGAGTAATCCACTTGGCGAGGTCCGACAGGGCTTCTTGCTGGCTCTTCTGTCCTTCTTGAACGCCGCCGAGAATTTTGTCGGTCGGAAGCGTGTAGACCTTGCTGAGCCAGGGAACTCTCTTGGCAGGTGCGGCGAATGTCTCGCGGCAAACCAAGTGAATATCGAGCTGAGGGTAAAGCTGTTTTGCGGCTCGAAGTGCCATCAAACTTTGAAGAATGTCGCCTGTGCGTCCCAGCTGGATGACAAGCAGTTTGAGTTTACCGGAGGTCGCGTTCTTGCCACCTGACTCGGCTTTTTTTGGCTCATTCATACGTCTGATCCCTGTTCTGCGATCATCGCGGTCAGCAGGCCGCGTAGCATACGTTCGACCTCGGAATCGTTGGTCTTCGGGTCTTCGGTGACTTCACCTTTAAGTAAATTTCCATCTGCTGCCATTCGTCCTCCATGACGGAATTCGTTAGAATTCCTGGCGAATATTTGGGCTTCCTGCCCCGGAAACGCATCATGCGTTGCCGAAATTCTCGATCATTTTAGTGAGCTCAAGCGCGCCCGTATGTTGGGCGTTTAATTCGAGGACGCGGGCCGCAGTCGCGCGAGCGTCTTTCAAGCGGCCGAGATGAAACTGAAGTCCGCTCAAGCTGTAGAGAAGATTCGTATTCACAGGCGCAATCTGAACGTAGTCGGCAACGACGCGAGCTGCAGTCGCATAGGTCTTGAGCTCATAAGCGCATTTCACGAGGTGATAGATCGCGCTTGGATTGTTGAGCTCGATATCGAGAGCCTTGGCGAAGTAGTCGTGAGCAGCGCGTTTGTCGCTCTTTGCGAGTGCGCATGAGCCGAGACCCGAAAGCGCCTTCTCATTGCGTGCGTTGGTGCCGAGAGCATTTTGAAATGCCTGTGCAGCTTCATCGATACGGCCCATCTGAAGGCAGAGTGCGCCCAAGTTGGCGAGCACGCTGTCCGAAGAAGGCTGAATTTCGATGGCCTTGCGGTAATGCGCTTCCGCCTCTTTCATTTTTTCACTTCGCAACCAGCAATTACCGCAGGCTTTGTGAAGCTCGAAGCGAACTGATTCGTTCAGCGTCTTCATGGAAAGCGCGCGTTCCATGAGCTCGGCGGCCGATTGGTCCTTCTTCTTGCGAATGTGGATCGCGGCGAGACGTTGATAGGCGTCGAGCGAAGGCTGATAGGCGAGGGAATCGGAGAGGTGCTTTTCAGTCGCCTCGATATTGCCTTCGGCTTCAAAGCAACGAGCCAACCAGAGATGGGCGAGACCCGATTTCTCGCCGGACTTCAGAATCGTGCCGTAGATATTGCGGGCAAGAACGTAGTCGCGAGCTTCAAAAAGAAGCTGAGCGTTTCTCATGAGAAAGCCGACGTTCATCTTTCCGTTCGGAAGGTAGACGCTGTCTTCGACCGCCGGAGGATTTGCCGAGTTTTGAGTGGCATTCAGCGTTTCGGAAACCATGGTCGGAACCACATCGCCGTCGATCGACGAGTCGATCGCGATCTGGTCCATGTTCAAGCTTGGTTCGCCCGACTGCCCAGAGCGCGCACGGACGTGAACCAGATAGCTCGTCGTATCGGAGGAATCAAAATCTTGGAGCGCGTCTTCCAGTGTCTGAATACGAACCATTCGGTCGCCGCGTGCTGGAATTGAAACGAGATCGACCATGTCGTAGCCTGCGGCGTTCAAACCTTGGTCGATAATCTGATGAATATTGCTGCTGTTTTTTGAATCACTCATAGCGTCTCGTCCAATTCCTCTCCCGACTCGGCAATCCAGGAGCTTTTAAAGCGTGACAGGACCTCTTTCCCTTTGCGGGCAGTGGCGACCTGTTGCAGAAGTCGGTTCTTCTCTTCTTCAATTTTTCCGATAATGCGTAGATCGATATCGAGAATCTGGTGAACGAGACTCTCTTTGCGAGCGAGCTCGCGCTTCACGCCCTCGATCATTTCCGGAGTCCGGTCGATCGCGGTGATGAGGCTAATGGCTTCGCCCAGCTTCCGATCGTAAAGTTCGATGGCTTTGAGGGTCGCGTCGCGCCGACTTTCGAAAGAGTTTAGGCTTTCGACCTGGGCTCCCGCGTCTAGAAATTCTCGCGAGAGTGCGAGAAATTTTTCAAGGCAGCGATTTTTACTTCTGAGAAGGCTCAATACGTCCATGTATCGGTCTCGTCTCGATTATTAAATGCTTTTGCCAGCTTGCTGCACAGCGGTTTTCCAACCTTCAAGAAGAGTCTCAAGAATCTTTTGGATCGCTTGAAGCTTCTTCTTGGCCTCATCCGCGGAGCGCTCCATGTTGGCGCTTACCAGCTGCTCCGTACAGAAAGTGTACAGACGTTCGAGGTTTGCAGCAATCTCGCCACCTACTTGGTGATCTAATGTATTCGTCAACTCGTTGACGATGTCGTGAGTCTTACCGATAAAAGTGCCTTTTCCGGCGATGTCTTTTTTATCGATGCTAATGACCGCCTTACGAAGGTTCTGAATTGCCGCTTCGTACAGCATGACCAGAATTTGGCCGCGCGACGCAGTTTTGACGGCCGTTTGCTTGTATTGATTTGCCCCGTTATTGCCTGCCATTTAGTTATCCTCCGAGAAGTTGTTGAACCATGTTGCCACCACCACCGCCGCCTCCGCCCATGGCGGAGAGGTACTGCCCTTGCTTCTGCATGTTGGCGAGTGTGCCCTCGAGCCGCGCAAACTGATCTGTCAGTGACTGCATTCGCTGTTCAACGCGACGCTCTTTCTGGGCGATATCGCTGTCGATGCGTTTGATTCGTGATTTCAAGCCCGACTCGCGCTGAGCGAGCATGCCGTCGCCACCACGAGTGTAAGTGGCGATTACCGTGCGAAGCTGGCTAGCAAATCCGTATTCGCCAGTGATCGCTTCTGAGAGACCTTGGAAGTCGGTCTCGAGTGCCTTCTGGAACTTCTCTTCTTGAAAGGTAACCAAGCCGTTCTTCTGGAACTGCACGCCGACTTCGTTCAAAAAGACGAACTTCTTGCCGCCTTCGCTGTTTTTTCCGGGCGCGAGATAACCTTCGTGAAGCAAGTTTCGGATTCGATATTCAATCGTTTGAAGGCTCGTATCACCGGTAAAATTCGCGCGAGTGTCCGAGCCTTCGTCCACTTGGTTCTGTTTGTTGATGAACTCGAGAATGCCGTTCACCTGGTCGACGAGGCCTTTGACCTTGCCCGAAATTTTCTGATAGTCCTCGCTGATTGTCAGCGAGATGGGCTGGTCGGGACGAGCCTGTTTGACGTGAAGGTTGACGCCGGTCAGAAACTCTTTGATGTCATTGGATTCGGTTTCGATCGGAAAGCCATCGAGACTCATTTTGGCGTTTTTTGGCTCACGCTCATCGTCGATGTAAATATCTTCCTGGCCGTCCATGAAGTAGAACTCGGGGAAGTCGACTCGTTTCCCGAGAACTTCGTCTTTCGCGGTGAGAACGAGTTTCCACGGGCGGTCTTCGTCCGTGATGTCTTTGATGACCGCCGCACGAACCGGACTGTTCTTCTCTCGGTTAATCAGGGTCGCAACGCCGCGAAGACTTCCGTCCTTGTCGTTGACGTGAACCTCGGCCGACTGCCCGTCTGCTGTTTTAAAAGTGATGTAGCCTGCGCCGAGTGATGCCTCGTCCGCGCTTTCAAATCCGTTACTAATGATCGATCCGCGCCCAGCCATCTGGTCGACTTGGATCGAATAAATTCCCGGTTCTGCACGGTCTTTATCGAGAGTTACGGCAATCGCGTTTCCACCGTCGCCGTAGTCGACTTTGAGTTCGCGGAATTTTTTGAAGTTACTGAATTCAGAAAGAGTTTTATCAAAGCCAACGAACTTCGACTTAAACTCCTGAAAGAGTTTAAGTTTCGCTTCTTCGCGCGTCTTACGTTGCTCAAGTTGCTTGATCGGCTGGCGTTCCGCCTGCTTGATCTGCTCCAGAGCTGATTTGAATTGACCCCCGCCTACTGGGTCAAAGCGTAATCCCACGGACCCTCCTGGTCGTGTTCGAACGTGTCGCTAGCGACCGGAAATCCTTTTCCAGTCTTCTACCTAGTATGACTGAGCGTTATGGGCGGAACAATCGGCAGGAAATGCCTAGAGTGGTTACGCAGTAAGTTTGAGTAGATTCTCGCGCCTATTAAGTGCGTCCAATACCCTGCTCGAAAGTTCGCGGTCGTCGTTAATGAAACTGATTCGAGCACGAGCCGTTGCGATTTCGGCTGCGCTATCAAAGGCGAGTGCGAACGCTTGAAACGCAAAGGAAGGCGAAAGGCTTCTGACACCTGTCAGGTCGAAGACTAATGGAAGCGGTGATTCAAACAGGCGAGAGCGAATGGTTTCCCGCAGTTGGGCGATCTCGCTGCCAGAGCTGTTTGCTTCCGGGTCTTTTCGTGTCAAAAATCGTGCGATGCTAAGTGTTTCAGATGGGCTCATTTTTGGCGTACCTCTTCAAGACTCGTTTTTGTATTGAAGTACTGTCCCTGGCTCCGTATCGATGGTCCAAGCCACCAAGGTACCTGGAATCGAGTATGGCAAAGAAACCGATTTTTCAATAGTCCCAGAGTTCCAGCAAACGAAACCATTACCCGACATAATCATTACGTGACCGTTTAAAGGCACTGATACTTTGTGAATTAGGAAGTCGAGTCCGGCACCACTGTTATTTTTATAGTCTGAGCCCGAAACAAACTTTCGAGCGGCTTCGACAATAGAGAGTTCGGACGAACCTGCGGTAAGTTGATCAAACGTTTCTTCGGAAACGACCTGTCGAAATTCCTCAGGAGTTTGTGCATATGGGCGTCGGGTCAAATGAGCTTTTATTCCAACACCGTTGTCCGCTAGGGCGATGCGGATTCGTTGAGATTTTGGATAACTTTGACCGAGTGTGGCGAGCCGAGTCATCGAACTATGTTGAGCCGAGTTTCTAATAATTTCATCGACGCTGTCGATCAACTTTGCTTCAACTACCGCGCTGAGGTTTTGCTGGTCTTTGATTAGATCGACGAGGTTTTCAGCGAAGACTTGAGTATCGTGAATGGACTTATCGGTCCGAATTGGAACCACTTTTGAATCCGAGTTCAGATGTGAATTGTGTCCATCCGGAAGGGGCGGCATTTCTACTAGTCCACCGACGCCGGCATAAAGCAGGTATTCGTGAATTGGACTTCCGACATGGATATCCAATCGCATTTCACAATCGATGCAATTGGGATGATCAACTAGTCCAAGAATGAAGATCAGCGCTGATGGATATATGAACTCAGCTTCGCGCAGGTCAATCACGACCGACTCTAAGCCTTGATCAGCATTCTTTAGAAGGTGATCAAAATTGGCCAAGAAACCTTCAGGATCCGCCTCTAGACTAATGCGTCCTTTGAGTGGAATCACAAGGGTAGTGGGAAACCCGACAAACGGTAGATGAGACAATCCTCGCTTTAAGAGGGCCCTAAATCTGAGCATGTTTCCCGCTATTCAAAGTTCGAGCCGTAATGCTGACTAATTCTGCGATCCGGGTCCACGTGCGCCGGCACTCGCTTCGACAATCTGGCCACCCTTGATGGTGAGAACCGTCAAAGTTCGCTGCAGCTGCCCGTTGGCATAGCTGATGTGACCAGTCACGCCCGGAAATTCGGCGATCGCGTGAAGTCGGTCTTTCAGTTCACTGCGAGAGTTCACGCCCGGGGCGCGATTCAAAGCGAGTTCCAGAACCTGAGCGGCGTCATAGGCGAGTGCTTCCATCGCGCCTGGGTCCTGATTGTAGGTGGATTTGTAGGCCTGAATGAACTTCTGAGTCGTCGGGCTTCCGCCCTCAGGGAAGAAGGCGTCCACGAAAGTCGCGCCTTCGGCGTAGTTCTGCGCGCGCGCCAAAAGGTCAGGCGAATGCCAAGTAGCGATGCCTAGGAACTTCACGCCCTTAACGTCGCGATACGCAAACGTCGGCAGGAGCTGGCCCACGACTTTAGGCTCGTCTGGAATGAAGACGGCGTCGTAATCGACGATCGGCTTCAAAGCAAAGAACTGCTCTGTGCGGCGATTACGTTTTTTGATCTGCTGCTCTTCGCGCTGCTTAGCGAGCTCTTCCGTCTCGCGACCACGGGCTTCGGTGTAGAAGAGGCCCGAGAGCTTATCTACCGGAAGACGGAAGTCGGTTTCGTTTGGAGCGTAGGATTCGACGGCCGTGATTTTTCCACCGAGTGATTCAACTGCGTCCCAGAAAGCCTGGGCGCGCTGTTCGCCGAACTTGTCGCGCGGATGAACGATGGCAAAACGCTTCAAGCCCATTTTCTCGATCGCGTAGCGCGCGATTTCGAGTGCTTCGGTCTGTGGAGTCAACGCACCTGGAATCGCAAAATCGGTCGAAACCGACTGTTGCGCCAAGCTGATCATCGGAAGGCCGAGTTCCTGCGCGCGTGCCGCGATCGGGTCTGCACCTTTGCTGAGCAGAGGTCCGATGACGGCTACGACGTGGTGTTTGAAGTAGAGGTTATTCAAAGCACGCAGTGCAGATTCAGCAGTTTCGCCGCTGTCTTCGATAACGAGCGTGACTTTGCTGTCCGGGCGATCTGTGTTGAAGATTCCGAAGGCGAGTTGAATCGCTTGAAGCTGGCGTTGACCGAAGCGTTCAAACTTTCCCTTCATCGGAAGAAGGAGGCCGACCGAGTTCCCGGAAAGCACGGTCTGGCTACGCATCGTGTTCTGGAGATTCTGCGCATCGGCTAAGCGGATCGAAGTCGGAAACTTTTCTACGATCGTGTGGATGTGCCCTTCGGCGTTTCCAAGTTTCCCTTGGGCCACTTCGAGCTGCGCAAGACGGTAGAGAGCAAGATCGGCGAAAGGCGAGTCTTCATTCGACTGATAGATTTTTTCGACCATGTCAGCGTCCGCCACGCCCTGAAGGGCCTGGTCGAGCTGGGTTGCATACGGTGCGCGCGCCTGTGGGTCGTCGATCAGGCGACCGATCGCCATCAAATCCTTTGAAGCATCAGCAAAGAGCGAGGTTTTCAGCAGCACGCGACTGCGAAGGGCATAGACCTTCACGCGCGTGTCTTTATCGACTTGGTCGGGCTGAATCAGTGTCAGCGTTGCACGCGCTTCTTCAATCTGACCGATTTCGAATTCCGACGAAGCCAGGTTGTACTGAACGTATTGTTTGAAGACCGGGCTTGGGCTCGATTCAATCGACTTCTTGAACGCGATCGCCGCTGGAGCCGGGCGTTTCGTCAGCAAATAGCACATGCCCTTGAGGTTGCGAACCTGCGCCAAGTGCTGGCTTTTTGGGTGACGCTTTTCAAATGTGTCGAGCTTCTGAATCGCCTGCTCGTACTGACCTTTGCCGTACAAGGCCTGGATCTCTTTGTAATCCGAGGCTTCGCGACCCGAAGTAGGTCCTTCGTAATCCGTCGGACCTCCTCGCCCCTTTCCCGACTTCCGAGTCGGCTGAGTGCCGCAGGAAAATCCAAAGAAGGCGATAGTCGTAGCCAAAGAGACGCAAGCGGTGAGGCGAAGGCGTGGTGTCATCATAAGCGTGACCCAAAGTGTAACGCTATGAAGAGGATCGTGCTACCTTCCTAACGGTTCTCTAATTGTTTGCCGGACTAAGTCAGTTACTTTTCGCCGGGAGCGTTTTTTTAATGACGCTCGAGCCTGAATTGAAGACGTTCGGTTCAAACGTATGCTCAGCCTGTTTCGATCCAAACCCGTTCGCTGCTTCGCCTGCGAGGCGGATCGGGTTGTACCTAAAATATGCTTCGCACTCACAGATGACTTTTCAATCGGGCGTCTACTGGCGTCACGGCTCCGCGATCATCGCAGTTACGATTTCAGCTTTGCGCCTGTTCTTCAGTCGCCGCGCCCACCGCTGCGCAATCTGCAGCTCCGAATTCGTCAAAGAGATCTAGTTCCGCTGCGGAACCAAACTGTCGCCAACTCCCTACGAAGGTCTGTGGGCAGAAGCCTTCAGTCGACTGGAGTAATTCGCTCACCGGGCTTTGAGGCTAGTTAATTCAGTAACTTATGGGTTCCGTCCAACGGGCCCGGTACTTGCTGACTGGCTGCGTCTATATGGTGCAGATTTCCAGTTTTTCAGATCCCCGTTGGGCAGTACTTAATCAAATCAAGGCGCAGCTACATGATCGCGCTTCCTTGATTCCTGTTCGGGGAACTTTGGGTTTAACGAAGACACAAAAGAACCCGGCCGATGGTGTCCTATTTCGCGACCTCGACCTCGAGAGAGAAGTTGAAAGCTGGATCCAGACCCGAGCTGGAAACTTTGAGAATCTGGTTTCACGTTACGCCGGCTACGATCCACGACTTGTGGATCTTCTCCCGCCGCAACA
>OUNO010008962.1_pt1 | contig 13815 bp, 10 predicted proteins | sample 1779811 | NCBI WGS metagenome assembly OUNO01 (sample SAMEA3914804, study PRJEB12502) | metagenome | biome: forest; material: soil | place: Canada | collected 2010-06-25 | depth 0.3 m | reverse complement strand
TCTAAACGCAGTTTTTCCTGCACTTACGAAAGGGCCTTAGGCCTTGCGGGTGCTTTTCGCCTTGGTGCCCGACTTCCCGGCGCGCAGAAAGTCGCAGTGTGCGTAAATCACGTGGCGGTGCTGAGCTTCCGAGAACTTCATTTTCTGGGTCAGCGTGTTCTGAAGATTTTCGATCTCTTCTTCGTGAAACTCAAAGATCTGGCGGCAGTCCAGGCAAACAATGTGGTCGTGGTGGTCGTCGTCTAAAAGTTCGTAAACGGTTTGGCCGTCTTGATCGACGAGAGTCTCGCGAACAATGCCGGCGTCGCAGAGAGTTTTGATATTTCTGTAAATCGTCGCGGCGCCGATTCCAGGCGAGGCGCTCTGAATTTCGCGCGCGATGTCTTGCACGCGAAAGTGCCCAGGCAGCAGCAAAATGTACTGCATGATCTTCACGCGTTGGCTGCTGTGCTTGAGCCCCTCGGAATCCAGGTAAGTTTGAAGCTTTTCTTCCCAACGCTCAGCTTTTTTGGACGGACGAGCCTGTCCGCTCTGGGCGCTGCGCGGCTGCATGTTGGACGGAAGCGAACGTCCGCAGGGAAGAGATTGATTCGAAGGCATTCCCGACAATTACCGGAAAATCGGAGTCAGGTCGAGTTCGGTATCAAAACTCAATGGGCTAAGCCCGCCGGGACGAGTCACGGCCACCGCTTTGATGCCTGAAGCATCGGCGTCGATGATCAGGCGCATATGCGCAGCCGAGCCTTTTTCACCGTTCTCGTCGAGATCGATCGAGAAGTCGCAGGTCTCGCAGGTTCTTGAAAGTTTGAGGTGCAGGGCACGGTCGTCGATTTTGGATTTTCTGTGTTCGCGCGTGAGGATCAGCGCGACCGAGCCACCCGTGCGGGAGTTCAGCTGGTCTGCCTTGATTGTGATCGCCGCATGCGAGTTGAATTCCATGAGAGTGGCTCCAGCCTTGGCTGAAGACAGTTCGATATCGGCGGTGAACGATTCGGTGCCGCCCGAAATCGGGTTTCGGCTGGTTTCGACATAGCGAAGCTGGCGAATTTCTTTCTTATCCGAGCTCATGACCAGAAGGAGGTCGCCCCGGTAAACGACTTCTTGGAGGGGGCGAATTTGGCCGGTCAAAGTGATCAACTGTTGGAGGCGAAGTTTGGTGGGGGAGGAGGCTTTGGCGAGCCCGCCGACCATGGCGATTCCGAGGAATCCGCAGGCGACTAGCAACCACTTGTTTTCTTTGTCTTTTCTTGGAAAACCCATACAGCTTTTCGACCCTTTTTCTTGTTCAAGCCATGTAATTATTACACTACCTGACCAAATGTGTCAAGAATGACCTGCCTCATGCCCAAAACGACACCAAGTCCGCAACTAGGCTTAATTTTCCGCCTTGTATCGCCCCCCGCTTGAATTATTCTGGGGTGAGTCGAGTTCCAATTTGGAACCAGACCGCCGAACAGGTAAGACGCCAGTTCGCATGTGACCACAGATCAGGATGATCGATCGGCCAGGGGGAAATGGGGTTTAGTTCAAAAGCAGTTCCGCACCGCGAGAGTTTCACTTTCGCTTTGATTCGACTGACGGTGACAACACCGTTCGTCGCGATGGCTGCTATTGCGCTCGCCGTCTTTGCACAGCCTCGTCTTTCGTTCGCGATGGGCGATGTGGGCATCGACTCTTCCGGATTTCTCCGCGAGTCAGGTCAGCGTCCTGACAGCAGCTCGTTCGTCGTCGTCGGTCCTCGTTTCGAAACGCAGGGAAAAATCGTCGAAACGAACGTGGATTTGAAGGCCTACGCGTTTCTTCAAAGCTCTGCATCGATCACCGCTGAAGCAAAAAATCTTTACGTCGCCACCAGCCGCTCCCTCGTTCCAGGAAATCAGCTCACTATCGGTCGTCGCGTTTACGACTGGAGTACTGCCGATGAAGTTTGGAACATGGGTCTCTGGCAACCGCGCTTCAACTGGGATCCGCTTCGCCCGATTCAAGTCGGCCTCACCGGCGCATTCTATACTTACGAAACTTCCGAGTTCCGATTCCTCGCGTTCGCGTCACCGATGGCCATTCCAGAGCGGGGTAGTTCGCTCTATATTTCTAACGGCCAGATCACCTCGCCAAGCGTTTGGTTCAAGCCACTTCCCAAGGAAGTTCAGCTGACCATCGGTGGGACTACGACTACGGTTCCGATTAACTATTCGATCCAATACCCAACCATCTCCGAGAGCGTTTTTCGTCCAGGAGCAGGGGTTCAGGCTCGTTTTGGCGGACGCACTCGTTTTTGGGGCGCATTGGCATACGGCGTGCTCCCTGCGAACCAGATCGACGAGGCTGCCGACGTCAAGTTGAAGCAAGCTCAGTACGTGAATGCGACGGTTTATCCGCGCTTTCTCGTGCATCAGCTTTTGACTGCCGAGGCCGGCTATCGCGGTAAATTTTGGAGTGTGTTCGGGTCGTTGAACGGGGAGTCCCCAATCGGCGCTTCCCGAAGTGTCTCGCCGGACTGGTTGTACACGCCAGTAGGTCCGGCATTGATTTCTGCCTGGGGGGGATCTTTGAGCTGGAGGGAAGGCCTTAAAGTTACAGCGTCGTACTTGAGCGTGCTCGAGAAACCGGCAGCACGTCCGACGTTGACTGATATCGACATCAGCTTCCCGAGCCGGTTCAACTACACCAAGGCCGCGCTGATTCAAGCAACCTGGCAGAATCGCACTGACTTCAGCTATGCGCTGGGGTGGACCTACGACATCGCCTACGACAGTGGTTTGGCTTCTGCGAACGTTTTCTACCGGCCGGGATTCTCGGTCGCACCAGAGTCTTCGACTCTGACTTTCAACATCGGCGCTGATTTTATTAGTTCGACGACGGGTAAGGGCTACATCGGCCAGTACGTCGGCAACGACCGTATGCGAGGGGGAATTGCCTATGCATTCTGATCGTGCGCGGTGGCGTCGTACTTTGAGCTTTGCACTGGTTTTCGCGAGCTTGGCAGGAAGTTCCTGCGGAGTTCTGGGTCAGAAAGAAGATGTTCAGAGCAGGATCGATTTCAAGGGCAAAGCCTGCATGAATCAGCTCAAGACTCGGATCGAGAGCTACATCAAGGGTGATATTTCGGAAGAGGACTGGGGCGGGGTATTCGACTGCACGCTCGACTCTCTGAATACGTTTCAAAAGTTCATCGATACCGGAAATCCAGCTGGCTTCACACGCGAAGACCTTCGCCTGCTGGTTTCCCGTTTTCTGGTTACGGATCGGGAAGTCACTGATGATTTAATGTCGTCACTTCTTTCGCTCAAGGCTTCCTTGGCGGGTGGTGATTCCGAAATCGTGACCTTCGAGCAGATCGAGTTTCTCAAAACTGTTTTGAAACAGTTCAAAACGGATTCGATGACGTTGATTCCGCTTTTGAAAGCCCGCGACCGTTATCCGACTCCGGAAAACATGATGGCACTTGCCGACGCCGTCAAAGAGCTCGGCGATAAGTTTGCCGGCATGGTGAGTAACGGCAGCAATCGTGATTTCCCTCGCAGCGAAGCAGAAAAACTTGTGCGCGAACTCGAGCGCATGGGAGTCGCGACTATCGACCCAGAGTTTTTGCAGATTGGTTTCGCGGCGAAGCGACTCCTGTTTGCAGGAAGCTCGGATGCGATCGAAGGCGAGATCTGGGGCGATGTGATTCGCATGGGCGCGTCGGCCTATGGACTCTTCTTGGGAATTAAAGCTGTCGGTATCGATGCGGTTCCCGTGACCGCTGATTCCGATCGCCTCGACTTCCGAGATCAGGTCGCCGCGCGCGTTTACGATATTGTTTCGAGCGCAGTGACCAATCACAAGCAGGTCATTCCCTTTGATGCGATTGATAGCCTCATCGAGGCTCTGCCTGATTCGATGCTGACCATCACCACCAAAGACGGCGACGGACATGTCGTGGATAAGCAAGTGGTCCAGCGCGCTCTTCGTCCGTTTGCGAAACGTTTACTTGGGTCTGAACCCGACGATGGTATCAGTGCCGAGTCGGTTGACCTGGTCTACGATATTTTTCTCAAATGGAGTGCAGGCGATCGCCACATTCAAAGAATATTTGCCCAGAAGGGCCTGAAACTCGCCGGCGTAGTGAGGCAGGAGTTTAGAACTGCAGCGGCGACCTACCAGGCGGGACTTACTGACGACCAAGCAGCCATCGTGACTCGGATCGTTCGCGAGGTTGACAACTATCAACCTCTATTCGGATACGAAGACAGCCAGATCATGTTTCAGGCGTCCAATCTCTATTCGATCACGCACATGAGACAGATCTACTGGATCAATCTGGTCGCTCAGCAACTGCTCGCAGCCTACGGAAACCCTGAATTCAACATGGCCAAGGCCAAAGAGAGTGATCTCGAGCGCCTCGTTGGCGACTTCATGGACATCGGAAACGAGATGCGAGTTCTCGATAAGACGATTCCTGATCAGGCGCAGAAGCGCTTCGTCGAAGCCGATATGTTCACGCCGGTCAGTAACGGCGACGGCGCTCTCGACGAAACCGAGATTACTTACTACATCGCCTATCTGATGTCGGCCGGCGCAATGGCCACCTACACTCGTGATCATGTTGGAAGTCAGTGTGCCGCGCCGGGAAGCGATGCCCTCCAGTGGCGGAACATTCACGGTGAGTGTTTCATCGAAAAGTTTTTTGCTGAGTACGAACAGGTTTGGAGTCACTTCCCGAACATGTGGAACTACTTCAGAAGTGCACCCAAAGAAGAGCAAGAGGCCATCAAGCTCAACATGGTGAAGGCGGCTCGTCGTTTTCCGAAAAGTCCGACGGGTGACGATAGTCAGTGGGTGGCAAGCTATGACACTCAGGCTTTTGGCGCCGTTCTTCACTACGTCGAATCGCTCTTCACTCGTTTCGACAAATACGGAATCGACCAGAAGCTGACATTGAACGAGCTTGGACTTGATCGCGATAAAGAGCCCAATGGCGCTTACGCACTTCTTCGACCAATTATCGCGAAAAAAGGCTGCATCGACGCGAACAACCCGAAAAAAGAACAGCTGTTGAAAACGGCGTTCACCTACATCGTGAACTACGGCGAGATGCCTCCGCAGATCGTGAAGAAAAGTGGGTTTCCTGGCTTCGTGTGGCCTAAGAAGAACGAGATCAAGCCTCTGCTTAGGCTGGCGGCTTGGTACGTCAAAGGCTTGGGCGTGAATGCCGATTCGAAGCTTTGGAATATTCAGTCCAGCCGAGCAAAGGTTTACAGCGTGATTCCACTCGTTGCAGGTGGGGATTCCGCGGACGTGAAGCCATGCTCGAAGAACAACAGCCGCTTCTATGATCCGGGTGAAGACGGCTTTTTCCCTGAAGAAATGGCGTTCTGATACAATCGCCTCCGATGATCGCGCTCGCGGCTATTGTCTGTTTCGCAAATTGGGTTGAGGCATTGGCGGGTTTTGGGAGCACGCTGTTTGCGCTCGTTCTCGGCGTCTACTTTTTCCCGCTCGAGCAGCTGGTTCCAGCGCTCGTTCCACTGAACCTGCTTCTCAGTGCGACGATCGTGCTGAGGCATCCGTCCGGAGTCGACTGGAAGATTCTGGGGCGCCAGATTTTGCCTTGGGCAGGAGTGGGCACCCTGGTTGGGGTCCTGGTTTTTGGCCGGATTCCCCAAAAAGAGCTGAAACTGGTTTTCGGGGTGATTGTGTCCGGGTTGTCGGTCATCGAACTCTGGCGGTTCCGAACGAAAGCAGTCGCAAAACCTTTGTCCGGGATGGCCGGGGCAGGTTGGCTTCTGGGGGGCGGTCTGATGCAGGGGCTTTATGCCTCTGGCGGCCCGATGATTGTCTATTTCAGCAGTCGTTCGTTCACGGATAAGTACCGCTTTCGAAGCACGCTTTCGATGCTCTGGCTGGTACTGAATCTCGCTGTTTTCGCTGGGTTAGCTCTGAAGGGCGAGCTGACCTCGCAAACCTTGAAGCTCAGCGCCTGGATGCTTGCACCGGTATGCCTGGGTATCGTTCTCGGGGAGTGGAGCCATTCGCGCGTTCCGGAGCGAGGTTTCCGACAAATGACCTACGGACTCTTGCTTGTTGCCGGGATTTGCCTCGTGGTTCGGGGCTGAAAATCAGGGTTGAATTAAGTATTTATACGCAGCGCGTATAGCGTTCTTGACGCGAAGCGGCGCGCGTTTTATGCCTTCGCGTTCAACATGCAGTACAGAATTCTTCTCGCCCTCAGCTCTCTCTTAGTAATGATCGCAGGCTCGCCCGCTCAAGCAGCAGGCCGCGTAGCATCGGGCCGCGTTTGGAGTCGAGATGGCGCTCCTTCACTCATGGCATTGAAGGAGCTACCGGGTCAGCGCCTTGCGCCTCGCGAAGTTTTCAATGCGTGGAGCGAAGGTCGATTCACGGTCCTTCCCCTCGGAAGCGAGCGCGCCGATTTTACGGGTCCGGTTTGGGTCGCCTACCCAGTTTCGGGCGCGACCGGAGCCGAAGGTGGATTCGAATTCGAAGTTTGGCGGTTCCCAATTCGCGCTGCAGATCTCTTCGTCTTCGAAGGTGATCGCTTAGTCGAACGAGATTCGCTTCGCCCCGAAGAACATAAGATCGAAGTTCCCTATGATACGATCGGATTTAGCGTTCCGAAAAATCATGATCGCCTGGTTTTGCTTCGACTTGATTGCCGGGATCGTTGCCGGATTCCGACGGTGCTTCGAGCGCGCGCAAATCACGATGCCAATATTCTCCGCCGCGAACAGGTTAACGGAATTCTCTTCGGTGTCGGGGTCGGCCTGACGCTCTACAATCTCTTTCTGTTCTTCGCGCTCGGAAACATCAGCTTCCTCTACTACGTCGCCTACAGTTTCTTTTCGTGGCTGTTCATTTATTCCGAGACTGGCTATCTCACGCACTTTTTTGCGGTGGAGTGGTACAAATACCGACTGCTCTGCATCTTGCTTGCGATCACCTTCGCGGTCGTCTTCGCTCGTGACTTTCTCGAAACAGCGAAGCGCCTTCCTCGCTTCAATCGGCTCATCAATGCCACCGTCGCGGTATTGCTGTTGGCTGCTGCAGTTCAGGTTTTCTTTCCCGATTTGAACGAAGGCGCCTTCATGAAGACGGCGATGGATATCGGTCTTCCGGCCGGTGTCATGCTTCTGTTGCTTGCCGGCATTTTCAGTCTGAAAAACGGCAGCAGCGCGGCCCGCTATTATCTGATTTCCTGGTCTGCCGTTTTTGCCGCGGTTTTGATCTGGGTGGGTGAGTGGCGCGGTTGGATTCCTCAGAATTCGGTCACTGCGTACCGCATTCCCCTGGGCCTGGCGTTTGAGACCGTTTTAATGTCCATCGGGCTTGCTCATCGAATGAATCGTTCTCGTCGCGAATATGAAAATGCGCTCACCCTTCATTCCGAGGCTCTCGAAAAGCGCGTTCAGGAGCAGGGTCTCAGACTCGCTCAGTCGGCGAAAATGGCGGCACTGGGTGAAATGGCAGGCGGGATCGCTCATGAGATCAATAATCCGCTCGTGATCCTCGAAGCACGCGCAAGTCTGCTTAAACGCTTGATCGAGCGTAGCGACGGAGACCCGGAAACCAAGCTTCGTGCGGTGGCCACGATTCGCGAAACGGTGGCGCGAATCGCTCGTATCGTGAAGTCGCTTAAGACGTTCGCGCGCGAATCCAAGGAGGATGAACCGCAACGAGTGGCGCTCTTTCAGATTGTCCGCGAGTCCTTGGAGCTCTGTGCTCAACGTTTCGCGCAGCATGGAATTCGTCTTGAAGTTCCCACTGAGGACACCGGCATCGAGTTGGACTGTCGGCCAGGTGAAATCTCGAACGTGCTTCTGAATCTGCTTTCAAACGCCTTTGATGCGGCCTCGGTTTCTGAAGAGGGTTGGGTGCGCCTTCGCGTGCTCGATCAAGGAGATTGGGCCGAGCTTCGCGTGGAAGACAGTGGACACGGTGTTCCGGTCGTCGCTCGCGAGAAAATTTTCGAGCCGTTCTTCACGACGAAGGGTGTGGATCGAGGCACAGGCCTTGGCCTGAGTATTTCGCACGGCTTGGTAAAAGCTCATGGCGGCGAATTGCTTCTCGACGCTCAGTCGCCATTTACGGCGTTCGTCATGCGCCTGCCGAAGGTTTCACAGCCCAAGGCTTCAGTGGTTCGAGCGCCGCTCGGCGATCCTGAGCTTCCGATGTCGCTGACCGTGTCGATTGAAGCAGCGCCCGCAGTCGTCGCAGACCAGCTCGGTTAGCTCGTCGACTTCGGAAACTGCGCCTGTCCACGGTGCTCGATGTCACCGTTCACACGGACGACGTAATAGATCGGAACGGCCGGAGCGATCATCGCGCTGACGCCACAGTATAGTGACATCGATTGATCGACGGCTTCCTGCAGGCGCTCGAGCGGAAGGTCCGTTCCCGTGAAGTCATAGCTCAGGTCGATTTGAACAAAGACTCGGGGTTGTTTTTCGGTTTGCTCGGCATTCGAAGTCATCGAGAAGCTGTCGTACGAGACTTTGTGCTTTCTCAATAACCCGACAACGTCCATCGCTGAGCAAGCCATGACAGAGCCTAGCAGGGCTTCCTTCGGACTCGGACCGGCGTTCTTGCTGCCCATTCCCGAAGTGTCCATTGTGAAGCTCAGGCGATCGTCGCCCCTGGCGATCAGGGCTTCGAAAGCTAGTGGGGCACCGTTTACAGTTTTCAGCTCGACTCGCATAGAGTCAGAACTATCGCTTGAAGGGTTCGACGCGATCAATGCTTAAACGCTGAATAAGCGTCAAAAAGCCCAGTTCGAATCATCGATACCGCGATGGCCGCGAGTAAAAGAGCGGCGATTTTCGAAAGAACAACGGTTCCGTCTTTTCCAAGAACCCGGGTTACGGCTTCGCAGTTTCTCAGGGTCACCCAAGCGAGCAGGTAGTTTGCAAGCAGAGCCAGGAAAGTGATGAGGTAGCCCGTGGTTCCCACCTGAAGAATCAGCGTGGTGAGGACACCCGGGCCGGTAATCAGCGGAACGGCGAGTGGAACGATGCCGCTCGACCCCGACGGTTTCTGGACGGCTTCTGGACCGCCGAGCAGATCGGCAAGCGAGACGAGCAGGAGAACGAGTCCTCCTGCGATTTTAAAGTCAAAGAGGCTGATACCGAGATGATGGAAAATCTGCTGACCGAGAAATACAAAGATGATGGCAACGCCACCGGCAACGGCCATTGAAGTATTTACGATGCGCTTTCGTTCGGATGGAACCATGGCCTGAGTGATCGAAAGGTAGAGTGGGACCGTACCGATCACATCGAGCGCCACAAAAATAGCGGTGAAGCAAAGTAGAAACTGAGCCATCGTTGTTTGATCGTAGCATGGAGCGTGCTAACTTTATTATCGCGAACCCATTGATCTGCTCTTAGAAGGCTCATGACCGTTTTTCCGCGGCTTTGGACCCGACTTTCAATTTCCAAAAAGCTTTATACGGTGGTGGGAGTGATGGCGCTCCTTCTCGCCGGGGAGTTGCTCGTTCTTCGCATTGCGATGGACAGTCTTTCCGCGCTGAGAGGATTCGTCGGCGGAGAAGCGCTTTGGTCAAAGGGTCAAAAGAATGCCGCATTTAGCATTCAGAGATACGCACTCACTCGCCGCGAAGAGGATTTTCAGGCGTTCCTCGATTATCTGAAGGTTCCCGAAGGGGATCATCTGGCGCGGGTTGGCCTGATGCAAATCCCACCCGACACCGCTTTGGTGCGCAAAGGGTTTTTACAGGGCCAGATCCACAGTGACGATATCGACCCGATCATTCGCTTGATCGAGCGATTTTCAAAGATTTACTACGTGAACAAGGCCCTCGCGATTTGGGGCAAAGCTGACGAAGCTCTCGTTGAGTTCAAGGCGGCTGGAATAGCTTTTCACAATCAGCATGACCCCGCAGTGGTGCTGAAAACGGTCGCTCGCATCAATCAGTTGAACGTCGAGCTGACGCTGCTGGAAGATGATTTCTCCAAGACGCTGGGTGAAGGGTCGCGGGCGATGGAGCGGCTCCTTCTCATTGTTTTGGCGATTGCCGTGATGACCGTCGAAACATTCGGCATCTTCATCACCTTTCGAATCAGTCGTTCGCTCTCCAAGGGGCTACGAGATCTGAATGATGCCTCTGAACGAATTGGTCATGGAGAATTCGCGAAGAAAGTTCCTGTTCAATCGGAAGACGAACTGGGGACTTTGGCTGTTTCAGTGAACAAAATGGGCGATTTGCTTCAGAAGTCGTATTCCGAACTCGAAACTCGAGTTGAGGAGAGGACGGGGGCGCTTTCGAAGCTCGTTGAAGAAAATGCCCGGCTAGTTCAAACCCGAGACGAATTCATTTCTGTGGCGTCACATGAGTTAAGAACGCCGATGACGGCCTTGGCATTGCGCCTTCAGCTTTTAAGTCAGCAGGTGGGTCGAAGGCTTCATGGCGAAGATGCGTCGATCATTGGTGCTCTTATAGGGCAGGCCTCTGATCAAACTCGTCGACTATCCGTTCTCTCGGGCGAGCTTTTGGATCTCACACAGCTGAAGCTGGGTAGCTTTAAAGTGGAGCCGGAGAACTGCGACCTACGAGCCTTGGTGTTTCAAGCGGTATCCCAACTCAGTGCCGAGTCTGCGCGAAGTGGCGTAGTGGTGAGTGTTCATTCTGACGGCCCTGTGTCGCTGGATGTGGATCCAATTCGAATCGTCCAGGTGATTACCAACCTGGTTTCCAATGCGATTAAATACGGTCAGGGCAAGCCGGTCGACGTGACAGTAGGGAAGAGTGAAAAATCTGCCCATGTCGAAGTGCGCGACAATGGTCTGGGTATTCCAAAAAGCCAGCATACCTGGGTTTTTGAACGCTATCAGCGGGGCGATTGGAAAGGACGAGCCTCTGGACTTGGCCTCGGTCTTTTTATCTCGCGACAGATCGTTGAAGCTCACCAGGGTTCCATCATTTTAGTCAGCGAGGAAGGTGCCGGCGCAAGTTTTCAGGTGGTGTTGCCGCTTGCTGTAAAAAGAAGTCGGAGCTAGGCAGGGCCACGAAATTGCTTCAGTATTAGGTTATGCAGCTGAAGCTTGGAACGAAGCTCTTGATTGGACTTCTGGTTCTATTAATCCTCGTCGTGGGATTTTTAGATGGTGCGACACTGAGCCTCATTAGCTCGGATAAAAAAGCATCGACTTACGAGTCGCAGGCAACCGAAGCGATTCTCGCCGGTCAGGAGTTTTCTCGTACCGTCGATTTCACGCTGAACACTCTTCGGTTCTCGCTCGCGGGTTTGGATTTTCGCCAGATCGTCGCAGGTAAAACGGAAGCCGCGATTCGTTCGATTCTCGAAAATCAGAGCAATCTCGTTGCGATGACGTTGGCCTTTACTGAAAGCAACGGCGAGCGATTCGAGACATTTTTGCAAGTGGTTCAGCCGGGAGCCCTCGCAAAGCTTGGCCTTCAGACTTCTGATTTGATCTTTCCGGACGCGATGCTTCGTCCGCTTTACGCGGACTTTAAGAAGAACGGGATCGTGTTTTTGAATCTTTCGAAGCCGGGAAAACTTCCGATTCTCGGAATGGTTTTCGCCGCAAACGGCGATACGTCAGGAAAAGGGAAGACCTTTCTTGCCTTGGGACACGTGAGTCTCGACGGTTTTGGCAAGCACATCAAAGCCTCACAAGTGACGATCGCCACGCGTCGAGGACAGGTTCTTTTCGACACGAATCCAAACGCGATGTTCGCCGGTGAAGGCATTAAAGATAATCCGCTCTTTCAGCTGGGATCTGAAGGGCGCGTTCCGGCCGGAGCGCGCGAATTTGAAGTCGACGGTAAGCGCTTTCTCGGAAGCTTCTACCTGCCAGGGCACGATCTTGTCGTCCTGACCCGGAGCGAATGGCGCCGAGCCATGCGCTCACTTTTCAGTCTCGGCGAGCGGTACGTTCTTCTCGGATTGATTGCTTTGGGGTCGGCTGGTCTGTTCGCGATTTTTGTCGCCAACACGGTGGTTCGGCCGATTCGGCGTCTTGAAACGGCAACGCTCGAAGTCGCCGGCGGAAATTTCGACGTTCAACTGCGAGATGGCCGAAGGACAGACGAAATCGGAACGTTGTCGCGCGCGTTCATGGCGATGGCGAAAAGGATTCGCGAGCTGATTCAAGAAAGTGTTCGTCGCGTGAAGCTCGAGAACGATTTGGCGATCACCTCGACCGTTCAACGTAACTTGATTCCGGATGCTGTTTACCGAGACTCCGAGGTCTCTATTTTCAGTCACTATCAATCCGCTGAAGAGTGCGGTGGCGACTGGTGGGGACATTTCCGCGTCGGGAATCAGCTCGTGGTGATGGTAGCCGATGCAACCGGCCACGGACTTCCAAGCGCGCTGACGACGGCCGCAGCTCGCGCCGCGGCAAGCCTGCTTCAGCTCCGTGCAGAGCGTTCGCCAGAAGAGCCACTTGAGCCTTCAGCCATGTTGATCGAGTCCAATCGTGCGATTCATGATTCCGCTCGTGGTCAGCTGAATATGACGGCCTTCCTTGCAGTCGCTGACCTTCGTACTGGCAAATTGAAGTACGCGAGCGCGGGACACAATCCGGTCTGGCTGTTCCGGCCGGAGGGAAGTGGTTCGAAAATCATCAGTCTCACAGCTTCCGGACAGCGCCTGGGTGAGAAGGCGAACGTGGACGGATACGAGGTCTCGGAAGTGGAGATCGCAGCCGGCGACGTGCTGCTTTTCTACACGGACGGTTTGACTGAGGCGAAAGATCTCTCGGGCAATCTGCTTGGAAAGAAGCGAGTCAGAGAAATCGTACAGAACAGTCTTTCATCGGGCGCGCAGGCAACCTTGGCCGCCCTCGAGCAAGAGTTGAACGAATTTGGTCGCGGCAAGCCTCTCGACGATGACGTAACGTTCGCGTTGGTTGAGATCCGCCGACTTGCCCCAGGAGGCATCGCATGAGTGACGATATGCCAGAGGAAATCGTCGTAACCCTGGACCTGCCACCGGATGATTCTTCGGCTGAAGCAGTGCCAGCGGAAGCAGCTCGCCCGGTCGCCCCAGCGACGACGAAACCTTCAAGCCGAAGGGCCGCGGCACCATCTGGGCACCGTCCCGCAGTTGCTCCTCCACCGGCTCCACCAGAAGTGACGGGGCGAGTGATGATGCCGCCTCCGCATCCGTTGCATGCAGCTCAGGGGGGCTTCAAAGGGTTTGTTCGTGGGTTCAACCCATGGGAACGTCGCCTTTTGGTTCTCTTCCTGCTTTTGCTTTTGATGTCATCGGGCACCTATTTCAGTGGTTACTCGATTCGAAGGCTTCTGTTCGGTTGGTCCGATGAAGACTCGGGCAAAACAGTCGGCCAGATGAAGTTGAAAAAAGGCAGCGTTCTTCGCCAGACCCCAGGCGGCGGCGAGTTTGAAAAGGTTTCCGAAGGAGCGACGCTCTTCAACGGTGACACCATCATGACCAGCACTTTGCCGGGTACTCAGGTGGTTTTCGACACCGATCATGGCGAGCTCGTGCTCGGACCTGAAACTCTCATTCGTCTCGATTTCGCGGACGGACTCGCAGCCAAGCCGCGCATCGAGCTGGTGGTGGGAGCAGTGAAGGCCAAAGGCGGAAAAACGGGCTTGATTCTCAAATCCAAGAACGGCGAGCGCGACTTGAAGGAAGGCGAAGAAGACGCTGCGGAAACCGCAAAGGCGCCTCCGCCGCTCATTCCTCTCGCGAGCCAGGTTCACATGATTTCGCCCAAGGTCGGTGATCGACTTCGAGTGGAAGAAAAGTCTGAGCCGATTCATCGCGTCGTTCGCCTGGAGTGGAAAGTCGACGTAGTCGATGC
>OUNO011322926.1_pt1 | contig 13821 bp, 8 predicted proteins | sample 1779811 | NCBI WGS metagenome assembly OUNO01 (sample SAMEA3914804, study PRJEB12502) | metagenome | biome: forest; material: soil | place: Canada | collected 2010-06-25 | depth 0.3 m | reverse complement strand
CCTTAAATCCAATGGCGCTTTCAGAGAACTGCAGGCACAGCTGGAAGGCACAGAAAACAGAATCACAGTAGAAAGAATGAAATTCAACGATGCGGTAAAAGATTATAACACTTACATTCGCAAGTTTCCAAACAACATGACTGCAGGAATGTTTGGCTTTGAGAAGAAAGGATATTTTGAAGCATCTCCTGGTTCAGATAAAGCACCTTCAGTAAAATTCTAATAAAATCATGGCTAAAGAATTCTTTAACGAAGCACAGCAGAAATCTATAGTAAGCGCTATCAAATCTGCCGAGCTGAACACATCAGGCGAAATACAGGTGCATATTGAAAATACCTGTAAGAAAGATGTGATGGACAGAGCAACAGAAGTATTCGCTTCTCTGAACATGCATAAAACAAAACTTCGCAACGGTGTTTTGTTTTATCTGGCGATCAAAGATAAAAAGTTTGCCATCATCGGGGATGCAGGAATCAATTCTGCTGTACCAGAAAATTTCTGGACTTCCATCAAAGACCAGATGCAAACTGAATTCAAACAAGGTAAATTTACAGAAGGACTTTGTGATGGAATCTTAAAGGCAGGAGATCAACTCAAGAGCCATTTCCCTTATCAGTCAGACGATGTAAATGAATTGCCTGACGACATCTCTTTTTCAAATAACTAAATAATTGAGTAGCGCAGGGTTTACTTGCGCTACTTTATTTTATGAAGAAATATATTAAGTACTTTGTTCTGATAAATGTTCTGTTGCTGATTCAGCCATGGCTGCTGAAGGCAGGAGATATTCCTGAAAAACCAGAACCAGCCAGATTTGTAAATGATTTTGCAGGTATACTTGGAGCACAGGAGCAGCAAGCCCTGGAAGCAAAATTAAAAGGCTATAGCGACAGCACTTCTACACAGATAGCAGTAGTTATCGTCACTTCTCTGAACGGGTATGATGTAGCAGACTTCTCATACCGCCTGGCAGAAAGCTGGGGAATAGGACAGAAAGGAAAAAATAACGGACTTCTTATTTTAATTGCGCCCAATGAGCGCAAGATGAGAATAGAAGTTGGCTATGGACTGGAAGCCGTTGTACCAGATGCAAAAGCCAAGTGGATCATAGACGAAATTATGAAGCCTAATTTTAAGGCGAATAATTATTATGCAGGAATTGATGGCGCTATAGACGCCCTTATTAATAAGGCTTCAGGTGAGTATAAAAGAGACGGCACCGAAACCGATTACAGAAAAAAAGGCAGCAGTGGCATGAGCTGGGTTGTGGTGATTGTGATTATCATTTTCATCATCATCAGCATGTTCAATAAAGGCGGCCGCAATGGCACTACCAGATATTCATCCGGTGGAATGTTTTTAGGCGGCGGTGGCTTTGGTAGAGGCAGTGGTGGTGGTGGCGGAGGTTTCGGCTTTGGCGGCGGCAGTTTCGGCGGTGGCGGTGCTGGCGGAGACTGGTAAAATACAACGTAAAGGTAAAATAAACGTTAAGAGATAAAGATACATGCATATAATTCTATCGATATTCCTTTCTTTAATAAACATTGCCATTCTTTCAGCACAAATGGTAAACATTCCTGCGCGCCCTGAACCTAAAAACCTGGTGAATGACCTGGCAGGCGTACTGGTAGAACCAAGGCGTACCGAAGCACTGGAATATAAACTCAGAAAATACGAAGACTCTTGCGGAGTAGAAATATTTGCCGTGATTGTAGAGTCGCTTGACAAAATAGATGTAGAGAGTTATGCAGGAAAACTGGCAGATAAATGGGAAGATTCCAATGATAAGATAAACGGGGTGTTTATCTTATACGACTACGAAGACAGAGGCTATGCCATCATTCCAGGCTCAAAATTCAAAGAAAAATTCGGCAAAGTTATTATCGATAAAATTGAAAATCATTTTTTAAAACCTCATTTTAAAAAAGGAGAATACTACGAAGGCTTTAATGAAGCTGCTGATGCCATTGTAAACCATGTGAGTGGCAAGCTTTCAGACAAAGAACTTAAGTCAGATGATAAGTACAATAAATATCCTTACCTGATTTTAATACTCTTATTTTTTCTGATTTTATACCCGATTATCATGTTTGTTAAATTTAACAAACATCATTTTGGAAGTAAAAAACTTGGGTTTATGTCGGCATTTATGTTGATCAGTCACATCAAACCATCGCACAGCAGTTATGATGATTTCAAAACCGGACAAGGCGCATTCTCTACTAAAAAAATTGCCGGGTCTAAGCTCACCAGCTTTGGTGGCGGCGCTGGTGGCAGCTGGGGTGGTTGGTAGTAATTAGCTAATCTTGAAATTACCCATTCTATATATCGTTTTTTTTGCAATCACTATTTTTTCAGCTCCAGCACAGCATGTAGTAAGAACATGGCATCCAGAAGACATTGATTCAGTCAAATTGGATTCTTTAAATAAAAAATTCGGCAGACATAAAACCATTCCTCCACTATACTATAAGCAAATATTACTTACGCTTTCTTACTATCCTGAACTGAGCCATACACATATCAGGTTTAAAATAAGGAAAACCAATATTCCATTTACAACCGTTCCTTCTGTGTTGAGCACTATATTTCATTCAAGAAAAAACAGGAGGTATAGAGTGATTATAAGTTCTTATAGCAAAGAACTTGATACTACCACGCTAAAATATATTCCTTTCAACGGACAATTAGGTGTGCTGGGGCACGAGCTTGACCATGTCTCTTATTTCAACAACAGAAATAAATTTGGCGTACTCCGGGTTGCTTTTGGAAATTTATCCAAACGTTATATGGACCGCCTGGAATACAACACCGATCAGGGTACGATTGATCACAAGCTTGGCTGGCAGCTACTCGACTGGAGTGTATACGTGCGGGATGCGCTCGTTACAGTGTATTTCAGAAAGTGGGGATTGCCATACCGGAATATTGATTTTGATGCACTTCCTTTGCCTGACAGCGAGCGATATATGCATCCGCAAACGATCAGAAAAAAGATTACAGAAAACCCTTTATACAAAAATCCCTGAAGCCTTTCTGGTAAACAATTTTTAAGTTTATAACCGGATTCGTATATTGGTATTTATAAAAAATAATCATGGACCTTAGAATATTTTTCGATCCTGTTAAAATTGAACAAAGCAATGATCCTTCTTTGTTTTCCGGAAATATTAAAACTTTCAAAGAAGACTTCCCCTCTCTCGAAGCTGCCAATATTGCCATCATTGGAGTCGGTGAAGAACGTGGCACCCTCACCAATAAAGGCTGTGCACAAGGTCCTGATGAAGTGAGGCTACAATTGTATAAACTTAAAAAAGGAACTGGCTCCACCCGCATCATCGATCTAGGAAATCTTCGTCCGGGAGAAATGCATGAAGACACTTGTCTGAGGTTAAAAGAAGTCATAGAAATGCTGATGCAGCAGGAAATACTGCCTTTGATCATCGGCGGATCTCATGACCTGGATTATGGACAGTTTTTAGCATACGAACATACAGAGAAACTGATCAGCATACTAAACGTGGATGCTGCGCTGGACATGGCTTCTACGCAGGATGACAAAAGTAAAAGCCATATCAACAACATATTGGTGTATCAGCCTAATTTTATTTTTAATTACAGTCACCTGGCTTATCACAGCTATCTGACTGATCAGGAAGCGGTGAATGTGCTGGAGAAATTATATTTTGAAACGTACAGGGTAGGAAGAGTCAGAGAGAACATCGAAGATATGGAACCTGTGATCAGAGATGCAGACATGCTGAGCTTTGATATCGGGGCCATCAGAATATCAGATGCACCAGGAAATAAAAATGCCGCTTCTTTTGGATTGACAGGTGAAGAAGCCTGTCAGATCTGCTGGTATGCAGGATTGAGCTCAAAGCTTAGTTCGGCAGGTTTTTATGAATATAACCCAGGAGAAGATTTCAGAAGACAGACCGCTGGCGTGGTTGCTACCATGATCTGGTATTTTATAGAAGGGTATTCTTCAAGGAAAGGCAATCTGAAAGTTGACAACCCTAATTATACCAAATTTATTGTAGAAATAGATTCAGAATATCAGAAGCTTATTTTCTATAAAAATAACCTGACGGAAAAATGGTGGATGGAAGTTCCATATCCCGATACCAAGAAAAAATTTGCAAGAAATTCCATTGTGCCATGCAGTTATAATGATTATCTGGCAGCCAATAAAGGCGAGGTTCCCGACAGGTGGATACTCACTCATTCCAAACTTATTTAATGGCTTTGACAGGCATACAATAAAAAATATAAAATTCCGTTATCAAAGGCTGTACTTGTACAGCCTTTTTTGTTGATCAAAAATTGCTGTTAATATCTAAAAATCAATTAATTTTACAAGTTGGAACAATACGTTCTGACATAACCAAACTAAAAATGATTGTTTATTTATTCGGTGAGCTCGCCCATATAGAGCCCACTTATGCCATTGTAGAAACCGGAGGAATCGGCTACAAGACGAAGATCTCTCTGAATACCTATTCTGCGATCAAAGATCTGAAAGGCAAGTGCAAGCTTCATACCCATCTGCACATCAAGGAAGACGCGCATACGTTATTCGGTTTTTTCGAACCTGTTGAAAAAAGTGTTTTCCAGGACCTGATTTCTGTGTCTGGCATTGGCCCGGGCACTGCCATCATGATGCTTTCTTCCATGAATGCTTCTGAAGTTCAACACGCCATTGCATCTGAAGACCTGCGTTCCATTCAGGCGATCAAAGGAATTGGCGCTAAGACAGCACAAAGAGTGATCCTGGAACTGAAAGACAAAATGAAAAAGAGTGCTTTAATGGCCGATGGTCAAACGGTTTCTTATTCTGCCCACAATACCAAGCGGAATGAGGCGTTATCAGCATTGGTAACACTCGGCATTGCCAGAAATGCAGCAGAGAAAAACATCGATACAATTCTGAAAAAAGAAGGAGATGCTTTGTCTCTGGAACAATTAATAAAGCTTGCGCTTAAAATGGCCTGATTTTTTAAGTATTGCAAAGTCTGAATAAATATATCCTGATTACTGTAGGGGCTTCATTATCTCTATTTGCTTGGCTTTCGGTCGCGAAGTCAAGCAATAATTATTTGCCCTTTATTCAGAAAAATACTCCTGCAGATACCATTCCTAAGGAAACTAAAAAAAGCAGGAGACCTACTTACCAGGAAAAAGACAGACAAGGAGATCCATTCAACAACAAAGCCAGTGAATCGCCCTTGCTCCTGCACGATCCATCCAACGTATCGCAGGAAGTAGAACTGGATTCTTCAGGGCAAAATTATATTGTAGATGAAAAAATGGGCGCGCTCGATTATCGCCCACCCACTACGATGAGCTTTGAAGAATATTCCAGGTATCAGCAGAAAAAAATGATCAGGAATTACTGGCAGAATAAAGGCGCTGATTCATCCGGATTAAGAGACAGAAAAGATCCGAAAGCAGGGCCATTGAGTTTGAAAATAAAAGCACCCGGACTGGCTGGTCCTTTTGGCGGTGATTATGTAGACATCAAGCCAAACGGTTTGGTAACTCTTGATTTTGCTTACAAACATCAACGCGTATTTAATCCGCAGATTCCGGTAAGTCAGCAGTCGCAAGGTACTTTCGATTTTGACAACCAGATTCAAATGAATGTGGTGGGAAAAATTGGAACCAAGCTGAAGTTGAGCATCAACTGGGATACAAAGGCTACGTTTGAGTTTCAGAACAATTTTAAAATAGAATATACAGGTGGAGAGGAAGACATTCTTCAGAAGATAGAAGTAGGCCAGGTAAGCATGCCGATCAACAGTTCGTTGATTTCCGGAGCGCAGAATTTATTCGGGGTAAAAGCGAAAATGCAGTTTGGCCGTATGTCGGTAGTGGGTGTGTATGCCAGTCAGAGAGGTGCTTCGCAGCAGATCACCGCACAGGGCGGCTCAAGCATCAGGACGGTGGAGATCAAGGCAGATGCTTATGATGATTACAGACACTTTTTCTTAGGCCATTTCTTCCGCGACAAATATGAGAAAGCGCTGGAAAGCACGCCCAATATAAACTCTGGAGTAACGATTCCTACAGGACGTATAGAAGTTTACATCACCAATAGTAACAACACGACTACAGATTTAAGAAACGTAGTAGCATACCTCGATCTTGGAGAGGCAGGTCCATACAGGGCTGAGCATAAAAGCGAAGCATATAGTACCGCCAATCCTACTCCTCTTTCCAATACGGCGAACTTACTCTGGAATACCATTTCAGATACGCTTTCAAAACAATACAGAGACCCAACCATACTCGCCACTTCATTGGCCGCGCCTCCTTTAAATCTGGTAAAAGGAACAGATTATGAAATATTAAACAACGCACGTAAACTAAAACCAGAAGAGTTTACTTTCAATCCAAGCCTCGGATACATCAGTTTGGTTTCTCCGCTGAGGCCTTATGAGATACTGGCAGTTTCATATCAGTATGCCTACAATGGTACGAGTTATAAAGTAGGAGAGCTGAAAGAAGACTATTCAAACCGCGATTCCAATGATGTAATCATTCTGAAATTGCTGAAACCTTCAAACATCATGACTCGTCTGCCTACCTGGGATTTGATGATGAAAAACATTTATCAATTAGGAGCGGCAGGAGTTTCGAGAGATAACTTTCAACTCCGGATGATCTATAAAGACGATATCTCTGGCGCAGATATTCCCAATTTACAAGAAGGTGCACAGACGAAAAATGTGCCCCTTATCAAACTATTCGGACTGGACAGATTGAATCCCAACAATGACCCTTTCCCGGATGGAAACTTTGACTACATCGAAGGAGTCACCATTGATTCGAAAAACGGAAGAGTTATTTTCCCAGTACTGGAGCCGCTGACCTTCACGAAGCAAGGGACGCCAAGAGACCCGACGCTTGTCACAAAAGGCAGAGGAAATTATTTTTCAGGAGAAGCAGATTTATACAACAAATACGCTTATGTGGAATTGTATGATTCAACAAAAAGTGATGCTTCGCAGGTAGCAAGTAAAAATAAATTTTTCCTGAGAGGACAATACCAATCTACAGCAGCCAATGAAATTCCATTGACAGGAGCCATCAATCTTGCGCCAGGTTCTGTCAAGATTACCGCCGGAAGCCGGCAATTGGTGGAGGGTGTGGATTATACAGTAGATTATAATCAGGGTAAAGTAAAAATATTAAATGAAGGGGTATTGGCTTCCGGTCAGAATCTGGTGATCAATTATGAGAAACAGGATTTGTTTAATGTAAGACAAAAATCTTTTTATGGTACGAGGCTGGATTATAAAGTTAACAAAGACATTAATATTGGCGGTACATTTTTGCATCAGACGGAAAGGCCTACCATTACACGTGTGAACGTTGGGGATGAGCCCAGCAACAACAGCATCTGGGGGATCGATGGAAATATTAAGAAAGAATCCAGGATGTTGACCAAGCTGGTCGATCTTCTTCCGATCATTCAAACCAAAGCACCATCTTCTATCACCTCACAGGCGGAGTTTGCGCAATTTATTCCAGGCCACAACAGTGCGTTGAATAACAATGGCTCTGATGGTGCTGCTTTTATTGACGATTTCGAAGCTTCGGAAACGCCTTACGATTTTGTAAGGACTCCTACCAAATGGAGAATCTCTTCTACGCCCCTCAGGTTTGGCGAGAGCAGCAGCGACAGTCTCCGTTACAGTTACCACAAAGCTTTGATTTCTACTTACAATATTGATCCATTGTTTTATTCCAGTGGTGTGTCTAACAGACCCACCAATAGCAGTGTTCCGGCTCCGGAAAAACTAGGCCACTACGAACGTGGAGTCACTGCGCAGGAAATATTTCCATATCAAAACCAGCAAGTAGTTATTACCAATTTGCCGACACTTGACCTGGCATATTTTCCAAGTGAAAGAGGTCCATATAACTACAACCCTAGCATAAGCAAGGACCTTAGCGGTGTTACTCCCAAAGAAATAATTCCTGGCCCTGCTCAGAATAACTGGGCAGGTGTAACGAGAAATATCGGGAGTGATATAGATTTTGACAATGCTAACATTCAGTATATAGAATTCTGGATGATGAGTCCGTACATCAAAGCCACAGACCCTAACAATACATTGATTGATGGAAAACCATTCGTGCCTACCAATAAAGGAAAGCTTTACTTCAACTTGGGAAATATTTCAGAAGATGTATTGAAAGACGGATTGCAATCGGCTGAAAATGCTTTGTCCGTAAACGGAACCAATCAAAGCATCAAAGAAACCAAATGGGGAAATGTAACAACTACTCAGCCATTGACCACTACATTTGACAATGACCCAAATAACAGGGCCAAGCAGGATGTGGGTCTTGACGGATTGAGCAATGCGCAGGAAAAAACGTTTCCTTTTGCACCAAGTTCTTCTGTGCTTGCTTATGATGACCCTTCAGGTGATGACTTTTCTTATTATTTGAGTGATCAGAATGATCAGCAGAATTTGAGTATTTCATCCAGGTACAAAAGATACAATGGTTTGGAAAACAACTCACCGGTAAGCAACCCTACCGATGCATCAAAACCTGTGCCTTCAAGCAGCACACAGCCCGACAATGAGGACATCAACCTTGACAATACACTCAGCACCATTGATGAATATTATGAATATTCTGTCGACATAGATCCGTCGCTGATGGTAACAGGTAAAAATTATATCGTATCAAAAACGGATTCCAAATGGCAGGGCGATGATGTAACCTGGCTCCAGTTCAGGGTTCCGATCAGAAGTCCTACTTCCACTTATGGAAGTATCAGCGGATTTAAATCGATTCGTTTTATAAGAATGTATGTTACAGGATTTACTGATCCTGTAATTTTGCGTTTTGCACAATTACAATTGGTTTCCAATCAGTGGAGGGTTTATCAGTTTGACGACATCAACCAGAACGGATTCGGCGCGGTGAATGAGCCAGATGATGCACAGTTGATCGTATCTACTGTAAACATTGAAGAAAATGGAGCAGCCTCTGGAGCCAACAGCATTCCATACACATTGCCTCCCGGTACTATCCGTGATCAGGATGCGACTTCCACGATACAAAGAAGTATTAATGAGCAATCGCTGAAACTTTCTGTGACAAACCTGGGCGATGGCCATGCAAGAGCTGTTTACAAAAATACCACATTTAACCTGATCAATTACAAACAGGTGAATATGTATCTGCATGCAGACAACCTGATCGATCCGACTACTACAGATGGACAGATGACCGCATTTATCAGATTGGGTACTGACTTTACACAAAACTATTATGAGATAGAAGTGCCTTTGTATTTTACTCCAAAAGGATCGTTAGATGCCAACTCTATATGGGATAGCCGGAATGCCATCAATGTTCAGATCAACGACCTTGTCAATACAAAACTGGAAAGAAATTCCGTCACGAATAATAATCTAAAGGCAACTTATTCCAGAGTGTTAGATGGAAAAACCCTGACCGTGATGGGAAATCCAGACTTGAGTGCCGTGACTACTATCATGATAGGATTGCGCAATCCCCTGCAAAACCAGCTGTCTGCGGCCGATGCAGACCATAGTCCAAAGTCTGCGAATATTTGGGTAGATGAACTCCGGGTAACAGAATTTGTCGAATCTTCTTCCTGGGCTGCTGCTGCAAAAGTAAATGCACAGTTGGCAGACCTGGGTTCTGTAACCGGATCGCTCAGGTATACCACTGCCGGTTTTGGCGGGCTGGATCAGAAAGTTTCACAGCGAGCCAATAACAATACTTTACAATACGGAACTTCTGCAAACCTGATGCTCGACAAATTCATTCCTCAGAAATTAGGAATAAAATTACCGATGTATATCAGTTTTGATAAAACAATCATTGCTCCGAAATACAATCCACTCAATCCCGATGTATTGCTGACTACTTATCTAGACAGCATTCACAACGCTACTGAGCGGGATAATTATAAAAAACTGGTAGAAGACATCAGTACCAGCAAAGCGATCAATTTTACGAATTTTAAAAAAATAAAAACAAAGAAAGGAGCGAAGGTCCATTTCTATGACATTGAAAATTTATCTTTTACTGTCGGATACAACGAAACAAAACGGACGTCCTTTGAGATCAAAGATTATTCTTTTCAATCGTATAAAGGCGCACTCGAATACAATTATAATAAACCAGGCAAAAGCATTGAGCCTTTGAAAAATGTTAAGTTTTTGCGGCATAAAAGTTTCAAAGCCATTAAAGATATTAATATCACACCCATTCCTACTTCTTTTACCTTCCGGGACGATATACTCAGGAACCTTACTAAAACCCAGTATTATCAATCGGGACCGCTTACTCCAGGCCAGGATCCGCTCTATCAGAAAATATTTACGATGAACCGTACCTATGGTATGCTCTGGAACCTCACCAAAAGTATCAACCTCGATTATATGGCTACGGCACTTGCAGTAGTTGATGAGCCCAACAGAGCCCCGGGAGATCAGGCATACAGCGATAGTATGTGGAGCAATTTTAAATCCATGGGAAGGTTGAAAAATTTTAATCAGTCGGTCAATGCTACTTACAAATTGCCATTGGATAAAATTCCATTTACCAACTGGCTCAACGCAGATGTGAAATACACGGGTGGTTACAACTGGGTATCCGGCGCTATTGCTCCACCAGATTCAGTAAGCTTAAGAGACACGCTTGGCAATTTATTATCCAACAAGCGAGACATGGCTTTGAACGGAAAAGTAAATTTTGAACTCATATACAACAAAGTAAAATTTTTAAAAGAGATCAACAGCACACCGTTGAACAGTCCACAACCCGTCAAGAATCCGAAAGGCGATACCTCGCAGACCAGGAAACCTCCAGACCTCAGGGCAATAAAAGCAGCACTTAAATTTGTGATGCTGATTAAAAATATAAATTTTACTTACGGCGTCACCAACACTACACAGTTACCCGGATACCTGCCTATCCCGACTTATTTTGGCGTGGACACCAGGGCGCAGAGCGGAGCGTTTAATTACAATGGAAATACTTATAATAATATTAATCAATTAGGAAGCCTTGCAGAAATACTTCCTTTTATTCTTGGCTCTCAAAATCCGGATTTCCGCTATAAGGCAGCAGAACTGGGCTGGATGTCGAAGAGCCGGTATATGAATACCCCTTATATACAAACAAGCACGATTAATCTTAGTCTGCGAACAACCATAGAACCGATCAGGGATTTTAAGATACAACTTGATTTGAAGAAAACGATTGGGTCCAACTACCAGGAATTATTCAGAATAGATTCATTAAGTTCTGTTGGGCATAATGCGCTCGATCCGAATTTCCAGCCGACTTATACTTCTGATAACCCCACCAGGAGCGGTAACTACAGCATCTCTTATATTTCTTTGCTGACAGCTTTCGATCAGGGAGGAAATGCTTCCTTTGATAAATTTCAGCAATATAGAAACATCATCAGAAGCAGACTAGGTAATACAGGCTATGAACAAAACTCGCAAGATGTATTGATTCCGGCCTTTATAGCGGCGTATACAGGAAAAGATGCGCATACTCAGAGCCTGACTTCTTTTCCAAGTATTCCTTTGCCAAACTGGACAATCACTTACACTGGCCTTACCAAGATCAAAGCCATTCAGCGTTTGTTTCCAAGTGTTACCATTAATCATGCATATTCTTCCACTTATGGCGTGGGAAGTTTTGCATCTTCTCTGGTTTACAATTCCAATTATATAAATCCTAATAACAGCTTTGAAACCTATACCCATGCAGATTCAGTCAACAAGAGCGGTTCGTACATTCCGCTTTATGTCATAGATGTAGTGAACATCAGGGAAAGTTTTTCTCCATTGATAGGGTTTAATGTAAAAACAAAAGGAAAGGTTTCGTATAAGCTTGAATACGGAAGAACCAGGAGCCTGGCCTTGTCTATGTCAAATGCCCAGATCAGAGAAGATGTGAGCAACAATTTTACCTTTGGAATTGGCTATACCAAAGCCGGTGTAAGATTGCCAAAATTCCAGGGAAGAGCAGTAACACTTAAAAATGAGCTTACCTTCAGGCTAGACCTGACCGTGCGGGATGCAGTTTCTTATCAGAGAAAACTGGATGAAGGAACTACCATCACTTCAGGAAATACAAACTTTCAGATCAAACCAACCATTTCATACAACGTAAGTCAGCGGGTGACCATGATGTTTTATGTAGAGCATACACGGAACATCCCAAAAATTTCAAGTTCTTTCCAGAGAAACACCACCACCATTGGTCTGCAGATCAGGTTTACACTTTCTTAATTTCTGAAGGCCTAAAGCGAAAGGCGTAAAGCTTGCGCGTTGATTTGTCTTTTTACTTTACACTTTTTACCTTTAACTTATGACATTAGCATTTAAAGAATGGGCGCAGATTGTAGATGCACTGGGCAAAGGCAAGCAAAGCATTGTGATTCGCAAAGGCGGCATCAGTGAAGAAGAAGGTGATTTTATCGTGAAAGGAAAAAAATTTCTTTTATTCCCTACCCTTTTTCATCAGGCAGAAGAAAAGATAAAACCTCAATGGTTGCCATTTCTAAAAGGCGACAACTTTCATTCTTCAGACAATAAAGTCACCATCCGGTATTTTGCAGAAGTAGCAGATTCAAAACTTATCAAAGACTGGGAAACCATTCATAAACTCGACAACTGGCATGCCTGGAAAGAAGAGGTCATGAAAGAAAAATTCACCCGCTGGGAAAATGGTGCCCACTTAATGGTACTCCAGGTATTTGAACTTCCCACGCCGATAGAACTTGAATTATTGCCCGAATATGGCGGATGCAAATCCTGGATAGAAATAGACCAGGATATTAATCTGGTAGGTAAACCAGTTATTAATAAAACTATTATATAGAGTAAAGCGTGAAAAGTTTAAAGTAAAAGGTTAGCATGATTTAATATTATTCTTTCACCTTACGAACGAAAGATTCCCAGACAAAACCTGCATCATTCCTGCATCTGGTATCTTGTAACCATCCAATCCTCTGTTTTTATGTCTGTTAGAAATATTTTACAAAATATTTCTATTCCTGATTAAACCTTTTCCATTAGCATACATCTAAGAAACAAAAACAGAACATACACAAAATTAGCTACACTATGAAAACCCACTTATTTAAAGCAGCCGTATTTGCATTGTCGCTTTCAATGGCTATTTCTTCTTGTAAGAAAAAAGAAGATACAGTTGTAGCAGATGATACGACGGAACAAGTTTCTACTTCTGCAGATGAGTCTGCTGTATCCCGCGAAACGGATCAAGCCATCAGCGATGTCAATGTGGCTGTGTCTGGCTCAAGCTTTGCCGGCGCAAGAGTATCCGGCTACCACAACCTTATTTGCGGAGCTACTATAGATGCTTCTGACAGCGCCAATGGAAATTATACCATTACTTATGATGGTACTACTTCTTGCATCAACAACTCCCGCACACGTTCAGGAAGTATTAAATTTCACATTCCTGTAGGGACACGCTGGACCGATGCAGGAACCACCATTACGATGACTTTCCAAAGTTATAAAGTAACCCGCCTTGCTGATAATAAATCATTGACATTCGCAGGCACAAAATATTTTACAAATGTAAACGGCGGATTGATTAAAAACCTGACTGATGGCGGTACTGCTGTAGTACATAAAATCAGAGGAAATGTCAACATTACTTTTGATGACAACAGTGTCAGGACCTGGTATATTTCACGCAAGAGAACAGCTCAGATTACTTCAGGAGTTACGACGCTTGCCATAGAAGGAGATTCAACCGTATCAGGCGTGGCC
>OUNO010004818.1_pt2 | contig 13845 bp, 13 predicted proteins | sample 1779811 | NCBI WGS metagenome assembly OUNO01 (sample SAMEA3914804, study PRJEB12502) | metagenome | biome: forest; material: soil | place: Canada | collected 2010-06-25 | depth 0.3 m | reverse complement strand
GCCTACCTCGAGGCGCACAAGGCCAAGTCGCTGCTGAGGTTCATCACCTGTGGCTCTGTTGACGACGGCAAATCGACCCTGATCGGTCGCCTGCTCTACGACTCCAAGCTGATTTTCGAGGATCAGCTGGCGGCGCTGGAAGCCGATTCCAAGCGCGTGGGCACTCAAGGCGGCGACATCGATTTCGCCCTCCTGGTCGACGGCCTCGCCGCCGAGCGAGAGCAGGGCATCACCATCGACGTCGCCTACCGCTTCTTCGCCACCGACCGGCGCAAGTTCATCGTCGCCGACACGCCAGGCCATGAACAGTACACCCGGAACATGGTCACCGGCGCTTCGACCGCCGACCTCGCCGTCATCCTCATCGACGCGCGCAAGGGCGTGCTCACCCAGACCCGCCGGCATAGTTTTCTCACCCGCCTGATCGGCATTCGACAGGTGGTGCTGGCGGTGAACAAGATGGACCTGATCGGATTCGACGAGGCGGTCTTCGACGACATCGTGGCCGATTACCGCGCCTTCGCGGCCCAGATCGGCCTCGATGACATCACCGCCATCCCTATCTCCGCCCTGCGCGGCGACAACGTCGCCGAACAAAGTCGGCGCATGGCCTGGTATGACGGCCCGACCTTGATCGAGCATCTGGAGACCGCGCCGGTTGACGCCACGCGGCGACAATCCAAAGCCCTGCGCATGCCCGTGCAATGGGTCAATCGTCCGGATCTGGATTTTCGCGGCTTCAGTGGCCAGATCGCCTCCGGCGTCGTGCGGCCGGGCGATGCGGTCCGCATCGCCCCTTCCGGGCGCGAGACCCGCATCGCCCGCATCGTCACCCGCGAGGGGGATCTCGACGAAGCCGTCGCCGGCCAGTCCGTGACCCTCACCTTCGCCGACGAGGTGGACTGCTCGCGCGGTGACGTCATCGCCGATGCCCGCGCCTCTGCCGAAGTCGCCGACCAGTTCGAAACCACCATCGTATGGATGTCGAACGAGCCCATGCTGCCCGGGCGCCCCTATTTCATGAAGATCGCCACCTCCCTGGTCTCGGCGACGATCACCGAGCCCAAGTACAAGATCAACGTCAACACCCTGGAGCACCTGGCCGCACGCCAGCTCGAGCTCAACGAAATCGGTGTGTGCAACCTCAGTCTCGACCGGCCGGTGGCATTCGATCCGTATGAGGACAATCCCGACCTCGGCGGCTTCATCCTGATCGACCGTATAACCAACGCAACGGTCGGCGCGGGCATGATCCACTTCGCCCTGCGCCGTTCACAGAACATCCACTGGCAGGCGGTGGATGTGAACAAGTCCGTCCGGGCCGCGGCCAAGGGCCAGAAGCCCGCAGTTCTATGGTTCACCGGCCTTTCCGGCGCGGGCAAGTCCACCATCGCCAATCTGGTGGAGAAGAAGCTGCTGGCTCAGGGCCGCCACACCTATCTCCTGGACGGCGACAATGTGCGCCACGGCCTCAACCGCGATCTTGGCTTCACCGACGCGGAGCGGGTGGAGAACATTCGCCGGGTGGCCGAGGTGGCCAAGCTCATGGTCGACGCCGGACTGGTGGTGCTGGTGTCGTTCATCAGCCCGTTCCGCTCCGAGCGCCGCATGGCGCGTGAGCTGATGGGGGACGGCGAGTTCTTCGAAGTGTTCGTCGACACGCCGCTGGCGCTGGCCGAGCAGCGCGACGTCAAGGGCCTGTACGCTAAGGCGCGCCGGGGCGAGCTCAAGAACTTCACCGGCATCGACAGCCCGTATGAGGCGCCGGAGGCGGCCGAAATCCGCCTGGACACCAGCCGGCTCAGCGCCGAACAGGGCGCCGATCTGATCATCGATGCCTTGGGATATTAGAAGGTCAGCACGATCTTTCCGAAGTGCTGGCCGGCGCGCATGGCCTCAAAGGCGGCCACGGCCTCGGTGAACGGAAAGGTCTTGTCGACCACCGGTTCGATGCGATGGGCCTCGATGGCCCGGCACATGGCCTCGAACATGACGCGCGATCCGACCATGACGCCCTGAAGCTTGGCCCCCGTGCCGATCATGGAGCCGATCTGGAGCGGCTCGGCGGCCCCGCCCAGAACCCCGATGATGGCGATGTGGCCGCCAAGGCCAATGGCGCGCAGACTTTGAGTCAGGGTCCCCGCGCCGCCGACCTCCATGACAAATTCCACCCCGCGCCCGCCGGTCAGCTGGCGAGCGGCCCGGCCCCACTCGGGCGTCTGCTTGTAGTTGATCCCCTGATCGGCTCCGAGCGACCGGGCCCGCTCCAGCTTGGCGTCGTTCGATGAGGTGATGATCGTCTGGTAGCCGGCCGACTTGGCGAACTGCAGGCCAAAGATGGAGACCCCGCCGGTCCCCTGGAGCAGGACCCTATCCCCGGGTTGCAGCCGCGCATCCTCGAACAGGGCGCGCCAAGCGGTGAGCGCCGCGCACGGCAGGGTCGCCACCTGGTGGTCGGTGAGAAAATCGGGAACCTTGGAGAGGCCGTCCTCGTGGAACGCCGCCAGTTCTCGACCGGCTCCGGGGATCGGGACGCCCAGGGCCGAAGCCAGTCCCTCCGGAGTCGGCTTTCCGGCGATCCAGTTCTGGAAGAACATCGTCGCCACGCGATCGCCGAGTTTGAATCGCGTGACCTTCGATCCGACGGCTTCAACCACCGCGCAGCCATCGGAAAACGGCGTCAGCGGCAGCGGCGTTTCCCGGCCATAGACGCCGCTCACCATCAACAGGTCGCGGTAGTTGAGCGACACCGCGCGCATGCGCACCAGAACCTCGGACGGGCCCGGTTTAGGATCCGGCGCTTCGACGACCTTCAGGTGTTCGAGGCCTACGCCGTCGGTGAGCTGAAGCGCGCGCATGAAAGCCTCTCTCCTGGTCCTTGGTCACACATAGTCCCGACCGACCGAAAATCACCGCCGGGAATAATTTTCGATCGACGATGATCCATCCCGGCCGTCGAGGGTTATCCGTTTGCGAGCCTTGGCTGTAGCGTCCGGGGCGTTCTGAATGAAGGATGACGGCGATGACCTTCTCGCGTCGATCAGTTTTCGCGGCGATTGCCGCAGTGACTAGTCTCAGTGGGGCAATGGCCCTTCCGGCTCATGCCCGGCCTTCAGCCGGCCAGCTGGTGGCCGAAAGTCGTGGCGCCCTCGACCGGCTCTACGCCACCGAACCCCGGGCCAGATTTCTGGCCCGACAAGCCCGGGCCGTGCTGGTGTTTCCATCGATCCTTAAGGGCGGTCTGATCTGGGGCGGCGAGAGCGGCGACGGCGTGCTCTTTGTGGGCGGACGACCGGAAGGCTTCTTCAACATCAGCGCCGGCTCGTTTGGTCTCCAGGCCGGCGGCCAGCAATTCAGCTCGGCCTTGTTCTTTATGAATAATCGCGCGCTGGACTACCTGCACCGGAGCGCAGGTTTCGCCATCGGCTCGGCTCCCAATGTGGTCGTCGTCAACACCGGCGAGACCCTCGTGGCCAACACCACGACCATGTCTCAAGACGTCTATGTGATCCCATTCGGGCAAAAGGGATTGATGGCCGGCATCGACATCCACGCCTCCAAGATCACCGAGATCCATCCGGACTAACCGCCCTGCAGCTCCAGGCGGCGGGCCTTGGCCATCTGGCGATAGAGGTCCAGGATCTCGATCTGAAGCATCCGGTCGCCCCGGTCCTCGGCCGCTTCGTGCAGACGGATCAGGGCGCGGCGCAGCTCGGCGTTGGCGGCGTCCAGCGCACTCCAGGCCAGGTTCTCGTCGGCCGTGTCCGGGGCGACTCCCGCCTTGGCCAGCAGAGCCCTGATGGCCCCGTTCTCCCACACGCGCGCGGCCGGGCCCCGCTCGGCCTCCTGCGCCGCCAGACCGGCGAGCATGGCCAACATTCCCATGCGCCCGGCGAGATATTCGCCGCCGGCTTCGGGCGGCATCGGGGTCATCAGGGCCACCGCTTGGCCTATGAGGATGTCCGGCAAAGTCGGGGTCATAGCGGGCCCAGCTCCGCCAGGCGGTCGGCCAGGATCTCGTCGTGGCGCCTCGCCGTATACCAGCCGGAAAAAGCCAGGATCGGCTCGGTAAAGCCTCCGTCACGCCACTCCTTGGCGGAGGAGGTCCAGATCGCCTGGCCCTTCACCGATGCGAATAGCGACCACCAGGCCATGGCTTTGGCGTCGATGGGAAGGCCACTCGCCTGCCGCCAGATGGCCATGGCCTCTTCCCGACTGGCCATGCCCGAAATGCGCAGATCGGCTGGGTTGGACCACAGCGGGTCCATGGCCCAGGCCAGGTCTTCCAGCGGATCGCCGAGATGGGCCATCTCCCAATCGAGCACCGCCAGGATGCGCCCCGCGCCATCGTGCAGAAAATTGCCCGACCGGTAGTCGCCGTGGACCACGGACACTCTTGACGCCGGAGGCGGCGGATCGCGCCGCAGGCGGCGGATCGCAGCGCGCACGATCGGCTGCGGATGCTGCTCGTCAGCGTCGACGACGCCGGCCCAATAATCAAGCTCACGACGCCAGCAGGCGTCGGGCGCCGGCGGGGTCTGGGCGTCGAGTATCGGCAGGCCGTCCAAGGTCTCCGCGGCGATGCGGCCCATGAACGAAAAGAACTGATCGCCAATCGCCACGGCGTGGGGGCCGAACGGATCGGCGGCGAATGGACTGCCCGCTGCGCCACCCTCGACCCGGCGCATGATGAAGAACGGGCGCTCCAGCTCGGCGCCGCTTTCCTCCAGCAGGATCGCCTCGGGGGCGGCCACACCCTTGCCGGCGAAGGAGCGGATGGCCAGGAATTCCGCCCGGCGATCGGTCTCGATCAGGCTGCCGGGCGGATCGCGCCGCAGGATGAAACCCTGGCGCACCCCATCGGCGGCCGCGTCGTAGCGATAGGTTTCCCGGCTCGCCCCGCCGGAAATGCGCGCCAGGTTCTCCACCGTGGTCGCCGACCCGCTGGTGCGGGTGAGATAAGCCGCCAGGCGTTCGGCCAGAGTCACGGGCGGCGTGTCATTTGGCGAAGTCGAGTGTCTCGGAGAATCCTGAAGGCGCGTGCGGACCAATGATCAGCTGCTCCAACACGGCCCGGCCAGCCTGGGTCTCTCCCTTTCCGTTGCGCCATGTCACCTTCGACACCGCCTGGACGTGAAGATGTTGGGGAGCCTTGGGATCGATCTCCGCCAGCTTCAGGTCTTCTCGCTCGGTGTCGAGCCGGCCGTGGGCCAAGCCGTGACCCCACTTGGGATGACCGTAGCCGAGCCCCAGCATGTAGAATTCGAACTGCGGTTCGTAGACGATTTCCGAGCGCCCGCTCGGGTCGGTCCAAGAAACCACGGCGCGGCGGGCGTGGCGCGTGCCGCTCTTCCATTCGATATCTATGGCGCAATCGTCGATCTCGATCTGACGCCTCGACCCCGCCACTTCGGGCGCCCACACGGCGCGCCGGTTCCACGGCTGGCCCCCGGCGTCGTCGTTGCTATGAAAGAAGAAACTCCCGCTGGGGAAATTGCTGGGGCCCCAGACCCAGTAGAATTGCGGCGGCGTTGGCGGGACTGTCTCCTGGGAGTCCCGCGCGCCCACCGGCCTTACCCCCCACGATCGATCGCGCGTACCCATATAGCCGTCGACCGAGGCGCGCTTGCCGTCCAGCTCGATCCAGCCTTGGTAGCGGCCGTTCTGAGTGAGGCGCGTGTAGTCCATCACCGTGCGCGGCCCTACACGGCGAATGAACCGCGGCTCTTCGATCGGAAACGCCCTCCCCTCGAACACGATGTCGGCGGCGAGGCCCTGATCGGGCGCATCGACGATAAAGCGCAGACGCTGCAGTGGCTCGACCACCTCGATCCGGATCGGGCCGATCTGGAGGTCCATCCGTTCCATTTCGAGCCAGCGGCTTGTGTGCACGGCCGTCTGAACCCCGTCGCGAATGACGACGAAGCTGGCGTCGGCGATGTTGAGGTGCGGATAGACGCCGAACGCCAAGGCGAAGAAGTCGCCGCCCTCCGCGCCATAACCGTTGAAGAAATACCGATCGTAGAAATTGCGGTCGGTCCCCGCAAAGGCGATCGGCTCGCTGGTCTGATGGATCGGGAAGTCGTCGCCCTTGGTGAGAGTCATGGCGGTTCCTCCGGCGCAGGCTTTCTCGCCCGCCGATTGAACCCTAAAGATCACTGCTTCCAACTGGCAACCATGACGGGGGGTCAACCATGACGTCGCTCGGCCGAAATTGCCTGGTTCTGGCGGCGCTCAGCGGGCTGATCTCGGTGGTCGCGGGCGCCTATGCCGCGCACGGAGCAGCCGTTTCCGGGCCGCGCGAGTGGATCAGGACCGGGGCCCATTTCGAATTGACCCACGCTCTGGCCGTGTTCGCCTGCGTCTTCGTCGCCACCCTTGGCGCGCGGCGAGCACTCGGCGCGGCGGTGTTGTTCCTGGCCGGGACTCTCCTGTTCAGCGGCTCGCTATATGCCTTGGCCCTTGGCGGGCCCAAGTTTGTCGGCATGGCGACACCGGCGGGCGGAGTCCTGCTTATCGCGGGCTGGGTCGTGCTCACCTGGGCTTGCGTGGGCCTCAGGAAGTCGGCCTAAGGAACGGCTTCGACGCCCTCAAAGAGGATCGCCCGAATGTCCGCGCTCGAAACCATGATGCCGCCCGTCCAATATGCCGAAATCAACGGTCAGCGGCTGGCCTATTACGAGGCCGGACCGCGGCGCGGCGTGCCCATTATCCTGTGCCATGGTTTTCCCGAACTCGCGTTTTCCTGGCGTCATCAGATAAAGGCGCTCTCGGACGCCGGCCGCAGGGTCATCGCCCCGGACCAGCGTGGCTATGGATTGAGCGACCGACCCGAGGCGGTCGGCGACTACGGCATCGACCAGCTCACCGGCGACATGGCCGGCCTGCTGGATCATCTGGGCGCGGACAAGGGCATCTTCTGTGGCCACGACTGGGGCGGGATCGTGGTCTGGCAGATGCCTCTACGCCACAAGGACCGGGTCGCGGGAGTCATCGGCCTCAATACCCCGTTCATGCCGCGCGCTCCGGCCGATCCGATCGGGATCATGCGCCAGCGCTTCGGCGATGACATGTACATCGTGCATTTCCAAAAGCCCGGCGAGGCCGACGCCATCCTGGCCCGCGATGTCGCTCGAACGATGGGCTTCTTCATGCGCCGGCCGCCGCCCGGAGCGCCCCCTGCCACCGGCGGGCTTTCCGCCAATGTGCTTGGCGAGGGCGAGCAGGCGCAGGGGGGCTCGGCGTTCGCTCTCACCCAAATCCTGGAAGCGTATGACCCCGCGTTCGATCCGCGCGAAACCTTCCTGACCGATGACGAGATGGGGGTGTTCGTCGACACCTTCCGACGCACGGGCTTCACCGGCGGCATCAACTGGTACCGCAACTTCACCCGCAACTGGCGCGAATCGGAAGGCATCTCCGACAAAGTCGAGGCGCCCTCGCTGATGGTCATGGCCGAGAAGGATGCGGTGCTGCCGCCCTCAGCGGCCGATGGCATGGGGGCCTTTGTGCCTGACCTGGAAAAAGCCCTGATCCGGGACAGCGGTCATTGGACGCAGCAGGAACAGCCCGAGGCGGTCAATCGCGTCATCCTCGACTGGCTGGACCGCCGCTTTCCGCAGTAGAAGGGCGGATGGACCGCTCCACCGCCAACACCGCGCCGATGTCCTCCGCCGGCCGGCGCGGACTGTATGTGGAAACCGAGCCGTTTAATCAGGGGTGGATGGCCGTTGGCGGCCACGAGGTCTACTATGAGGAGTGTGGCGTCCGCGGCGGCAAGCCGGCGGTGGTCCTCCACGGCGGGCCGGGCGGGGCGATCAACCCGACCATGCGTCGGTTCTTCGATCCGTCGCGCTGGCGTTTGCTCCTGTTCGACCAGCGCGGTTGTGGACGCAGCCGGCCTGGCGCCTCGCTTGAGGACAACACCACTTGGGCCCTCATCGAAGACATTGAGCGGTTGCGTCGGCGAGCGGGCATGGAGAGCTGGACGGTGTTCGGCGGGTCCTGGGGATCGACCCTCGCGCTGGCCTACGCCATCCGCCATCCCGAACGCGTGGACGGCCTCGTCCTGCGTGGCGTGTTCCTGCTCACCCAGCGCGAACTGGACTGGTTCTATCGCGACGGGGCCTCGATGATGTTTCCGGACGCCTGGGAGCGGTTCGCCGCCCCGATTCCGCTCGCTGAGCGTGGCGACATGATCGCAGCTTATTATCGCCGCCTCACCGGGCCGGACGCCAAGGCCAGGGAAATCGCATCGGCCGCCTGGAGCCAGTGGGAGGGGGACACCCTGTCTCTGAGAGGGCCTCAGGCGAGGCCCGCCAAGTTCAACGAGACCAACTTCGCCCTGGCGTTCGCCCGCATCGAGAGCCACTTCTTCACCCACAACGGATTCTTCCCGGAAGACGGCTGGATCCTGAACAACATCGCGCCGGTCCGCCCTAAGCCCGGCTGGATCGTCCAGGGCCGCTTCGATGTGGTGACCCCGATGGAAAGCGCCTGGGCCCTGAAGCGCGCCTGGCCGGAGGCGCGGCTCGAGGTAGTGTGGGACGCCGGCCATGCGTCGACCGAGCCCGGCATCGTCGATGCGCTGGTGCGAGCGACCGATCAGGCGCTGGCGTTGTAGGGCCCGCTACAGCAGCGCCCCGCGGCCGCTGGTCACTTCCGAATAGCGGTGCACGCGCACGGCCTGGACCAGGGCGAACCCGGCCATCATGGTGATCATCACCGTGCCGCCAAAGGACAGCAGCGGCATCGGCACGCCGACCACCGGGGCCAGACCCATGACCATGGCCCCGTTGATGAGCACGCACAGGGTGAAAGTCACGATCACGCCCGAAGCGGCCAGGCGGCCGAAGTGGCTGTGGGCGACACTGGCGATGCGCAGGCCGATCACGATCACGGCGGCGTAGAGCAGAAGCACCGAGGCGCAGCCGACGAAACCGAATTCCTCGGCCAGGGACGAGAACATGAAGTCCGTCGACTTCTCCGGCAGGAAGTTCAGCTGGCTCTGGCTGCCCAGGCCAAATCCCTTGCCGAGCAGACCGCCGGAGCCGAGGGCGATCTTCGATTGGATGATGTGATAGCCGGCGCCCGATCGGTCGGCCTCGGGGTGGAGGAAGGTCAGCAGGCGCGCGCGCTGATAGCCCTTGAGCGCGAACATGAACACCACCGGCAAGGCGGCCGCCACGCCCACCAAGCCCACGCCGACCAGACGAAGGCTCAACCCGGCCAGGATCATCATCAACCCGCCGGTGCCGGCGATCAGGATCGCGGTGCCGAGGTCCGGCTGATGGGCGACGATCGCAGCCGGCATGAGAATCAGGGCGGCCGGAATCAGCAGCCACCAGGACAGACCGGCGAGCCTGCCCGGAAGGCTGTGGTAGAATCGCGCCAGGGCCAGCACCAGGCCGATCTTGATGATCTCCGACGGCTGAAGGTGAACTGGGCCCAGGTCGAGCCAGCGCTGCGCGCCCAGGTGGGTGTGGCCTATGATCGCCGCCGCGAGCAGCAGCGCCAAGCCGGCGGCATAGACCGGATAAGCCAGGGCGAACCACACCCGAAGGTCCATCACCGCCAGGGCGATCATCGCCACGAAGCAGACCCCGAACAGGGCCAGATGACGATCCGCCCACGGATTCCACGAACGGCCGGCGATCGAATACAGCATCAGGGTCCCGACCAGGGCGATCGCCGCCAGAATGGCGCACAAGAGCCAGTCGATCTCGCCGAGCTTGACCGCCAGGCGGTCCCGCTCGCCAGGCCGGGTGATGGCGCTGTCGGTCATGTCGCCGCTGGCGCCGGCGGCGCGTCCGGGTCTCCCGGCGTCGGCAGAGGCGCTACGATTCGCGCCCGCACTTCCGGGTCTTTCAGCAAAGCGACGCGCATGAGCTGGGCGGCCTTGGGCGCGGCCGCCTCGGCCCCCCAGCCGCCGTGCTCGACCAGCACGCTCATGGCGTAACGTGGATCGTCATAGGGCGCGAAGGCCACGAACCAGGCGTGATCGCGCAGCGCCCAGTCACCCTGGGCGCCGTGCGCCCCATGATCGCCTGAATAGCCGTGTGACTGCGCCGTACCGGTCTTGCCGGCCATTTTGATCGGTCCCAGCCCCAGCTGCACATAGCGATAGGCCGTCCCGCCGGCGTCATTGGCGACGCTGGCCATGGCGGTGCGCACGAAGTCGAGGTGCTCGCGGGCGAAGGGTAGTTCGGGAGCTTGTGCGCCCGACGGTTGGACGACGCCGCCGATGGAGTGAACCAGGCGCGGCTCCAGGGCTTTCGACCCATTGGCCAGACGCGAAACCATCACCGCCAGCTGCAGCGCGTTGACCGACACATAACCCTGGCCGATGCCCATGCTCGGCGTCTCGCCGGGGTGCCACACCGGATCGCGGGGAAAGGCACGCCGCTTATAGGCGGTGTCGGGAACGATGCCCGGTTTCTGGCCGGGAATGCCGATGTCAAACGTCTGGCCGAGACCGAATTTTCGCGCCACGTTGGCGATCCGGTCCGGGCCGATCCCCAGGGCGGTCTGATAGAAGAAGATGTCGCACGACTCCTTGATGGCGTTGTGCAGGTTGAGGACGCCGTGGGCCTTGTCGCAGTGCCAGACGCGCCCGCCCCAGAACCACGACTTGTTGCACACATAGGTGCGGTCGGGGCTGACGCCGGCTTCGAGAGCGGCCAGGGCGACCATGGTCTTGAATGTGGAGCCGGGCGGGTAGTTTGCCGTCAGGGCTTTGTTGAACAGCGGCTTGCGGTCGTATTCCGATAGGGCCTTGTATTCCGGTCCGGTCAGACCCTTGACGAACCGATTGGCGTCGAAGCTGGGCGTGGAGGCCAGGCACAGGACATCGCCAGAGCGGCAGTCGAGCATGACCGCCGCGCCGCTGTCATTGCCAAACACCTCCAGCGCCCGGTTCTGGATGTCCGCGTCGAGGGTGAGGCGGATCGGCGCGCCAGGCGTGGAGGGGATGTCGCCGCCGGGGTCCTCGCGCACCACGCGGCCCTTGACGTCAACCTCGACCTTCTTGGCGCCCGCCTTGCCGCGGAGATCGAGATCGTAGGCTTTTTCAACGCCCTGGCGGCCGATGCGAAAACCGGGATTGAGCAGGATCGGGTCGGCGTTGGGACCGGTCTTGGCGATGTCCTGTTGGTTCACCTTGGCCACATAACCGATCACATGGGTGAAGGCGCCGCCGAACGGATAGACCCGCACCTCGCCCATGTCGGCGGTCACCCCGGGAAGCTCTGGCGTGCGCACATTGACCCGCGAGAACTCCTCCCAGGTCATGTCCTCGACCACGGCCACCGGCGCCTTGCGCGGCGCGTTGGCCATGTCCGCCGCCAGTCGCGCCCGCCGCGCATCGTCCATGGGGACCAGCTGGGCGAGCTTAGCCAACATCTCGTCGACGTCGACGGTGTGATCGGTGGCCACCAGCAGGCGGAAGGCCGGACGGTTCGAGGCCAGGACCACGCCGTTGCGGTCGAGGATCAGGCCCCGGGGTGGCGGAGTCAGGCGGAAGTCGAACTCATTGTGTTCGGAGAGGCCTTCGTAGCGATGCGCCTCCAGGATCTGCAGATCGGCCAGGCGCCCGGTCAGGGCCAGCAGACCGACGCCCGTGACCCCGCCGAATAGGAAGGCCCGGCGGTGGAACCGGGCCTGCCGTTGGTTGACCTCATCGACATAGATTGACGGTTCGATCATCTGTATCGCATGTCCGCTGCTTCATAGCGCTCGATGAGGCGCCAAGCGAAGGGGAACAGGGCGGCGGTGGCGAGGAACTGCAGACCGACGCCGATGAGGCTGGGGACCTCGCCGGAGCACAGCACCATGAGGCTCAGGCCGGCGACGAAGGCCGTGGCGCAGGCGGCGGCGTAGGCGCCCCACAGGGCCAGGAAGTCCTGCCCGGAGAGCATGCGGCGGGAAAAAAAGACCAGGGCGTAGGCGGCGAGCAGACACAGCGGCCACAGGCCGAGCGGGCCGCCCCACAGCAAGTCGAGCCCCAGTCCGAGAATGACCAGGGCCAGAGGCGGCAGGATCGACGGCCGCGCGATCGCCCAAGCGAATGCGGGAACCAGCGCGAACACCGGTTCGGGCGCCTGGAGACCCTCCACCCGCAGCGGCACGGCGAAGATCGCCGAGGCGCCCAGGCAGGCCGCCATGGGCGCCGCCAGCCACATGGCCGGCGATATCGGTCGAGGGGCGCGGGCGATCATGGCTTGGCCTTGGGCGCCGGGGCGGGGCTCGGCGTCCGCGCCGGCGTTGTGGGCGTCAGCGCTTCGGGAGCATCGGTATTGGTGGTGGGCAGGGTCCCGGGGTTCAGGTCGGGGGGACTGGCGAGCTGGGAGAAATCCTTGAACAGGAGAACGCGCACAAACCCGATCGGCATCGCGTCGCTGTCCAGCGACACGCGCCAGGTCCCGTCGGACCCCTTGGCCACCGTGCCCACGGCCAGGCCACGCGGCACCACCCCACCATCACCCGAGGAGACAACGCGATCGCCGGCCCTGAGGACGTCGTGGGTGCGCAGATAGGCCAGGGATGGGCTGGGACCTCCGTCGCCGGTCAGTATGGCGCGGCCATTGGTGCGCGGGATCATCACCGGCGTGCGGCTTTCCACGTCGGTCAGAAGCATGATCCGGCTCACCTGGGGGGCGACACCGGTGATGCGGCCCACGAGCCCATGTTCGCTCAACACCGGATTGCCCTCGGCGATGCCCTGGTCGGCGCCCGCATTGGCAAGGCGGCTGTTGGAAAACGGACCGCGCGCATCGAGCACCGTGTCGGCGGAGACCATCGGCAGGGCCGGCTGGGTGCGCAGGCCGAGCAGCGCGCGCAGACGCGTGTTTTCGGCGCGAAGCGTCAGGGCCTCGTCGCGCCATGTCAGGGCCGTCGCCAGATCAGCGCGCAACTGTCGGTTCTGAGATCCGGCCAGGACATAGGCGCGGACGAATCCCACGCCTTGGCCGCCAACACGGATGGGTGCGGAGAGCACGCCGCCGACCGGCGCCGTCACCGCCAACGCCGCGCGGCGAACGCCGGCAAAGGCGCCATGGCGCGTGCTGTCGGTGACGAATATGGCGAGCGCAACCGTCATGGCGACAACCAGAGCGGCGCCGGCCAGCCAGATCAACGGCGGTTTGATTTCCCCCAGGGGACCATCGCGAAGGGACACGTCCAGGCGACTCCCTAGAACCCCACTGCGATCATCCTAGAACAATGTGGACTCCAAAAGTCCCTTCATCCACTGCGGATGCTCCAGCACCTTGCCGACCCCGAGCGCCACGCAGGTCAATGGATCGTCGGCGACGGTAACCGGCAGGCCGGTGGCGTCGGCGATCTCCAGATCGATGCCGCGCAGCAGCGCGCCGCCTCCGGTGAGCATGATGCCCTTGTCGGCGATGTCGGCCGCCAGTTCCGGCGGGGTCGCCTCGAGCGCCACCTTGACCGCCTCGATGATCTGAGCGGCCGGCTCGGCGACCGCGTCGGCCGCCTGTTTCTCGCTCACGGTGACCTCGCGTGGCACGCCCTGCATCAGGTCGCGACCTTTGACTTCGATCGAAATGCCAACGCCGTCCTCGGGCGGCCGGGCGGTGCCGATCTCCTTCTTGATACGCTCCGCGGTGGTTTCTCCGACCAGAAGGTTATGGTGGCGGCGCATGTAGCTGATGATGGCCTCGTCCATCTTGTCGCCGCCGACGCGGACGCTGCGCGAATAGACGATGCCCGAGAGCGAGAGCACGGCCACCTCGGTGGTGCCGCCGCCGATATCGACCACCATCGAGCCGGTCGGCTCGTGGATCGGCAGGCCGGCGCCGATGGCCGCGGCCATCGGCTCGTACATCA
>OUNO010001331.1_pt1 | contig 13847 bp, 15 predicted proteins | sample 1779811 | NCBI WGS metagenome assembly OUNO01 (sample SAMEA3914804, study PRJEB12502) | metagenome | biome: forest; material: soil | place: Canada | collected 2010-06-25 | depth 0.3 m | reverse complement strand
ACCTCGGAGCGCTGGTAGCCGAAGGTCCGGTTGCCCGCCGCCGGCAGCGTCGCCAGCCGTGCCGCGATCAGCGCCAGGACGATCGAGCCGACGTCGGAGAGCAGGTGGCCGGCGTCGGCGAGGACCGCCAGCGAACCGGTGATGACGCCGCCGATCGCCTCGGCGACCAGCAGGGCGACGTTGATCGCCAACGCCACCCACATTCGCTTGCGGCTGTCCTCCCGCCGCGCTTCCAGCGAGTGGGCTCCGAACCCATGGCTATGCCCAGCGTGGTCGTGCGAATGAGACACGCCCCGAGGATACGACCGCCGGGGCTAAGCGGGCACGGCCTCCTTGGGAGCGTCGGTCGCCATTGCCTTGGCCGCCACCTCGGCCCCGTATTCGAAGCGCTCGGCGTATTCGCGGGCCTGCATGCGGGAGATGACCATCCGCTGGATCTCCGCCGTGCCCTCGAACAGCTGGTAGATCTTGGCGTCGCGGAACCACTTCTCCAGCGGGCAATCCGCATCCCAGGCGTAGGGGCCGACCAGGTCCATCAGGGTCGTCGTCGCCCACATCGTCACGTCGCCGGCCTTGAGCTTGGACATCGAGCCCTGCCCACCGGTCATCGGGACGCCGTTGCGACCCATCCAGGCGGCGCGCTGGACCAGCAGACGGGCAGATTCGATCTCGGTCGCGACGTCGGCCAGGGTCTGCTGGATGCGCTGCATTTTCAGCATCGGCACCCCGCCTTCGGACTGGCTGTCGAGGTACTCCAGGGTCCACTCGTAGGCAGCCTGGGCGATGCCTAGCGCCGAGGCGCCGACGATCGGCCGGGTGATCTCGAAGGTCGCCAGCGCGTCGGCCGAGCGGGAGTGCTGGCCGGAGCGGGCGCGCTCGAGCTTGCGGGCGAGCTTCTCCTCGCCGCCGAGCAGGTTCTCGACCGGGACCCGGCATTCCTCGAGCACAACCTCGGCCGTGTGCGAGGCGCGGATCCCGAGCTTGGACTCCTTTTTGCCCTGGCTGAGGCCGGGCGTCCCCTTGCCGACGATGAACGAGGCCTGGCCGCGGGTGCCGAGCTCAGGGTCGACGGTGGCGACGACGACGTGGACATCGGCGATACCGCCGTTGGTGATGAAGACCTTGGTCCCGTTGAGGACGAACTCGTCGCCATCGCGCCGCGCGGTCGTCTTCAGGCTCTTGACGTCGGAGCCGGCCTGGGGCTCGGTCACCGCGTAGGCGCCGAGCTTGATCTCATCGCCGGTGCCGAAGCACTCGGGGACCCAGTGGCCGATCTGCTCAGGCGTGCCGGAGGCGGCGATGCCGGCGGCGGCAAGGCCGGAGCCGCTGATCGCCAGCGCCGTGCCGGCGCAGCCCCAGTGGAACTCTTCGGCGGTGATCAGCGTCATCTGGCCCTCGGAGTCGGAGGCCGAGCGCTGCAGCGACTCGATCCCCTGCAGGCCCTGGCGGCGCGCCTCTTTAACGACCTCCCAGGGGGTGCTCTCCTCTTCGTCGTGCTTGCGCGCGGCGGGGCGGATCACCTCGCGGGCGAATTTGCGGCACTTCGCCTTGAACTCGAGCTGCTCCTCGTTGAATTCGAAATTCATGGGTTCCTTCCTCAGCCTTTGACCGATTGACTGGTCAGTCAGCCAGTCGACCTCAACTGTACCCGACTGAGGCGGCGGAGTGTCTGACAGCGGCATGGGAGACAGCGCCATCTAGACAGGTGCCCATGTAGCGTTCGGCCCGTGAGCGCCGACCGACCGATCAACGCCGACGAGCCGACCCAGCCAACGCCCAAGCCCGATGCCGCACCGCAAGGCGAGCTGGACAAAAAGCCGCCAAAGCCGGGCCCGTCGACCAAGCCGACGCCTGATCCGAAGCCGGAGCCGGCCAGGCCCGCGTCGAAGCCGAAGTCCGAGCCCGCCAAGCCGGCTGCCAAGGCGAAGAAGCCCGCTGCCGCGCCGAAGCGGCCACCGAAGCCGCGGCGCCGCCGCCGGCCGATGCCGCTGACCCCGAAGCTGCTGGCCGCCCTGGTCCTGGTCGCGATCGTCTTCATCGTCGCCGCGATCCTCGGCAGCAGCGGCGGCGGACCGAAGAGCTCCGACTCCCCGGCGCCGACGCCGGCCCCCAGCGCCGACGCCGACTCGGCCTCGGAGGGCTCGGCCGCGCAGACCGCCGAACAGCTCGGCTACCCCTCCTTCGCAACCAACAACACGACCCGGATCGGCGGCTCCGACCCGGCCGCCAACGCCGCCGCGGTCGCCCTCGCCGTATTCCCATCGACCACTCCCGACCAGCGCCCCGCCGCGGTGACCTACGTCGGCGAAGACGACTGGGCAGGAGCGATCGCGGCCGCGGTGCTGATGGCCCCCCCGCTGCGGGCACCGCTGCTGATCTCCAATCCCGACGGGATGCCGGAGGCGAGCAGCGAAGCGCTGGCCGTGCTCAACCCGCAGGGCTCGGCCGCGACCGGCAGCGCCAGCGCCTTCGCGATCGGCGACGTCAGCTACGACGCCGGCACCGACACGGCAACGGTCGCGGCCGGGCCGGCGGCGGCCGAGGCGGCCGAGATCGCGAAGCTGCGCGACCGCCTCTTCGGCTCGGCGCCGGGCCACATCGTCGTCGCCCCCAGCTCCCGGCCCGACATCGCGATGCCGGCGGCGGCCTGGGCGGCGCGCTCCGGCGACCCGGTCCTCTTCACCGGCGCCGACGACCTGCCGGCGGTGACCGAAACGGCGCTGAAGCGCCACACCAGCCTGCCGATCTACGTCCTCGGGCCCAGCGCGGCGATCTCCGACGAGGTCCTGGGGAAGATCAAGAAGATCGACAAGAACGTCAAGCGAGTCTCCGGCAAGGACCCGGTGGCCAACGCGATCGCCTTCGCCCGTTACAGCGACGGCGACTTCGGCTGGGACATCAACGACCCCGGCCACGGCTTCGTCCTCGCCCGCAGCGACACGCCGATCGACGCCGGCCTGGCGGCGCCGCTCTCGGCCTCCGGGACCTGGGGGCCGTTGCTGCTCACCGATAGCGCCGCTAGTCTGCCGACGGAGCTGCGCAGCTACTTTCTCGACGTGAAGCCCGGCTACACCACCAACCCGACCCGCGCCTTCTACAACCACGTGTGGGTGATCGGCGACCAGGAGGCCATCGACGTGAATCAGCAGGCTGAAGTCAACGGGCTGGCGGAGCTGGCCAAGATCGAAAGCGGCAAGCCGTGAGCGAAGCCGAGACCCCCGATCTGCTCGGCAGCCCCAACGAGGTGACGGCCGAGGACATCCGCGCCCTCGCCGGCGCCTCCACCCCCCACTTCGCGCTGCAGGTCCGCAACCGGATCCGCCGCCTGATCGAGCCGCTGCCCGCCGACCACCCGGCCCGACTCGAAGGCGAGCGCAAGATCGCCCGCCTCGAGGACCTGGCCGAGCACAGCGGCGACCCGCGGGGGACGCTGGGCATCTCGCATTGAAGTACCTGGCTCCAGGCGTCTGGCGGCTGAAGGAGTTCCCGGCTCCGAGCATCAACGTCTACCTCGCCGAGGACGTCCTGATCGACGCCGGCCGGCGCTGGGACCGGCGGCGGATCTTCGCCGAGCTCGAGGGCCGGGAGATCTCGATGCTGGCGCTGACCCACGCCCATCCCGACCACCAGGGCGTCGCCAAGGACGTCTGCGAGGCCCGCGGCATCCCGCTCGCCTGCCACGCCGACGACGTCGAGGCGATGGAAGGCAAGCGGACGATGCAGGAGGCGGCCGCCTCCCACCCCGTCAACCGGGTGATCAGCAAGATCTGGCAGGGCCCTCCCTACAAGGTCGACCGCGTCCTCAGCGAGGGCGACGAGGTCGCCGGCTTCCGCGTCGTCCACGCCCCCGGCCATGCCCGCGGCGAGGTGATCTACTTCCGTGAGCGCGACCGGGTCGCGATCTGTGGCGACGTGATCCGCAACATGAGCTACGCGACGGCGCTGCCGGGGATCAAGGAGCCGCCGCAGATCTTTACCTACGACCCGGCCGAGAATCGCCGCTCGATCCGCAAGCTGGCCGAGCTCGAACCGGCGCTGATCCTGCCCGGCCACGGCCCCGCCGTATCGGATATCGCAGCGTTCGACCGCTTCGTCGCCGCTCTCCCGGGTTAGGGGAAAGAGGTCAGGGGGTAGCCCTGACCCAGCCCCAACCTGGAAGGGAGTCCAGATGAACACGCTCAAGAAGCGTCGTCCGTCTCCGGCGATGATCGTCGCCATCATCGCCCTCATCGCCGCCCTTGGTGGCACCGCCTACGCCGCCGGACAGATCAACGGCGGCGCGATCATGAAGCAGTCGATCGGCGGCGGCAAGCTCAAGCAGAAGACGCTGACCGGTTACCAGATCAACGTCAACAAGCTCGGCGTCGTCCCATCGGCAAAGCGCGCCACCCACACCTACTGGGCGGTCGTCAACAACCCGACGAACGCGGGCAACGCCACGCTCGCGCGGGCCAGCGACGCCGGCATCACCGCGACCGAGGGCGGCGGCGCCGTCAACGTGGTCCTCCCGGTCAACGTCACCGGCTGCGTCAACGTCGCCGACCGCAACAACGCCGGCACCAGCGTCCCCGCTTCGGGCTACGCGCAGACCAACACCTCGGCCGCCAACCCGAACGCGATCGAAGTCCACACCCGCGACAAAAACGGCGCCAACGAGGACGCCGACTTCCACCTGATCGTCATCTGCCCTTAGCACCCCAAGCGCGGTTCCTTTTGCACGTATTTCGTCGCTTTGGAACCGCGCGTTCGCGCCGCCGAATCGCGTGGTTCCTTTTGCACGTATGTCGTGCCTAAGGAACCACGCGAGCGACGCCCATCTCCACCCGCCCGCGGCGGAACGGAACGCCCTCGGCGACAAGTAGCGCCTTCTGGCGGGAGCCCTTGGCGAGCGAGCCGTCGGCGCGGACGACGCGCCACCAGGGCAGGTCGGGCTCGTCGATCTCGAAGAGCACGGTGCCGGCGTAGCGCGGCGCGCCCGGGGAGACGTCGCCGTAGGTCCGCACGAACCCCTCCGGGATCGCGCGCACGCGCTCCAGCACTTCCTCGAGGCGGGATTCGGGCGCCGTGGTCAGGCGCCGGGCCCGAAGGCGTCGATGATCCGGCCCTGGAACTCGCTCAGCTCCTCGGGCGTGATGAAGTAGGTCGGCGGGGTGAGGAAGAGGCCGTCGGCGCGCTCGGCGGTCGCCTCGACCCGGGCCCGGACCTTGTCCAGCGGCCCGGCGGCACAGTAGGTCTCGACCATCTCGTCGCTGATCGCGGCGGGCACCCCGGCGAGGTCGCCGCGGCGGAAAGCGTCGCCGGCGGCGACGGCGTTGTCGGCGAAGCCATGCAGCTCCCAGAGCGGCATGTAGGTCTTGACGGTCGCGTAGAAGGAGATCGTGCGCCGCGCCATCTCGATCGCCCGGCCCTCGTCGTCGTCGATCGCACAGCAGACGGTCGGCAGGTAGTCGAAGTCCTTGCGCTCGCGGCCGGAACGGCTGAGCCCGGTCTCGAAGGCGTCGACGACAACCTCGTCGATCCAGCGCAGGCTCTGGATCGGGTGCCCGATCAGGCCGTCGGCGACGTCGCCGGCCATCCGCGCCATCCCACCCTGGACCGCGGCGGTGTAGATCGGCACCGCCTCACGCGGCGCCTGGTGCGGGCGGACCCAGCCCTTGATGTCGATGTCGTAGTACTCGCCCTCGTAACGGATCGGCTCGCCGGCGGTGGCCTGCCGCATGATCAGCCGCGTCGCCTCGATTGCCTCGCGCAGGTGCGGCGCCGGTTTGCCGTAGGTGGCGTTGTGCCAAGTTTCGTTCAGCCGTTTGACCCCGGCGCCCATCCCGAAGCGGAAGCGGCCACCGGACATCTCGTCGATGTCGAGAGCGGTGATCGCGTGGATGAAGGGGCTGCGGGTGAAGGCCCAGACGATCCCGGTGGCGACGTCGATCCGCTCGGTCTTGGCCGCCAGGTAGGCAGCCTGGGTGACGGCGCTGCGAAACAGCTCCGGCGCCCAGACGCACTCGACCCCGGCCGCCTCGGCGCGCAGCGTCTCGTCCTCGAGGTCGGCGATCGAGGTGCCGATCGCGGCGACGGATATGCGGTCGAGGGCGGACATCGTCTTGACTCAGGCAGCGGCCGGTGCGGCGGCGCCGGAGAAGACCGCCGCGGCGACCCGCTCGCGATGCCACTTGGCGTCGCCGAAGATCGCCGCGTTGGCGCGGCCGCGCTTGAGGAAGAAATGGAGGTCGTGCTCCCAGGTGAAGCCGATCCCGCCATGAACCTGGATCGAGGCGTTGGGGACGCGCCAGCCGGCGTCGGAGGCGTAGGCCTTGGCCATCGAGGCGGCCGGCGGCAGCGACTCCGGCTCGGCGTCGGCGGCCCAGGCGGCGCCGTAGACCAGCGAGCGGGCGTTCTCGGTCTCCAGCAGCATCTGCGCGCAGCGGTGCGAGACCGCCTGGTAGGCGCCGATCGGGCGGCCGAACTGCTGCCGGTCTTTGGCGTACTCGACCGCCATCTCCATCGTCCGCTGGGCGATCCCGGTCGACTCGGCGGCGAGGGCGACGCAGAGGCGGTCGAAGACGTGCTCGTAATCGGGGCCCGCGCCGGGAAGGGTGTCGGCAGCGGCGACGCGGACGCCCTCGAAGCGCAGCGTCGAGAGCCGGCGGGTGGTGTCGATCGACTCTTCGGGGGTGATGCTGAGGCCCGCGGCGTCGCGCTCGACGAGGTGGCGGTGGCCGTCGGAAGTGGAGACGAGGAAGAAGTCGGCACTGGCGGCGTCGAGGACGAGGACCTTCTCGCCGTCGAGGACCGTGTCCCCGCCGTCGGCCTTGGCCTCCATCTTGAAGGCGCCCGGCGTCGCCGTCGAGCCGGCGTCCCAGAGCGCCGGCGTGCCGCGTCGCTCACCGGCGGCCAGCGGCCGCAGGTGGCGCTCGCGCTGGTCGTCGGAGCCGCAGAGGCTCAGCGCCAGGCCGGCGATCGTGTTCGAGAACAGTGGCGAGGGAGCCAGGGCGTAGCCCATCTCCTCGAAGAGGACGGCCAGCTCGACGATCCCGAGACCCTGTCCGCCCCACTCCTCGGGGACGGCCAGCCCGGTCCAGCCGAGCTCGGCCATCTCGCCCCAGCCGGCGGCGTCGAAACCGTCCTCTGAGGCGGCGATCTCGCGGACCCGCTCGGATTTGAAGCGCGAGGCGAGGAAGTCGTGCGCGGTCGACTTGATCGCCTGCTGCTCGTCGGTCAGATCGAAGTACATGGTTAAAGCGCTCCCGCAGTCACTAGCGAAGCCTCGGCAGGCCGAGCACCCGCTCGGCGATGATGTTCTTGAGGATGTCGGTCGTCCCGCCCTCGATCGAGTTGGCTCGTGAGCGCAGGAAGCCGTACTGCCAGGCGCCGTTGTCGATCGCCTGCGCGGCGCCGCGCGAGAGCGGCGCGTAGGCGCCCTCGATCTCCAGCGCCAGCTCGTTCAGGCCCTGGCTGATGTCCGACCACTGCCACTTGCCGAGCGAGCCCTCGGGGCCGGGGATGCCCGACTGCATCGTCTTGGTCAGGCCCCGGTAGGCGGCGAGGCGCATCGCCTCGGCCTCGATGTTGAGCTGCGCGATCCGCTGCCGGTAGTAGGTGTCGTCAGCCGCCGAACCGCCGTTGGTGCGGACCTCGGCGGCGAGCTTGGCGAGCTTCGTGAGGTTGTTCTGGATCTGGGCGATGGCGCCGAAGGCGAGCCCGGCGCGCTCGTTCATCAGCGTCGTGATCGCCACCCCCCAGCCGTTGCCGACACCGCCGACGATGTTCGCCTCGGGGATCCGCGCTTCGTCCATGAAGACCTCGTTGAACTCGCCCTCGCCGGTGATCTGAACCAGCGGTTTGGCTTCGACGCCCTCCTGCTCCATGTCCATCAGGAAGTAGGTCAGCCCTTGGTGCTTGGGAGCGTCGGAGTCGGTGCGGGCGACGAGCATGCACCACTTCGCGTACTGGGCGAAGGTGGTCCAGACCTTCTGGCCGCTGACCACCCATTCGTCGCCGTCCTTGACCGCGCGGGTCTTCAGCGAGGCCAGGTCAGAGCCCGACTCCGGCTCCGAGAAGCCCTGGCACCAGATCTCCTCGCCGGTCAGGATCGGCTCCAGGTAGCGCTGCTTCTGGGAGTCGGTGCCGTGGGCGATGACGACCGGGCCGCCCATCGCCAGGCCGAGCACGTTGGCCGGGCTCGGCGCTTCCTGACGGGCCGCCTCGCCGACGAAGATCGCCTGCTCGATCATCGTCGCGCCGCGGCCGCCGTACTCCTTCGGCCAGGAGATCCCGGCCCAGCCGGCGGCGTGCAGCTTCAGTTGCCACTCACGGCGAAAAGCCATGACTTCGTCGAGCCCACCCTCGGGCTCGGGGCCGGGGTTGTTCTCCTGCAACCAGGTGCGAACCTCGTCGCGGAACCCCTCCTCCGATGGCGACAGCGTCAAGTCCATCGGTCGAGGAGCCTATAGGACACTTGGCCGTGCAGCCAAAGTCGGCTTGTGGAAATGAAAAAGGGCACCACCTGGGCGCCCCTTTTCGCAAACCCACAGATCAGCGGTCTACCCCTGGCCGCACACCTTGAGGCCGAATTCCTTCGCCAGCTTCTGTGCTTCTTTGAATGGAACTCCGCCCTTGCCTTCGATGATCGTGCCTGGATCCTTTTCGGCTTCGTCGGCGCCGGCTTCGACTGCCGTGACGATTTCTTCGACGGCTTCCTCTTCGCCACTGGGAGCGCCAAGCGCGTCGATCTTCTCGGCTTGGTCGCGCAGCGCCGGTGCGACTACCTGGCTGACCACTTCTTCCTGCTGCTCGGTGGTCGGGTTTTTGGTGTCCACGCCGTTCTCTTCAGCGAATTCTTCAGCTTCGCTGTTGATGCTTTCGTTTGCTTCTTCGCAGACCACGTCAGCCGCTTTGATGAATTCCGGCTTGGTCAGGGCGGTAGCGCTGCTTTCGTCGCCGCCACTGCTGCTGCTGTCGCTGCTGCTGCTGCCACAGCCGGCGGCGATGACGGCGATCGCGAGAACGCCGAAAAATGCCGCGAAAAGTCGCTTACTCAACTGATCTCCTCTGCCTCTATTGGGATGGACGGGGCCAAGCTACAGCCCCGCCCGGAGGCCTGGCCGAATGTCAGATCCGCTGGATCAGGGTGCCGGTTCCGAGCCCGCCGCCGCAGCACATCGTCACCAGACCCATCTCCTTGTCGCTGCGCTCCAGCTCGTGCAGGAGGGTGGTGATCAGCCGTGCCCCGGTCGAGCCGAGCGGGTGGCCGAGGGCCATCGCGCCGCCGTTGACGTTGACCCGGTCCATGTCGGGATCGAGCTCACGCCGCCAGGCGGCGACGACCGAGGCAAAGGCCTCGTTGATCTCGACCAGGTCGATGTCGTCCATCGTCATCCCGTTGCGCTCGAGCAGCTTCTGGGTGGCGGGAATCGGCCCGGTCAGCATGATCACCGGGTCGACGCCGACCGTGGTCTGGTCGAAGATCCGTGCCCGTGGCTTCAAGCCCAGGGCGTCGGCCTTCTCGTGCGCCATCAGCATCACCGCGGCGGCGCCGTCGGAGACCTGGGAGGAGTTGCCGGCGGTGATTTTCCCGTCGGGCTTGAAGGCCGGCGTCAGGTTCGCCAGGCCCTCGAGGGTCGTCTCGCGCAGGCCCTGGTCGGTCATGTAGGTGTCGCCGTTGACCTGCATCGGGACGATCTCGCGCTCGAAGCGACCCTCGTCGGTCGCCTGGCGGGCCAGCTGCTGGGAGCGGACGCCGAGTTCGTCGAGCTCCGAACGGGGGATCTCCCATTTGTCGGCGATCATCTCGGCCGAGAGGCCCTGCGGGATCAGGTCGTAGCGCTCAAGCAGCTCGGGTGAGAAGGCGAAGCCGTGCTCCTCCATCACCTTGGCGCCGTCGGCGAAGGAGATGTGGCCCATGTGCTCGACGCCGGAGCCGATCGCGACGTCGTGGACGCCGGTGGCGATCAGCGCCGCGGCGAAGTTGACCGCCTGCTGAGCGGAGCCGCACTGGCGGTCGATCGTCGTCGCCGGGACCTCGACCGGGAGGCCGGCCTCGAGCCAGGCGTTGCGGCCGATGTTGAGCCCCTGTTCGCCGAACTGCTGGGCGCAGCCGGCGACCACGTCACCGGTCTCGGCGGGGTCGACGCCGGTGCGCTCGAAGAGCTCGCCGTAGACCTTGGCGAGCAGGTTGGAGGGGTGCAGATCCTTGTAGTAGCCCTTCTCGAGATGACCGCGACCGATCGGCGTTCGCGCCGCCTCGACGATCACTACCTCGCGCCCACCGAAGCTGCCCTTTCCGTTCTCCGCCATCGCTCTCTCCGTTCTTCAAGTTTTTGGGACGAAACCGAGTCAGTCTCCAAATCATAGATCTCCGACTGACTCGTCAATCGGACTTCCCCTCGGCCGGTTGTAGACCTCACGGCACATCTCCGTGCGAGCGTGATAGGAACCCCGGCCAATGAGCACTCAACAGGGTTACGAAAGTCCGGGGATCGCGGGGAGCGGGGCAATTGCCACCGGCCTCGCCGCCGTCTCGACCACCACCGCGGAGACGATCCTGCTTGCGCGCAGCGAGGCTTCGGCCTGGCGCGCCGAGGAGAAAGTCGTCGCTGCCTGCGCCAAGATCGAGGGGGCCGAGCCCTCGCGGCTGCGGGTGACGACCGATCCGGCCGACCTCGCCGAGTGCGACGTCATCGTCGAGGCCGTGGTCGAGGACCTCGAGGCCAAGGGCGAGCTGCTGGCCCGGATCGACGCCGCCTGCCCGCAGGCGGACCTGGCGACGACCACGTCCTCGCTCGGGATCGGCGAGATCGCCGCCGCCGCCGGGACCCCGCGCCTCTATGGCCTCCACGTCTTCAACCCGGTGCCGCGGATGCAGCTGGTCGAGGTCTGCATCCCCGACGGTGCCGCCGCCTCACGCGAGAAGGCGCTCGCCTGGTGCGCAGCGCTCGGCAAGACCGCCGTCGAGGTTCCCGACCAGGCGGGCTTCGTCGTCAACCGGCTTCTCTTCCCCTACCTCTTCGACGCCGTGCGGATGATCGAGCGGACCGGCATGGAGGCCGGCGAGGTCGACACCTGCATGAAACTCGGCGCCGGCCACCCGATGGGCCCGCTGGCACTGCTGGACTTCGTCGGCCTCGACGTCGCCGAGGCGATCGGCGACGCCCTCTACGCCGACTCCAACGACCTGGCCCACAAACCCCCGGGGCTGATGATCGAGATGGTCGGCGAACAGAAACTGGGCCGCAAGAGCGGCGCCGGCTTCTACAGCTACGACTAGGAGGGTCTAGCGAAACTCGCGTCTACGACTGGCGAGCGCCGGACCAAGCGGGGCAAGGACGCAGGGAGGCCGAATAGCAGCGCTATTTGGCCGACTGAGGACGCCGCAACGCGCAGTGTGTCCGCCGCCGTCAGGCGTGGGCGGGGGTTTCGCTAGACCCTCCTAGTCGGCCTGGGCCGTCTTCCTCTTTCCGGAGATGTCCCAGATGACGTCCGCCTCGGAGATGCCTTGGCGCTGCGCGATCTGCTCGATCTCGTGCCAGGGCAGTTCGGCCTCTGGCAACTCGTCCCAGCGAGCGAGGTCGAGGGCCTCGATCGAGCCTTTCAGCGCCGGGCCGAGGTGCTCCTCGGAGCGCAGCAGCGCCCTCAGAACCTCGAGCTGCTTGTCGGTCAGGCGTACAACCCACATGCCGTACCTCCAACGTTCGGGGGGATCGCAGGTTGCCCGAAGAAGTTAGGCCGAGGGACGGACGGAACCGCTGATCCGGACCGCCTCGATGCGGTTCTCGCGGACCGCCTCGACCCGGATCGTGTAGCCGTTGGCGACGATCGAGTCGCCGCGTTTGGGCAGTCGCCCGAGCTCGGCAAAGACGTAGCCGCCGACCGAGTTGTAGGCATCGGTGTCGGCCGGCAGCTCGATCCCGGCGTCGGCGAGGTCGCCGAGCGAGACGTGGCCGCGGACGAACCAGTCGCCGTTGGTCAGCTGCCGCAGGGCCGCGGCGCGGGGATCGGTCTCGTCCTCGATCTCCCCCACCACCTCCTCGAGGATGTCCTCGACGGTGACGATCCCGACCGTGCGGCCGTACTCGTCGACGACGACCGAGAGCGAGGTGCGCTGGACCTGGAGATCGTGGAGCAGGTCGTCGAGCGGCCGCGTCTCGGGGACGATCAGGGCATCGCGGATCACCGTCGCGATCGCCGCCTCCGGGCCGTCGCTCATGTAGAGCCGGGCGAGGCTGTTGTTGTGGACGATGCCCTTGACCCGGTCGGGGTTCTCGTCCTCGATCACGACCAGCCTGGTGTGGCCGGAGGTGACGCAGCGCCGCAGCGCCGCCTCGACCGACTCCGAGGCGTCGACGGTGATCACCGCCGGGATCGGCGTCATCACCTCGCGCGCCTCCTGCTCGTGCAGGTGGAAGACGCCGCCGAGCATCCCGGCCTCGCCGGGGTCGAGGGTGCCGCCGAGGCGGGAGCTGTCGATGATCTGCTTCAGGTCCTCGGCGGTGTGGTGGGTCTCGAGGTCCTTGGGGTTGACGCCGAAGAGGCGGACGATCCCGTTCGAGACCCAGCTCAGCCCCATCGTCACCGGTGCGGTCGACACCCGGAACCAGTTCAGCGGCCGCGAGACCCGGCGGGCGACGCGCTCGGCATTGGCGATCGCCAGCATCTTCGGCACCTGCTCGCCGATGCTGATGTGGATCGCGGTGACGAGGATGAAGGCGATCGCCAGCGAGATGCCGGCGGCGGCGCCGTGCGAGAGGCTGCCGAAGAGCGGCTCGATCAGCTTCGCGATCGAGGGCTCGCCGAGGAAACCGATGCCGATCGAGGCGATCGTGATCCCGATCTGGCAGGCGGAGAGGGATTCGTCGATTTTGTCGAGCTGCTCGACGACCGCCTCGGCGCCCGATTCGCCTTCCTCAGCCAGCTGTTCGATTTTGCCGCGACGACTGCGGACGAGCGCGAACTCGGCAGCCACGAAGAAGCCGTTGATCGCAATCAACAGCATCAGGAGGACGAGCAGGAGAACGCTCATCGGTTATGCGGCCCGGTACTTCGGGCTGGAGCGTCGTCGGCCATTCGGCGAACGCAATATAGCTGCCCATACTCGCGGAACTTCGCGCAGGTGCGATATTGACCGAATAATGCGCGTTGCAACGCTCAGCGAGGTGCTCGAAGAGGTGATCCGCCTCGGCGAGGCCACCGGCATGGAGGAGCTTGCCCACGAACAGCGTGGCGAGCTCGAGGGCAGGCTGGCGACGATCCGCGCCGCGGTCTCCGGCGCGCCCAGCCCCCGGGTGATCGCCCTGGAGCGCCTCGACCCTCCGCGGGTCAGCGGCTTCTGGATCCCGGAGATGATCTCGATCGCCGGTGGCGAGGACGTCGCCGGCGACCCGGGCCTGAACCCGGCCGAGGTCGGCTGGGGCGAGCTGGAGAGCCTCAACGCCGAGGTCGTGATCGTGATGCCCAACGGCTCGGTCGAGGACGCCCACGCCCAGGCGATGGAGCACTGGGAGCGGATCGCCGCGCTCGGCGCCACCCGGGCGTACGCGGTCGACGCGGCGGCGGCCTTCGCCCAGCCCGGCCCGCGCCTTGTCGACGGCGTCGAGCTGCTCTGCCACCTGCTGCACCCGGAGCTGATGAGCGCCCCCGGCAACACCGCCTTCTCGGTCCTGCAGGCACCGGTCACCCGGCGCCCGCACGAAGACTGAGGCACCTCAGGCGACGGCGAGCGCGCCGAGGAAGGAGACGAGCCCGACGGCGGTGATGAAGGCCAGCTCGACCGGCAGCCGCCGCGTCCCGAGCCCGCCGCGCTCGCTGGCGACGATCACCAGCCCGCAAACGACGCCGCCGATCAGCCCGCCGAT
>OUNO010000272.1_pt2 | contig 13854 bp, 13 predicted proteins | sample 1779811 | NCBI WGS metagenome assembly OUNO01 (sample SAMEA3914804, study PRJEB12502) | metagenome | biome: forest; material: soil | place: Canada | collected 2010-06-25 | depth 0.3 m | reverse complement strand
CCGCCGCGCCGACGCGGCCGGCTTCTGGCGCCTCGCCCTCCCCACCGAGCTCGGCGGCGCCGCGGCGGGCAACCTCGAGATCGCGATCATCCGCGAGCACCTCGCTCACCTCGGCCTCGGCCTCCACAACGAGCTGCAGAACGAGTTCTCGGTTGTCGGCAACCTGATGGTCGTCGAACTGGTCCAGGCCTTCGGCACCGAGGCGCAGCGCGAGGAGATGCTGGAGCCGATGATCGTCGGCGACTACCGCGTCGCCTTCGGGCTGACCGAGCCGAATCACGGTTCCGACGCCGCCCACCTGGAGACGACGGCGCGCCGGGACGGCTCCGACTGGGTCCTCGACGGCGCCAAGCGCTTCAACTCCTGGATGCACTCGGCAACGCACGACCTGGTCTTCGCCCGCAGCTCCGGCGAGCCGGGCGAGGGCCGCGGGATCACCGCCTTCCTGGTGCCGACGAGCACCCCGGGCCTGGAGGTCGACCACTTCTGGTGGACCTTCAACATGCCGACCGATCATGCCGAGGTCTCGATCAATGGTGTTCGGGTGCCTGGCGACGCGGTTCTCGGCGAGGTTGGCGAGGGCCTCGCGGTGGCGCAGCGCTTCGTCCACGAGAGCCGCATCCGCCAGGCGGCGGCCAGCGTCGGCGCCGCCCAGTACTGCATCGACGAGTCGGTCACCTACGCCCGCGAGCGCCACACCTGGGGCCGGCCGTTGGCGGTCAACCAGGGGATCCAGTTTCCGCTGACCGAGCTGCACACCGACGCCGAGCTGCTGCGCGGCCTGGTCCGCCGCACCGCCTGGGAGCTGGACCGCCACAACCAGCTCGAGGTCACCCAGATGATCTCGATGGCCAACTACCGCGCCAACCGCCTCGCCTGCGAGGCCGCCGACCGGGCGATGCAGGTCCACGGCGGCATGGGCTACACGCGCCACCTGCCCTTTGAGCACATCTACCGCCATCACCGCCGATACCGGATCACCGAGGGAGCCGAGGAGGTTCAGATGAGAAAGGTCGCCGCAGGGCTGTTCGGATTCGGGGGAGGGTCGCGATGAGCGGCGAGTTCGCCGGGCTCAGCGACAAGTACGCGAAGGAGGCGGCGACGCCGACGGTGCGGGCTTTCCACGCCGCGATCCGGGCCCGGGTCGGTGAGCGCTTCGCCGCCTCGGGACTGAGCTGGGAGGAGTTCGTCTTCAACCCCGAACTCGAGCTCTCCTTCGACGAGCTGACCGCGGTCGAGGCGGAGATGCTGGCCGATGGCTACCGCTTCGACCACAGCGCCCAGGTCTCGGTCACCGAGGAGCCGGGCAAGTACAAAGCCGGCAGCGAGAGCGCCGAGCGCGCCGAGGCCGAGCGCGTCGAGACCGTCGGCTCCGAGCCCCTCGTCGTCGGCCACGGCGACAACGTCTTCGCCACCGCCACCGACATCGAGGGCGTCGCCCGCGAGATCTCGACCCTGGAGCGGGTGATGGAGATGCTGACTGAGGGCGTGCCCGAGGACACGATCGCGATCATCGACGACTGTGGCGGGACGATGACGGCGCCGATCATCGCCGACTTCAAGGGCATCCTCTGCCTCGCCGGCACGGTCCGCACCCACCTCGCGATCCTCTCCCGCGAGTACGGCATCCCCTGTCTCATGGCGGCCGACCTGGAGGGCCTGCGCGAGGGCGACAAAGTCCGGCTGCAGAGCACGAAGACGCCCCGCGACATCACCCCCGAGGCGATGGCCGCGGCGGCGACCAGCAGTGGCGAGGAACGCGCAACCGTCTGGAGGATCGCCTGATGCCCGTCAAGCACTCATACGCCCAACTGCTGGAGACCAACCACCTGATCCGCCACGCCAGCGACAGCTCGCTCTGGCTTTGCCGCTCCCGCACCGCCCAGGAGTCGAAGCTCTTCCCCGTCCCCGCCTACATGATCCTCAGCTACCTGGAGTGCTACTACCGCTACCCGGACATGGTGCGGCGGATCGACGCGGCGATGCCGGCCGAGGAGATCGCCGACCGCGCCCGCGAGACGACGACCAGTCTGCAGCAGGCCTCGGCCGGCTGGTGCCTGAATAACTTCTTCCTGCTCGGCCGCCAGCTGCTGATCGACATGGGGATGGTGCGGGCCACCGACGGGGTCGACGACGTCGTCGACGTGCTGGACTTCTGGAAGCGCTTCCAGCTCTCCTACCACCGCGCCGACGGCCACATGACCAACGGCGAGATGGGCAACCGGGCTCAGATTCGCAGCGAGCGCACCCTGCAGGTCTTCGACGCCGACGCGATCGCGATGGCGCCGGGAGACCGCCTGCACACGGCGCTGGGCCAGTTCAACGCAACGATCTCCCAGTACGCCTTCCTCGCCAGCGCCGAGTGCCGGCTGCAGATCCACCATGACGGGCCCTACCGGACCGCCGACGGCGAGCTGCTGATCCGCAGCTACCAGTCGCTGGCCGAAGGCGACTTCCCCTGGCTCGACGGGGTCGCGGCCGAGATCGAGTACCCGAACCTGGTCGTGCCGATGTTCCTCCGCGACACCCATGTCTACCTGCTCGACGACTGGGGCTCGTTCGAGACCCAGCCGGCGCTCGACAACGACAACATCGTTCGCGTCGGGCTCTACTCCTCCGACTACCTCTCCGGCGGCTTCATCCCCGTGGCGATGGGCTCGGCAGAAGAACTGGCCGAGAAGCTGGAAGAGCTGCGCGACCAGTTCCAGGAGGCGACGACCAAGCTCTGGCGGGTCTTCGCCGCCTACTCGCGCGAGCAGATGCTCGACGCCGGCGCCCTCGTCTACTTTGCCGCGGTCCGCGACCTGGCCAAGATCGCCGGCATCTACGACCAGGACGAGTGGTGGTCGATCGACGAGCGGACCCAGCGATTCAAGGGCCTGATGAACGACGAGTACGGCCGCGACTCACTGACCGAGCTGATTGCCCTGCTCACTCTCCCCTCCCAGCAGGACAACGACTACGTCCTCGGCCGCCACTCCGACGAAGGCGCCCACATGGAGTCGCGGATCCCCTATTCGGTGCTCGCCGACGACGACTTCACCGCGACCAGCGGGGCGCCGCGCAAGCGCTGGTCATCGCTGGAGCCGAAGCGGGGGACCTGGACGACCACCCAGGGCCGACTGACGCTCGACCAGCTCAACGCCGCTGCCCGCGCCACCCGGCTGCCGGCCGAGGACCCGAGCCTGCGCTACCTCGACGACGTCTGGGTCAAGTGGCACGCCGACGACCCCCGTGCCGCCGAGCTGTACCGGATCACCCAGCAGCGCAGCACCCTGGCCGGCGCCGGCGCTGAGCTGCGCCAGGCGGACCTGCCCCGCTCCGGCGCCTAACGCGCCGGCAGCGGGCAGGCGACGGTCTCCAGTTGGAGGATCGCCAGAGTGCGGCCGAAGCCGATGTATTGGCCGGCCATCATCATCAGCTCGAGGATCTCGGCATCGTCGAAGTGCTCGCGCAGGACTTCGATGTCAGCGTCACCGATGTTGTGGTGGTCGACCGCCATCCGCTCGGCGAATTCGACCGCGGCGCGCTCGGCCGGGCTGTAGTCGGGGTTGGCGGCGAAGTCCTCGGCCCAGACGCCGACCGCCTGGTCCTCGGGAATGCTCTCCGGGACGAGCCGTGCCGACTGGCAGGTGACGCAGCCATTGAGGATCGCGATCCGCAGCCGCACCAGCTCCTTCATCCGCGGCGTGATCCGGGCCACGTCCTCGGCCGCATCGACGTTGGTGTGCCAGGGGTAATAGAACTCGAGGTACTGCTCGAGGAAGTCGGGGTGGGCGTCGAAGACGCGGGCCACGTGCTGGGTCGCCCAGTCGCCCTCCGTCGCACCATCGTGCATTTCCTTGACGAAGCCCTCGAGCGCCGTCTCGTCGGCCAGTGGAAGACGTGCCATGCGGTGTCCTTCCTCTTCGTGTCGCCCGAGGGAGCCGTGCGCTCCACGCGACTTTCCCGACCGCCAACGTATTCCGGACCAACCGGATGGTTTGCGACTCGGCGAGCCGCGTTGGTGAAAACTCCAGTGTCGAGGACGGGCGGAGCGGGGGCTATTCGGGAGCCGGGACCTGCGAGGCCATCTGGGCGTAGCCCGCGGCGCTCGGGTGGATCCCGGTGTCGCCGCTGATCACCCATGGCGGCCCGGAGACCGGCCCCTTGCAGAACGAGAGCGGGTGGGTGACGAGCAGCTCGTCCTGGGTCGCCTTGGGCTGCACGCTGGGGCCATCGACCTTGTAGCCCAGCTCCGAGCAGGAGTAGCGCGAGGGGTAGACCGGCGAGATGTCGACGCCGACGTTGAAATGCGGCGGCGCCACCACACGCAGCCGCTTCGGGTTGACCGCGGCGGCGACGGCGGCGATTTCGCGGTTCATCATCGCCGCCATCTCGGCGATCTGGGTCGAGGTGTAGGCGAGCGCGCTGGCGGGGATCGAGAGGTGGTACTGCATCAGGTAGATCGTCGCGCTGGTGTTCTTGACCAGCTCCTTGTAGAGGCGTTCGAGGTTTTCCTTCAGGTGGATCCCGGCGAAGGCCTGTTCGATGCATTCCGCGTACTGACCGAAGATGTCGGCGAAGATCGCGCAGCCCATGTGGTCGACCCCGAAGAGCATTTCCGCCAGCAGCGGGTTGGCGCCGACCGTCATCAGGATGTAGTCGGGGTCTTCGGACTCGACCTGTTTGAGGGTCGGGTAGAGCACTCCTCCCGGCGCCCACTGGCCCGGCTCGGCGCCGCTGATCGCGAGGTTCTCGAAGTTGGTGATGCCGTACTCGTTCGCCCACTGCGCCGCCCAGGAGACGTTGTTCGCGAGGCCGTAGTCGGGCGCGTATTCCACTTGTTTCGCTTCGTTGTTGACGGTCGCGGAGTTCGAGGAGCAGGGGTCGACCAGGGTCACCGAGCCCGGTTTGCATTCCGGCAGCTCGAGCAGCCCCATCTGCTTGCCGTCGTCGTAGTAGCCGAACCCGGCGGTGACCGAGTCGCCGATCGCGCGGACGACTACCGTCTCTTCGCCGCCGACCTTGAAGACGACGGGAGCGCCGCCGCTGAGCCGCAGCGAGTCGGTGCCACGGAACTTCGCGGCGGGGCGGTAGATCAGTTCGCCGTCGCTGATCCGAGCGCTGCCGTGTTCGGGCGCGCTCTTGATCCGCCAGTGCCTGCGGGAGGTACAGACGGGAACCGGAACGCTGACGCGCTGCCCCGGCTTGACCCTCTTCAGGGGGACGGAGGAGCAGAGCGGACCGCCGCGCGGGGCCGGCAGCACTTCCTGCAGGACATCGTCCTGGGAGAGGAGCTCCGGCTTGCCATCGCCGTTCACGTCGAGAGCGCTGGTCGCTTTGGCCATCAGCAGCGAGACGTGGGCCAGCGCTTTCGTCGTGCCTCGGCTGAGGGCGATGCGGTGGACGAAGGTGAAGCGCCGGCGGCGCTCCGGCGAACGGGGCGGACCAGCATTCCCAAGCGGTCGCAGTCTCGTGTTCTGAAATCCCGACACGCCGCGGTAGATGGAGGCGCTGAGCGAGAGCCTGTGACCGGCCATCTCGATCGGATAGCTGACCGAGACGAGGAGGGACCTGCGGCCGTCGACCGGCGGCGTGGCGGTGACTCTGCCGAGCTTGACTTTGACCGGCGTTGCTCCCGCCTCGGTGGCAGGAGCCGCGCAGGCGCAGAGCAGGAAGGCGAGGGCGAGGGCTCTCTTCATCCCGGGCAAGCTAGCGGCGATTGGGGATCCGACGAAGGGCCGCGAGGAAATCGGCCGCGGCGGCGGCGCTTCCTGGTTGGCTGAGATCGGATCCCAACCGCAAGGAGAGATGAATCGTGGCCTACAAGCTTTTCGCCTACTGGTCGGCCCCCAAGCCCGAGGACGTCGACGCCTTCGAGGAGTACTACGCGAGCACTCACGTGCCGCGCGCCGCCGCCGTCCCGAACCTGACCGAGATCGTCACCACCCGCACCGCCGACGGCTTCGAGGGCGGCGAGACGCCGCACTACCGCGTCGCCGAGATGAGCTTCGAGAGCGCCGAAGCGATGGCCGAGGCGGCCGCCTCCGACGCCTGGGCGGAGATGCGCCAGTGCTCGGGCGACATCATCGAGCGCTTCGGCGTCTCCCTCACGGTCGAGATGGGCGAGGTCGTCAAGGGCACGCCGACGGCCGGCTAGCGTGGGCGGCCCGGCCCGAGACTGCTTCGACGCCGAACGCGAGTGCCGCGGCCCCGCCGAGCGGGACGCGGCCTCGCTGGCGCAGCTGCGAATCCAGCTCGAGCGCTGCTACGAGCGGATCCCGTTCTACCGGCGCCACTGGGACGCGGCCGGCTTTCACCCCTCGCAGGTCGCCGCTTGGGCGGACTTCACCGCCCACTGCCCAGTTGTCAACAAGCAGATGCTGGTCGCCGACCAGGCCGAGCACCCGCCCTTCGGCAGCTACCTGGGCATCGACCCGGCCGAAGTCGCCCGGGTCCAGGCCTCATCGGGGACCTCGGGGACGCCGACCCTTTACGGGGTCGGAGATGAGGACTGGCATCGCGCCGGCCAGGTCTTCGCGATGACCCAGTGGGCGATGGGGGTCCGGCCCGGCGACACGGTCCAGTTCGCCTTCCCCTTCAGCCTCTTCTTCGGCGGCTGGGGCGTGCTCTACGGGGCCGAGAAGATCGGCGCCACCTGCTTCCCGATCGGCGCCAACGAGACCCGGCGCCACGTCGAGCTGATGTACGCGCTGGGCTCGACCGTGCTCGAGGCGACGCCTTCCTACGCGCTGCACATGGGCGAGGTCGCGGCCGAGCTGGGCTACGACCCGGCCGACTCGCCGCTGCGGCGGATGGTCGTCGGCGGCGAGGCCGGCGGCGCGATCGAGTCGACGCGGAGGCGGATCATCGAGCTCTGGGGGCTGGAGAGCTGCTGCGACTCGGGCTCGACCTCGGAGATGTTCCCCTTCTGCACGACCAGCGAGTGCGAGGAGATGTGCGGGCCGCACCTCTACAACGACGAGGTCTGGACCGAACTGGTCGAGCTCGACGACCCGCACGCGCCGGTCGCCGAGGGCGAGCGCGGCGCCACCGTCTACACCCACCTCTGGCGCACTTCGCAGCCGATGATCCGCTTCGCCTCCCACGACGCCGCGGCGATGACCAGCGAGCCGTGCGCCTGCGGCCGCACCTATCCACGGCTGCCAGGCGGGGTCCAGGGCCGGGTCGACGACATGCTCGTCGTCCGCGGAGTCAACGTCTATCCCTCGGCGATCGAGCGGGCGCTGCGCGAGACCGACGGGCTCGGGTTGGAGTTCCGCATCTACGTCGACCGGGTCGGGGAGATGGACGAGGTGACGGTCGCGGTCGAGCCGGCCCGGGAGTGCGACGAGGCGGAGCGGGACGAGGTCAGGGCGCGGGCGCTGGCGGCGCTGAGCTACCGCTGCCAGGTCAGGCTCGGCTGCGAGATCGTCTCCCCCGGGAGCTTCGAGCGCACGACGATGAAGGCGCGCCGGGTCGTCGACCGCCGCGCCGAGCGGGCCGAGGCGGGGCGATGAAGCGGCCCGACCCGCGGCCGCCGGTCGTGATCGACGGCGACGTCGTCACCCTCCTCACCAGCAGCTGCGACGCCTGCGGCTACGTCGCCGCCGGCGAGCTCCCGGCCTGCCCGGTCTGCGGCGCCGGCGTCTCCCCCGCCAGCGGCGGTCCGGGCGGCGCCGTCTGGGCCTCGACCGTGGTGCGGATCCCGGTGCCCGGCCGCGAGCCTCCCTACGGCCTCGCCTATGTCGACCTGGAGAACGGCCCGAGGGTCCTCGCCCACACCCCCGGGGACGCCGGACTGCCGGTCGGCTCGCGGGTCGAGCTGGGGCCGCTGAGCGCCGACGGCGACCTCACCGTGGTGCCGGCATGAAGGTGGCCATCCAGGGGGTCGGGACCTCGGACTTCGCCAAGCAGCCGCAGCTCAGCGCCGGCGACCTGGTCGCGCTTGCGGTCCGCGAGGCGCTCGCCGATGCCGGCGCCGACGGGGTCGAAGCCGCCTTCGTCGGCACCTGTTTCGGCGAGCCGGGGATCGCGCCGCGGACGCTGCACCGGCTCGGCCTCGTCTCGATCCCGATCGTCACCGTCGAGAACGCCTGTGCCAGCGGCACCACCGCCTTCCACCTCGCCTGCGGCGCGGTCGCCTCCGGCCAGTACGAGCGGGTGCTGGCGCTCGGGGTCGAGACGATGACCGCCCGCTTCGCCGGCGCGATCGTGCCGGAGATGACCGACGCCGAGGGCGCCGGCGGCATGGCCCTCCCCAGCCTCTACGCGATGTCCGCCAGCCGCTACCTGGCCAACGGCTGGGTGACACCGGAGCAGATGGCGCAGGTCTCGGTCAAGAACCACGCTCACGCGCTCGGCAACCCGCGGGCTCAGTACGGCGGCTCGGTGACGATCGAGGAGGTGCTCGCCTCGCGGCCGATCGCCGACCCGCTGACCCTGCTGCAGTGCTGCCCGATCTCCGACGCCGCCGCCGCGGTCGTCGTCGGCGCCCCGCGCGAGAGCATGCGCGACGTCCCGGTCCGCTCCAGCGTGCTCAGCTCCGGCGCGCTCTGGGACCACCGAACCGACCACGCCTGGGGCTTCGAGCTGGTCGGCTCGGTCGCCGCCCGAGCCTACGAGGAGGCCGGGATCGGGCCAGACGACGTCGACGTCTTCGAGCTCCACGACGCCTTCACGATCGGCGAGATCGTCACCACCGAGGCCCTCGGCCTGGCGCCCGAGGGTGGCGGCGGCGAGCTGGTCGCCGGCGGCCGCACGACGATCGGCGGCGCCCAGCCGGTCAACCCCTCCGGCGGCCTGCTCTCCCGCGGCCACCCACTCGGCGCCACCGGCACCGCCCAGGTCGCCGAGATCGTCTGGCAGCTGCGCGGCGATGCGGGCGAGCGCCAGGTCGACGGCGCCCGGGTCGGGGTGGTCGAGACGATGGGAGGCGGCGCCTCGGGGGTCGACGGCAACGCCGCCGTGGTGGCGGTCCTCGGTGGCTGACCTGGAGGCGCTCGACGACCTGCTGCGCCCAGAGGCCGTCGCCGACCCGTTCCCCGACCTCGCCTCGATCCGCGCCGCCGACCCGGTCCACTGGAGCGCCCGCCACCGTGCCTGGTTGATCACCAGCTACCGCGAGTGCGCCGCCGCCCACACCGACCCGCGGCTCAGCTCCGACCGGATGACGCCGATGCTGCGGCGCCTGGAAGAGAGGCGGGCCTCGCCGCAGCTGATCGCGATGGTCGCCGTCCTCGCCGCCTGGATGACCTTCAAAGACGGCGAGGACCACCGTCGCCTGCGGCGGCTCGTCAGCCGCGCCTTCACGCCCCGCGTGGTGGCGCTGATGGGAGACCAGATCGCCGCGATCGCCGACGCCCTGATCGACGACCTACCCGAGTCCGGCACGGTCGACCTGGTCTCGGCCTTTGCCTACCCGCTTCCGGCGATCGTGATCGCGGAGATGCTCGGCGTGCCGAGCGAGGACCGCGACCGCTTCAAGTCCTGGTCGTCCGACATCTCCTCGCTGGTCTTCGGCGCGGTCGACGACCCCGACCGCCACGACCGGGCCGAATCCGGGATGACCGAGCTGGTCGCGTACTTCGAAGGGCTGATCGAGGACTCGGCCGGCCACGGCGATGAGACCCTGCTCGACCACCTCGTCCGGGCCCGGACCGAGGACGACGACGCGCTCTCGCGCAACGAGCTGCTGGCGATGTGCACGCTGCTGCTCTTCGGCGGCCACGAGACGACGACCAACCTGCTCAGCAGCGGCATCCTGGCGCTGCTCCAGCACCCCGGCGAGAAGCAGCGCCTGCTGGCCGACCCCTCCCTGGCGGCGGCGGCGGTCGAGGAGTTCATGCGCTTCGACGGCCCGGCCAAGATCAGCGTCCGGGTCGCCGCCGAGCCGCTGGAGATCGGCGGCAGCTCGATCGCCACCGGAGACCGCGTCTTCCTCATGCTCGCCGCCGCCAACCGCGACCCGGCCCGCTTCGAGCGCCCCGACGAGCTCGACCTCGGCCGCTCCCAGAACCAGCAGATCGGCTTCGGGCTCGGGCCGCACTACTGCCTCGGGGCGCCGCTGGCCCGGCTCGAGGGCCAGATCGCGATCCCACGGCTGTTCGAGCGCTATCCCAAGCTGGAGATCGAGCCCGGCGCCGAGCTGCGCTGGCGCCCGACCCTGCTCTCCCGCTCGCTCGAAGCGCTGCCGGCGACCACGAGCTAGGTCTGTGGCGCTTTTCCCCTCCCATAGGGGGTAAAAAGCGCCAAGCGTCAGTGCGCGGCGATGAAATCGCGGATCACGCCGACGGCGGGTGAGTGGAAGGGGAAGTAGAGGGCCGAGGCGTGGCCGCGGTCCGGAACCACGTAGAGGCGGGATCGCGGGAAGCGTGCTTGGACTTCCTGCGCCTCCTTGACCGAGGTGATGTCGTCGACCTGGCCGGCGAGGACCAGGGTCGGGAACGACTTCGGGGCGCGCCAGCCGGCTGGGACCGGCGGCTCCAGGCCGCCCGGCGGCGGCGCCGGGAAGTTGAGGCAGTTGGTCAGGTGGGCGGCGCTGGAGAGCAGGTACTCGCGGCGGCTGAAGGGCGCGAAGTAGTCGCGCGGCAGGGCCCCGACCGAGGCCGAGAGCTGGCGGATGCGCTCGTCGATCCCCGCCGCCGGGTCCCAGAGCAGCGGGTAGTCGTTGCACTCGACGGTGATCTCCAGCCCGTACGAGAATTCGCCCAGCTCGCCGTGGCCCGCCGGGCCTGGCGCCAGCAGCCGGTTGAGACGTCGCGGATCGCCGGCTAAGAAGCGACGGTCGCCGTCGTCGAGGCTGAGGTAGGAACGCGGCGCCAGGGTCCCGGACTGCAGCAGGAAGGAGAGCAGCGCGTCGGTCGAGCGCTTGGCGGCGTGGAAGCGGCGGACGACGCGGGTGAAGCGGGCGACCGGGTCGCCGGAGCACTCGGGGGAGATCCGGCAGGAGACCCGCAGCCCGTGCAGCCCGGCCGGGTAGAGCGAGCGGTAGTAGGGGTCGTTGGCCGGGTAGGCGGAGTCGAGGATCAGGCCGCGCAGCGAACCCGGGTGGCGGACCGCGTAGGCCTGGCCGAACAGGGTCCCGTAGGAGTCGCCGTAGAAGAAGACCTTGCCGAGGCCGAGCGCCCGGCGGACGACGTCGAGGTCCTCGGCGGCTTCGCCGCTCGTGTAGCCGGCGTAGCGCGGGCCGAGTTGGTTGGCGCACTCGCCGATCGCGATCGATTCCTCGATCAGGCCCTTCTGCAGCGCCGGGCAGTCGATCACGTCGGAACGGCCGCTGCCGCGCTCGTCGAAGACGACGAGGTCGCGGCGGCGCAGCAGCGGCGCCAGGGCAGCGACCAGCGAGCGCGTGAACGGCGCCGCCGTCGAGCCGTAGCCGGGCCCGCCGTCCATCGCCATGATCGTCCCCAGCGAGGGCTGGTCGCGATCCGAGCGGGTGCGGACGCCGAAGGCGACCTTGGTGGTGCCGAGCGATGGGTCGGCGCGGCGCATCGGCACGATCACGTGGCCGCAGCGGAAGAGCCGCGGCATCCCGAGATCGCAGGTATGGAGGCTGGGCCGGGAGGTGGAATCGGCCGGCGCCGCGGCAGCGGCGACGGGAGTCGCCGCCAGAATCGAGGCGAACCCCGCCAGCGACACGAATACCCAGCAGGCAAGCGCCCTCATCGGATCAACTTACCCGACCCCGGAGGCGCCGAGGGCGTCGGCTAGGGTGGCGGCGTGGAGACCGTGGCAGCGCCCAGCGGGGCGGATCGATCGCAGCCGCTGTCGCGCCGCCTGACGCGGATCGCGATCTGGCTCGGCGGCGTCGCGTTGACGATCTTCGTCCTCAACCTGCTCGGCATCCCGGTCGGCGACTGGATCCGGGAAATGCTGCGAAAAGTCCGCGAGGTCCCCACCTGGGCGGTCGTCGCCGGGGTCGTGCTGGAGACGGCGCAGACCTCGCTGGCAGCGCTCGCCTGGTACGGGATTCTGCGCGCCGCCCTCCCCCACGCCGGCGTCTCCTACCGCCTGATCCTCGCCTGCTACGCGACCGCGGTGGCGCTCAACACCTTCCTGCCGGCAAACCTCGGGACCTGGGTGATGCTGCTGATGTTCACGACGCTGCTGGTCGGCGCGACCTTCACCCTGATCATCTCCGCCCAGGTGATCCAGAAGATCCCCTTCTCGATCTTCAACATCGGCCTCTACCTCTACCTCTTCTTCTCGGTCCGCGGCTCGTTTGGGATCAAGCTCGGCTTCCTCGAAGACCACGCCGGCCTCGTCGTGCTGATCCTGGTCGGCGGGGTCGTCCTGCTGGGGATGCTTGGGCGGATCTTCTGGCCGAAGCTGAAAGGGCTGCGCGAACAGGCCGCCAGCGGCGGCGCGATCCTGCGCAGCCCGCGCCGCACTTTCTTCGACCTCTTCCTGCCGGAGCTGGGCAGCTACATCGCCCGCCTGGCGATCGTCGCCGTCTTCCTCGGCGCCTACGGAATCCCGGTCAGCTTCCACAACGTCGCCACCGTCACGGCCTCGAACTCGATCTCCAACAGCGTCTCCGCCACCCCGGGCGGGGTCGGCGTCACCCAGGCGATGAACACCGCTGCCCTCTCCGGCTCGGTCGATGCCTCGACCGCGACCGCCTACTCGATCGGCCAGCAGCTGATCATCTCCGCCTGGGCCGTCGTCTTCGCCGTGATCATCGTCTCCTGGGTCTTCGGCTGGACCGGCGGCAAAGCGCTGGTCGAGTCCTCCTATGAAGACGCGAAGGTGAAAAGCAAAGAGCTGAAAGCGAAACGCAAACGCCGCAAGGCCGAGCCAGAGCCCTAGGGGGACCGGCCGGCGGCGAGCGCGCTGACCGTCCGCGTCCGGGCGACGAGGACCGTCCCGACCCCCATCACCGCGATCCCGGCCAGCAGAGCGCCACCGCCGAGCTCGGCGGCGCGCCAGCCGACGTTGAACAGCACCGAGGCGACGATCCCGCAGAGCAGGCCGATGGCGAACATCACCCTCGGGGTTCCCTTTGGAGGGAAGAACTAAGCAGCTGCGGCCCGTGCTGTACTGCGCGGGTGGTCGGCGAGCGGACGATCGAATCGGTGCCGGCGCTGACCCTTGGCAGCGCTGCGCCGGGCGGCGTCGAGGCGGCCTTCGCGCCGGGCGTGGGAATGGTCTGCTGCTCCCTGCGGCACGCCGACGAGGAGCTGCTGGGCCGGCGGGGCGGCCTCGAGCGCTATCGCTCGGGGCGCAAGACGATGGGGATCCCGCTGCTCTACCCCTGGGCCAACCGGCTCGGATCGCGGCGTTTCGCGTTGGGCGAGCGCGAGGTCAACCTCGAAGCCGGCGACCTGCCGCTGTCCTTCGACGCGGGCGGCCTGCCGATGCACGGGCTGCTCGGGGCCGCGGCCGGCTGGAGCGTGGATCGGCACGAGTCGTTGGCGGACGGCGGCGTGCTGACGGCGAGCTTCGACTTCGCCGCCCAGCCGGCGCTGATCGCGGCCTTCCCGTTCCCCCACACGGTCGAGATCGAGGCGACGCTCGAGGGGCCGAAGCTGACGATCGCGACGACGGTGCGCCCGAGCGCCGACGCCGCCGTCCCGATCAGCTTCGGCTTCCACCCCTACCTGCGCCTGCCCGGCGTCGAGCGCTCGGCCTGGGAGGTCGAGATCCCGGTCCGGGAGCGGCTCCTGCTCGACGAGCGGATGCTGCCGAGCGGCAAGCGCGAGGCGGTCGATATCGCGACGGGGCCACTCCGGTCGCGGACCTTCGACGACGCCTTCACGGCGCCACCCGACTGCGCCCCCTTCTCCCTCGGCGGCGGCGGCCGCCGGATCGAGCTGCGCCTCGGCGCCGGCTACGGGTTCTCCCAGGTCTACGCCCCCGCCGATGACGACG
>OUNO010005259.1_pt1 | contig 13874 bp, 8 predicted proteins | sample 1779811 | NCBI WGS metagenome assembly OUNO01 (sample SAMEA3914804, study PRJEB12502) | metagenome | biome: forest; material: soil | place: Canada | collected 2010-06-25 | depth 0.3 m | reverse complement strand
GCGCTCTACACCGTCGTCGCCACATGCGTCGCCAACGAAGTCGATCCCCTTGCGTATCTAGCTGACGTGCTCACGCGCCTCGATTCCACGCCCGCCGACCAGGTCGACACGCTTTTGCCGCAGAACTGGGCAGTCCTGGCGCCGTAGATCAAGCCCGGCCTTCACCGGACGGATACGTCGATGCCGCCGTTCGCGAGGTCACCACCGACGCGGCAGCGGACGAGCTGCGGCGGGCAGCGGTAGGCCTACGAGCAGGGGTGCTGCAAGTACTGGCCACGACCCTTACGATTCTCACCGGCGTTGGCCAGCTCGAATTTGCTGCCGACCTCGACGTGATGATCGAGGCCGAGCAGCCTCAGGACTGAGCCGGCCGGCGTCGAAATCTCGACCCACAATGCGGCCCCGGCGGCACCCCCTGAAAACTCGGAAATGCCGAGAACCACGCTCTTTCATGAGTAATGTAGCTTGGTTCGCGTTCTGAATTCTGCACAGAAAAATACACAAAAATGACCGCGCTAAAGGCCGCCATCTACCTCAGGTGCTCGACCGACAGGCAGCACACTGAAAACCAGCGACCAGCAGTGGAGCAGCTGGCCCGAGCGCGGGGGCTCGACGTCGTAGCGGTATTCGAAGAGAACGTGAGTGCCACGCGGGTCCGGCCCGAATGGGAGAAGCTCAAGGCTGCTGCACACCGCGGTGCCTTCAAGAACGTCGTGATCTTCGCCCTTGATCGCCTCGGCCGCAGCCTGGTCGGCAACGTTCAGGAAGTACTGAGTCTCGACCGCCTCGGCGTGAATCTCATCAGTGTTCGAGAGCCTTGGCTCGACACTGGTGGTCCGGTCCGCACGTTGCTGATCGCGATCTTTAGTTGGCTCGCCGAAGAAGAACGGCGGCAAATTGCTAGCCGCTCTCAGGCCGGGGTTGATCGAGCCCGCCTCTCGGGCAAGCACTGTGGACGGCCCCCCGCCCAGGTCGATCTTCACCAAGCAGTTCTTCTTCGTGATCAGGGCCTCTCCCTGCGGGCCGTGGCCAAGCGCTTGAAGGTGTCGACGTCCGTCCTGCATCGGGCCGTTCGCACTGTTCCAAAAGTCCCCCCAAATCGAGCGGCGTAAGATCCAGGTTTGGACGGCATTTTTGGCCCTCTCGATCTTCAGAGTTGCCGCGTCCCGAAAGCGTTCGCTTTTGGAACGCCCCCATGACGGCCCAACAACGGTCCATTCACCACGCCGATCTCGGGACTACGCCGCGATGGTTCGGTGAAACTCGACCAGGTCGAGTCTGAGTACGATGTCCATCAGACTACCAAGCTTCAGTGTGATCGACTCACCGCAGATCGGCTTGTCGGTCATGAACCGAAACTCTTGCTGGTAGGCGTAGTCCCCGATCTTCGTGTACGGGCCAGTCTTCCCGCAGTAGCTATCGGGCACGTAGTGGACAGGACCTGGGCCCTCCGCGTCCAGGTCCTGACCAGACACCTTGGCAGCGTTCTCCAAACGGCGAATGAACTCCTTGGAGTCCTTGAAGATGATCACGGTGTCGCCGAACTCCATGAGACGCTTGTCACGCAGGAAGGGTGCGAGGTCTCTGTCGGCGCTAAAGGTGCCGTCCCCAGGCACGTCGATGGCGCTCATACAGAACACCGCGTGATTCTTCGCAGAGCAGCTAACCTTCAAGTTTGCGACTTTGAGCGGGATCCGGGTTCCCCCAACCGTAGCGTGGACTTTGAGGGTTGGATTCTTGGCCGTGTAGTGAGCGATCAGGCCTTCGTTTGGGTCACCTCTGACTTTGCCCTCCATCGTCATGTACGCCCCCAAGCGTCGCATGAAGACTGTGCCGTTCTCGCAGAAGTCCCGCATGCGAGCTTCCCTGCCGATTTTGACCAGTAAGAGTTGATCCATGCCGCTGACCAGATTCTAGCACCTCGGCCAACACTTCGCCGTGTGCCCCAATCAGAACGGCAGCGTCGAGGCCCATGGCCTTCCCAGGTCGACCTTCACCGCCAAGTTGAGCACGTCGTCACGGTCCATGAAGACGATGTGCCGGCGGCTGTCGCGGTCGAGCCTCTCACCGAGGAGCTTGCGGGCGGCCTTGGTGATCTCGCCTGAAGCGACGATGTAAACGTGATCGACGAGCACCGTCTTGTTGATGTCAGGGTCCCAAACCTCAGAGTCGAGAGCCATTTTGACCTGGTTGAGGACTTCAGAGATGTTTTCGTTCTCGCCCTTGCTGCGGGCAGCGGAGTCGAGCTTGCCCTTCTTCACCTGCACCCCGAAGTAGATCCAGTGCCCTGTCGGCAGCCTGAACTTCATCCAGACGTCTTTGCCGTATTCCAGGGCCTTGTCCTTATGACCTGCTGCCGAAATGCGCTGAAAGCCGACGTGAGCCAGCAGAGGTAGAAGGACCTTCTCTGTAAAGTCGTCCTCCGAAGCGCCATCCAAATACGTCGCCCACTCCCCGCGGATTTCCAGCTCCCGCTTGGAGAACCCTGGTGTCTCCGGCCTGATTGCGACGGACGTTACGTCGCCCGAGCGGAGCTGACAGGTATTCGACCCGTCGAGGAATGCTTCCAGCCCCTCACGGGCGAGCACGACGTTCAGCTCCAGGAGCGCGACCCCGATGTCCATCGTCACCCTGGCGAACTCCGTCGGATCGATCAGTTCCTGGACCACACGGACAATGGCGTCCGGTGGCAACTCGGGTTTCGCTTCCCGCCCTGAATTCGCCTTGCTGAGGACCTCCTTCACGACGGCAAGGCGGGAGCCCGAGTAGAAACCGTCCACGTCGCAGTTCACGAAGAACCGCTCGATGTTGCCCAGCGTGCGGTACGGGAACGTGGGCGGCTCGGTGCCCGTCTGCCCACAGATCATCTCGCCGAGCTTGTAGATTGTCCCGCTCTTCAGCTTCATCGTTGCTCGATACCCCGGAAATTCACGCTCTCGGCGAGGCCGGAAAATACGTACGCCAAATCCGATAGATTACCCTTTTTAGGGTTCCCGGTCACGGAAGGGTACCCCAGTCAAGAAGACGCACCCTTGGCGGTCGGCTCCTTACGAAATTTGTCCCCGGAAATATTTTCGACGGCTTTCGATCGAGTCGTCAGAAGCGGAACTCGAGCAGCGAGCCTTCGGGATTGGTGTCGGTCAATCGGAGCCGCACGTAGTCGTCGACGTTGACCCCCTCGAGAACCGCGGGCTCCTTCTCGAAGCGGTTGCTAGGTCGAAGACCGCGATACTCGACTACTTGAGCTTTCACGTGATCGGCTGAAGTGGGGTAAAAGTAGTGTCACCCTACGACGCCTCGTCCCTCTCGCCAGCCTCGTCTACTTGGCGTTCTTGCCAAGCCTTGTAACTCAAGCCCTCGTCCCCTCTGAGCTTCCAAGCGGTACGCCCGTTCAACCCGGTACCTGAGACGACAGCAGCAGCAGCCGAGGGTGAATCGAACGCGTATTCTTGTGTGAAGCGGAGAAGCGTAGCGGAGGCTTCTTCAGGGACGAGTAAGCCCGTGTCCCGCAACGTCCGCCGCAAAGCCCGTGATCCTTCACCCAGCGAATCAACCTCTTTGACGCGGGCCGTGGACCCGGGCTGCACGACGAACTGGCCGTTGATCACGCGGCACTCGGCGAGGGCGTCCTCCCAGCGAAGTTCGAGCGTGAGCACGTCATTCCGGCTCTTGCCAGCCGTGGGGGCATCCAGGGCAAGCACATTGAGCCCCAACGTTGGGAGGAGCAGCTTCACGTTCTCGAAGTAGGCGATCATGTCGGCCGTGTCGGCTTCGGGCAGATGCCCGCCACCGGGTTCGTTACCGTTCTCGATCTCGGCTCGCTTGGCCTTCTTCATCTCCCTGACCAGGGTTGCTTCGAGCCAGCGAACATGAGCTTTGGTAAGGTTGTCGTCGGTCGACACGAACAGGATCACCCACGTCCAGAAGTCCTTCTTGTCGTCATGCGAGGCCAGCCTGGACCAAACGTCGTCGGCCTCGCCAACGTACACGCCAAGACCCGAGGGTGCGGTTTCCGACGGACCCACCAAGATGTAAACGCCGGTCCTCCGAGCCTCCGTACGGGCTCCAAGTCGAGCCAGGTCGGTTCTTGGGCAAACGACCGCCTTCCCGGTCCAATTGCCGACCTGAGCAGTCCTCAACCCCTGGGGAGAGCCGTCGACGAGAAACAGGCGAATGGACTGGCCGGGCATCAGGCTGCAACGCCGCGCTCGATCTTCTCGCGAAGACGAAGCACTTCTTGTTGGTGGTAGAGGCGGTAGCCGTTGATCGGATGCCGGCGAGCCCGAAACTTTCCGAGAGCGTCCCAGCGCCGCAACGTGGGAGGGCTGACCCCAAGGAGCTTCGCGGCAGCATGAACGGTGAGCAGCACCGGACGCTTTTGAGGGTTACGCGTAGACACACACGCAACGTAGTCGAACGTTGATCAGGCTTCCAGGGACAAGTATGGTCGCGGGTTCATGGCCACTTCGACAACGGCGGGCACGGACACAACAATCACCAACGGGAAGGTGAACGGGGCCCGTGAAGCGCAGGAGTACGAGATTCGGCTCAACGTCGACCCACGCAAGCCTCGGCTTGCGTGGCAGGGCATGGACCGGCGGGAGGCTGCGGTTTCAGTGCCAACGCAGGTTGTCGAGATTGTGCGGCCGGGGAAGGCGCAAGTTGCCGAGGATTTGCTTCCGGGCGTCACGGCCGGACAGCAGAAATCGAAGCGGGACGAGTTACCGCCCAATCGCTTGATCTGGACCAGCGACAACTTGGTTGCGTTGCAGACGCTGCTCGACGAACGCGATCCAGTCAGTCGGGACTACCTGTACCGAGGGAAGGTGGACCTCGTGTACATCGACCCGCCGTTCATGGTGCAGAACGATTTTCGAGCCGAGAACTCGGTCGAGATCGAGCTGGATGGCGAGGAGCACGTCGAAGCAAAGAAGGAGCCTTCACTCGTCGAGATCCTCGCCTACAAGGATACTTGGCGGCAAGGGCTCGACAGCTTCCTGTCGATGCTGCGGGCTCGACTCGTTCTGCTCAAGGATCTGCTGGCGCCCACAGGCAGCATCTATGTGCACCTGGATTGGCACGCGGTCCACTACGTGAAGGTCTTGATGGACGAGCTGTTCGGGTACGAGAACTTCGTAAACGAGGTCATTTGGCGGCGAGCGTTTGCGCATAGCGATGCGGACCGCTGCGGGCGAATCCACGACACGCTCCTCGTCTACGGCGTCTCCTCGCGCCGCACGTGGAACGAGGTTCGCCAAGAGCCGGATACGCAATACCTCAAGACGTTCTTCGACTGCTACGACGAGAAGGTTGGGAAGCGCTACCAGCGAATACCGATGACTGGACCGGGGACGAGGGAAGGGCCATCTGGTAGGCCGTGGCGTGGCATAGACCCGGCGGCCATCGGACGACATTGGGCAAAGATGCCGGACGACATGGACCGGCTTGATCGCGAGGGCCGCATTCATTGGCCCGCCAAGGGGGTGCCTCGCCTCAAACGCTACGATGACGAGTACGAGGGCATGGAGGTCCAGGACATATGGACGGACGTGAGCAAGATTCACAACCAGTCGCTCGAACTGCTTGGATACCCGACCCAGAAGCCGGTGGCGCTGATCGAGCGCATCATCAAAGCCTCATGCCCTCAAGGAGGACTTGTACTTGACTGCTTCGTCGGCTCGGGCAGTACCGCTGAGGCGGCGGAGCGGCTCGGCCGCAGATGGATCGGCATCGACAACGGCAAGTATGCAGTTCACTTGACTCGGAAGCGCCTGATCCAACTTCAAGGTCAGCCTAAGCCGCCGGAGAAGCCGCAGGTCGAATACGTCGAGTGCGCGACGTGCAAGAACATCGAGCGCAAGGATAAACCCATGAAGACCCGCGAGGTCTTCCAGGTGAAGCCCTTCACGGTCGAGAACATCGGCGTCTACCAGCGTGCCGAAGCCTGGCAGGACTTCCAGACGCAGCGCACCCGCTATCGCGATGAGATGATCAAAGTCTTCGGCGGGGAGCCATTGAACCACTCCCCGCTTCTTCATGGTCGCAAGGGCAATTCTTGGGTTCACGTCGGCCCCCTCGACGGCCCCGTGTCTGCCACACAGGTGTGGAGCATCGCTCGCGAGGCGCAGCGAAGCGAACGGAAGAGCGTCACTGTGCTGGCCGCTGACTTCGACACCCTTTCGGCGAGCGAGAAAGAAGAGATCAAGAATACGACCGGCGTCACAGTGACGATCCGGATCATCCCGGCCAGCGCTATCGACGAGGTCCGGCGCCGTCTTGAGCTGCTGCGAGCGAGCCCGGAGATGCCGATCGAGTCGATGGCGATCCCAGCCTTCTATGCTCCGCTCTCGATCCTTCTGGCGCCGAAGGTGTCCGGCAGGATGGCGTCCGTCACTGTAGAGCGCTGTGAGATCGACATCGAGTCGTTCTTGGCGAGCCAGCGGCCGGTGTTGAAACCAGTGACCACCGCGAAAACGCCAGCCGCCAAAAAGAAGCTCAAGGCCGAGCATGAGAAGTGGGAGGCCCGGCAGGTAGAATTGGAAAAGTGGCTCGCCAAAGCCAACAGCTGGCAGAAGTTCATCGACTTCTGGGCCGTAGACTGGGACTACGGGCCCCGTGTCGGTGCTGACGGCAAGCCGATTTTCGAAACCGACTGGCAGTCGTTCAGGATCCGAAAGTCAAGAGGCGAAGTCGAGCCGCTGGTGCTCACAGCCGAGTACAAGTACCAGGAGCCCGGGCACTACAGGGTGGCAGCACGTGTCACCGACGTATTCGGCAATGACGGCATCGCCACCGTTGTGATCGAGGTGCGGTAGTGGCCTCCAAGCCGCCTCCGTCGAAGCGCACTGCGACCGACCTCAAGGGTCAGGCTAAGGTCATCCACGAGGTGCGTCGGGTCGTCGACGAATGGCGAGGCTTCGAGCTGGGTCCCGCCGCCGAAGCGTACCCGCGTACGGCGCCTCGCTACGAGCCGACGAAAGACGGCGAACAACCGCTCACCGAAACGTCGCTTTCGCTACTGCTGCATTGGTTTCGACAAGAGCCCCACACACTGGGCTCGCCGCCAAAAACGTTCGGCTTCAAGTACTGGCCGCACCAGCGCCGGCTCGTTGAGACATTCATCTACCTCTATGAGGTTCGAGGCCTTCGGCGTTCTGAGCAGCTCTACGGCTTGGCCGGCGTCGACTCGCTCGGGCCTCAGCAAGACCCGTGGGCGAAGCTTGGTGGTCAGCTTGCGACCGGGTCAGGCAAGACCAAGATGATGAGTCTGCTGGTCGCCTGGGCGTACCTAAACGCTGTTCGGGAGCCAGACTCGGGGCTTGGACTCGGGAGGCATTCCATCCTGATCGCTCCCGGGCTCTTCGTGCGGGATAGGCTCTGCCTCGACTTTGACCCACCCAGTGGAAAGCCCTCGGTGTTCTGGTCCGACCCGGTTGTCCCGACGGAATTCGAGTCGCTCTGGGATCTCAGGGTGTACTCGCCAGAGACGTGCCCGCGGCAGCTCGACCCCAACCAGGGGGCGCTGGTGATCACGAACTACCACCAGCTGCTCCGTACCCGGCAGGATGCTCCGGAGCAGCGAGCCCCGATAACAGGCAGCCGACAGCTCGATCTGCTGTTCGAGGACAAGGACCCCGACCGCCTCGAAGCCGTCCAGGCCCCGCTCATCGAACGCTTCAAGAACTCGCGAGGGCTTCTAGTGCTGAACGACGAGGCCCACCATGTGTGGGACGAAACGGGGCACTCCAAGTTCGAACAGAAGGCGAAGGACAAGGCCAAGGTGTCGGGCGAGGACGCCGAAACCGCCAGGGCCTGGATCCGCTGCATCCGACGGCTGAACGGCAGCGACAACCACCAGGGCAAGGTGGGCCTGCAAGTGGACCTTTCGGCTACTTTGTTCGAGGAGCAAGGGTCGAGGCAGAAGGGTGCGAAGACTGAGTTCAAACAAGCCGACCTGTTCCGTCATACCGTGGTCCACTACGGACTGGCCGAGGCGATCGGCGACGGCATCGTGAAGAAGCCGGTGCTCGAACGCGTGGTGGTGAAGAACAAGAAGACCGGCGAGCCCGAGGAGCTGATCCGCAGCGGGCAGCCAAACGCCTGGGAGAAGTACCGGAACTTGTTGGCGACCGGCATCGAGCGCTGGAAGAAAGTCCGCGACCAACTTCGTGACGAAGGCGATCCCAGGAAGCCACTCTTGTTCGTGCTCTGCGACAACAAAACAGAGGCCCGTGAAGTCGCCAACTTCTTGACCCACGGCGACCCGTCCTCGGAAGACTTGTCATACCGAATCCCGACCGGCTACCCCGACCCTCAAACCAACGACACGATGTTCGTCGAAGCCGGGCCAGACGGCGTGGCCCGCTCGACGGTGGTGGAGATCCACATCGGTCAGAAGGAAGAGGCCAACGAAGCCGACTGGGAGCGCGTCCGACAAGCGGTCAACGCCATCGACGCGGACGAGATCCCGGACCCCGGCGGCGACCTCGACGAGGACGGTCGCCCGATCATGATCCCGAACCCCTACAACGTCGTGGTGAGCGTGATGATGCTCAAAGAGGGTTGGGACGTTCGCAACGTGAAGGTCATCGTGCCGCTGCGACCGTGCGACTCGCGCACCCTAACGGAGCAGACGCTGGGTCGCGGCCTCCGCAAAATGCACCCTCCCATCCTCGATGACGAGGGAGCGGCCGAGCTTCACCCTGAAGAGCTGTTTGTGATCGAGCACCCATCCTTCCGGGCGATCATCGACCAGATCCGCGACATCATCGACGAAAAGTCGTCGGACGAGATCGAGCACTCTCGGGAGTATGTGCCGATCCTGCAAAACCCAGACGAGGAGGCTCGCAAACAAACTGACGTGCGTCTCGTTCGCTTCGAGGGGCTGATCCAGGCCCAGACGGACTGGCGGAAGAACTTCGACATCAACAAGGTGGCGTCGCTCGTTCCGAAGGTTCCGTGGCTCGAAGAAATGCCCGAGACCGAGATTCAGACCTACCTCAAGAAGGCGCTTGATCAGGGTGAACACGTGGGGCAAACGTTTTCGCTACCGTCGAACCCGTCCTATAGGGACTTCGACCATGTGGTCGAGGTCGCGTACGCCGTCCCGCTGCTCAAGGATTTGAAGGCGAGCTATCAGCAAAAAACCGGGGTGAAGGACGTCGTTCGCTTGTTCCTGGAAAGGAAGACGTTCGCGGTGCCATTGGGCATTCCGTTGTCCTTCGACAAAGTGATCGAAGCGGGCGATGCACGCGTTGCTCTCGGAAATCTCGCCCGACCGGAGGTGACGGATCCCGTCCGGTCAGCGCTGCTACCCGTACTCCATGAAGCCCTTTCGGCTGAGCGGCCCTCAACGGAGGCGCTGCTCTCGAAACGGAGAGCGGCCGAGCTTCGAAGCTACCAGGCGCTCAAGAAGAACGTGCTCGCCAACCTAAAGAAGAGCACCTTCACGTCCGCGGCCTTCGACAGCAAGGAGGAGCTGCGTGTCGCCGCGCTCTTGGATCAGGCCAGCGATGTGGTCGGTTGGATTTTCAACCATCGCTCAGGCGTCGGCTACTCCATCGAGTACGACTGGCAAGGCTACACGGCGCGGTACTTCCCGGACTTCATCGCCCGAGCCAAGTTCGGCGAGGTATTCCACAACTTCATCATCGAAGTTAAGGGGCGCCTCGACGAAAGGGACCGGGCGAAGGCCCGACGCGGCCGGCGCTACTGTGAGCTACTCACGGAACACGACTCGGAACCCTGGCACTACCTGTTGCTGCTCGAAAACCCGCAAGAAAACCGCAGCGACATCACCTGGTGGGAGCAACGCTCGGCTCACGAGATCGCCCACTTGCTCCGTCACCACGAGAGCCTCCCGTTCTTGCCGAAAAGCGCGTCACAAACACCAACCACGCCCACCCTGGAAATCCTTGCGACGGTGGCCGAGAACGAGAAGTACCAGTCCGCCGTTCCGGTCTTTGATCTTGCCGTCGCAGCCGGTGGTTTCAGTGAGGCTCAGGCGCCCGAACCCAAGGGTTGGGTCAAGGTCCACACCGCTCGTTTGTTCGACAAGCGAACGTTCGTTGCCCGGGTGGTCGGGCACTCTATGGAGGACGGCATCCCTGACGGGTGCTGGGGTCTGTTCCGCATGTGGCCGGCCGGCTCAGCACCGGCCGCGACGGCTCTCGACGGCCATCGGGTCGTGGTTCAGCTCCGAGACGAAACGGATCCAGAGACAGGCGGCCAATACACGTTGAAGCGGTGGAAGGTGACGAAGTTCACTGCCGACTCCGGTGTTCAAGAGGTCGAGCTTCGCCCCGACAACCCAGCGTTCAAGACCCTCAAGTACTCGGCGACGGGCGGGGACATTCGAGCCGTTGCTGAGTTTTTGGAGGTAGTGGGATGACGCGCTCGACACGGACATTTTCTGTCCGACACGGGCTGGCACCCACCCGCGTACATGCTAGGGCCGCCACATGACGACCATCAAGGTACAGGTCAAGCAAGACCACCTTGAACGGTTGGCTCGCAAGCGCACCCCCCTCCTGGCGCTAGCCGAGCTTGCCTGGAATGGCTTCGACGGCGATGCCACTACCGTTGACGTGTTCATCGACGAAAACGACTTCGGAGGCATTGAGTCCGTTCGTATTGTCGATGATGGCGAAGGCATCCCGCATCCGAAGGCGATCGAATCCTTCCGCAACCTGGGGGCCTCCTGGAAGAAGGGAAGGACTTCCCCAGCTGGCCGAAAACTTCATGGCCAGGCCGGTGAAGGCCGGTTCAGCGCCTTCAGCATCGGCACTCACGTGCGGTGGATCACCCGCTGGCGAGACGGCAAGCAGGTCAAGGAATACGAGATCGTAGGGGCCTTCGACAAGCTGGGTAGCTTCGAGGTGACGGACCCTGTCATCATCAAGAATCGGAAGCCTGGTACAGAGGTGCAGATCACCGGCATCGACACGCCGCCCCGGAGCCTTCTTTCCGACGACACGCCAGCAAAACTGGCGGAGCTGTTTGCCCTCTACCTTCGCCAGTACCCGGCGGCACGGCTGCGTTACGACAGGAAAGCCGTCGACCCAACGGCGCTTGAAGAACACGTTGAGGACTGCGAAGTCGAAGGTGTCAGGAACGCCCAGGGTGAAGTCGTTCCCGTCTCACTCACTGTGATCGAGTGGAAGACGAAGGTCGAACGCGAGTTGGTGCTGTGCGACGCTGATGGATTCGCGCTTAGCAACAGGAACGTCGGCATACACGCCAAGGGCTTCAATTTCACGGCGTATGTGAAGAGCCCACTCGTGCGTGACCTATACGAATCCAATTTTCTGGATTTCGAGGATCTTCACCCGCAGCTTCGGGGGCTCATCGACGCAACGAAGGCGACCCTGAAGGACTACTTCCGGCGCAGAAGCGCTACGCAGGCGCAAGCCGTTGTCGAACAGTGGAAGGAGGAGAAGATCTACCCTTACGAAGGCACCGCACGGGGCCCCGTGGAGGCGGTCGAGCGCCAAGTCTTCGACGTGGTGGCGCTCAACGTAAACGAGTACCTCCCGGACTTTGCTACTTCGGATCCAAGAGCTAAGCGCTTCTCGCTGGGGATGCTCAAGATGGCGATCGAAAGCAGTCCGGCCGAGCTTCGTCGCATTCTGCAAGAGGTGCTCGATCTTCCCCAGGACAAGCGAGACGACTTGGTGGCGCTTCTGGACCGCACTTCGCTGAGCGCAATCATTAACGCGTCCAAAGTAGTGGTGAGCCGCTTGGAGTTCTTGGCGGGGCTGGAGGTTGTCCTCTTTGACACGGAGGTGAAGAAGAAGACCAAGGAAAGGAAGCATCTCCAGCGTCTTCTGGCGGATAACACGTGGATTTTTGGCGAAGAGTTCAACCTAAGCGTGGACGACGAGAGCCTCGACAAGGTCCTGGCAAAGCATCTTGCCGTCCTGGAGCGAGATGCCGACGAGGGTGGAAAGGTCACGCAGCTCGATGGCCGGACAGGGATCGTCGACTTGATGCTTTCGAAGCGGATTCCGCTGCCCAAGCAAGAAGAGTTCGAGCACCTCGTCATTGAACTCAAGCGTCCGACCAAGCGCATTGACGCTGGTGTGCTGACCCAAATTGAGGGCTACGCTTTCGCGGTCGCTGAGGACGAGCGCTTCCGCGATGCCAAGGTGCGTTGGATTTTCTGGGCCGTTTCCAATGAAATGGATGATCACGCCCGGCGCAAGGTCACCGGCCAGAGGGAGCGTCCACCTGGGCTTGTCCACCATGATGAACGCGTCACGGTGTGGGCCAAGACGTGGAGCCAAGTCATCGAAGAGTGCAAGGGGCGCCTAGCCTTCTTTAGGGAGCGGCTGGAGTACATGGCTACACACGAGCAAGGGGTCGAGCATCTGACCAAGGTGCATGCCAAGCACGTGCCTGAGGTGGCGAAGGCCGGCGGTGCCGAGAATGCAGATCGCTCCTCCAAGGGCTCAAAGAAGGGGGGCACATAGCCCCGTTGACCACCTGACGACGCTTTTTTTGGGGTGGCCGAAGAAAGATTGAAAAACTGACCGCTTCGCCCGAGGCCCTTGGTGTGGAAGCTCGGGGTGGTTCCGTCTTCCCTACAAAACCATGGCAGCCAAAGCCTACCGACCGCTGGTGACGGCGACGTTGTGCAGGAGCTACCCGTGAACACGGACGTTTCGGTGCTCGCTCGGGCCTTGGCAGACTTGATCTTGGTGGACCTGGAACGCTACCCCAAACTGGAACATCCATGCGAGCAGCGATCTACCTCAGGCGGTCGAAGGAAGAGCACCAGCTCGAAAGCCTCTCGGTCCAATAGAGGGGGCGAGGCGTTTCATCGAATCCAAGGGTTGGCAAGTCGTCGCCACCTTCAAGGAGGGTGAAGACGGTTCAGACACCAGCAGGGCGGAATTCAAGAAGAGGCCCAAATTGATCGCCATGTTGAACGCCGCCCAGGCTGGCGAGTTCGATGTGCTCGTCGTGCGTGATGAAACTCGTTTGGGCGGTGACATGCATCGGACGGGGCTGCTGCTCCAAGACCTCGTCGACGTGGGCTGCCGTGTCTTCTACTACTACAGCGGAGAGGAAGTTCGACTCGACACGGTCACTGCTCGGTTCCTGGTGACGGTGAAGAACTTCGCATCAGAACTTGAGCGGGAGAAAACTAGCCAGCGGACGCACGAGAATTTGAAGCAAAAAGCTGCACAGGGGCGCGTCGTTGGCGGAAAATGCTTTGGCTATGACAACACCAGGGTGACGGACGGGCCCAGGCCCTTCGTCAAATACACGGTGAACACGGCGCAGGCCGAGATCGTTCGCCTGATCTTCTCGATGTATGCCGACGGCCGTGGCCTTCGGGCCGTCGTTCACGAGTTGAATACTCGAGGCATTGCATCGCCTCGATCCGGCAAGCGAGGTACGGGGTCGTGGTCCCCGTCGGCTGTGCATTCGATGCTGCGCAACGAGCGGTACCTGGGGAAGGTCATCTGGAACCGGGAAAACGAAGGCGTCTACAAGGGCGGCACTAAAGTCCGAGAACCGCGCCCGGAATCCGAATGGGTCAAGGTTGAGTTTCCCGAGCTTCGCATCATCAGCGATCAACTCTGGGCCGAAACCAAGGCACGCTTCAGGGCCAAGCAGACCATGGGGCGCAGGACGGCTACTGGTCCACTTCCTCGCTACCTCCTCACTGGTTTTTCAAGGTGCTCGAAGTGTGGTGGCCCGATCCAGGTAATTGGCGTATCCGTCCGGTGAAGGCCGGGCTTGATCTACGGCGCCAGGACTGCCCAGTTCTGCGGCAAAAGCGTGTCGACCTGGTCGGCGGGCGTGGAATCGAGGCGCGTGAGCACGTCAGCTAGATACGCAAGGGGATCGACTTCGTTGGCGACGCA
>OUNO010018766.1_pt1 | contig 13875 bp, 11 predicted proteins | sample 1779811 | NCBI WGS metagenome assembly OUNO01 (sample SAMEA3914804, study PRJEB12502) | metagenome | biome: forest; material: soil | place: Canada | collected 2010-06-25 | depth 0.3 m | reverse complement strand
GCCGCCGCGTCCGAGGCCGGCAATTCCGGCAAGCTCTCGAGCACCGGCCTCGGCGCAGCAATGGGCGGCGGGGGCGGCGGCGGAGCCGCGCGCGCGATCGGCGGCGGGGGCGGGGGATAGTGCCGCACGCCGGGCTCCACGGACGTCTCGCGCGGTAACGCCGCGGGCGCAGGGATGCGCGGCGCCGTCACTTCGTCGATGTCACCGGGCTCGTGCAGGGGCGCGGGTGCGACGCTCGGCGGAGCCGCCGCGGGCACGATCGCGAACTCGGTGCGACCGAGGAAGCAACCTGCCGCGGGGATGTCCGCGAACATCACCTCCTCGGCTTGCATGGCGCGGAACAGAGCCTCGGGCGTGAGCGCGGTGCTGCTGCCCGTTTGCGCGTCCAAGATCATCTGCACCAGACCCGTGAATGGCGGCGGGCCCTGGGGCGAGCCTTGCTCCGGCGAGCGCACGGCGACCAAGGTCGAGATGTTCGAGTCACCGTTGCTCAGCGCGCTGCCCATGGCGCGCACGGCGTCGAGCGGTTCGCCGTACGAGCCCTCGGCGAGCGTCGCGTCGATCACGACCAGCGCCACGTCCGCGCATTCGGCGAGCTGACGCCGTAGCCGGGCGAGCGAGAATGACGACAGCTTCGGACCGTCGAGCAGCAAGGTGGGGCCGCGCTCTTGCGAGTTCAGCGCGTAACCCCAAAAGTAGAACACGAGCTCCTTGGGCCGTTCACCCAAGCTACCGATCAGCGCATCGATGCCCTCGGCGAGCCCGCGCTGCGCAGGGAACGCGTGCACGTCGAAGCCCGCATCGGCATCTGCGAGGCGGCTTCCGAACAGCTCGACGTCGAGCTCGGCGTTCGGGATTCGGGCGACTTGACCGTTCTCCTCGTACGAGGATGCGGCGACGAGAGCGAGGCGCATGATTCGAGAGCGAAGAGCCGAGTACACCTCAACTCTGCGCGTCGAGCTATCCTGACATGTGTGGAACGGTGCGAAAGCTCCGTGCGTACGGATTTTTCCAGCTCGTTTTTTTGGTGATGGTCACGGTGCGCGGCGCGCACGGCACAGCCTTCGGCGTCGCGAGCCGATGTTTCGAAATGAAACCAGGCTGCCGAACCACCATGAAAACGCGCCAAATGTGCCGCTTACAGAACCGCTTTCACAGCGCGCGCTCACCCCCGTGACGCGCGGCAGTTTTGTGACTCAGTCGGCGCGCCTTGCGACACCTTCCCTCACCATGCGCGGACCACGACTCGTCGCGAGCACCGCTCTGCTCATCGGTGCGCTCAGCGCAGCCTGCACAGCGGAAATTTCCGGGAACGCCGCACCGCACAGCGGTGGCGCCAGCAGCACCGTGGGGGGCGGCAGCATGAGCGGCATGAGCGGCGCCACTGCCAGCGGCGGAAGCGCTGGCGCGAGCGTCGACCCGGGCGGACCGGGCCGCGTCGTGATGCACCGCCTGAACATCGCCGAGTACGACAACACCGTGCGCGACTTGCTGCAGACCAAGCTGCGCCTGTCCGACAATTTCCCGCCCGACGACACCGCCTACGGCTTCGACAACGTGGCCGCCGCGCTGAACTTCACGGATGTCAGCCTCGGGTATTACATCGACGCCGCGAAGAAGCTCGCCGCCGAAGCGCTGACCGGCGACAAGCGCGCAACGCTGGTGTCGTGCGACGTGAGCACGCAGCACGAGGCCTGCGTGCGCACGGTCAGCGAGGCATTCGTGGCGCGCGCTTGGCGACGCCCCGCCGAAGACGCCGACGTCACGCGCCTGGTCGGTCTGTACACGACCAACAAGGCCAACGGCGCAAGCGACGACGAAGCGCTGCAGCGCGTCTTGCAAGGTGTGCTCTTGGCGCCGAATTTCTTGTTCCGCATCGAGCAGAACGTCGGTCAAGGGCTGCGCGCGCTCGACGGCTACGAGATGGCCTCTCGGCTCTCGTACTTCCTGTGGGGCTCGATGCCCGACAGCGCGTTGTTCGACGCGGCGAAGCAAGGCGCGCTCGCCGACTCGACGCAGCTCGCCACGCAAGCCGCGCGGCTCTTGGCCGACGCCAAAGCCAAATCATTCGCCGATAGCTTCGGCAGCCAATGGCTGACCTTGCGCAGTTTGGACAACGTGCACCCGGACGCCGCCGTTTACCCCCAGTTCGACGACGCGCTGCGCGCGGCTATGCGCGAAGAAACCATGCATCTCTTCACGGACATCGTAGCCGGCCAGCGCCCGCTGTCGGAGCTTTTGACGACGCGCTCGGGTTACGTCAACGATCGCCTCGCGACGCACTACGGCATGACCAAGCCGGGCTCGACCAGCTCGGTGTTCGCGGCGTTGCCTGCCGAGCGCGTGGGCCTACTCACGCAAGCCAGCATCTTGTCCGTGCTCGCGCACCCGAAAGAGAGCGCGCCGGTGCTGCGTGGCAAGTGGATCCTGAGTCAGCTGCTGTGCCGTGACTTACCGCCGCCGCCGCCAGACGTACCGCAAGAGCCCGCCGCGGAAGCGGGCAAATCTCGCCGCGATCGCTTGGCCGCGCACCGAGTCAGCCCGGTCTGTGCGAGCTGCCACAACTTCATGGACCCGCTGGGCCTCGCGCTCGAGAATTTCGACGGCGTCGGCGCCTACCGCACGACCGACAGCGGGGTGCCCATCGACCCCTCGGGGCAGCTGAGCACGGGCGAGCAATTCGCAGGGCCGCTCGAGCTCGCGCAAATCATCGCCAAGGATCCGGCGTTGCCGCTGTGCATGAGCCGGCAGGTGTTCACGTACGGCATGGGCCGCGCGCCGCGCAGCGATAGCGGCTTCGACAGCAACACGTTGAGCGCGGCTTCGGCCGATTTCGTGAAGGCCGGGCAGGCCTTCCCCAGCTTGGTGAAGGCGATCGTGTTGTCCGACGCATTCCGCAAACGCGAAGACGAGGTGACCCCGTGAGCCGTTCCATCGCAAGCCGCAACTTCCTGTCCCGGCGCGCGCTGCTCCGATCTGCGGGCGTGACGATGGCGCTGCCGTTCTTGAGCTCGCTCGCACCGCGCGCCGTCGTGGCGGCCGAGCTCGCGGCACCCAAGCGCTTGATGTACTGGTTCATCCCGAACGGCATCCTGTACGACCGCTGGATCCCGAAGACCCCGGGCAAGCTCGACGCGGCGGCGCTGCCCTCGAGCCTGACACCGCTGGCGACCGCCGGCGTGCTGGGCGACGTGAACATCCTTTCCGGCGTCGACAACCTGTGCGGCTATCCGGAGTCGGTCGGCGATCACGCGAGCGGCGCTTCGGCCATGCTCACCTGCGTGCCGGCCAAGAAGGTGATCGAGGGCGTGCAGCTCGGCGTCTCGGTCGACCAAGTGGCGGCCGCAGCGTTGGGCAAGCTCACCCCGCGACCGTCGCTCGAGCTCGGCATGGCCAAGTCGGGCAGCGTGGGCGACTGCGACTCGGGCTACTCCTGCTCGTACGCGCAATCACTCTCCTGGAACGACCCCAGCACGCCTCGTGGCAAGCGCACCGATCCCAAGGACGCGTGGCTCTGGCTCCTCGGCACGGACGACGCTTCGCTCACCGTCGAACAGCGCGAGCGCATGCGCGTCGGCGACAAGAGCGTGCTCGACTATTTGCTCGACCAGTCCAAGGCGCTGAACCCCAAGCTCAGCACCGAAGACCGACAGAAGCTCGACCAATACACGACCAGCGTGCGCGCGGTGGAGCAACAGCTGAACGGGCTCGCGGCCCCGTCCGAGTGCCTCAGCTCGATGCCGCCCAACAACAGCACCGATTACATCACGCGCCTGGGCGCAATGATGGACGTCATGGCGTTCGCCTGTCACTGCGATCTGACGCGCGTGATCAGCTTCATGTTCGGCAACGCGTTCGGGCCTGGCCCCATGCCCTGGATCGGCATCGGCGACGACTACCACGCGCTCACGCACCGTATGGCCGACGCTGGCGTCCCGGATCAGGTCGCCAAGTGCATTCAGTGGGAGGTCGATCAGATCGCCAAGTTCGTGGCGCGGCTGAAGAGCATGCCCGAGGGCGATCACAACGTGCTCTACAACAGCGCGCTGCTGGTCTCGTCCGACGTCGGCGAAGGCGGGCCGCACAACCACGACAACATGGCGTGTCTCGTCGCGGGCAACTTGGGCGGCACCATTCAGACGGGCCGGCACCTGGCCTTCACGCCCGAAGACCCGAACGCGAAAAAGCTCGCCGCCAAGCGTACCGCGGCCGATCGCGCGGCCGGCATCGCGATCCCCAACACCAATCGGCTGTCGAACGTGCACCTAGCGTTACTGCAAGGCGCCGGCGTCGATGCGCAGAAGTTCGCCGACAGCACCAAGCCCATCCCCGGGCTCGTCTCCGCTTAGCTGTGTCGCGCGGCAACGCGCGGCACGTGCTTCAGCTCACTGGAACGTGGCCATGGCGTTCGGGAACTCCGCATCGTTCACGGTGCCCCAGGCGAACAGAGCGTCGAGCATCTGGCAGCGGTACGGCTCGGCGCCGTGATCGCAGATCTGCTGCTCGTGCAGCAGCGAATCGGCCAGCACGCGGTTCTCCGGCAAGGGCCGGTACGACGTGGACACGAACGCGCGCGCGCTGCCGATGGTCGGGTCCTGCACCTCGGACGAGTGACACAGGCCGCAGGTGGTGATCGTGTCGTTGAAATGGACGCGCTCGAAGGGCGCGCTGGGCGGCACTTCGGCCGCGAGCGGGAACAATAGCTCGCCCTTCAGCGACCGGAGATTCTCGCGTTTTTCGCCGAATTCGAGCACGAACGCGCCGTCGCCCTCGGGCGCGACGGACATCGTGTTCGGGCCGAGGAACAAGAAGATGCGCGGACTGCGCGCGCCGACGGCGGGTTGCGCGCTGAGCGTGCCCTTGGTGGCGTTGAACTGAAGCGGGCGCGCGAGCGACTCCAAGAAGCAGGGAATGGTGAGCGGCTTGGGCAGCGCGTTGAGCAGCGTGAGCGTCTCCGCGATGCTCTGCGGGTCATTGGAGACGCCGGGCGGTGCGACGCACAGCGGGTTGTGCACGACTGGCGCGCCCCCGCTGCCGCCACCAGCAACGGACGCGCCGGCACTACCGCCTGCGCCGCCCGCCTCGTTCGACACCAGGTCCGCGGGAGCGCCGCCGCAGGCCAAGGCGGCGCACGCAAACCCGGCACCACCCAACCAGAGCGCAGCCCTCGACGCGGCTGAACGGGCAAGAGACTCGCGCTGCATTCCTCCCCATTTGTAGCCGCTGTTTGCAAAGATGCAAATGAAATGCATAATTAAAATCCGTCCCGCTTCGGCCTGGCAGTTACATGAAGCTCACGCGCTACACCGACTACGCCTTGCGAGTGATGATTCACCTGGGTTTGCATCCGGAGGGCCTTTCGTCCATCAGCGAAATCGCGCGTGCCTATGAAATTTCACACAACCACTTGATGAAGGTGGTGCAGGACTTGGGCGGAGCGGGCTACGTCGAAACCGTGCGCGGCCGCGGCGGCGGGATCCGGTTGGCGCGCGCGGCCAGTGACATCAATCTGGGCGCGCTCGTGCGCCACACGGAAGGCGACTTCGACCTCGTCGATTGCGAGCAGTGCACGATCCGCCGCGCCTGCACCTTGAAAGGCGTGCTCGGCGAAGCCACGCGCGCCTTCATCGGTGTCTTGGACGGCTACACGGTAGCCGACCTGCTGCAGAAGCCGAATCAGTTGCGCGAGCTGCTGTCCATCTCACGGAAGCCGAGCGCTCGCCACGCGACACAGTGACGCACATGTCCTTATCGGCTCAGCCATAGGTCCATTCCCGGCTCGGCACGCAATTCTCGTCGCACACTCGTGATCGTTCGACTACGCCCAGGTCATGACGCTCGCGGGTCCGAGTCGCGTTCAGGGTTGCTTCGCGCTGTGTGTGTTGCTCGCGCTCGGGGCGCCGCTCGCCGGCTGCGGCAGCAATGATGATTCCACACGCTCGGCCGGTAGTGGCGGGCAAGGCGCGGGCGGCGCGCCCGCACTGGCGGGCGGCTCGCCGAACAGCGCCTTCCTGGAGCGCGCGATCCCGGACGCGCAGCACTTGGAGGTCACCGAGACCTGTCCAGGCGGCATGCGCGACGGCAAACGCTGCATCCCCGACCGTGTGCTGGCGCGTGCCTCGATCTGTTACTCCGGTTATCGCTCGAACCAGAATCCGAATCTGCTCCAGTACCCGAGCGAGGACGAGGTCAAGGAGGATCTCGAGCTCTTACTGCGGGCAGGATACAGCTTCTTGCGCGTGTTCGACGCGACGCCGCACGCCGAGACCCTGCTCAAGGTGATCACCGACAATCAGTTGGACGTGAAGATCCAGCTCGGCATTTGGATCAAAGGCCCCAAGGCCACGGCGGACGTCGCCAATCAGCAGCAGATCGAAAAGGGCATCGCGCTCGCCAACCAATACCCGAACCTGATCGTGGGCGTGAGCGTGGGCAATGAAACGCTCGACTCGTGGTCCTCGGTGCTGACCCCTGCAGCCGATTTGACCGAGTACATCCAGCAAGTCCGCGCGAGCGTCGCACAGCCGGTAACGACGGACGATTTGTATCCACCCTTCGAGTTGGTAGCTGGCTACCAGGACGTGCTGAGCGTGCTCAAAGCCGTCGACTACCTGTCGGTGCACGTGTACGCGGCAATCGACGCGAGCTTCGGCAGCTGGGACTACCAGCAAACGAGCGTCCCCGAAGGGCCGGCGCGCGCGCAGGCGCTGATGGCTGCCGCCCTCGACTACACCAAGCAAACCGTGATCAACGTACGCAAGACGCTCGTGGAAGTGAACGTCGACGTGCCGCTCTTGATCGGCGAAGCGGGCTGGAAGAGCCGCGTCACCGACCGCAGCAAGGTCGCCGAAGGCGTGTACGCGCACGAAGTGAATCAACAGATCTTCTTCAGTGCGCTGGAAGACTGGACGCACGGCGCCGCGCGTGATGCCGATAGCCCTGGCACGGCGTTCTACTTCGAAGCCTTCGACGAACCGTGGAAGACGAGCGACGACGGCTGGGGCGTGTTCGACACTCGGCGCGTCGCCAAATACGCGATGTGGAGCAAGTACCCGGAACTGATGCCGCCCGGAGCGACGCCCTACACGAGCGCGGACGCCTTGTTTTACAAGTGACGCTATTCGTGGGTCAGCGCGAATAGGAATTGGCTCGCGTTGCGGTAACGCGCCTCCCCCTGGACCGTTACTCTCCCGAACGTTGCGTCGCCGCGCGCTCCCGGCCGAACGTCGGCGATCAGCGGCACGCCTTCGAGCACGAGATCTTCGAAGCGAACGCCCGTCATGCGCCTTGGCCCCTGCAAAGACACGGCGCTCTCCAGCGGCTCGCGCACCGTGTCGTGCCGAAATAGGAACTCGGCATCCATGTCCAGGTCCGAAGCCAGCACTCGAATGGCCCCGGTCGGTCCGCCTGGATCGCTCTCGTGAGCGCCGCAGCGCGTGAGCACGTTGTCGGTCACTTCCACGGCGCCCGTGAATGGGTGCGCGCCGAAGTTGGCGGATACGTAAATGCCCGAGCCGGTGGTCACCGTATCCTGCACGGTGTTGCCGATGACGCGAAACGGACCGCCCCCGTACAGCGCAATGCCGCTCGCCACCCAAGGCGACTGGATGAAGTCGTGCGCGAACGTATTGTGACCGCCCGCGGGCCCGCCGTGCTCGGGTGACCAGGCCGCGAGCGAGTCGTCACCGCTGTTCCTGACCTCGGTGTTGTCGACCATCGAGTCGGTGGTGCCATTGCAGAAGTTCACCGCGTCGGCCATCAGATCGCGAAATCGGCAGCCGCTGATGCGAAGGCGTGTCGGGCCGCGTTCTTCGCCGGCCTTCGCCACCCAAAACGCGCACTTCATGTGCTCGACCCAAATGCGTTCCAGCGTGCTGCCGTCGCCGGGCCGACCCGTGAAGGCATTGCCGACGTCGGACTTGTCGTCGCGCTGGGTGGTGCCGCCGAAAATCGCGATGTCGGCGACGCGCACGGGCTCGCCCCCAAAGCGGAGCTGGGCCGTCGGTCCGACGAACCGCGTGCGCCACATGCCCGCGCCTTGCAGCGTGCCCTCGTTCATCTGCGCCGATGCGATGTGGTACGTGCCCGCTGGGACGTACAACACGCGCTTCTGTTGAGCTGCGTCGGCGAGCGCGTGCTCGAGCTTCGCCGTATCGTCGCCGACGCCATCTGCGGCTGGCTGATAGTCCGCGAACGAGAGGCTGCCTTGGGGCGCAGTGAGCTCGGGCGGTACGGTCTCGAGCTCGATGAAGTCGACGCTCAGCGTCTGTTCCGACGAAGCGGGGTTGAGCAGGGTCAGCGTCGCGCCCGCAGCGAACGCGCTCGGCAATTTCAGGGCTGATTCGTCCCAGAAATGGCGCGGCGAGCCGCGCCGCGGCTCGGACGCCCAGACGTCGTTCGAGCCCCATGCGGGCTTGCCGTAGGCCCACGAGAAGCGCGAGGTCACGGGCAGGCGCTGCGTGGGGAGCGCGCTGACTCGGAGCTCGAGCGCGCCGTCTTTGCCGCGGCCGTCCGCGGAGTCGGGATACGAATAGCGAACCACCACGCTGTCAGCGCTACGCGGCGCCCGCCAGGTCACGCTCTGCCCGGGCGCGAGCGAGACGTAGCGCCGCCCGGACGCCTCGGCGCCCGCCGTGTACAGCTGCGTCGAGAATTCGGGGATGCTGCCGGTCGTGCTGCCAGCTTCTGCCTCGAGCAGCAGCGTGCTTTTCGCTAGTGCCGGCGGGACTTCGAAGGCGTACGGCGTCACCGGCACTGGCTCGCGCACGCGCGGCGGCGGAGCCAGCGCAGGGGGCGGAACCAAGCAGCTGACCGCGACCGAGAGCGTGCCCAGCACGCTGACCGCTACCACTGCAACACGCACTGGAACCATCAACGTCAGCCTAGCCGGCTTCACGCCGGACGCCGAGCCGTTGGCGCGAATGCTGCTTGGTTCGCGCTTGCTTGCCGCTTCCGCCCCCCTCTTCCAAGTCATCGGCCGCTCCCCGCGCAGCGAAACGTCACGGCAGTCGCCAGCGGCGAGGCAGGTTGCCTCAACGGGGCGCGCTGCTCGTCGGGCTAGCCGCGCTGATCTGTGGCGCTTGCCTCCGCTTCAGCCCGTTTCAAGTCGATCTGGACGACGCGCAGCGCGATCAAACCAGCAAGAACCTGGCCTTCCTCGCGCAGCGGCCGCGCGCACCGGTTTCTGCGGAGGCGCCGCTGACCTTCGCTTTCATCTCCGATACCCACCAGGGTTATCGCAACTTCGGCAAAATCGTGGACGCCATCAATGCGCGCTCGGACGTGGAGCTCGTGCTGCACGGCGGGGATCTGACCGACTTCGGCACTCAACAAGAGTACGTCTGGTCGTACGACATCTTCTCGAAGTTGCGCGTGCCCTACTTCGAGGTGGCGGGCAATCACGATGGCTTGGCCAATGGCCGCATCTTGTACGGCGAGATGTTCGGACCCGAGAACTTCGACTTCTCTTATGCCGGCGTGCACTTCGTGTTCTTCAACATCAACACCATCGAGTGGCACGAGCAGGAACCCGATCTCGACTTCCTCGAACGCAAGGTGAACGAGGTCGGTTACGAGCAGACGTTCGTCGTCACGCATCAGCCGCCCGTGTCCGTACCGCACTTGACCGCCAGCGTGACCGAACGCTTGAAAAGCATCCTGGAACAGGCGCGAGTCGACTTGTACCTGTACGGGCACATTCACGACGGCTTCGCGGTCGAGCAATCGGGGCCGACCCGGTTCGTGAAGGACGAGGCCGGTCTGTACGGCTCGTGGATGCTGATTCGCAGCGACGGTGAGCACTACGATTTCGGCGCGTGTCGCTTCGAAGACTGCAGCTTCGATCCCTTGCCCGACGTGGCAGCGGGCGTCGACGAGACGATGGGGAACGACGAATGAAGCGCGGCTTACCAAGCGCGCTGCTGGTCCTGTGCTTCGTATACGGCACTCGCGCGAGCGCCGAGCCCGATCAAGACCGAGCCCCGCCATTGCTCGTGGCACGACCCGATCCGAACACCGACAGCGATCGCCTGGGCTGGGCCGTGCCGGACTACGTGAAGCTCCAGACCGGCGGTTTTCTGGGCATGTTCACGATCGGGGTCGGTTACTCGGTGTTCGAGGACCGCTTGAACTTGGGTATCTCCTACGGCTACGTGCCGCCGCTGGACGGCGCGCCCGCAGTGCACCTCGGCTCCGCAATGATGGAGCTGCGCCCGATCTGGTTTCAGTTCGCGCGCGATCGGATCCGCTATTATCCATTGTACTTGGGCGGCGGCGTGCTGATCGCCAAGGGCAAGGATTTGTTCGTCAGCCAGCCTGCGGTCTACCCGCCCGACTACTACCCACCGACCGGACTTCACACCGTGCTCCTGTTCGGGTCCGAGGTCGCGCTGCGCGTCGCTCAACCGAGCTGGTTCACGCGCCATGGTTTGTATGTCGACGTCGTGACGATCGACGAGTACCTCGACTCGCTGACCGAGAATCGGCAGTTCCGGCTGTACGATGCGTTCAGCACCGCGCTCGGCTATCGGGCGTCCTTCTGATACCGCGCCAGCAGCGCGCGCGATGTGATAAGTGAGCTCAGACGCGCAGATGACCAACCGAGCGGCGATCCCTGGCGCAGCACGAGAAACGGTGAAGTTTCACCGAGCCGGGGGAACCGCCCCGGTCAACGTGCTCGACGCCCTGTACTCGACACAACATTGGCGCATCTTCAACGCCGAGTTCGGCATCGCGCTGCCCAGCTCCTGGTTCGGCGACGTGAAATACATGCGTGAGCAAGTGACCGTGTCGAGCGACATGGTCTTTTGCTCGATGCCGGGCGAGCTGCACACCACTCCGCGCGTCGTTCAGCCGGGAGCGTTTAGCGTGCTCTTGTTCGAGCCCGATACCTTTGCCGGCTATTTGCGGGAATTCGGCTTGAAAGGCGGCGCCTGGCGGCGCTCGTTCACACGCGCGTCACCGGAGCTGCTCCGCGAAATGGCGAACGTCTTGAGAGTGGCGCGTGGCCGCGCTTCGGACATGGAAGCACAATCTGCGATTGTCGACCTGTTCGAGCGGATGTTGCCCGAGCTGTACGAGGCAGACAGCTCCGGCTCGCGGGCGGCAATCGGTGATCGCGCGGTGCGACGCATTCGGGAGTGCCTACACGCCGACGTCTCGGGTAGCACCGATCTGGAAACACTCGCGGTGCACTGTGGGCTCAGCAAATTCCAGGCACTGCGCGCGTTCAAGCGTCACTACGGGCTGCCGCCGCACGCGTATCAGCTCTGCCTCAAGGTCTCGATGGCGCGTCGTATGCTGCAAAGTGGCTATAGTGCGACGGAAGTGGCGGCGAGCTGCGGCTTTACCGATCAGAGCCATTTCGGGCGCATTTTCAAGCGTGCCATCGGTGTCACCCCCGCGGCTTATGGCATCAATCAGGCGACGCGCAGCGCTCCCCCCGGGGCACACTGGCCAATGAATATGGACGCCGTGATCGGCCCGACTCGCGCGCACACCGTGTTGAGCCGAGCTGATTCACGGCACTCGCACGGCTTCTGATTCCGGCGTCACTGCTTGAAAAGCGCGCTGCTCGTGCAGCAGGGCAAGACGCCTTCGGAAGCCGACGAATGTCGCCAGTGCTTCAACGCGAGACGAACGAGCGGGGCACGTTGCGAATGTGCTTCCCGACTGCGTCGCTTGGCGTCACTTTCACTTGAGGTCTCGAACGCAAACTTGCCACAGCCAGTAAATGGTCATTGTGCCGGAGGAAGTACTGCTATTGTCGTAGGAACATCGATGAACGCGCCCACGAACTCACCCCAACGAATCGGCGAGATCATCGCTGAACGTTACCAATTGCTCGAAGTGATCGGGCGCGGCGGCCAAGGCGTGGTGTATCGCGCGCTCGACCGTTGGATGCAACGCGCGGTGGCGATCAAGATCTTGGGCGAGAGCGCAGTGCGCGAACAGCACACGGTCGATCGCCTGCTGCGCGAGCAACAAGCGATGAGCGCGCTCAAAGGCACGGCCGCGGTCGAGCTGTTCGACGTGTGCCGCGGCAGCTCGGGCGAGCTGTGCTTGGTCATGGAGCTCTTGGCCGGCGTCGATCTGGACGATCATTTGTTGAACCTGGAGCAGCGCAACAAGCGCATGTCGCTCGAGCGCGTGGCGGTGACCTTCGAGCCGATCGTGAGCACTCTGGAGACGGCGCACGCCGCCGGTATTTTGCATCGCGATCTGAAGCCCGCGAACATCTTCCTGCTCGACGCGGGCGGCGTACGTTTGCTCGATTTCGGGCTCGCGCGGCTGAAGCAATCCACGCCGTTGACCGCGGCAGGTGCCGTCATGGGCTCGCCGAGCTTCATGGCGCCCGAGGCCTGGCAAGGCGTGTCCGACCTGCTCGACCAACGCGCCGATGTCTACTCGCTGGGCGTCGTTTTGTTCCTGACGCTGACCGGCAGCTTGCCCTTCGCCGGTACGAGCCTGCAAGAGAAGTACGCGCGCGCTACCAGCGGCGCACGGCCGAGCCTACTCAAGCTGCGCCCCGATCTACCGCGTACCGCGGATGATTGGGCGGGCATGGCGCTCGCGCTCGACCGCGAGCAACGCTTCGGCAACGTGCGCGCGCTGTGGAACGCATTCCGCTCTGCAGTCTTACAGCAGCCGATGCCGGGCGAACGCCGCACCTCGTCGATCTGGGCCACCGCGAAGGGTGCGGTCGAGAAAATCGTGCGCAACCACTCGTCGCAAGTGCCGCGCTCGGAGCCGAGCCCGAGCGTGCGCGAGCTATCGCTCACTGGCGCCGCTCTGGCGCGCAGCGTCGTTCGCAGCATTACCCCCTCACCGATCATTAAGCTGCGCGACGAAGAGCTGCAGCCCTACTCCGGGCCCACTTGGGTCGACCGCGACCGCGAAACGACGACCGATAGCTCGGAAGGTCACGCCTTGGCGGCGTCCCCGCCCACGCGCCGCTCGTCTTAGAACGGGCGCGCTCGAGCGCACGCTCGAGGATTTGGATGATGGTCACCCGGCACGCCTGAGCTCGGCGCAGCCTTCGGCGTCCGAGCGCGTGGCTTCTTAATGAAAATGAAAATCACTTTCATTTTCATTAAATCCCGGTTATGGGCCAAACCATGCGCGACGCAGCCCATCCTCGTCTTCGCCAGCCGCTGGCCAGCGAGCTTCCCGCGGCACTGCCGGCGAACGCTCCCTGGCCGGCGAACGAGTGGCCACCGCCACCGCACGATCCGCGCGAGCGCGAGCGCGAGCGCATCTTGGCCGTCGCCGGCTGGGAGCTGCGCTTGTTCGGCGAGCACCGGTTCCAATATTTCGTGCGCCATGGCTTTTGGCATTTGCAGCTCTGGCATCCCGAAGCGCAGGTTTCGGTGCTCAGCCCCTCTCGGCTGACTCACGGGCTGTACGAGGCCTTTCCCATCGCCGGCTGGAAGGGTCGGGCCGACGGCTACGCCGAGCTGTCAGCCCTGGTCCACGGTGAGCACGGCATCGCGCTGCCGCGCGAAGCCACCCTATTCGAGCTCGAGCGTGCGTTCGTGCGCGGCGCGCACCTCGGCTCTCGCAGCGTGTCTTGAGGAGCAGCACGATGCTCGTGTTGGGTCTCGGGTTGCTCAGCGTGACGCGTCGCGCGTCGGCGCAACGAGCCACGCAAGAAGTCGTGGTCACCGGCACCCGCACGCCCGAGCAATCCCAACGCGCCACGGTGAAGACCGACGTCGTGACGCGCGCCGAAGCCGAGCGCCGCAACGCGACGAACGTGGCCGAAGCCTTGGCGACGCAGCCCGGAGTGTCGGTAAATCCCGGTGCTTACGGCTATCTGGGCAGCGTCAGCCCGATTCAGATCCAGGGCTTCGATCTGGGGCGCGTGCTGATCCTCGA
>OUNO010008959.1_pt1 | contig 13877 bp, 8 predicted proteins | sample 1779811 | NCBI WGS metagenome assembly OUNO01 (sample SAMEA3914804, study PRJEB12502) | metagenome | biome: forest; material: soil | place: Canada | collected 2010-06-25 | depth 0.3 m | reverse complement strand
CGTTCCGCCGATATTGCCGGGATCGTCATGAACCAGGAGGTACCTGCTGTAGAGGTGAATGCAGAAGTATGAGTAGAGTCCAAGGAGAGTCAGCAAACCGGCGAGCATAACGGCCGCCGTTTCGCGATTGCGCCCAAACAACGTCACAATCGAATCTGTACGGGTGGCCGCCCGCCGCTGTCAGGCAATCGGCGATCGACTTTCTCGGTTTTCCGCCCCTGACCATTGGCATCCTTCCCGGATTTGAATAGCCCCGATGAGGTGGAGAGGTTCAAATGGAGCAAACGAGCGCGCTCATTTTCGTGACCGATTCGTGACCGAAGGCATCGAATCGGCACTACGCCGGCGGAATGGGGCGGGCATACCGATGAGCCAGTAGTTCCAGGAATCGTTTGAGCGCTGGGTTATCGTTTTCGGCGCGCCAGTGGACACCCTGTTCCAGCGTCGTTGCACCGAATGCATCATGAACTTCGCGTATCGTCGGCACGTCGACACCGATGATTATCGGGCTGGCTCCGGCCGAGACCGTGACGCGATCCGCCGCTGCGAACGACATCAGATTGTCGCGGCTCACATGCTGGGCTGCGATGACCGGACGATGCCCCGGTCCGGAAAGCCGCGCGGTGATCATCGCACTGATGTCCGGTCCGGGATCCGCGGCCGTCACGACGAAGGATGCACCCCTCAGGTCGGTCCAGTAGAGAGTTTCTGCGTCGGCAAGCGGATGTCCGTGGGGAAGCCCGACGAAAAGTGGCTCGCTCCAGAAACATACCGAGCGAAGCCCGGAGCGTGACGACCGACCCGTCAGGATCGCCAGATCGAGTCTGTCGCGCTCCAGCGCATCGAGCAGCCTGGCACTCCCGCTTTCCCGGGCATGGATCTCAACGGCGGGCCAGGCGGTGCGGTACGCCCGCAACACCGCGGACAGGTCGCCAGCGCCGAGCGAGCCGTGGAATCCGAGCCTGAGGGTGCCCGCCTCGCCCTTTGCGAGGGCGCGGGATTCCTGTCCCAAGGCGTCGATGTCCTGAATGATGCGCCGCGCCTTGCTCAGGAAGCGTTCGCCGGGATCGGTCGGCATGACGCCGCGGGTCGAGCGTCTGAACAGCGGCAGCCCAAGGCGGAGTTCGAGATACTGGACGCGCTTGCTGAGCGTGGATTGCTTGATGCCGAACTGGTCGGCGGCCCGACTGAAACTGCCGGAATCGGCGGCCGCGACCGCGTAACGCAGGAGATGGACTTCGATCATGCACGACCCTTTTGCCGCGCGCCGGTCGATCATCCCGTCGGCCGGTCGTTCGCGGGTTGAGGAGGAATAGGGGGATTGGGCGCGGGGGCTATTCCAAGAAATGGGCAAAGCCGGGGGAACTGACGTACGTCGGGCGCCGGCGAGCTTCGTATTTCCGGAGTGCTCGGGATGCGTGGCTGGTCGCCTGGCTGGGGTGATCTCCGACGAGGCATTGGCCAGAGCCATTCTTCGGTGGCGACGCGGCTGGTCGATCCGACCGTGTGCGTTTCGTGGCTAGAGCAAGCCCGGATGGGAAATGGCGGTCCAGTCCGGCACGTTTTCGGGCGAGAGATACATTTTCTCGAGCGGCCAGCTCGGCGCCTCGATCTCGAAGAAGGTCGAAAGATCGGACGTCAGGGCGGTTCGCCCGAACTGGGCGATCAGGAGCACGACGCAAGCCGCAAGTGCTTCAAACGCATGCTCGAGCGTAGCGCGCTCAAACTCATGCTCGCGATTGTGTTTGACGCCGTTATAAGCGGCGTACCAGGGAAGCGAGCCGGTCGACTTGTCGGCGCTCCAGCCGGCAAAGGGGCGAAGCGGATCTATGTTCGGGAACGGATAAAAGCTCACCTGATAGTCTCTCAGCAGCAACGGATCGGCGAGCTTCACATAGTCTTTGGTCTTCAGATCCCGAACCGCCCGACCGTTGGCGGCGAATATGCCACGCCAATGCATCTCGACCTCGGTCGCGGCGAGGATCAGGAGGTTGCGGATATCATGGCCATAGACCTGCAAGGTCTGTGTCGAGGGCTGCACGACACGGCAAATTGCCCCCAGCTGGTGCGTGAGCGATGTCAGCTGGCTCTGGGCGCCGGCGATATAGCCTCGATCGGCCGAGAAACCGGGTAGCCAGAGCTGCGGTTGGACCATCAAGGCGAGCGGCCGCGCCATCCTCGGATAATATTCTCCGGGGCGCCGGAGCATCTCTACGAACTGTCCCCCTGGACTCCCAGGTTCCAGCCAGGGGGTCTGGCGGGCGATGCACTCCAGGAATGTCTCCCCGGGCTCGGCCCTGAAATAGCTCCCTGGCCCGGTCTCCGGGCTTGTGACGCCCATCCGGGTCGCAGCGTAGTCTTGGAATCGCCAAAGCTGGCGCCCGTGATCGCCGAAGCTTTCGCGGACATACCAGGTAGCGTCCGTCTGTCGGCTTTGCATGGAGACCTCCTTTCGACGGCGGATAGTAGCCGCGCCGCGGCGAAAGCCCACACCCCGAACAAGATCGGGATCGGTTTGAGCTGGCGCGGAATGCCTATCCGATGCCCCGCATGGAACCATGGGGTCGGCAATCTACACGTGCGAACTCACAACGTGAGGGATGCAATTCCCTTTATGGATATTGGAATGTGACGCCCCGCGCCTTGGGCGCGGCCGCGCTCTACTTCGCCAGGATCGCCTTGCGTAACCAGGCTTCGCCGAGCCCCGCTTTGCGGGTTCCGGCCAAAGGTGACGATCGGCTGGCGCAGGGCCGGGCCTCGATCAGGTGCCGCCGCCGACGGGTTATTTTGAACGTGTTGCCGATATTGATGATGTCGCGGAGGGGCGCATCCGCTCCTAAAATAGCACCAAAGAAAGCGGGCATGACGCCGCGCCTCGTGGATCAACGCTGTGCCCCTAGCGCAGATGACCGACGAGAGGCGGCATCTGATCGCCTGCTCTGCGATGTATTCGGTTGCTTGGGGCCGCGTCGTCGACTTCCGCGCATTTGCGTTGGGTCGGCTCGCCAATTAGGTCGGAACAGGGCCGTTCGAAGCACAGATTCCGGCGTGCGGGCTTTTATGTGTCTGAAATGGAGTGCTGTTGCGAAGATGTGCTTCGATCGGGAGAGTAAGATGATGCAGGATCGCGATCAGCGGTGCGCCATTTGCGAGGGCAAGAACGGGGCGGTTTGCCGAACATTTTCACTCGGCGGACGCGACGGGTTGGGGTTCGCCTGCGAAGGGTGCGGCGAATATGCGGTGTCGGGCACCGCGCTCGTGAACTGGTTCGGCGCGACCTCGGGTCTCGATGCACGACAGGCGGCGGCGCTCTCCCACAATATCCGGATCGCCGACCGCAGCGGCGAGCGACCCATGCTGACGACCGACTGGCTTGAGCGCTTCGTCAAGGACGCGGCCTTGCCGAGCCCGGCATTGCAGGCCGCCAATCTCATCCGGACGATCGGTGATTGCCTCGCGGTCACCGGCGAGGGCTATTTCATCGATGGTATCCGCGACGCGCCGCTCGTCGGATCCTTCAACCAGGCGGTGTTCGACCAGCTCCTGCGCGAATTGACGGCGCGCGGCAGCATCGTGAAGCTCGAATCGGCGCAGCGCGATAATCCGCGTGGCGTCGGCGTGCTGCAGGGTAGCCTGTTCGGTTTGTCACTCGACGGATGGGAACTGTACGAAGCCGAACGTCGCGGCAAGATTGCCGGGCGTTATGGCTTCCTGGCGATGAAGTTCGGCGATGCCGTCCTGGATGCCTTTGCGGAGCGCGCGATCAAGCCAGCGGTAAAAGACGCGCTCGATTACACCGTGGTCGATCTTCGCAATGTCGCGAAAGCAGGAGTTATCGATAACATCATGCGTGAGCAGATCCGCGATGCAGCGTTCGTGCTGGTGGACCTGACGCACGACAATCCCGGCGCTTACTGGGAGGCGGGTTATGCCGAGGGTCTCGGCAAGCCGGTCATTTATCTGTGCGAGCAGGCCAAGTTCGACAGCGCGCGCACGCATTTCGACACCAACCATTGCACTACCGTCTTGTGGACTGTCGGCAATGAGGCGCGGTTCGGCTTGGACCTGGTAGCGACGCTCCGGCGCTCGCTGAACCTGTTCGCCGCCAAGGAAGACTGACCTTGTTTAGTGGAAGGTTAGTGCATATTATGTCTTTTAGATAAACTTAGATAAGATTCCTTAGTTTGGACCCCAGGACCAACCCTTACGCCCCTGGTGCGGGCACACCGCCGCCTGAACTGGCGGGCCGTGACGACATCATCGAACGCGCAGCCATCGCGCTCGATCGCATCCGCGCGCACCGCGCGTCGCGCAGCGTGATCCTCTATGGGCTACGCGGTGTCGGCAAGACAGTGTTGCTGAATCGGATAAGACTCGACGCAGAAGCGCGCGGGATCGCGACCGTGCGCATCGAGGCGCCGGAAGAGCGATCACTCCCGGCCCTGCTGGCGCCAGCGCTACGTAGCGCGCTGCTGCGACTGCGCCGGCTGGAGGCGACGAAGGCCGGACTTAACAAGGCAATGCGCGCGCTCGCGGGCTTCGCATCGGCGCTCAAGCTCAAATATCAGGACATCGAGATCGGGTTCGATTTCGAAAAGGAAGAAGGGTTGGCCGATAGCGGCGATCTGGACACCGACCTTGCCGACCTGATGACCAGCGTTGGCGAGGCTGCCGCCGAGCGGGACACCGCCGTGGTGCTGTTTATCGACGAGCTGCAATATGTGCCGCAGGAGCAGCTGGCATCACTGATCATGGCGCTGCACGGCGCCAATCAGGCGCAGCTACCGATCACGATGGTTGCGGCAGGGCTTCCGCAGTTGATCGGACAGACCGGCCGCGCGAAATCCTATGCCGAGCGCCTGTTCGAGTTCATCAATATAGATCGCCTTGATGATGACGCGGCGCGGGCCGCCATCCGCGTGCCGGCTGAAAAGGAGGGCGCGACCTATGAGGATGGCGCGGTCGCCGTCATTCTCCAGCAGACGCTCGGCTATCCCTATTTCCTGCAGGAATGGGGCAAGCATAGCTGGAATGTTGCACCGCAATCCCCGATCAGGGCTAACGATGCCGAGCAAGCGACCCAGGACGCGTTGGCCGAGCTTGACGCGAGCTTCTTCAGGGTCCGGTTCGATCGGCTGACGCCAGCGGAAAAACGCTACATGCGGGCGATGGCCGAGCTCGGTGCAGGGCCGCATCGGTCTGGCGATATCGCCGAGATGATCGGGCGAAAGGTGACGAACGTCGCCCCGATCCGCAACGCGCTGATCGCCAAGGGCATGATCTTCAGCCCCGCGCATGGCGACACCGCCTTCACGGTGCCGCTGTTCGATGGCTTCATGAAAAGGATCATGCCCGAGCTATGATCGCGCCAGCCCGAGCATGAGTGATGTGGGGGATATCCTCAAGGACGCCGACGCGCGAGGATTGCGCCGCGCATTGATCGTCACCGCGCTGCCGCTGGAACGCGATGCCGTTATTGCTCACCTGACCGATCTGGGCGTCTGCATCGGTGATGACGAGCGAGCCTATGAGTGTTTTGAATATCGCTGCGGCGGCAAGATCGAAGACCTCGCAACGCAAGGCTGGCTCGTAGTGGTTGCCGAGAGCGGCGCCGGCACCCACGTTGCCCAGAGCGCGGTCATCTATGCCAACCAGATGTTCAAACCGTTCGAGCTGATCATCTTCGTCGGAATCGCGGCGTCGCGAAAGAAGGACATTCCGATAGGCAGCGTGATTGCCTCGGAGCGGGTCTATTATCCCCTGGTTGGAAAATATGAAGACGGGCGTTTTCATAACCGGCCGCGCCAGCACAATGTCGATAACGCGCTCAAGCGGGTCGCGACGCAGGTCATTCGCGACCGGGGCTGGACAGCGCGCATCCTGCCATGTCGCGGCGGCGTGGCGCCGCCCGAGGAGAAATATCCCAAGCCCTTTCCGCCACTGGCGAAGGTTGCGCCGATCGTGACCGTGGAAGCCGTTTCGGCTGATTTGAAGAGCGAGCTCGAACGGACGATTGACGAGCATTATCAGGACGCCCACGCGCTCGAAATGGAAGGCTATGGCGCTGCCGTGGCAGCGGAGAACGCAAGGACGCCAATCATGATTATCCGTGGGATCTCGGACATGCGTGCCGATAAAAACCCGGAGGATGATGCGGTCTTTCAGCCGGTCGCCGCGATGCATGCCGCAGCCTTCGGGATGCGATTACTCGACGAGTGGAGTGCCATGAGGAAGCCGCAGCCGGTGGCGACCAACGGCTTCATGGGCACAGCGCCCACAGTCGCGATACCGCTCGCCCGGCCAGTCGAAGAGGAACGATCGGTTGTCAGTCTCGACGAATCCTTCGATACCTTCACCCAGGAAGACGCCGAGAAAATCCTCCAGACGCTCCGCGACAGGAGCGGCAATCAGGGCCTGAAGCTCGTCGGTTGGGAAAAGGGATCGGTTCGACTGATCATCGAGGGCGGCGAGGGTCTCGTTGATCTCAACCAGGTCGCGCTGCGCGAAGCGCTTGCTACCGAGAACGCCGTCTCGCTTACGGGCGCCGTCAGCGAGAAGCAGTACCGCGAAATCCAGGCGCTGGAAACGCAGCTGCCCGGCGCTTCGCAAGATCTTCTGACCTGGCCGCGGACACTGCCGGACGGCGAGTGGATCGGCCGCCCCGAAGTCGATCTCTTATTGGCAGATCTGTCCAGCCGGGAATCCAGCACGACCGTTCTGTTGGGCGATCCCGGGTCAGGCAAATCGGCGTTCCTGGCCGAGATCGGCTTGCGATTGGCCGAGAAGGGTTGGCCCGTCATTGCGATCAAGGCCGATCTCCTGCCAACAACCGTTCAGACCGACGCGGGCCTGGGACAAGCGTTGGGGCTCGACAGGGGCATCGCCGACATCGCGTCCCAGATTGCGGGCCTGCATCCGATCGTGCTTTTGATCGACCAGCTGGATGCCTTGGCCGGCTATGTGGATCTGGAAACGGGGCGTCTCAACGTCCTGATCAATCTGGTCCGGCGGCTGAGCCATCAACGGAACATCCACATCGTCCTGTCGGCCCGAACCTTCGAGTTCGAGCATGATGTCCGGCTCCGGGCGATCCAGGCGGACAAGTTGATGCTTGAGCTTCCTGCCTGGCCCGCGGTACTTGCGATCCTCGCCCGCCACAGTGTTGCCGCCGACGGGTGGCCGACCGATGCGCAGACCGAGATGCGGCACCCGCAGGCACTCACAACCTATCTCCAGCTCTTGCCCATTACAGGGGCACAGCCGTTCACCACCTACCAGGCCATGCTCGACATGAAATGGCGCACACAGATTCTTACGCATCCCCGCGGCAACGACCTGAACGCGCTGATCTCGGAGATCGCCGAGCGCATGGCGGAGGACGAAACGCTCTGGCTGGCCGAGGCGCGCTATGATGACCGGGCCAGTGACATCAGGATACTCCAATCGCTGCATGTGCTTGCGGCGCACGGCGCCGGGTCAATCGGCTTTGCGCATCAAACACTCTTTGAGCACGCTCTGGCCAGGTCGTTTGCGCGCGGCGACGGCGTTCTGTCCAAGTTCGTGCTGGACCGCGAATCCTCGCTGTTCCTACGCCCGAAGCTCTGGGCTGCACTCAATTATCTGCGCGCGGTCGAGGCGCCCGCATATCGCAAGGAAATCGAAGCGATCTGGAATCAACCGACGCTGCGTGTCCATCTCCGTCAGTTGATCATTGAGTTTTTGGGCCAGCAGGCTGCGCCGTTCGATCACGAGGCGCTGATCATGACGCAGGCGATGGGCAGCGACCGCGACCGCCCTACGGCGTTGCGCGCGATCGTCGGTAGTCCCGGCTGGCTCGATCGTCTGGGCAAGGCCTTTGTCGAGCCGGCGATGGTCAGCGAAAAGGATGTCGGTGCCGCAACCGGAATACTTGCGCGGGCCTGGTCATTCGCACCGGAAACGGTGTTGGCAATGCTCCGGTCGAAGTGGGCCGCCGATGCCAAATATGATCATGACAGCCTGCGAGTTATCCATGACTGTCCGAGCTGGACCCAGGATATTGCCGACCTCGCGATCACGATCGTCAAGCGGACGGACGTGGCGCCGTTTCAGCTCGACCATCTCGTCGCGACTATAGGTGTGGATCATCCGGATTTCGCGATCACGCTCGTGATGACGAAGCTCGACCGCGAGCTGGATGCAGCGATTGCCGAGTCGCAGCGGCGGATGAAGCTCGTAAGACCCGACGAAGAGGAGGTGTCGGTTGCGGTTGCGTGGCGCTTCGAGAATTCGCCCACGGATCCGCTGACGCGGCTAGTCGACGACACGCGCGACTGGGACAGTCTCGAAGCGCTTGCCGAGAGCGCGCCCGACACCGTGCTGACCGCGTTCTGGCCGTGGTTTCGGCGCCTGCTCACGGCGCTGCGTGATACTGAAAGCGAGCGCAACTGGACGCCCGGGTTCGCCATTCCTTATGGGGTCGACCTTCGTTTCGAAGGAGAGCGGTCGTTCGGGTTGCAGGAAACGACGCTGCTCGGAGCGGTGCGGACCGCTATTGAAGGGTTTGCGACCGCACAGCCCGACAAGTTTCTCACTTGGCTCAAAGGCGAGGAGACCGAAGACGCCAACCCTGCCCAACGGCTGTTCGCGCATGCGTTGGCGTTCCGGCCCGAGATGTTCGCAAGTCGCGCGCTCACCTTTCTCACCGAGGATCCGAACCGGCTGTTTCTTGGTAATATGGAGGATCGGTCAAGCACCACGAAGCGCCTGATCCGGGCGGTCAGCCCGATCTGGAGCGACGACGAAATCGACGCATTCGAGACGTTCGTGATGCGCTTTGCGCCGACACATATGAAAGACAATATGCCGCCGCCGGACACACGGAGGGCGATCAACCGACTGGCGCGGCAGACACGCCTTGGCCTGTTGCGCGCTCTACCAGAGGGCCGTCTTTCGCCGGTCGCCTGCCGCCTGATCCGGGAAGAGGCGCGGGTCTTCGAGCAGGATCGCATCGGGGTAACCTATTCAGGCGTCCACGCAATCGGCTCGCCGATATCGGGAGAGGCGCTGGCGCTGAGCAAGGACGAGGACGTGATCAACGCCTTCATGAACTTGCCCGATGCAACCGGCTGGAATCATCCGAAGCGATGGATGAGCGGTGGCAATGTCCAACTCTCCCGTGAATTCGCGACGGTAGCTGAGAGCGACCCTGAGCGAGCTTGCCGATTGCTCGGGCAGTTCGAGCCAAGTTTCGGGACGCGCGCCGCGGGCTATGCACTGGACGCAATGGCGAAGGCCGCCGAGCCGACCTTGGTTATCGGGGCGCTCCTCGATCTCGACGCGAGGGGTTTTGACGGCGGAGAATATCGAGAGTCGGCCGCGCGCGCGATCGGCGCGCTTGTCGATCGCGGCGTCGAGATCGACGTCGTCGTTGTTGCTATGCTCAAACGCTGGCTGGTGGTCCCCGCGCCGCGTGACGCGGACGAGGAAGCCGATACGAAAGACGACGAGGCCGATTCCATCGAGAGAGAGGGCGCCGAGGAATCGCCAGCCTCCGGTGCCGGTCAGGACGACGCGAATAGTGAGCGGAGTTTCCTGTGGGGCCACGGAGGGATGACGCTGCTTCCGCACGGCAGCTTTCCGATACTCGAGTGCCTGATGAGCATTTTGATCAAACGGCAGGACTCGGACGGCATGTTGGAGATCCTGAACGCCCAGCTTGACGCTGGCGACGAGCTCGAAATCTGGAAGGCACTGACCTATCGCTTCATCTATCTCAACCCGACGTCCATGGAAGCGTTCGCCACATTCCTGACCCGGGTCTTCGAACGCTATCCGGATCTCGCCGGCACGCGCGAGGCAGCCTATCTCCTCGGTCATGTCCAATGGCGAATCCCGGAGTTCGTTCGCGAGCGACTGGATGCCTGCCGTGAGTCGGCCAAGCCGATGGTCCAGCAATTCTACGGTGAACTGATTGCGCTGGTCGCGATCGTACAACCGGATCTCGGTTGGGCAACCGCGGGGCTCGACGCCGTGCTTAAAGGTGGGGCGCCAGCACCTATGGTGCTTGGGGCCATCCACTCGGCCGCGCATTTGTGGGCGGACGAGAAGGTGCGGGGGCGCGCCAACAGGCGGGTGATCGAGGCGATGCCGCTTGCCGACGCCAGCGGTTGGGCCGCGATCATCGACATTTTCCGGCAGATCGGTGATCTAAACCCGGACGCAACGACCACCTCGCTGCTAGAGGGAATCGCGGCGCATTTGCCTCGGGAAAACAAGACCGATGCAATGTTCCTCGTACCCGCACTCGCCAGCCTTTTGCCCAACGAGGCCAAGCTGGTAGCGACGATCGCGCAGATCATTGTCGATGCCCAAGGCACGCAGCTCGGTGATCTGCGCATGGGCAATTCCGCGGTCGTGCCGGAACTTATCGACCTTGCGATTACACTGCACCGGTCAGGGGATGCGACACGGGAAACCGGAACGGCGTTGTTCGAATCGCTCATGTTGCTCGATTCGTACACGGCGCGTCAGACGCTCGACGAGATCGACAATCGCTTCAGGGACGGCCGGAATTTCCAGCGCCCCCGACTGCCGCGCCGATCCGCACGGCGAGCCGCGCGACGGGCGCGTACGGTAGCGGGATGATGGTTTCGCGCACGTCGTACAGGATCGCATGGGAGGCGGCGACCCGTATTCGACTGGCCGATATTGTGGTTTTGGCCAATCGCGATCTTCGACGATGAATCTCGGCAGACCGTGGTCTTTCGATCCACCGGCCGCGCCGACATCAGGTGGAAAGTCGTTTGTTGCAGACCCTCTCAACCAGCTGCCGCAGTTCGCCCACTCTATCGCCGAGCCAGCCAAGCTCTTCACTGGTGATTTCGTAGTGCGGTGAGTAGCGCGCGTTCACATATGCTTGACGCAATAACTCGAAACAGCGGCGACTGAATTTGTCGTCACGCGGCCATGCAACGGTTAAGGCCGGAGCAATTTGTTCGCACTGGGAACGCAGAAAGTTCAGCCGGTGTGATTTGGGACTGTAAAGCGTCATCACGAGCAAGGTGCAGTGATAGAAGCGCTCCGATGCCTGATGAAGTTGAAACGCAGCTTCCTTCCGGCGCCCCTGGCTTGCCGCATATAGTCCGGTATCCAAGAATCCAGCTGCACTCGGAAACCACTCGTCGAAGTGTGCCTGCGCCTCCGCGCGCGCCTCGTCCGGTGGCAAGTCGCGCGGACTCGCGAAGCAGAAACCTTCGGCTTCATAGAGCGCGATGCCCTGTTTCACGATATCGACGAAGAAGGGCCGGCCGCGCTCGAGCTGTTGGTTCACGTCGGTGAGCGTGTGAACGATGAAGCTGACGGGTGCGCTGAGCGCCTTGTTGATCGTCACGTCGCGCATCAGCCGGTCCTCAGCCGCGGACCAGAGCTCGAAGTCGGTCAGGCGCTCGTCGTTGACGACGATCAGGATGTCATAGTCTGAATGATAGCCACCGATTGGGTCATCGACCCAGTCGCCGCGCGCATAGGAACCGTAAAGCACGAGCTTGAGGATCCGGCCCTGCTTCCTCCACTTCTGGGTGCCGAGCGCGTGAGCGCCCTCGAATTCCTCGAACAGCACGCGCACCACATGGGCGAGTTCGCGCTGTTTGGCGGCAGGCAAGTGGTCGAGCTGGTCACGCATCTATGGGTCCTTCCTACCAACAAGCGGGCGCCGATGCCCAGCCAATTCCGGCGTGGGCTGGGCACCATCCCGCACGCATGTCGCGCTCGAACAGGAGCCGTTGCGGTGACCGGACCGCGTCGATCGGACTGGGCTTGATTCTGTCAGGGCGTATTGCGGCCCTCGACGAAGCGGATGAACCGCGCGGTCGTCAGCGCGCGCGGCAGGGCGGCCTGGAGCAGGTTGAGCTCCGGCGTTCCGTGGACGAGTCGCTTCCCGTCCCATGTGCCGATCGCGGCACGCAGGCGGGCCGGTCGAACCGTGCTGCCGTTGCCGGATCATCTGCCAGTCGGTCGAGCTCCGCCATCAGCGCCGCTTGGTCGCGCCACAGGCGCCGGGGCCAGTCCGCTGCCTGAACTCCACGCCGGCGCTCGGTGGGCACAATCTCGGGCACCTGGCCCTGGAGCACGCGCCGCGCCAGCCAGCGCGTCTCGCCGTTGCGCAGATACTGGTCGTCCGGGATGCCTGCGCAAAAATTCCATGAGCGGGCGCCGGGCCGTGGGATCGCGCATCGGAAGCCCCCCGTGGCGAGGTCAAGCCTGGGGGCGCAATTCGAAAAGGAGCCTCCCGCCTCGATCTGGCGAGAGGCTCTTGTTATCAATGCCTCATACGATGGTCCGCAAGCCGGCGCGGCGACTATCCTGCGGCGACGAGGCGCTTGTTCTGCGGGAACATGTGCCCTCGGGCTTCCTCGTCCATCTCGGTCTTGAAGCTGTGGGCGGTCATCAGGGCGGCGGCACGCTCTGCGGCCGGGCGGGCGCCGACATCGTCGAGCAGACGCTTGACGTTCGGGAACATGGTCCATGCGTCCGGCCCGAAGATGAAGGGCACCACGCGCGCCCAGCCCCACACCGACATGTCGACGATCGTGTAGGTGTTGCCGACCATGTAGCGTCCCTTTGCCAGTTGGGCCTCGATCAGGCCCCAATGGCGCTCGGCCTCATAGCCATAGCGGTTGACGGCATAATCCTTCGGCTCGGGGGCGAAGTGCTTGAAATGCACCGCCTGGCCTGAATAGGGGCCGATTCCGGTCGCGACGAACATCAGCCAGGACAGCAGCTGCGCGCGCACGGCCGGGGCGCTGTCGCCCATGAACTGGCCAGTTTTCTCGGCGAGGTAGAGCAGGATCGCCGTGCTATCGAACAGGGCCGCGTCGCCATCGACAAGCGCCGGCGTCTTGGCATTGGGATTGATCGCCAGATAGGCTGGGGCGAACTGTTCGCCCTTGCGCGTGTCGACCGGGATCACCTCGTAATCGAGGCCGGCCTCTTCGAGAAGCAGCGCGATCTTCGCCGGGTTGGGCGAGGGATGGTAATAGAACTGGATCATGATCGGTCCTCTCGAGTGGGATGGGCGCGCGCTTGCGGGAGCGGGAACTCGTCCGCCGCCGCAACCGCTGTCGCCTGTATTCGGTGTTGATCACGCGGTGGTTACAGGGGCGTGAAATAGCCGCCCTTTTCGTGCGTAGAATGACCCCGGCAGTCCGACGTCGGTTGCGTTCGTCGTCAAACACGGACGGCCGAGCACCCGTTCGACACGGTCGGGGACTGGTTAGGCCGGCGCGCCTTTTGCCGCGAGCCCGCGAGAATATCGCTGCGGAAAAGGCCTTTCTCTGCCTCGCAACGGGTTCGCGTGCTCAATCCCCTCGTTGGGCGGCCCGCATGCGACCTGCTGACGGTCGTTGAAGCGTCGGCGCTTGCAGTGTTGCTCCGAAATGGATGGAATCGCTGCATTCTCCAGGCGCTTGCCTTTTGGAACGGTCTCGTTCTAGACTCGTTCCGCGCGGTCTTGCAGGCCGCGTCGAGGCGTGAGAACCTTGGTTTAGAAGCAATATTCGCCAGGCTCTTCATCGGCCGGGTTGCCGTCGCGTATGTCCAAGCCGCTTGCGGCTAAAGGCGTCGGCGCAAGGCCTAAACCCTTGTTCTCACCACCCGGCTTTTTGCCGGTCCTGCCTCGCTTTCGGGAGGCAGGACGATGGGCTGCGCGAATATGGGCTGGGAGCGAAGGCGGGGCGAACCTGCGGGGCGTGTCTCGTTCGGATTCGCTGGGGTCCTGGCGTGACGTCCGGTCATGCCGATCGCGCCAGGGAACGTCCCGATGCTGACCCTGTGGTGCCGGGCTCGCCCGCGTCGATGGTCGAGCTCGATGTCCTCTATCGCAATGAGCAGCACGCGCT
>OUNO010001382.1_pt2 | contig 13892 bp, 14 predicted proteins | sample 1779811 | NCBI WGS metagenome assembly OUNO01 (sample SAMEA3914804, study PRJEB12502) | metagenome | biome: forest; material: soil | place: Canada | collected 2010-06-25 | depth 0.3 m | reverse complement strand
CTGCCAGTTAGCTGCTGTTGTAGACACGGCATAACCGGTCGGGAATGTCACAGTCCAGGTCTTTACGTTCGCAGAGGTCGTCGCTGGCTTTGCGCAGACTGTTCCCGTGCTAAATGTATTTATCATCATACGATCAAAACGCACAGTTGTCTGCGTCAATGAGGCAGCAAAGACATTATTAGCAACGAGTGGTGACACGACGACACTAAAAACAAATGCAATTAACAATAAGATGTGTAGTTTTTTGACGTTATCGATTTTGTTTTTGATGTTATTTGCAGTCATATTTTTCTTTCATTCACCCCTTGAGGTGCTGGTGTTTGGTTTGATTATACCGTAACCATAATAATAGCACAAGCATAAAATATTTCGCTGTACTTTATCGATGCCTATGTGGACCACCCGTTCCCTTGCCGATCCCAATTGCAAACCATCGCAGGTGCCGCCCATGTTCTAGGTACCATAGAAAGACGAGCGCAAACAGAGAGCCGATATAGATTTGCCCCATGTATGCCTGCGCGAATGCCAAGATAGGCGCCATCGGCTGGTAACCACTAATGTCTCCAATTGTTCCAGGTGGTAGATATGGCGTCAGAGCGATAATATGAAGCGTCGTCGTACCACCGCTCGCGTCAGTGACTCGTATGACGATATCGTAGACCTGCTTATGCTGATAAGTGTGCGAAAATGCCTGTTCCTTCTGATCTGCAACTGTATGTGTGTCAGTCTGGCCATCACCCCACTCTACTCGAACAGTATAAGGTGTTGTCCCGCCCGCAAAGCTACCGCGCCAGATAGCGCCGCCATCTGACTTGATCGTGACGTATTTGTCTGGGGTAACAATATAAAGTAACCCGGCGAGCAAGTCGATGCTCGGGGTTGTATATGACTTGGCAACGGGAGTTGAGGGAGCTGAGGGAGTTGCTGTTTGCGAACGGATAACTGTAACTGGTTGGCTGCTGGCTCCGGTTTGCCCGGTAAATGTGACTACAGTGGCAACGATTGTATGTGTCCCGACAGACAGGGAAACAGGTACAGAGAACGTTCCATCGACGCTACACTGCCCAGATCCTATGAAGGTCGTGCCGTCATAAATAGTAATAATAATCGCTGGGTCAATGACTGGACATGTTCCGCTGATTTCGATATCAGCTATTTTTATTGTAGAGCCGTCCGCCGGAGTAGTAATGGTCGGCGCTCCACTCGGCATCGATGCAGGAACGGTTGCCGTAACCATGTAATCGCTCGCCTGTGCCAATTGGCCAACCAGAGCCATCATGAAGATCGGCGCAAGCATCAGCAAAAACAGTACCCGATAGGATGTATGTTTGTGTGCGAGTAATTTACCTGTGTGTTTGTGATGGCGCAGTTTCAGCGCTTTATGAACTGACTTCACATTTGCTAGTATATAGTATTTGCTATAATCATAAGCAATGAAACAGTTGAAAGTTGGTAGGATTCATTTATTTCAAGGTTTCCTTGTACTCCTTTGTAGCATCATGCTGCAACAACCCGCGCAGGCGTCACCATTTGGACAGGGAGTTTTTGGCGCTGACGTGCCTTTCGGGTCTGCCACCAGCATGTCAATTGCGCTGGGCGGTAACGTCTCGATGAACTTGACACAAAGCGGATCAAACCTTACTGGCACGGGGTCGCATACACTGACCGTCACCTCTACCGATGTCGTTGGCTACAAGCTTTATGCCTACAGCCCATCCAGCACGACGATGACCAACGGTAGTAACACCATTCCAGCCAGTGGCAACGGCAGTCCGGCGCCACTATCAGTCAACAGCTGGGGCTACAATACCGACGGGTCATCGAATTTTGTCGGCATGTTGACAACCCCGACCTTAATCAAAGACACCACCGGCCCTTTCAAGAACGGCGACAACACCACTGTTACCTATGGTGCATTGACCAATATTACCAAAGGCGCTGGTGACTATACCGTCAATGTCGTATACACAGTAGCCGCCGAGAACGACTAAGCCGAAGTTTCCTCGTCTATTGTTTCGTGTTTTCTTTGCCACCACCATCTGCCACCGATCAGTAGTAGTACGAGTGCTGCGATCGACCAGGGCGGGATAAAAATGATATATGCCGTTTTGACGGTGACAAACGCTGCGAAATCGACTTTATAACCATAGGCCACTCTGTAAATGCCGGGCAGAAGCGGTGAAGGTATTATCCCGTTGACTGTCCGGACAGCACCTGGCATCAGCAAGTGGCTCGTACCCACCTCTGGCTGTTTGCCAAATAGCCCTTCTAGTTGGCCATAGAAATAGGCGCTGAAATAGACGTTGCCTATGTCTTTGACATCAAATTTATAAGGGATTTCGTTACCCATAACCAGGAATGGAATCGAATCATTTTGCAGAACACTGGTGCGCACCAATTTGCCATCGACAGTCAGATACAGCAGCGTCGTCGCCTGTACCGTGCTAGGCAGACCAGGCCCTGGTATATCGGCACTGGCAAACATCGTGTAGTAATAACCGCCCGGTGCCGTCCCAGCTGGAACCGTCGCATCGTACCCGATCTTTTTGCTTTGATTCGGTTGCAGCAATACCTGTGTGTCTTTCAATTTTACCCAGTCATTTTCCGGCGGCCGAAATTCATAATCGTATGCATAATCAGTCACCGAGAACTGTTTGACGGACAGATTGACCGTCATTGGTTTTTCGGTTAGATTTGCGACTGTAAAGTAGTTAGATTTGGTCTTGCCGGCGACCAGTGTGGTTTCTTGGCGTAGCGGCGAAATAAATAGCCCTTTGTTTTTGACCTCGGCCGCCCCAACAGTCGGCGGCAACAAAGCCGTAGCAAGACTCAAAGCGATAGCAACAACGATGCGATATACCATAATTAATTCTTTTCATTATAACCGACTGAATACGTGACGCTATTCGAGTTGAGTCTACTAGTACTCATACCCTATTATAGATATATCGAATGTCGCGACAACGCTACCTGTTACCCATTGTGGGTGAGTAATAGTAACTCCGTATGTATTCGTTGCTGAGTTTGAGTCTATTTCCAAACCGTCTGGAATAATTATGCTCGGGAATAGTACAGAGGTCGTCGCAGCTGGTAAGGCGACAGATGACGTGAACTGTAATGGCGAGGCTGTCGTCGTTGCTCCGGCCACAGCAGCGTGTAGCTTCATAGTTGCAAGTCCGGCTGTCGTACCTGTTGAGTTACGAACGGAGGCATTGATAGATTGTATTCTGAATCGTTTACCCGTCGTGATAGTCGTCGATGTTGACGTACCTGTTGCGGCAAGTCCGACGCTTTTAGTAATAGTAATGAGTGTTTCGGCCGTCGCAGTAGAAGCAACAGAAGCAGTGATCATAATTGGTACACGTCCTGTATTTGGTGATAACGCCACAACCAAGGCGGTATCTGCCGCTGCAGGAGCGGTCGAGGCTTGTTTGATCGTTGCTTTTCGCCAGTAGTACATGCCATCACTGATACTCTGCGCTTGGTGGGTAAAGTCTGCTATACCAGCTTGGGTTCCGACCAGGGTTGGCGTACCGGTGACTGATGCCGTGTTGAGGCTGACCAGACGGTATGGCAGCGTTTGGACAGTTGGCACTAAGGCCGTCGAGGCTAATGGCGTGGCGAAGGTATCTTTGTAGAACAATATTGTCCCGGTGTTGACCGTGACGACATAGAGATGCGATAGACCATCAACGGGAACGGTGAGTGCCTGCGTAAAGATTCGTGTGCCGCTAGCATAGACTGATGCTCGCAGAACGCCCGAGGTATCAACTTCAAAGCCCAAACCGTCCTGGATTGGTGCAGCGGCTGTCCCAACCCCTGATGGCGCAGTCCCATAGCCCCAAAAGCGGTAATTACCCAGGGCAATCGTCGTTACTTCGAGTTGGATAAAGATACCGAGGCTGGTATTAGAGTTCGGCGCAAAAGTTGGCTGTGAGACAAGGGCGCTGGTGGCGCTAGCGGTCGTGCTGGGATTTATCAGGATGCTTCCATTTTGGGTTGGAGGTACGGTACCACCCGATGTCCACTTATTAGTGACATCAATGGTCGAGCCATCGAATGTTTCGAGGAAAAGGAAGCTTGGGTCAATCGAGGCGCTCAACGCGCCGAATGGTGAGACTGAGGCATTGAATATGCCATCAGTAAGTTTCGTCTTCTGGGTACCCCCCGTGAGGGTTGCATCTAACGCCAAAGCAGCAGTACTCAGATTAGTCCCAGCATTAGCCGTCACAGTCCCACTGACGGGTTGCGTAGTGGCGCTGCCATCAACTTTGAGGGCATTGGTCAACGCTGGTTGGTCTGTCGCCAGAACAACTCGCTGAGTCCCAGCACTTTTATTGCCAGAGTTGGTATCAGTCGTGGTACCAGCAATCTGCGCTGTATTGGTCGAAGCGTTTGATGGAGGTGTCGTCGTGACGCTCCCACTCACTGGCTGAGTCACCGCAGACCCATCCACCTTCCACGCCGTGGTGTTGGCCGTGTTACCAGGTTGGACTGTCCACACCCCTGATTGAGCAGCCTGAGCTGCAAAGGTACCGGTGTTGGTAACAGCATGAGACGGCACAGAGGCAAGAGAAACTGGTGACGTCACACCGGATGGGTCGACTAGCAGCGGTGTCATGGCCGCCTTGCCCTGAACAGTGATGACATCGACTGAAGCGGTACCGGCCGTCCCAAGTGCAGGTTGTTTGGCAACGGTCGCAGCACCAGTCGGCAAAGCCGAACTAGAGACAGTGACCGCACCCGTATTAACAGCTGTAATTTTTGAATCGATGCTCGAGAGGCTCGTGTTGCTTGTGTCCTGCTTGGTCGCCGTCGCCGCACCCGTCGGTAATGGCAACGAAGTGGCTGACACTGGTTGAGTCGTATCGGCAAAGGCTGATGTGTCAGAGCTTTCGAGGTCATAGTCGATGCGTAACTTATTACCGTTGGCTTCCCCGCCCTGGAGGGCTGATAAGGTAATGACATTGGTGGCGACCGTCACCGAGGCAATCGTCGAGTCGGCAAAATTGTAGAGGACCTTGTTGGTCGTCACATCAGTAATGAGTGCTAATTTGTCGAGCCGAGCGGTTGCTATGTCTGTTAATGTGATCGTCTTCGCCGCGGTGTTGAACGTATAATTTTTTAGTATTCCTTTTGCCATGATATTCCTTTATAGTGCCGCTGCCATTGCGATAGCAAAGCCTTTCGATGAGTTAATTGCTATAGCCGCTGCTTGAGCGGTCGAGACCGGTTTGTTGACGTCAGATGTGTTGTCGACACTCCCCAGGCCGACGTCCCCCTTGACGATGCCCGTCGGTGTAGTGATCACGGGGCTCGTCAGGGTCTTGTTGGTAAGGGTAACCGCAGCTGTGTTCTTGGTAGCGTCGCTGGTATTATCGACGCTCCCCAGGCCGACGTCTGATTTGCCAAGCACGACCAGTCCAGTTTGGCTGTTGACCGAGGTCACAACATCAGTCGGGGCCGAGAGGAGCTTCCAGTTGGCCAGCTGGGAGGGGTCGACGGCGGTAAGGATAAAAGTCCCTGCCCCGTCGGTACGAATAGCTAAGTCACCCGGTTGCACCTGGGTACTTGTCAGAGCCAGCATGGCTGCCTGTGAGGCGGCTGTGACTGCCGCGGTGAGCGCAAGTGTCGGTATCTGCGCGGTTGGTACGAATCCCCCCACCAGATCAGCCTTGGCGTCGAGCGCCGTCTGGGTAGCACTGGACGTCGGTTTGTTGATATCAGAAGTATTGTCGACATTGCCGAGGCCGACGTCCGTTTTGCCAAGCACGACAGTACTCGTCTGACCGTTGACAGAGGTTACCACATCGGTCGGTGCATTCAGCAACGTCCAGTTCGCCAGTTGAGAGGGGTCCGTATCGGTCAAGATGAAAGTCCCTGCCCCATCAGTGCGGACTGCGACATCACCCGGTTGCACTTGAGTACTCGTCAGAGCCAGCATGGCTGCCTGTGAGGCGGCTGTCACCGCTGTAGTTAATGCCAAGGAGGGAATCTGCGCAGTGGGCACCAGTCCCCCGACAAGATCAGCCTTGTCATCGAGCGCCGTCTGTTGGGCTGTCGAGATTGGCTTGGAAAGATCGGCCGTGTTATTGACATTGCCGAGGCCGACATCTGATTTGGTCGGAACGTAATCACCTGCTTTGGCAGTCGTACTGGTTAGCCCAATCGCAAGGTTGGAAGTACCGGCACCAATGACCGTCCGCGCCGCAGCGGCGTCAGCTGCTGTTAAAAGCGAACGGCCGGTAGCTGTAGAATCACTGATGTCGGCAGCTGCGGGGTCATGTACCGATGCTGCTACGTCGTCCAATGCTGTTTGGGTAGCAGTACTGACCGGCTTGTTAGCGTCGCTGGTATTATCGACGTTCGCTAGACCTACATCAGACTTGTCGAGCACCACAGTGCCAGTTTGGCCGTTAACCGAGTTGACGACATCAGTTGGTGCATTCAGTAATATCCAGTTTGCAAGTACCGACGGATCGATTGCCGCCAGGATAAAGGTACCGGCACCATCGGTGCGGACTGCGACGTCACCCGGTTGCACTTGGATTGCTGTCAGAGCCAGCATGGCTGCCTGCGAGACAACGGTGAAAGTTGTTGTCAAAGAGAGAGACGGGATTTGAGAAGTAGGCACCAGCCCCCCAACAAGGTCAGCTTTGGTGTTGAAGGCAGTCTGCGTCGCACTGGAAATCGGTTTATTACTGTCACTGGTATTGTCGACGTTGGCGAGGCCAACATCAGCGCCACCCAAAACGACCGTCCCCATCTGACCGTTGACAGAGGTGACTACGTTTGTCGGGGCGTCAAGAAGTGTCCAGTTGGCCAGTTGGGAAGGGTCGGCAGATGTCAGGATAAAGGTACCGGCACCATCGGTGCGGACTGCGACGTCACCCGGTTGCACTTGCGTACTTGTCAGAGCCAGCATGGCTGCCTGCGAGACAACGGTGACTGCGGTGTTCAACGCTAAAGAAGGAATCTGCGCAGTGGGCACCAGTCCCCCGACGAGGTCGGCTTTGGCATCAAAAACAGTCTGTTGGGCCGTGGAAATCGGCTTGCTCAGGTCAGCTGTGTTGTCCGCGTTACCAAGGCCGACATCAGCCTTGGTAGGGGCATAGTCGCCAGCTTTTGCAGTGCTATTTGATGTACCGATCACGAGGTTAGAAATGCCGGCACCAATAGCGGTACGGGCGGCAGTGTCATCAACGGCAGTCAGCACCGAGCGGCCGGTAGCCGTGGAATCACTAATATTGGCCGCCGTGTGAGTGTGCACCGTCGCGGCTTTGCCGGATAATGCCGTTTGGGTAGCCGTCGAGACGGGCTTGCTGGCGTCGCTGGTATTGTCGACATTGCCGAGGCCGACGTCCGCTTTCCCCAACACGACCGTTCCAGTCTGGCTATTAACGGATGCGACAAGATCACTTGGCGCATTCAGCAATGTCCAATTTGATAACACCGACGGGTCGGCGCTCGTCAGGATGAAACTACCGGCGCCGTCGGTGCGAACCGCGATGTCACCTGGTTGTACTTGGGCTGCCGAGAGAGCCAGCATGGCTGCTTGGTTAGCGACCGTCACAACCGTATTCAACGAAATCGCAGGTAGTTGGCTGGATGGAACTAACCCTCCCACAAGGTCAGCCTTGGCATTCAACGTCGTTTGCGTCGCACTTGAAATCGGTTTGTTGGTATCACTGGTATTATCGACGTTACCGAGGCCGATATCAGCGCGCCCAAGCACAATAGTGCCGGTCTGGCTATTCACTGAAGTGACCGGAGCGGTCGGCGAATCGAGGAGTGTCCAGTTAGAAAGTTGAGAAGGATCAGCAGCAGTCAGAATAAAACTGCCAGCACCATCGGTCCGAACCGCGATGTCACCTGGTTGTACTTGGCTCGTCGTCAATGCAAGCATCGCTGCCTGTGATGCAACCGTCACGGTTGTCGTGTACGCCAGCGATGGTATCTGAGCGGTTGGCACTAGTCCGCCGACGAGGTCGGCTTTGGCGGTGAAGGCAGTCTGTTGAGCTGCCGAGATCGGTTTGGCCAGATCAGCCGTATCATCGACGCTACTGAGGCCAAGGTCGGCCTTGGTCGGAACATAATCACCCGCCTTGGCGGTGCTACCGCTGGTTCCAATGACCAAATTAGAGGTACCGGCGCCGATCGAGGTTCGAACAGCCGACGCATCCGCAGCAGTCAAGACTGAGCGGCCAATAGCGGTGGAATTACTGATATCAGTCGCCGTATGAGTATGTACCGTCGCGGCTTTACCAGATAGATCACTCGTCAGATTAGTAACGGCTGATTCGGAGATATTGCTCAGGGTATTGCTGGCCCCATTAATTGTTTTATTCGTGAGAGTGACAACGGCACTATTTTTGGAGGCATCGGAAGTATTATCGACGCTACTGAGGCCAACATCGGCTTTGGTCGGCGCATAGTCACCGGCTTTGGCAGTGGTGCTAGTGACGCCAATTGCAAGGTCACTCGTACCAGCACCTATGGCTGTACGAGCGGCGGCCTGATCGGCACCAGCGGCAATAACCGCTGGTTTATTGACAATCGTCGTCCAGTCCGGGGTACCGGCCGTGGCATTTAATTTTACCTGGACAGCCGAAGAGAGTTTAGGCTCTTGGATGGTACCATCGGCTATTTGGGCATTGGTGATAGAGCCGTCGGTAATGCTGGCCGCTGTAATCGCGTTGTCAGCAATCGTAGTGCTCGTAACAGCGTTGTCCTTAAGCGTACCATCTGATTTGAGAACTTGAGAGAGGTAATCGTTAAGGACAGTCCCCCAATTACCATTATCGCCGCCAGGTTGGGGAAGACGCGACATTATGCGGCAGCCACGATCTGGTTGCGACACCGCATGTTGTTAAACGTTGGGATTATTCCCATATCTTGCCCCTGCTTGTCCGTAGTATACATCGTGCTTACGATTAATTATATAGCTGCGTCGTAGCGCTGCATTTGTCCGACGAGAAAGTTGCAGAGTATACTATAAAAGAAGGGATAGCGAGAAATTATGAGCTTTATACAAGATTTAGGAAACTTCATCGGTGAAGTCAAAGCAGTCGGTGATGAATTGGATACTACAAAACGCGAAATAGTCGCAACCGTCGCTGACAGTACGGCGCAGGTTAAAACAACGCTCTCTGACACAGCAGCAGCTATTACGACGACTGCCCAGCAGGCTAGTAATCAGATCAAGCAGTCAACAACAATAGACATACAGTCGCAGCCTGAATCACCAGACCCATCAACGAAATAATCTCTAGAGGAATCTAGCCGCCGTAGGCAGAACTACCGTAACTATCACTTTTTACTTTGGTCTGTTGTTTTGGTGCCAACAGACGCAGCGCCGTACCAGCACTTGTGACTGCGACAACCCCGAGAGCGACATTCTTGATAAAATCCTGTCGATCCATTTTTTTGTTTAGAATCGCATTGACCTGAGTCTTGATTGGCATGTAAGGTTCCTTTTTGTTTTTTTGGTGTGGTAACCCTATTTAATATGATTAATCCTATCACGTCAAGGCGGGCAAGAAACCATCGATGGAACGCCGATTCTGGGGCGTTGGTGCGCGTGGTCGAACAATAGGCGCAGATGTAACGGCACGTGAGGGTACGCGAACATTTGCGGGTGCTGGGCGAGTCCTGAGCACACCGTCAATCGTACGTGGCCGCTGCAAAGCTATCGGAGGAGCAACGGACGGCGTAATAATAGGTGCTTTCTCAAACTCTTCAACAATCGCTGTCAGCGGCTCATTGATAATCTCCACTGGTGGCGCCGGCGCTACTGCCATTTTTGCTTGCTTGGCAAGCGCAGCATGAGACGATCGGCGTCGGATATAGATAACCAGCGCACCTAATTCGTACACGACAATGATTGGTCCCGCGACAATCATTTGGTTCACAACGTCGGGTGTCGGTGTTATAAGGGCAGCGACAACGACCGCGCCTATGATGACAAACCGCTGCGTCGATGATAGGGTGCCCGGAGGAAACGGTCGGATATGATCAAATAGAAATAAGAGTAGTGGTATCTGGAACAACGCGGCCAACCCCAGCATGTAGACGACGACGAAATTCAGATACGAATCAGCGGTTAGGTTCGGCGATATCGCGTCGCCGGCAAATGTCGTCAAGAAATTGATGGCTGCAGGGATGGCGATGAAATACCCGAACAAGGCACCTGTCAGTGCCAACAAACTGGAAAGTGTCACAAAGATCACGACGAATCGACGCGATGTTGCTTTCAATAGTGGTTGTAAGAAACGATACAAATGGTAGACGATGACGGGAATCGTCAGCAAAGCCCCAAAATAAAGACAAAGGGTAAAAATAAAGCTGAAGCCACCGCCGGGTGTGAGATATATGAGTTTTTCGCCATGGAGTGGCGCCATGACCACCGCAATCAGCTGGTCTTTGTATTGAAAGCCAATTGCTGATGTAATAACCAGCACCAACACAATCCAAAAAAGACGCCTCCGCAACTCATAAATGTGTTCCAGAAACGTCAGTTCTTCGGAATGACTATCAGACTTCTTCGGCTTTTTCGACTGGTTTTGTTGTTTTGTCTGTTCGTTTTGTATCATCACTACTCATGCCTTTACGCAGTTCCTGCATTGATTGACCTACGCTACGAGCTAGTTCTGGCAATTTTTTGCCACCAACCAGTAACAGAACGACCAGAAGGATGATGATTAATTCGGGAGTACCTAATCCAAACATATTTTCCTCACTTATTGATTTACTCTATCATCGTATACTGATTATGCTAGTATGGCAATAGGAGAAACCAAAGAAAATGGCAACATATAACTGTGCTGATAGTGCGGACAACGCCTACGGAAGCGGTTCTTTTGGTACCTGTACTACAGTTGGGGCGCCTGATACCGGTGTATTTCAACAATTAGTGAGCAGTGGTAGCTTTACGATTATTGCCCCTTTGGTGGTCGCAATTGTCGTTGTGGTTATTGCATCGCTGGCAATTCGACTGCGTAAAAAGACGTCTTAGTCATACTTACTGGCGCGTTACTTTGACCATCGCGTGGCGGATAGGCTGACCATTCAACATATAGCCCGCCTGCAGTTCGTTCGCAATGACTTCGTGCTCACCCTCGGCATCTTCATCAAATTGGATCGCTTCATGGAGTTCCGGGTTAAAAGCAGTGCCCGGCGCTGCCTCGATCCGTTTGAGGTTCAGCCCTTCCAGTGACTTTTCCAGCTGTTTGACCAGGCTTGCGATTCCCTGCGCCCATTTATTGTCTGCTAGTTCTGCAGGCAAGTGAACGATGGCGCGTTCAATGTTATCAATAACAGGTAACAGCTTCAAAATCGCGTTCGACTGACCAGACAAACGGGCACTTTGCTTTTCCAACTCGACACGTTTACGATAATTTTCAAAATCAGCGCGAGTGCGCTGCAAATCAGCAGTCAGCTCAAGTAGCTGCTGTTCCAGTTCTTCTTGTTTCTTACTTTTTGCCATCTACAATACTTCCTCTAACATCGCTCCCGCATGGCGGACCAGTTGCATCACTTTGCCATAACTTTGGCGAGTTGGCCCTAGGACACCGATGTAACTATTATCACTATACGGTGAGCGGAAACGGCTAATAATCAGGGTCGCACCGCTGGTTTTGCCGATTGGGTTTTCGCTGCCGATAAAGACGTTCAGCGGTTCGTTCGGTGCCGCTTCTCGTAGCCATGGTTCGAGGTTATCAAGTAGGCGCGCGACGCCCTGAGCGTGATTGCCCTGCATAAATTCCGGTTGGCTGAAAAGATTGCCGATACCGTTTAGATATAATTCATCACCGATCGTAGCCAGCCCTAAATTGTGCGTCAGTTCGACCAAACTATCGACAGCGCTACGAATCGCCCGGTCAGCTCGATCGCCATGGCCGCCAACCCGCGCCTCAATCGCTCTCGTACTGCGATCGAGAAGTGGCGTTTGGTCAACCTGTGCATCGTTAATAGCATTGACGTAAAATCGATAGCCTTGGTCAGTCGGGATACGTCCAGCACTCGTGTGCGGCTGGGCGATAAATCCTAATTCTTCCAACTTGGCCATTTCGGCACGAATCGTCGCACTCGACACGTTGAACAACTTCGCCAGCATAACACTGCCGACTGGTGCGGCTACTTCGGCGTACTGTTCAATAATCGCCGCCAGAATCTGGATTTGACGCTCTGTCATGGCATAATTATAACGCGAACTTAGCACTCATGCAACCAGAGTGCTAGGCTTGGCAAGTGATGCACATATATCTTATACTAGAGCCTAATGACAGACACCAATTCAATCGCTACCTGGCTTGGTAGCGGATCAATCAACTTATTCGGCCTGCCCTACGCAGGCAAGGATACGCAAGGTGAAAAGCTTGCCGAACTTTTTGGCGGTAAATTGATGGGAGGCGGTCAGATTTTGCGCAACAGTGTCATCCCGCCACATGTAAAAGCAGCGATTGACGCTGGTAATTTGGCGCCGACACAGGAATACATCGATATCGTACTGCCCTACCTCAGCAAGCCGGAATTTGCTGGCAAACCGTTAATACTGAGTGCCGTCGGTCGTTGGCATGGTGAAGAAGAAGGCGTGATTGAAGCCACCGAACAAAGCGGTCACCCCCTGAAGGCCGTCATCTTTTTAACTATTGACGAGTCCGTCCTGCGTGGCCGCTGGCAATCGACGCAATCAGCAGGCGGTCGCGGTGAACGGGCCGACGACGCCGAACATATCCTTGATACTCGCCTGACCGAATTCTACGCAAAGACACTGCCAGTTATCGAAACATACCGTGATAAAGGCTTGTTGATTGAAATCGACGCGAGCGCCGATGCCGATTTGGTGTACCAACAAATCTTAAGCGCGCTTGCTAGTCGCGCTTCAGCAGTACGGTAAACGCTTCGGCTGGAATATCGACTTTACCGAATCGTTTCATGCGTTTTTTACCCTTTGCTTGTTTGGCCAAGACTTTCTTTTTACGGCTGACATCTCCACCGTACAGCCCTGTCGTGACGTCTTTTCGATAAGCGCTCAGATCTTCACGGGCGATGAACCGTCCTCCAATCGCAGCTTGCAGCGCGACTTGAAAATTCTGACGTGGAATCACTTCTTTTAGTTTCGAAGTTGCTTCCCGGCCCAATGCTGTGGCTTCGGAACGATGCGCCATGACGCTGAGGGCATCGACGATACCGCCGGCAACATAAAAGTCGACACGGACCAGATCTTGAGTGCGATAATTATCGAGTTCGTAGTTAAAGCTTCCATAGCCGCTCGTCTGTGATTTCAATTGGTCATAAAAGTCTGTCAGCAAATTCGCCAGTGGCGCCTCAAAACTAATTAATGCACGCTCGTCAATATAACTCATATTTGTCTGCAGCCCACGTCGATTATTAATCAGCTGTAATACTGCGCCGATGTATTCAGATGGCACAATAATTTCGCCTTTAATCCATGGCTCGCGAATTTCTACTACTTTGCTCATATCAGGTAATTCACTCGCTGATTTGATATCAATATCTGTTCCATCATTAAGCGTCACTTGATAGTCGGTGCTTGGATTCGTCAGTACCAAATCCAAATTATATTCACGCTCCAACCGTTCGCGGATAATATCCATGTGCAGTAGTCCCAAAAACCCAATCCGCATACCGAATCCAAGAACGGGGGAATTTTCTGGCTCGAATTGCAAAGCACTGTCGCTCAGTGCTAACTTTTCAACAGCTTCTTTGAGTGGTTTGTAATCATCATTACTAACAGGAAAAAATCCGGCATAAACAAATGGCTGAACGTGTTTATATCCAGGTAGTATATCTTCGGCATGAGCACGTCGAACAGTCACCGTATCACCGACGCGTGCATCACGTGTTGTTTTGAGGTTGGTCACGATATA